>Ga0315297_10002921_pt1 | contig 10924 bp, 9 predicted proteins | sample YL17G15_0_MG_FD_203628 | JGI IMG/M metagenome (GOLD analysis project Ga0315297, IMG submission 203628) | Sediment microbial communities from Yellowstone Lake, YNP, Wyoming, USA - YL17G15_0 | ecosystem: Environmental > Aquatic > Freshwater > Lake > Sediment | place: USA: Wyoming | collected...
TTCGCGATGCCGAGAATGATTTCCTCGAGTTCGGCCCCGAAGCGGGCGGCACCATGGACGACCTGATCGGCCATTCGATCACCTACCGGGTGGCGGTGGGCCCGCGTGCGGGGCAGAAGGTGTTTGCGCTGCAGACCGTGCCGGCGCGGGCGGCGGAGCCGAGGCCGGGCGTCGCGCAGTGGGCGGGGTTTTCGCTGCACGCGGGCCTCGGGGTCGAAGCCGATCAGCGCGCCAAGCTCGAGCGCCTCGCCCGCTACGTGAGCCGGCCGCCGGTTGCGGTCGAGCGCCTCGCGCTGACCGCGCAGGGGCAGGTGCGTTATCGCCTGAAGACCCCGTACCGCGACGGCACCACGCACATCGTGCTCGACCCGGTGGATTTCATCGCCCGGCTGGCGGCGCTGGTGCCGCCGCCACGGGTGCATCTGACGCGCTTTCACGGGGTGTTCGCCCCGCATGCGGCGCTGCGCGCGGCGGTGACGCCGGCGGGCCGCGGGTCGGGTGCACACCGCCGGGCCGGCACGGCGGAGAGCCGGCTGCCGCGGCACGTGGCCATGACCTGGGCGCGCCGGCTGAAGCGGATATTCAATATCGAGATCGAGCGCTGCGCGCGCTGCGGCGGGCGGCTTAAGGTGATCGCCAGCATCGAAGACCCAGAGGTCATCGCGCGCATGCTGGCGCACCGGCGGGAGCGGGGCGCGGAGGATGCGCCGGTTGCCTCGCTCGGGCCGCGGGCGCCGCCGCCGGGAATGTCGGGAATGTTGTTCTGAATTGGGTTGCCGTCGCCGTGCTCGCTCCTGTGGGCGAGTGCGCGCGGGATGCTGCGTGCGCTGCCGCGGGGGACGACCATCGGCCGGGGAACCGCGACAAAACGATGGCTTGGCGGACACTGTCACAGCGCGCGGCAGCCGGATTCTCGCCGTCGCACCCCCACGCACGGTCCGGCGCTACACTCGGCGGCAACAGAAAGGCTTTTATTCGTACTATCCGTTGACGACCGATCATCTCGGGAGTGGTGATCTTATTCTCGACAGTGCGGGCGTCGTTCTCGCACGCGAGAGTTTTACGCCGTTTGGCGAGCGGCGTGGTAGCAATTGGCAGGGACTGCCGAGCGCAGGCGATAAATCTGTGTTCGCCGACGTAACCCGACGGGGATTCACGGGCCACGAAACGCTCGATGCGGTGAGCCTCATTCACATGAACGGGCGGGTTTACGATCCGCACTTGGGGCGGTTCCTGTCCGCCGATCCGATCATTCAGACGATCAGCCTCAGCCAGGCGCTCAACCCGTTCTCCTACGTCATGAACAATCCGCTTACGCTGATTGATCCGAGCGGGTACTCGTGGCTGAGCAGTCTATTTCATTCCATCGGCCACTTTTTGAAGAAATGGGGCGGATTAATTATTGGCGTCGTTTTAGCGTTTTACGGAGTGCCCTTCCTTCTTAACAGCCTGATCAGCAGCGCGTTTTCAACGGCCGTGAACGGGGGGACGTTCGGGAGTTTCCTTGTCGGATTTGCGGTGGGGTTGGCCGCTGGAGTCATCGCCGGACCTATTGGGGCCAAACTAGGAAGTTTCCTCGGCGTTACCGGGCAAAAACTCGGCGCCCAGATTTTCATGGGAGCGCTTACTGGCGGAATAGCGGGCGGGATCAGTTCGGTAACGATGGGCGGGTCGTTCTGGAGCGGCTTCGCGGGAGGAGCCTTGGGTGGCGCGCTGAGCGCTGCCGCAATGTATGGGATGCAAAAGCTCAGCGGTCCGCAAGAAAGCCAGTCGGCCGAACAGGAACCCAACTCCGGTGGCAAAGGTAATCCAGATAGCCAGTTTACGAAAGACGCCAATGGCAATCTCGTTTATTCGGACGAAGTAAGTGGGCCATTCAGCAACAACAGCGATCTTACTGTGACCTCGGACTATCATTCATCGCGTGATGGAGGAACAACTTATCACTCGGGGCTTGATCTCGCTGCACCAAACGGTGTCACGGACGCAAATGCCATTAGTGGTAACTCCGGAACAGTTGTACGCGTTGGCGCGACGGGATTTGGGCCGAACGCCGTTGTAATCCAAACTCCCAAAGGAAACTGGGTAACATACGGGCATCTTGCTAGCACAACCATGAAGGTTGGCATGTCTGTATCGCCAGGCACAGTCATCGGAGTGATTGGAAATTTAGGTCTATCGACCGGAATTCATCTCCACGTTCAAGTGACAACTGGCGCAATGTTTGGATCACAGAGTAGATTTCTTGGTGTGCATGGGCCTTAGTGTATGAAATCCCTTCTGATAAGTTGAGCAGGCATAATGCGCCGACTCATCACCTCAAGTGTACGACTCGCAGTGATGCTCATCGCGCCATTTGTCTTGACATCGATGTTTGGCGCAGGTGCCGCTGAAGGTTCTGGCCGTGATTGGTTTAGTCGTGTACGCGCTATCGCAGACAACACACAGAGCCTCGTTGCTCTCGAGGCCGATGCGATTCGGAGAGACACAACATGGGCATCCCGAACATCTGGTGGATTGTCATTAAAAGTACGCTCTGGATCGACCGTAAGTTTTCGTGATTCACCCAACTGCACCTCAGAGGACGTTGGGAGTCAGAGTCACTGTAGCCGGTATATCTATCTCGGCCACGACGGTAGACGTGGACTGTATCTGATCTTTGAAGCTCACTACGAGGGCGGTTGGTGGATAATATTGAACGACGCTACTGGCGCCCAAACCCGCGTGGCAGCGTTTCCAGAAATATCAAGAAACGGGACATGTATGGCGGTGTTTCTCAATGACAGTCTAGTCGGCCCCGCAGGGGTTGAAATCTGGGTGCGCCATGGGGTGGCGTTTGTTCGTGAGTACAACGGGATACCGATCCTTAAGGTGTACGAACACGCTTATACAATTACTACTCTTGAGTCGTGGCTGGCGGAACGAGTAATTGCGATTAGGACGGAGACTTTTGTTGGTAGTTCGCAAGAGCCGATTGTGAATCACGTCATCATGCGTGCACGGAATTCCCACTGGACAGTCAGTGCAAATCGAGCAAGTCGGTTCGTAGGCACGGTGTCACCCACACCATGATGTGCCCGACTAGCGCGGTGCGCTACAAGTTTGCGCTGAAGTATCCACAGGCTCCACAGGATCAGGATTCAAGAGCCAAAGCGTTTGAACCAGTCACCGACTGCGCCCTTGTGTATGTGTATCGCGGCTCGATCATTGGCGGCGACTACACGACCAACGTGGTACTTGACGAAAAACCCGTGGCAACGGGTGCGCGCAGCCGTTTCAACGTGCTGGTACTCAAATCGGACACATACAAAATCGGTGCGACGTCGTTTCTTTATTTTGAGAAGGCGCGGGAGACACTCGTCGTCGGCGCGGGCGACATCGTATACCTTCAGGAGATATTTCAGTTCGGGTCGGGATTCACTTTGCAGCGCCGGACTGCCTCGCGAGCGCAACCGGCCATTCAGGAGAGCAAGCTGGCGGCGAGAACGGATATCAACGCTCGCGAACAGGAGCGAACGCCAGAGCGACAGGCATCGCTGGGATAGCCAACTATCCTTGCTGCAGTTCGGGCGCGCGGTCTGCTCAGGACATCAATAGCTGACCTTGAATGTCGGCGAGTCCTCGGGCCGCGTCTTGCGGTGGTCGTAGATACGGGTGGTGCTGACGTTCGCGTGGCCGAGCCAATCCTGCACCTTGGCGATGTCTGGCGGCGCTGGTGCCGCCGCCACGGGTGCATCTGACGCGCTTTCACGGGGTGTTCGCCCCGCATGCGGCGCTGCGCGCGGCGGTGACGCCGGCGGGCCGCGGGTCGGGTGCACACCGCCGGGCCGGCACGGCGGAGAGCCGGCTGCCGCGGCACGTGGCCATGACCTGGGCGCGCCGGCTGAAGCGGATATTCAATATCGAGATCGAGCGCTGCGCGCGCTGCGGCGGGCGGCTTAAGGTGATCGCCAGCATCGAAGACCCAGAGGTCATCGCGCGCATGCTGGCGCACCGGCGGGAGCGGGGCGCGGAGGATGCGCCGGTTGCCTCGCTCGGGCCGCGGGCGCCGCCGCCGGGAATGTCGGGAATGTTGTTCTGAATTGGGTTGCCGTCGCCGTGCTCGCTCCTGTGGGCGAGTGCGCGCGGGATGCTGCGTGCGCTGCCGCGGGGGACGACCATCGGCCGGGGAACCGCGACAAAACGATGGCTTGGCGGACACTGTCACAGCGCGCGGCAGCCGGATTCTCGCCGGCGCATCTCCACGCACGGCCCGGCGCTACACTCGGCGGCAACAGAAAGGCTTTTTATTCGTACTATCCGCATGGCGCGATGCACGAAGACGCGCGTGCCGTTCGAGCAGACCTCGCCCGCGGAATAGAAATTGGCGAGCAGTGCGCCGGAAACGGCCTGGTCGAGTCGTACCTATCCGCCACTCCCACCCGATCATCAACGAGCGCTTTAAGCTGTTGATTGGCAAGGCACTGGACCTTGATTCGCAGATTTCTTGCCGCCATTTTTACCGTCAACCTGTCAGGCACCACCATTGGCGCCGGCTGCGCCGCGGGCTATGCCGGTCCCGGTACGGAGCCATGGGAACCCGCCCCGGTCTGGCTCCTCGCCGGGAACACGACCATGCCGAGCGACGTGGACATGGGCTTGGATGCCGGAGGCGGCGCGACCGGAGCCTGCGCAAATGCAGACGCGCCCAGCACAACGAGAACCGCCGCAGCGACACATCCATTGCCCCAGGAGTTTCCTGGTGGACTTCACTTTCTCACTTCGACCGTCACCTTCGGGATGCGGCCGCTGAACTTCGACGCATGCTCTGCGCCGATGGCTTCCACGACCGGCGTGCCGAGGTCGATGCCGACGTCGGCGGTCTCGTCCGCGGAGAAGAGACCCGCCTGGGTATGCTCGATGCGGCCCTCAGCCACCTTCGCGCCGTTGACGAAGAGCGTGCCCATGCCGCCCTTGCCCGGTCCGCCGCCGTCGTAGGCGAAGTCGAACCTCACCGTCGCCTTGCCAGGCGCGAGCGGCTTGCCCGACACGATGCTGGTGTGCTGCAGGCCGAGGAAGTTGTAGTCATAGGCCGGCACGCCGTCCTTGACGTACAGCGACCAGCCGCCGAAGCGGCCGCCCTGCGCCAGGATCGTGCCGGTTCCCCCACCCTGCGGCACATCAACTTCGGCCGTGATGGTCTTGGAGCGGTTCTTCACGTTGATGAACACGCTTTCCATCATGCCGGTCATGCCATCGGCCAGGGTCATGGAGGTACGGCCGCTCATCAGGTCGGGTCGGCCGACCGAAGCGGCATCGAGCCGCTCGAAGACGCGGTCGTCCATGGGCAACACGTGGTACTTCTCGGCCTGCTGCAGGAAGATCGCCTGCAGTTCCGCCAGCTTCTGCGGGTTCTTCGCCGCAAGATCGTTGCCGAGGCTGAAGTCCGAGCGCGTGTCGAACAGCTCCCACGCCGAGTTGTCCTCCAGCGTCCGGCGCGGCTTCTGCTCCCACGGGGCCTTGTGGATCGTCCGTGCGAACCAGCCGTCGTGATAGATGGCACGGTTACCCGCGATCTCGAAATACTGCGTCGTGTGACGATCCTTCGCCTTGGCGTCCTCGAACGAGTACACGAGGCTCGTGCCCTCCATCGGGATCTGCGGCGTACCGTTGACCACGGTGGGCTCCGGCAGGCCGATCGCCTCGAGGATGGTCGGCGCGACGTCAATGACGTGGCTGAACTGCGTGCGGATCCCGTCCTTCGCCTGGATGCCCTTGGGCCAGTGCACGACCATGCCATTGCGTGTGCCGCCGAAGTCCGAGGGCACCTGCTTCATCCAGCCGAACGGCGAATTCAGCGCGACGGACCAGCCGGCCGCCATGTGCGGGTAGGTCTCGGGTCCGCCCCACTGGTCGATCTTGCCCAGCATCCCGGCAACGGTTTCCTGCACGCCGTTGAAGTACGTGTACTCGTTGAACAGGCCGTTCTGGCCGCCCTCGCCGCTGGTGCCGTTGTCGCCCGCGATGTAGAAGACGAGCGTGTTATCGGCTTCGCCGACTTCATCGAAGGCCTCGAGCATGCGGCCGATTTCATGGTCGGTGTATTCGGCAAACGCGGCAAAGACCTCGGCCTGGCGCGCAAACAGGCGCTTCTCGTCGGCGGAGAGCGCGTCCCAGTCCTTGATCGCCGGCGGCTTCGGTGCGAGCTTGGTGCCCGGCGGCACGATGCCCATCTTGATCTGCCGGGTCAGCGACTCCTCGCGCAGCTTGTCCCAGCCCTGGTCGAACTTGCCCTTCCAGCGAGCGATCCACTCCTTCGGCACGTGGTGCGGCGCGTGCGTGGCGCCCGGCGCGAAGTAGATGAAGGCCGGCTTCTGGGGCGTGAGGGCCTTCTGGTACTTGATCCACGCCACCGCCTGGTCCGTCATGTCGGCCATGAAGTGGTAGTTCGGGTCATTGGGCAATTCGACGACGGCCGTGCCGTTGTAGAGGAATGGCGCCCACTGGTTCGTCTCACCGCCGATGAAGCCATAGAACTTGTCGAAGCCCTGCCGGGTCGGCCAGCGATCGAAAGGACCCGCGACGCTGGCTTCCCACGCCGCGGTCTCGTGCCACTTGCCGAATGCCGCCGTGCCGTAGCCGTTGAGCCGCAGCATCTCAGCGAGCGGCGCCGTGGCGTTGGGAATCTGCCCGGTCGATCCGGGCATGCCGGTCGCCATCTCGGTGATGAAGCCCATGTTCACCGTGTGGTGGTTGCGCCCGGACTTGAGCGCTGCACGGGTCGGCGAGCACAGCGCCGTGGTGTGGAAGTTGTTGTAACGCAAGCCGCCCTGCGCCAAGCGGTCGAGCGTTTGCATTGGGACCGGACCACCAAACGCGGTCGGAACGCCGAAACCCAGGTCGTCGATCAGCACGATCACCACGTTGGGGGCCCCATCGGGTGCCTTGACCTCGAAGCGTGGCGGCAAGGCTACCTTGCGCGCGTCAATTTCTTTGGACAGGGGTCGTGCCGGCTCCTGGATCGGCAGAATCGTGCGATCGAGGGATTGGGCGCCGGCCGCGGACGCCTGCAAGGCAAGCAATCCTAATGCGCAATTGCGGGCCGCCGCACTGAGTGCCGATCTGGTCATCTCACGTCTCCCACTTTGTATTCACTCAACCGGTTCCATCTCGCCGAGGCGCCAGGTCATGTCGAACCAGCGTTCAAGCGGGCCATGGAGGCCGAATGATGTTGCGAGTGTATCCGTCTTACTTGGGATACAGGAGCGTCAATTGCACGCTCAAGCCCCAGCCCTCAGGGCCATCGTCGGGTGATTCGGCCCAGCACTTCGCACCGATCGCGAACTGGAGAATCTGCGGTCCGATCTTGAACAGCTGCGTCGCCTGGACAATCAAGGGAACGCTATCGCGACGACCGGACCACGAATTGATATTGAGGACTCGGGCCGCGCTGATGCTTGATAGGGATCAGTTCAACGCCGGACGGAGCGGCGCGCCACACCGCCGACGTTCCCCGCGACGCCCGGCTGGTTGAGGCCCGGGTCGACGACGTGGACGCCGGGTGCGCCGACATTGCCGGCAGCACCGGGTTGATTGATGCCGGGGTCTATGGCGCCCACACCCGGTGCGCCCACCCCGACGCCCGGTGCCACGCCAACGCCCGGCGCACCGACACCGACGCCGGGATCGACTGCCATGGCCGTGTTCGCGAAACCAGCGACCATCAAAGTGGTTAGCGTGATCGCGCACGTCCGAAGCCTGATTGCATTCGTCATATCGGGTCCTCGATTGCGACTACTGCACTACGTAGACGAGGTTGTTGCTCTGGAACGCTGCCCGGTAGAGGACACCGCCGCAATTCTGGAACTCGACGCCATCCCGGGTCTCGGCCTTGCATCCTGCCGGCAGCGCGGTGACGACAGAGCCGATCGCCGGCGCGCCGGCCGGGCGCGGGGCGGCGGCTTGCTGCTGCGTCGCAGCGGCCTGCTGCTGCGCGGTGGCTGACTGCTGCTGCGCGGTGGCCGACTGCTGTTGGGCGGTAGCAGCCTGCTGCTGCTGCACGGCGGCAGTATTGGCGGCCGCCGACTGCGTGGCTGTCGATTCGGCGACCACGACACGTCGAGTCGTGCGCCGCGCCACGCCGGCCGCCGACACCGGCGTCAGGGGAGCGCCGACGACGGCGCGGGCTTCTGGCACCAGCGTCAGAGTTGCCGGCGCATCGGGCGAGACCCCCGCCAGGTACAACAGCGGCAGCGCGATCGTGACGACGAATGCTTTTGATTTTCCGGTGCTGGTCATGCGGTTCGCCTCCGGTTCAACGCGGTAGGAAGTCGATCTGCTTCATGCCCGCTTGCGGCGTGAAGGTAAACGTCTGTGCGTCGAATGCCGGATTCAGGTTCCACCGGGTCACGGTGACCCCGAACTGGGGCGAGTTCGGCAGATCGAGCGTGGTGATCACGAGTTTGCGCGGCAGGGGCTGGTCCCCCTCCTGGATCCAGATCTGCCAGTCAACCTGAGGGGCGCGGAACGCGAGGTGATCACAGCGCACGCCCTCGATTACCGCCTTGCCGACCACGATGCCCTCGGTGACCCCGTCCATGAGGATTTCATAGGCGTTCGTGTAGACCAGGTCGCCGGCCGGCGCGATGATGTCGAGCCGGGTGCGCGCAAAGTCGAGCATCTCCTCCAGCGTGCCGGGAGCCGGGACCTGCGCGTAGACCTTGTCATGCGGGTTGTAGAGTGTCAGCGACTGCCCGTCATAGACAAACACCTGTTCCACGAGATCGCCGGTGCGTTCCGCGCGAAGCCTGTTCGGCCGCTGCACGGATTGCCGGGCCGTGTTGTTGAACTCGATCTTCTGCCCGGACTTGAGCACGATCTCGAGCGTATTGCGGGTGTCGGCGGTGAACCGCTGCTGGCTGCCGAGGAAGTCGGTGGAGGCTTTGAGCATATGCCTGGCCTCGGGCGCGACGCCTGCGGACTGGGCCTGGGCAGCCAGCGACAGCGTCGTCAGGGCAGCAATGGCAAAGCACTGCGACACGGCCGCCAGCAGGTGACTGTGAACTGTCGATTTCATGGAATCTTCTCCTGGTTCGGGTCGGATGCAGGCAACCCCTGGCTGGGGGCCAGCTGCCGCGTGTACGCGCGATCACCTGTAACGGCAGGTGATCCGCCGGTTTGAACGAGCTACTCGCTCTGCAGCCGCTTAAAGCCTTCGACGAGAGGATGCCATCCTGAGACCAGCGAGATCATGATCACGTCCATCTGCAGGTCGTCCGGCGCGTTGTCGCTGGCGGAGGACTTGTAGCTGAAGGTGAGCCCGATGTTGTCGTTGATCTGGTAGCCGAGCGTGAAACCAAAGCCGTAGTTGTTCAGCTTTGATCCTTCGACGCCATCGATGGTGGTCTTGCCGCCGTTGTAATAGACCGCATCGAGCGACCCCCACAGGTTCGCGGTGAAGTCACGCGTCAGGTGAGCGTCGATCTGGTACAGAGGATCCGCCTCCAGGGTCTTCCCGACGTAGTCCGTGTTGTCGCCAAAGAGCCAGACCACGGGCAGGAATTCCAAGGTCGTGCGCCGGGTCGGCACCCAGTCGCCGATCTGCCAGACGATGGGAAAGCCGATGCGGCCGTACCAGCGGTTCTGGCCGATGTTCAACGGCTGGCTGCTGTCGTACTCGCCGATCGGGATCGCGAGATCCGCCAGCACGTCGAGCGAAAAGCCCGGTTCGAAGCGGCTGACGTCTTGAAGGTTTTTCTGCGCCTTGGGGCCGATCACGTTGAGGGTGAATTCAACCATCGGGTCGCCGAAGCCGCTCACCGACTGCGAGACCGGCTCGCCACCCGCCGTGATGACGTCACCCGAGATTCGTCCCATGGGCAGCAGCACCGCCCCCATGGCCGCCCGATCGAACAACGCGAAGGTGTGCGCATACCCGGCCATGACGAGCGTCGCTTCGAACTCAGCGCCCGGTGTCACGGTGAGTGCGGGATCGAACGGGTTCGTATTACCGGTCATGGACGTCACGATCAGCGGCACGGCATTCCCGCCGGACAGCTGCTTCCAGTAGAAGCGTGGCGGCAGCGACTGCGACATGGCCGTCAGCGGGCAGAAAATGCCTGTGGCCAGCAAAGACAACCCGATGCCGCGCAGACAGGCGAGCGGATTCTTCCAACCGCGTACGATATTCATGAAATTTCCGTCCTTCTTGCCGGGTTGATTCGCGGGTCTTTGCCTGTCACGGCGTGGGTTCCGCCAGCATGTCCGCCGGCGGCACGAACTGCCGCTGGTAGATGAGCGCCGGGAAGCCCTCGTTGACCGGGACACGCACGGGCAGCTGGTCGTAGCGTGGCGCCAGGGTTTCGTACGGCCCGCGGCTCGGCAGGATCACGTTGTTGGCCTTGGCATAGCCGTCCCAGAGTGCCAGCAGCGCCTGGAATTTTTCGGGGTTCTGCGCGGCCACGTTCCTGCGTTCGCCGGGATCGGTCGTGACGTTGTACAGCTCCCAGTCGCCCGTGCCGTACGGCGCGAACTGCCAGCGCAGCTTCCAGTCGCCCTGCCGCACCGCTCGATTGCCGAAGATCTCCCATGCGAGATAGTCCCCTTCCGTGCGCGGCGATTCCGCCCGGCCCGCGAGCACGTCGTTCCACGGCTTGCCCATGAGCGGGGGCAGTTCCTTACCGTCAGCGTTCGTCTTCGGATAGCTCGCACCTGCAACAGAGAGCAGCGTCGGCATGATGTCGCCGACGTGCATGAGCCCGTTGTTGACGCTGCCCTTGGCCCGCTGGACCACAGGGCCGCTCACGATCAGTGCATTGCGGATGCCGCCTTCGGCCGTCCAGCCCTTGTATTGACTGAAGGGCGTCATCGACACCTGCGCCCACATCGGGCCGTAGCCGACGTACGAGCCCGGATCGCCCCACGCGTTGATGTTGGTCTGCGACCA
>Ga0315297_10002924_pt1 | contig 10918 bp, 9 predicted proteins | sample YL17G15_0_MG_FD_203628 | JGI IMG/M metagenome (GOLD analysis project Ga0315297, IMG submission 203628) | Sediment microbial communities from Yellowstone Lake, YNP, Wyoming, USA - YL17G15_0 | ecosystem: Environmental > Aquatic > Freshwater > Lake > Sediment | place: USA: Wyoming | collected...
TCGACGATCGCCTCGATGACCACGTCGGCGTGCTTGATCTGCTTGCCTGTCGGGTCGGCGATCAGCCGCGCCACCGCCGCCTCCACGGCGAGCGGGGTGCGGAGTTGCCTCTTGAACAGGCTCTTGGCGCGGGACAGCGCTTTGGCAATCTGCGCCTCGTCGAGATCCTGAAGGCTCGCCTGCATGCCTTGCACGACGCACCAGGCGGCGATGTCGCCTCCCATGGTGCCGGCGCCGACGACATGCACCTTGAGCGGCTTGAACGCGTTCTTGACGCTCTCCTTGGGGGTCTCGTTCTTCAGCATCTCGGACAGCTTGAACACGCGGCGCAGGTTTCGCGAGGCCTCGCTCGCCATCAGCGGCGTGAACATCTCGGTCTCGGCGATCTTCATGCGGACGGGGTCGTCGCCGTAGCGCTCGAACAGATCGATGAGACGGAACGGCGCGGGATAATGCTCCTCGCGCACCTTCTCCGCCGTCTTGGCGCGCATCTGCTTGGCGAGCATGGAGCGCACCGGCTGCTTCAGCATCAGCCGCTTCCACCACGGCGCGCCCTTGGAGTAGCGCTTCTGCAGCACCGCTTTCCGCGCGGCCCAGCGCAGATTGTGGTGGGTCGGCACCAGCTGATCGACCAAGCCGATAGCCTTGGCCGCATTGGGGCGCAGCATGCGGCCCGTCAGCATGGCGGTCATGGCGTCCATGGGGCCGGCGACTTGAATCGAGCGCACCGTGCCGTTCAGACCGGGGAAGATGCCGAGCTTCACCTCGGGAAAGCCGAGCCGCGTCGCCTCCTCGCGATCGGCGATGCGCCAGTCGCAAGCCAGCGCGAGCTCGAGCCCGCCGCCGAGGCAATAACCGTGGATGGCGGCAACCACGGGCACCGAGAGCCGGTCGATGCGGTTGAACAGCTCGAGCGTCTCTTTCACCACCTCGGCGATCTTGGCCTCGGTGTCGAAGCTCTCGAACTCCCTGATATCGGCGCCGGCGATGAAGCTTCGCTCCTTGCCGCTCATCAGCACGAGGCCCTTGACCTCGCCCCGCATGCTCAGATCCTCAATCGCCTTGACGATCTCGCCAAGTTCCTCGGACGGGCGGCGGCCGAGCGAATTCATGCTCTCGCCTTTCCGGTCGATGACCGCCCAGGCGATGCCCTCGAAGTCGACGGTGAAGCGCCAGTCCTGCAGATCGGGAAGTGTGGTCGCCATGATCGGGCTACTCAGCGGCAATATGTTCTGGCTTGGGTGAAACATCCTGCGCGTGCGGCACTGCCGGCGCCTGTTCGCGCGCAAGCTCGGAAGCGGCAAAATCGTCGACGGCGATGACGCGCGCCACGAGATCGCGAAGCTCGGCGAGCGACCGCGCCTCGGCCTCGCTCAGCACGCCCTTCACTTCGGCCTCTTTGATCCAGTCATTGTCGTGGAAGCGTCTCACGTCGCCCTTGCGGATCGCCCGCTCGAGCTTCTTGTCGGCTTCCTCGCATGCCACGACCTTGGCGAGCGTGTAGTCGAGCAATCCCGTCCGGTCGGAAGGATCGTCGGAAATGAAGATGTCCCGGGTAAGACGGTCGCGGAACGCGCCCGGCTGAAGCGCCGCGCGCACGATCTCCTTGCCGTCTCGGTCGCTCGCCGGCTGCCGCCTCGCTCCCAGGGGAAATACGAGCGGCGCCATCAGCCAGGCCGCCCAGCGCTGCGGGAAGTTGCGCAGCGTGCCGAGCAGGGCCTGGTCGAAGCGGTAGAGGCAGTTTCGGGCGCAATAGTCCACGAGCTTGAGATCTTCCTTGGGGCGCCCGTCATCGTCATAGCGCTTGAGCACGCAAGAGAGGAGATAAAGCTCGGCCAGCGCATCGGCCATGCGGCCGGTGATCTTCTGCTTCACCTTCAACCCGCCGCCGAGCAGCGCCACCGTCAGATCGGCGACAAGCGCGAATGAGCGCGACGCGCGCGCCAGCTCCCGCCACCAGCCGCGGGTGGGACCGGCATTGGGCGGTGAAGAGGCAAAGACGCCGAAGGTCGCATTGTGGAAGAGAGCGCCGGCGGCGTTCGAGATTGTGAATGCGACATGGTCGTCGAAGGTGCGCGCGAACAGCTCGGTGCCCCGCTCGCGATCTTTGTCTTGCAGCGCCTCGATCTCGGTGAAGAGATAAGGATGGCTGCGCAGCGCTCCTTGGGCGAAGGTGATCAGCGTGCGGGTCAGGATATTGGCGCCTTCGACGGTGATGCCGACCGGCACCATCTGATAGGCGCCCTGGATGTAGTTCGATGGCCCGTCGCAGATGCCCCTGCCGCCATGAATGTCGAGCGCGTCGTTGACGCTTTGGCGCATGCGCTCGGTGGAGACATATTTCAGCAGCGCCGAGATGACGGCGGGCTTCTCGCCGGCCGATACCATCGAGGCGGTGACGGCGCGCGCGGCCTCGAGCTCGTAAGCGCATTCGATCATGCGGGCCAGCGGCTCCTCCACCCCCTCCATGAAGCCGATCGGCAGATTGAATTGCTTGCGAATGCGGGCGTAGGCCGTGCTGGTCCGGAGCATCGACTTGGCGGCAGCGGCGCTTGTGGCGGGGAGCGAGATTGAGCGGCCGGCGGCAAGGCAGCTCATCAACATGCGCCAGCCCTGCCCTGCCTGTTCCCTGCCGCCGATGATCCAGTCGAGCGGCACGAATACGTCGTGCCCGCGCGTCGGTCCGTTGGGGAAAGCGGCGCCCGCGGGCAGATGCCGCCGGCCGATCTCGACGCCGGCATGGTCGGTCGGGATCAGCCCGAGCGTGATGCCGACATCCTCGCCGCGGCCGAGATGGTTCTCAGGATCGAACAAATGAAAGGCTAAGCCCAGCAGCGTGGCCCTAGGCGCGAGCGTGATGTAGCGCTTGTCCCAGGTGAGCCTGATGCCCACGGTCTCCTTGCCGTCATGCAGCCCGCGGGTGACGACGCCGACATCGCGCATCGAGGCGGCGTCGGAGCCCGAGAACGGCCCGGTCAAAGCAAAACAAGGGATCTCCTCGCCGCGCGCAAGACGCGGCAGGAAGTGTTGTTTCTGGGCGTCGGTGCCGTAGTTCTCGATCAGCTCGCCGGGGCCGAGCGAGTTCGGCACCATGACGATGGTGACGCCGTCGGGGCTGCGCGAAGAAATCTTGCCGAGAATGAGCGACTGCGCCTGGGCGGAGAAACCCAAGCCTCCATGCCGCTTGGAGATGAGCATGCCAAGAAAGCCGTTGTCGCACACGAAGCGCCAGACGTCGTCGGGGACGTCATGCAGCTCGTGACGGATGCGCCAGTCGTTGAGCCGCTTGCAGAGCTCGCTGGTCGGCCCGTCGAGGAAAGCGCGCTCCTCGGCGGTGAGCGTGATGGGGGCGACGCGGCGGAGCTTCGCCCAATCCGGCTTGCCGGAGAAAAGCTCGGCGTCCCAGCCGACGGTGCCCGCTTGCAGCGCCTCGCGCTCGGTCTCGGAGATCGACGGCATCGCGCCTTTGAGCGCGCGATAGGCCGGAAGCGTGATGTATTTGCGCTTGATCTCGGGGAAGCTCGCGGCGAACAGAAGGCCCGCGACAAGCCAGCCGAGCAGCGACCACAGCGGGAAGGCGGGCCAATGCAGATGGCCGTGCACGAGGCCGAGCTGCGCGCTCAAGGTGAAGATGGCGGCGGCGATCGCCCAGGCCCGAAGCGAAGCGCGGTTCATGGCCAAGGCGAACAGGGCGCTAAGCGAAATGATTGCGAAAATGAGCTCAGCCATGGGCGGCCTCTAAAGAACGTTCGGCCCCCGCCTGTCCCCGACTGACGCGCCCTAAGCGGGCTTGCCGTTTCATCGGTGCGACGCGCACCGGTCCAGCTTTTTGCCCTCTATGGTCCGGATGCGCCATCGACTCAAGCCCTTTTCACGCGTTTCACTGGGCCGCGACGTTGCAGCATCCCGAATCGGCGAGGCCCGATCTTGCCCCCAACAGATTCCCAGTGAATTAACGGACGCTGGCTTGCCGACCGTTCCGTTCAACCGGGCTTGCGCGCCTCGACGGCGCCGAGCATGCGGTCGATCCCGACGAGTACGAGGCCGAGAAAGGCGAAGGCAGCCGTCAGCACCGCCATGTTCAGCAACACCCGGTCGTAGCCGAGCTGCGTCACATCGAGGAAGGGATAAGGGTAGTAGCCCGTCACTGCCCCGTGGATCAGCGAATAAAAGGTGTAAGAGACGGGGAAGATGAGCCACCAGGGGACCGACTTTATGCGGAGCGTCCCCTTCGGCACGAAGACGAGCCAGTCGATGAGATAGAGAGCGGGCGCCACGCAATGCTCGATCGTATCGGCGACCAGCTGCCAGCCTTCCGGATTCCAGAGCTTTCGCAAGATCGTGTAATACACCGCCGAAACGACGATGATGTAGGAGGCGATCGCCGTTCGCACCGAAGGACGCGAGAAGAACGCGCCCAATCTCGACTCTGGCGCGAGCCATGGCAGGGTCATGGCAAGCGCGACGAGGATGTTCGACAGCATTGTGAAGAAGGCGAGCAGGTCGATCGCCGCCTCGACGAGGTCGCCTTCGGTCTTGTAGCGAACGATGAGATAATATTGGAGGGCGATCGCGAACCAGCCGATCGCGGCCGCGACCATGCGAAACCAAAGCTGCATGACGTCCCCCTCCCCTTTGCCCCCTGGCATGAGAGGCCAGGCTAGCCTAACCCGCCAGCACCCTCAAATCCCGCACGAAAAGAGCCATCGCACGCGGCGCCCCCCACGATCATCGACGCTTTCTTGTGCAGGCAAGGCGAATTGGCTAAGCAAGGCTGAAGCATTGCGCCGCCAAACGGCCGGTTGGGCAAAGGACATCATCATGGCAGAGCCAGAGCGACCGCAGCTCAACCCCTATCAAGTCGAGCTCGAGGGCGGCAAACGCTACGCTTGGTGCCGCTGCGGGCGGAGCCAGAAGCAGCCTTTCTGCGACGGCTCGCATGCCGGCACCGGGATCGAGCCGCTGATGTTCACCGCCGAGCGGACCGAGCTTGCGCTTCTCTGCGGCTGCAAGGATACCGGCGATCCGCCCTACTGCGACGGCTCGCATCTGCTGCTGTGATTTTGGGCATGCACAGCGGAGACGCAGCGTTGTACGCGGCGGGCCCTTCTTGCTAAGAAGGTCGAGCCATCTGGGCCAAGAGCCCGGGGCACAAGGGGGACGCGAAGGCCAATGGCCTATTTCCTACAGCAGCTGATCAACGGGATCGCGCTTGGCTCGATCTACGGGCTGATCGCCATAGGCTACACCATGGTCTACGGCATCATCGGCATGATCAATTTCGCCCATGGCGACATCTTCATGGTGGGCGCCTTCATCGCGCTGATCGCCTTTCTCGCGGTGATGAGCCTCGGCATCACGATGATCCCGCTTGCGCTCCTCATCGTGCTGCTCGTCGCCATGGCGCTTACCGCGGTATGGGGCTGGACGGTGGAGCGCATCGCCTACCGGCCGTTGCGCGAATCGTTCCGCCTGGCGCCGCTCATCACCGCCATCGGCATGTCGATCGTGCTGCAGAATTTCATTCAGGTGGCGCAAGGGGCGCGGGTGAAGCCGCTCCAGCCCGTGATCACGGGAGGCTACACTTTGTTCGAGCAGGACGGCTTCGCCGTCAATCTCTCCAATATCCAGATCCTCATCGTGTTCACGACGCTCGTGCTGATGACGGTGTTCTGGCTGATTATCACCCGCACCGCGCTCGGCCGGTCGCAGCGCGCCTGCGAACAGGACCGGCTGATGGCCGCGCTGTCCGGCGTCAATGTCGACCGCACCATCTCGCTCACCTTCGTGCTCGGTGCTTCGCTCGCAGCCGTGGCCGGCCTGCTTTACCTTCTCTATTACGGGGTGATCGACTTCTATATTGGTTTCGTCGCCGGCATCAAAGCCTTCACCGCGGCGGTGTTCGGCGGCATCGGCTCGCTGCCCGGCGCCATGCTCGGCGGCCTCGTCATCGGCCTGATCGAGACCTTCTGGTCGGCCTATTTCACCATTGAGTACAAGGATGTCGCGGCCTTCTCGATGCTCGCGATCGTGCTCATCTTTTTCCCGACCGGCCTGCTCGGCCGTCCCGAGGTGGAGAAGGTTTGAGCGCCTTGGCGGAGCCCGGCACATCGTTCGGCCAGCGGCTCCAGGCGGCGCTCGTCGACTCCCTTCTCGCCGCCATCATCGCCTTCGCGCTGTTCGGTCTGCTGCTGGGCTTCCGAACTGTCGACAACGTGACCGGGCTCACGCTCCAGCCGCGCCCGGCGTTGCTGGCCATCGCCGTCGGCATCGTGTTTTTTGGCCGCCTCCTGCTCAATCTCTTCGTGTGGCACGGCGACTACCCGATCACCACGCCGTTCGCCAAGCTGTTCAGCAGGGAGACTTTCGAGCGGCGCGATATTCGCGTGCTCGGCATCACCGCGCTCGGCTCGGCGCTCGTCTTCATTGTCGGCATTGTCATCGGCAGTCCGGCCTGCCAGCTCGTGGCCGGATGCATCCTGGGTTTTTTGAGTATTGGGCTGTTGCGCCGGATCATCGTCCATGTCTTCCCGAACCTCCCTTACGGGCGCATCTTCACCGTCGGCGGCATCGCCTTTGCCGTCCTCTTCCCGATCTGCTCCTACCTTCTCGAGAAGGCCTTCCATCTCGGATTGCCGCTGCGCTATTTGTTCGATTTGTCGATCCTGGTGCTCACCTACATCATGCTCGGTTGGGGGCTGAACATCGTGGTCGGCCTCGCCGGGCTTCTCGATCTCGGCTATGTCGCCTTCTACGCGGTCGGTGCCTATACCTTCGCGCTGCTGGCGACGCATTTCGGCTTGGGCTTCTGGATCTGCCTGCCGATCGCGGGCGCCGCGGCCGCGCTGTGGGGCATCGTGCTCGGCTTCCCGGTGCTGCGGCTCCGAGGCGACTATCTCGCCATCGTGACGCTCGCCTTCGGCGAGATCGTGCGCATCGTCCTCCTCAACTGGACCGATGTCACCAATGGGCCCAACGGAGTCTCGGGCATTCCCAAGCCCACGTTTTTCGGCCTGCCCTTCTCGGCAACCGGCGAGGTAACCTTCAGCTCCTTCTTCGGGCTCAAATACGACCCGATCCAGGGCATCATCTTTCTCTATTACGTGATCCTCGCGCTGGCGCTGATCACCAACCTGGTGACGCTGAAATTGCGGCGGCTTCCCATCGGCCGCGCTTGGGAGGCGATGCGCGAGGACCAGATCGCCTGCCGCTCGCTGGGCATCAACACCACCATCACCAAGCTCTCGGCCTTCGCCATCGGCGCGATGTTCGGCGGGCTGGCGGGAAGCTTCTTCGCCACCCGCCAGGGCTTCATCAGCCCGGAGAGCTTCACCTTCATCGAATCCGCCATCATCCTCGCCATCGTGGTGCTCGGCGGCATGGGCAGCCAGCTCGGCGTGGCCATCTCGGCGATCGTCATGGTCGGGGGCTTCGAGGCGCTGCGCCACACCGAAGGCTTGCAGAGCATCGTCGGCGAGGGGTTCGACCCCGCGCTCTACCGCATGCTGCTATTCGGCATCGCCATGGTCGGGATCATGGTCTGGCGGCCGCGCGGGATCATCGGCTCGCGCACGCCCTCCATCACGCTTGGCGAGTCCAGGCCGATCAGCGGCGCTCTCGTCAAAGAAGGCAGCGCATGACGACGTGGCATGCCGCCCCCCTGCTCAAGGTCGAGCACCTCACCATGCGCTTCGGTGGGCTGATCGCCGTCGACGACGTTTCTTTCTCGGTCGGCCGCAACGACATCACCGCGCTGATCGGGCCGAACGGCGCCGGCAAGACCACGGTGTTCAATTGCATCACCGGCTTCTACAAGCCGACCGAGGGGATGATGCAGCTCACCCATCCCGACGGCCAGGGCTTCAATCTGGAACGGCTCGACGACCACGACATTAATTCCCGCGCGCGTGTCGCCCGCACCTTCCAGAACATCCGGCTGTTTCAAGGCATGACGGTGCTGGAGAACCTGATGGTGGCGCAGCACAACGTGCTCATGCGCGCCTCGGGGCTCACCATCGGCGCCATTCTCGGGATCGGCGGCTTCGGCAAGGCCGAGAAAGAGGCCGTCGAGCTTGCCCGGCACTGGCTCGACCGGGTGGGAATCACGCGCCGCGCCGACGAGCCGGCCGGTTCCCTCCCCTACGGCGATCAGCGACGGCTCGAGATCGCTCGCGCCATGTGCACGCGGCCTCTGCTGCTTTGCCTGGACGAGCCGGCGGCCGGACTGAATGCGCGCGAAAGCGACGGGCTCAACGAGCTCCTGTTTTCGATCCGCGCGCAGGAAGGCATCGCGCTCCTGCTCATCGAGCACGACATGAGCGTGGTGATGCGCATCTCCGACCATGTCGTGGTGCTCGATTACGGCAAGAAGATCGCCGACGGGACCACCGATGAGGCGAGGAACGACCCGCGCGTCATCGCCGCCTATCTCGGCGTTCCGGACGAAGAGCTGCCGCTGGTCGAGCGCGAGGTGGGGCTATGACCGCGCCGCTCCTGGAAATGCACAAGGTGACGGCCTGCTATGGCGTGCTCCCGATCCTGCATGGCATCGACCTCCACATCCAGGAGGGCGAGATCGTCGCCCTGATCGGCGGCAACGGCGCCGGCAAAACCACGCTGATGATGACCATCTTCGGGCGCCCCCGCGCCAACGAAGGCCGCATCATCTTCCAGGGGCGCGACATCACCTCTCTTCCCACGCATGAGGTCGCGCGGCTCGGCATCGTGCAGTCGCCGGAAGGACGCCGCATCTTCTCGCGCATGACGGTGCTGGAGAACTTGCAGATGGGCGCCATCGTCGCCAGCGATCCCGCCAGCTTCGATGGAGATCTCCAGCGCGTCTATGCGCTCTTCCCGCTGCTCAAGGCGCGGCAGCATCAGCGCGGCGGCACGTTGTCGGGCGGCGAGCAGCAGATGCTCGCCATTGCCCGCGCGCTGATGGGACGACCCAAGCTCCTGTTGCTCGACGAGCCGTCGCTCGGCCTGGCGCCGCTGATCGTGAAACAGATCTTCGCCGCGATCCGCGCGCTCAATTCCGACTATGGCCTGACCGTGTTCCTCGTCGAGCAGAGCGCCTATCACGCGCTCAAGCTCGCCCATCGCGGCTATGTCATGGTCAATGGCAGGATCACGATGAGCGGCTCTGGCGCCGAGCTGCTCGGCAGCCCCGAGGTGCAGGCAGCCTATCTCGAAGGGGGCACCGGCAGCGCCGCCCAGCAGGGAGGACGGCATTGAGCTGGCTCTCCGACGACAGCTTTCGCGTCTTCCTCGTGCTCACTTTGATCCTCGGGGGCGGCGCGGCTTTCCTTGCCGGAAAGGGCCTGGCGCGCTCGTGGAAGCCGTTCGGACGGGTGTTCTTCTATATTGCGCTGCTCACCGCCGCGGTTCGCTTCTTCCATTACGCCCTGTTCGACGGGGAGCTGCTGTCACTCTATTATTATCTCGTCACCTATGCCCTGCTCCTTGCGGCGGCGTGCCTCGGCTTCCGCCTGATGCGGACGACACAAATGGTGACGCAATATCGCTGGCTCTACGAGCGGACAGGCCTGCTCACCTGGCGCGAGCGGCTGAGTTGAGCGATCGCGCGCGGATCAGCACAAACTGATATAGGGTGGTTCAAAGTCTTTCTCCGAGGGAGGTAACAATGAAGCGTATGGCCGGGCTGGTCGCAGCCCTCGCTCAAGTCGTCCTGATCGCCGGTTGCGGCGGGGGCGAGGAGAGCAACACCACGCCGATCGCGGTCGTCGGCCCGGTCACGGGTCAGTATGCCTCCTTCGGGCAGCAGATGAAGAACGGCGCCGAGCTCGCCGTCGAGGACATCAACGCCGCTGGCGGCGTGCTCGGCAAGAAGCTCGACCTCGATGTCGGCGACGATGCTTGCGATCCGAAGCAGGCGGTGGCGGTCGCCAACCAGATGACCGCGAATGGCGTGGCGCTCGTCGCCGGCCATTATTGCTCCGGCTCCTCGATCCCCGCCTCCAAGGTCTATGCCGAGAGCGACATGGTGCAGATCTCGCCGGCCTCGACCAACCCCGCCTTCACCGACGATCGCGCCGGTCCGAATATCTATCGCGTCTGCGGCCGCGACGATCAGCAAGGCGGCATCGCGGGCAAATATCTGGCGAGCCATTTCTCCGACCGGAACATCGCCATCATCCACGACAAAACCGCTTACGGCAAAGGCATCGCCGACGAGGTCAAGAATGCGCTCAACGCGGCGGGCAAGCAGGAGGCGATGACCGAGGCCATCACCGCCGGCGAGAAGGACTACTCCGCGCTGGTCTCCAAGCTGAAGCAGGCCAATATCGACGTGCTGTTCCTCGGCGGCTACCACACCGAAGCCGGGCTGATCGTGCGGCAGATGCGCGACCAGGGCATGGCGACCGTGCTGATGGGCGGCGATGCGCTGATCACGCAGGAATATTGGTCGATCACCGGTCCGGCCGGCGAAGGCACGCTGATGACCTTCTCCCCCGACCCGCGCAAGAACCCGGCCGCCGCCGAGGTGGTCAAGCGCTTCAAGGACAAGGGCGTCGAGCCTGAAGGTTATGTGCTCTACACCTACGCCGCGATCCAGGCCTGGAAGCAGGCGGCCGAGAAGGCGAAGTCGACGGCCTCAGCCGACGTGGTGAAGGCGCTCAACGACAATGAGTTCGACACGGTGGTCGGCAAGTTCAAGTTCAACGAGAAGGGCGATCCGAACCTGCCGCCTTATGCCGTCTATCGCTGGTCGAAGGGCACCTATGAGGAGATCAACGAGCAGGCGCTCCAATAATCGGAGGGCCTAGACTCGGGACGCTCTAGCGCTTTTTCGCGGCAGACTGCTGGGCTTTGAAATAGGCCCCGAGCTCCTTCTCCACCCGCACCAGATCCTCGGGCAGCGGGAGCCCGAGGGCTTTGAACTCGTTCAGCTTCTCGA
>Ga0315297_10002926_pt1 | contig 10918 bp, 10 predicted proteins | sample YL17G15_0_MG_FD_203628 | JGI IMG/M metagenome (GOLD analysis project Ga0315297, IMG submission 203628) | Sediment microbial communities from Yellowstone Lake, YNP, Wyoming, USA - YL17G15_0 | ecosystem: Environmental > Aquatic > Freshwater > Lake > Sediment | place: USA: Wyoming | collected...
GTCACGATAAGCTCTACATCGGCGATTTTCGAAACGAGGGCATCAAGTTTTGAATCTGCACTGCGGGACTTCTGTCCTCCGGAGGCGCCAGCCCGCCCACTTTGAGGCTTTGAGGCCCGCGGGGATCCGCCTTTGGCGGAAAAGTACTGCCGTACACGATTGCGAAGGCTCTGGGCCTTGCCGACATAGATGATTTGTCCCTCAGCATTCTTGAATTGGTACACACCGGCGCTGTTCGGGAGCGATTCGAGCTTCTCCCCGAGCGTGAGGTCGTCCTTGTGAATGCTGAGTTCCATAATCCATCACACCGTTACAGTGTGGGCGTGTTCGCCCGCTGGCAGAGTTCGATAAGGACACCGTTTGTCGATTTCGGATGAAGAAACGCCACAAGGCATCCGTCCGCACCGAGACGGGGTCGCTCGTCCACCAACTGGAACCCGGCTGCCCGGAGGCGCGTGAGTTCGTGCTCGAGATCCTCTACGACAAACGAGAGGTGATGGACTCCTTCTCCCCGCTTCTCAATGAACTTCGCGATTGGCGATTCCATACTTGTCGCCGCGGTGAGCTCAATCGCGACCCCACCGGCTTCGAAGAATGCTGTCTTCACCTTCTGGTCGGGGATTTCCTCCTGATGATCCAAGGACTTGCCAAGGAGCGCCTGGAACAGCCTGGAAGATGCCTGCAGGTCTTTCACGGCGATGCCGATATGTGCTAAGGTTTCGAGCATAGGGATCTCTTTCGCGGGTTTAATCGGTTGAGCCGTCTCGTGACGGGAGTGTTGAGACCCGTCAGGTTTTGAAAACCTGACGGGTCTTACGCGCCTGAAACTAGAGCCCGTCGTTCTTGGAGTAACCGAACTTTCGCAAGAGAGCCTCGTTCTCGCGCCAATTTGCACGAACCTTCACATGCAATTCCAGGTAGACCGCGTGCCCCACCATCTTTTCGATGTCTGTCCTTGCGTGCTGGCCGATTGTCTTCAGAGCAGATCCGCCCTTGCCGATGATGATTCCCTTTTGTGAATCACGTTCGACGATGATGTCTGCGCTGATGAACGTTTTGCCCCGATCCCGTTCTTTGAACTCCACGATTTCGACCGCCGCGGAGTAAGGGATCTCTTCGCGGAATTGTTGAAATATCTTCTCTCGTATCAACTCCGCTGCGAAAAAGCGCTCTGGTTGCTCACTGACCTCGTCAACCGGATAGAATGGGGGATGAACTGGCAGGTAGCCTTCGATGGTCCGCAGCAGGTCCGGGAGGTTCTCACCTTTCAGGGCCGAGAGCGGGATCACGTCGGCAAATCTTCCCGTCCGGGCAAAGTGGTCGATCATCGGGAGTACTTCCTGGCGTTGTATCGTATCCACCTTGTTGATGATCAGGAGGAGTTTCTTCTCAGCAGACAGCTGTGACATCGCCTCCTCGACCACCTCGGGCAGCCCGGTGCCGCGTGACACTTCGGTGAGCAGAAGCACGACATCGGCATCCTGCAGTGCCAGTTGGGCCGAGAGAACCATCTTCTCGTGAAGAAGATACTTGGGACGCAGGAGCCCCGGCGTATCGAGAAAGATGATCTGCGCGCTGTCACTGCTCAAGATCCCCAGCACCCGCTGCCTGGTCGTCTGCGGCCTGGCCGAGACAATAGAGAGCTTCTGATTGAGAAGTGCATTCAGGAGCGTCGATTTGCCAACATTCGGCTCTCCGACGATCGCAACGTAACCGGCTCGATATGATGGTGATGGGTCCATTTCAATCTGAACACAAAAGCGTTCCGTCACATCTTCAACGGAACGCTCTCAAAGCATCTACTACCGTACGCGGATTGCCCGCAGTCATCTCTTCCGGCATTCCTTAGATCGCATCCTCGCCCGATTCTTCAGTGCGGACGCGGATTACATCATCGACAGTGGATACGAAAATCTTGCCGTCGCCGACCTGTCCGGTCCGCGCGGTTTTGACAATCGTCGACACGATATTATCAACCATCGATTCAGCGGCAATAATCTCAATCTTGATCTTCGGCAAGAAATCGATCTTGTACTCCGAACCGCGGTAGAGCTCTGTATGGCCTTTTTGGCGGCCGTAGCCCTTGACTTCCGTCAGGGTCATGCCCCGCACGCCGATTTCTGAGAGCGCCTCGCGAACATCATCGAGTTTGAACGGGCGGATAATAGCTTCGATTTTCTTCATCTCGATTGTGCCTACGCTGGTTGTGAACTGGCCGACTGTGTCTGGGATTCAGAAGAAACCGAACATGCCTTCACGGCGGCGTCAAGCCCCGTGGCAGTTCTTGTACTTCTTGCCGCTTCCGCAAGGGCAAGGATCGTTTCGCCCAACTTTTTGGTCCACGTGCACCGGGCGCGGCTTTTCCGGAGGCCGTGCCGGTTGAGGACGCTCAGAGGCTCCGGCCGGGATCGCCTCACGATTTCCCTCAAATCCCGCTCCCTGTGCCGATTCATGCGTCAGCACCATCTCCTGACTGCGAACCGGCCGCCGGGCACGCTGCGTCGGCAGCTGCTCGGGAGTTTCAGGGAAGAACTTGAAGACGATGCTGACAACCTCATCGGCGATGAGCTCCATCAATTCCATGAACATCCTGAATGCTTCCGTCTTGTACTCCACCAGCGGATCTCTCTGCCCGTACCCCCGGAGGTGGATCCCTTCTTTGAGATCGTCCATTTCCCGCAGATGGTCGCGCCATTTATTATCGATGACCTGGAGCATCGCCATGCGTTCGAGCATCCCCATCATCTCGCGGCCGATCTTCTCTTCTTTGCGGTGATAGAAATCCTCCGCGGCCTTCACCACGCGCTCGGTCACGCCATCCTCACCGGACTTCTGAAACTCATCCGGCGTTATCTGCAAATCCGCGATGAATTTGCCGCGGACCTCGTTCTTCAGTCCTTCGATGTCGCCTTCCGAATAGTGCGCCTGTGTGATCTTTGCAGCAATGTCGCGCACCATGTCGAAAATGTCATCACCCAAATGCTCACCCAGCAACGCATGGCGCCGGCGGGAGTAAATAACCTCGCGCTGTTGATTCATGACGTTGTCGTACTCCAGCAGCCGCTTCCGGATCCCGTAATTGTTCTCTTCAACCTTCTTCTGGGCCCGCTCAACAGAGCGCGTGATCATCGGATGCTGAATGACCTCTCCCTCTTTCAACCCCATCCGCTCCATGATCCGCGCGATGCGCTCACTGCCAAAAAGGCGCATGAGGTCGTCCTCAAGCGAAAGATAGAACCTCGACGAGCCGGGATCCCCCTGACGTCCGGAACGTCCGCGCAGTTGGCGATCGATGCGGCGCGCCTCGTGCCGCTCAGTACCGATGATGTGCAATCCACCGACATCCGTCACGCCAGGACCGAGCTTGATGTCGGTGCCGCGGCCCGCCATGTTTGTCGCAATCGTTACAGCACCCGGCAATCCGGCGTGTGCCACAATCTCCGCCTCCCGTTGATGCTGCTTGGCATTCAACACGTTGTGCGGCACACCTTTCCTCTTCAACATGCGGCTGAGCGTTTCTGAAACCTCGACGCTAGTCGTGCCAACGAGCACCGGCTTGTTGATTGTGCGGCAATGTTCAATCTCACCCATCACCGCATTGTACTTTTCGCGTCTCGTCTTGTAGACCTGATCTTCTTCGTCATTTCTGACCATCGGCCGGTTTGTCGGAATGACGACGACATCGAGCTTGTAGATATCGAAGAATTCCGCCGCCTCGGTCTCTGCTGTGCCTGTCATGCCCGCCAGCTTCTTGTAGAGGCGGAAATAGTTCTGCAGCGTGACCGTAGCAAGCGTTTGCGTGTCACGCTCGACCTTTACCCCCTCTTTGGCTTCGATCGCCTGATGGAGACCCTCGGAATACCTCCGGCCCGCAAGAAGGCGGCCAGTGAATTCATCCACGATCATCACCTTGCCGTCATCGGACACAACGTATTCATCGTCCTTCTCGTAGAGACAGTATGCGCGCAAGAGCTGCTGAATTGTGTGGATGCGATCGCTCCGGTCCGCAAAGAGCTGGTTAATCTCGTCCTTCTTCAGTTGTTTCTGCTCGAATGGAATTGATTCGTCACCTTCGAGTTGGCTGAATTCTGCTGCAATGTCAGGGATGATGAAGAGGTCCTTGTCGCCGCCGGGAAACACTTGCGCCAGGAAGTCCCGTCCCTTTTCTGTGAGGTCGGTCGTGTGAGACTTTTCGTCGATCGCAAAATAGAGCTCATCGTCGATTTCGTGCATTCGTGATGACTGATCCTGCAGATAAACGCGCTCGGTCTTCTGTACAAGGGTCTTATTGGAAGGTTCAGAGAACAACTTGAGGAGTTTCTTATTCTTTGGTAGCCCGCGCTGGGCGCGGAGCAAGAGTACACCGGCATCCTCATGGTTATTCGCCTGGAGCATTTGCTCTGCTTCGCCCGTCATTTTCGCGACGAGATTCTTCTGGGCATTGACCAGACGTTCAACATACGGCTTCATTTCATTGAACTTGTGGTCATCGACCGCAACCGGACCGCTGATGATCAGCGGTGTTCTCGCCTCGTCGATGAGGACGGAGTCCACTTCATCGACGATTGCATAGTTATGACCGCGCTGAACCATTTCCTCAGCGCTCACGACCATGTTGTCTCTCAGGTAGTCAAAGCCAAATTCATTGTTCGTTCCGTACGTAATGTCTGAGGCGTATTGCACGCGCCTCTGTGCGGGATCCATTTGCTGCAGGATAACCCCGATTTTCAAACCATGGAACTCGAAGATTTTGCCCATCCACTGGCTGTCGCGGAGCGCCAGGTAGTCGTTCACGGTGACAATGTGCACCCCTCGCCCTGAGAGGGCATTGAGATAGGTCGGCATCGTTGCGACAAGCGTTTTTCCTTCGCCGGTCGCCATTTCAGATATCTTCCCCTCATGGAGAACGATAGCGCCAAGAAGCTGAACGTCAAAGGGAACCATGTCCCATACCGTCTTATTCCCAGCCACATCCCACGTTTGGCCGACAAGCCGTCGACACGTCTCTTTGACAACGGCGAATGCCTGAGGCAGGATCTCGCTCAGGGACTCCTCGATGGCCACATCTAACCGCTTGTTGAGCCCATCAAGTTCGTTGTAGATCCCTTCACGATCGGAGAACGAAGTATCTTCCTTGAGGGACTCCTGCAGTTTCGCGATTTCGCCTTTGATTTCAGCGGTATTCTCCTCAATCTTTCTCCGGAACTCTGCCGTTTTCTCGCGCAATTGGTCGTCGGAGAGTTCGCACAGCGTCTCCCAGATCGTATTGATCTCAGCAACAATCGGCCACAGGTTCCTGACATCCCGCTCGTGCTTGGATCCGAACATCTTCTTGATGAACTCCAGCATAACACCCTTTCCAACACAGATGAGAAGTGAACACAGCGTTGAAATATACCCCTTTTTTGACGCGCAGTCAAGAAACGAGGCACTCAGATGCCCCGCCTTGCATTTGACGGTTTTTCGAAAGACATTTGTGCGAGTTTCATCTCGTGAGCATGTCACCAACTCGGAGATTCAAGCTTTGAAAACTGAATCCTGCTGCGCACACAATCATTTCATTGCTGCAATCGTTCGCGCCGTCTCGTTTGCAGCGTTCCTTCTGCTCCTATCGGGATGTGCAATCCTTCAGCCCGGAGGACGCCCCTCCGATCCACTCGATGCTCTCCGGTTTGACATCGAGCAGGTACTTGCCGACTCGATCTTCATCCCCTCACAAGCAAGCGTCAAGATTGTCTCACTTGATGCAAGAGAACTGTTGTACGAACACAACAGCAAACTCCTCATGCGCCCGGCGTCGAACATGAAGCTCTTGACTTCCTCGGCAGCGCTCAGTATACTCGGCCCGCAGTATCAGTTGAGGACAGTCATCCTTGCTGATTCATCATCGCCGGACAGCGCCATTTCCGGCAACATTTATATCAAGGGATACGGAGATCCTGATCTCCTTACGGCCGACCTTGACTCCCTGGCTACCCAGGTTCAGCAACGGGGAGTCCGGTCTGTGTGCGGAGGGGTCGTAGCAGATATCTCCTTCTATGATGACCTTTACTGGGGCCACGGATGGATTTGGGACGATGAACCCGACTCATACGCGGCCTTCATTACACCTCTCGCTGTGAACGACAATTGTGTGGACGTCACGGTAACTCCCGCAGACAGCGCCGGCAGATCTGTCAGCGTGGCGGTTGCACCATCGACCTCCTACATCACCCTCGTCAATAAGGCGAGCACCGTGCCGGATTCAGTGATGAATCCCCTTGTTGTTACGCGGTTGTTCAAGGAACGACTGAACACGATCCTTGTTGAAGGAGAGATGAAGCAAGGCGGCCGCACTGTCAAGGAACAAATCAGCGTCTGGAAGCCAGAGCTCTATGCGGCGACACTTTTTGAGGAGGCTTTGCAGCGTCGTGGGATCTCGGTCTCCGGGGAACCGGCGGCAGGGCTTGCACCCGCCACGGCGCGGGAGATGGCCTCGTGTTCGAGAAACCTTGTTCCGGCGCTCATCAATCTCAACAAGGTTAGCGACAACCTTTCCGCTGAGATGATGCTGAAAACGGTATCGGCCGTGACCGACAAGGTTCCGGGGAGCGCCCGGGGAGGTACGTATGCTGTCAATCGATTCCTGAGCACCTTCGGAATAGATACGACGAAGTACTGCCTGGCGGACGGCTCAGGCCTTTCAAACTACAACCTCATTTCTGCCGAATTGATTATCCAGTTGCTTCAGGGGATGGCCCAGCGGCGGGAGTTGTTTCCAACGTTTCTTGAATCCTTGCCGATTGCGGGTGTCGATGGCACGCTCGGGAACAGGATGAAAAACACTCCGGCCGAAGGCAACCTCAAAGCAAAGACCGGCACCATCAGTGGCGTAAGTTCCCTCTCCGGTTATGTGCACACTGCCGACGGCGAGACGCTCGCGTTTGCCATGACCATGCAGAATTTCACCTATCCGACGAGGCTCTACCAGCGGGCCCAAGATAAAATCGGGGCGCTGCTCGCGGGCTTCAGCCGCCACGGTCGAGCGGCTTTGCCACGACGATAGAAGCCCAGAAGAAAACGCACTACTTGCCACAACGACACAAACGCACGAAGAAGAAGATATAAAGATGAAGTCTCCACACACCTTGGTGTCTTTCCTGCCCGCCCCGAGAAACCAGGTCCGTAGACGGGGTGACGACACTGTTCGACAGGCCCTCCAGTTGAGAATCCTCCAACTATTTCCTATGTTGGCTGCATGATTCTTACCATCGCGTCGTTCATGATGATGACGATCGGACCGGCAAAGCCGACACCGCTCAACGTACCCATGGTTCCACTGCAATCGACGCGCGGCGAAATCAGCCAGGGGTTCGATGCCAAGCGCGCCTTTCAGTATCTCGTTCGACAAACGGCCTTTGGACCGCGGGCGCCGGGCCTCCCCGGTCACGACCGATGCCTGAAGTATCTTCGCACAGAACTGGGGCAACTTGCTGACGCCGTTCGCAGCCAGGAATTCTCGACCACCATGCCGTCCGGGAGACCCCTCCTCCTCACAAATCTCATTGCATCGTTCAACGTCCGCTCAACTGATCGAATCGTGCTCTCCGCACACTGGGACACGCGCCTCTGGGCGGACCAAGATCCGCATGTGAAAAATCGTACGAAACCTATCGCTGGAGCCAACGATGGCGCGAGCGGAGTTGCTGTCCTGCTGGAAATAGCCCAGCAACTCAAGGCAGTTCCTCCTACGGTCGGCGTTGACATCATCCTTTTCGACGGGGAGGACATCGGCACATCTGGAAAACCAGGATCATTCTGCCAGGGTTCCCGCTACTTTGCGAAGAACAAGCCTCCGGATTTTCGGCCTCTCTTCGGTATCAATATCGACATGGTAGGGGATCGGGAACTGACGATCTACCGAGAGCAAAACTCCGAACGACTCGCCCGTCAGTACCAGGACCTGATCTTCTCGACTGCACGACATCTCAACGTCACGCAATTCATTGACGCACCGGGTCCGGAGGTCAGCGATGATCATCTTCCTCTGAATGAAGTCGGCATTCCGACAGTCAATCTCATCGACTTCGACTACCCGGACGAATCGAACAAGTTCTGGCATACACTTGCGGACACGCCCGACAAATGCAGCGCCGGAAGCCTGAAGGCGGTTGGCACTGTCATCCTCAAGATCCTCTACTCACAATTATGAAGCGACGGATATACCTATGACTTCCTCTTCTTCCTTCGGCACCTATGAAGCAGCCCGGATCCTTGTCCCGGGCTACTATTTTGCCATCCTGACTATCGTTCTGGCTGATCTCACAGCGTTCGCGATGCACTGGCCGCTGCTTCAGAACGATGCGCTTCTCGTTCTCGCCTTCGTGGTCCTGGGATTCATCGCCGGACTGACCCTGTACGCCAAAGAGAGCACCAAGCGGCGCAGAGCATTCCAGGAGAATCAGCCGAGCCTCTACCTGAAGACAAAGGCACGAGCGATGTCAGATATTCCCGTTATGGAGGAAGAGGACGCCAAGCAGATGTACTTCTACATTCTCAACACCCACGTCCCTCCCATCTTCCACGAAAAGATTTTCTTCTTCGGGACGATTTACCACATCATGATTCAGATTCGGAGGACCTCGCTCTGGTTTTCCCTTCTGGGCACGGTCCTCATATGGGTTCTTGCCCTCGCCGGGTACCAGACTTCGACAGGTCTCTTGCTCTTTGCGATCGCAGTCTGGCTCATTTACCTCTTCAACGTAACGTATAACAAAGCCGACAGGAAAATGCAGGAAAACTACAAGGACCAGATTTACTGGCTGGCAATGAACGACGACCTCGTCGAAACTATTCTTCGCAAACGACCTCCCACTCTGCCCTCGAAGCAATCGTGACGAAAAAACAGTGGACTGAAATCACCATCGCGCTGCCAGCCCCGCAGCAGGATCTTCTCATCGGTCAGCTTGCCCTCCTGGGGTTCCAGGGTTTTCTGCAGGAGGAGTACACCCTCTCGTGCTACCTGCCGCGCAAGCGCTGGACACCGGGCTTGCGTCAGTCGTATGTGAACGTCATCGAAAACTTCAGACGTGAATTCGCCGGAGTTGACTGTTCATGGAAAGCCTCAACCATCAACGAGAAGAACTGGAACGCGGCTTGGGAAAAGGGCATCGGAATCGTCGAGGCAACGTCCAGGATGATTATCAAGCCATCCTGGAAAAAGATCCGGAAGCGGGACAAGGGCAAGCTTGTGCTCCACATCGATCCAAAAATGGCATTCGGCACCGGGCACCACGAAACGACACGGCTTTGTCTGGTGTTGCTCGAGGAGCAGCTGCGGCCTGGCACGCGAGTACTGGATTTCGGAACCGGGACAGGCGTGCTCGCTATCGCTGCAAGCAAGCTTGGAGCCCGTTCTGCGTTCGGCATTGACAATGATCCCCTGGCAATCGATAATGCCATCGAAAACGTCCGGAAGAACAGGGTGGCGCACCTCGTCAAACTGAAACGAGGCGACGCTGCCGAGCTGCCGGCAAAGTCCTTCGACCTCATCACGGCGAATATCGACCTTCCAACTATTACAACCTCACTCAAAGCCCTGTTGGCGCACCTCAAACCTGGCGGGATTCTGATCGTCTCAGGCCTCCTTCTTTCTGATCTTTCGAGATTCATGGATTTGATTTCTCATCAGGGGATCGTGCCGCTGGAGATCATGAGCGAGAATGAATGGGCCGCAGCCTGTTTAATAAAAGCCGATGCGGATAGCGACAATTGACATAGGGACGAACACGATCCTCATGCTCATCGCCGATATCTCGGCTGACGGTTCTCTCTCTGTTGTCCGTGACGAACAGGTGATCGCCCGCCTGGGGAAGGGTGTGGATAGCCTCAGGAGATTCACACCTGAGACATTTACGAGGGCGGTGGGATTTCTGGAACAATTCAAGAACATGGCCGATGCTCATCAGGCGGAAAGGATCATCGCGGCCGGAACCAGTGCTCTCCGGGATGCCGTAAACGCCGATGAATTCATCGACTACATCCGCCAGAAGCTGGGAGTGAAGATCGAGGTGCTCAGCGGTCACAGAGAGGCGGAATTGACGTATCAGGGAGCAATATCGGAGTTTCTTGTCGAAGGGGAAGAGCAGTCTTTTGCCGTTCTCGATATCGGCGGGGGAAGCACGGAGTTGACAACCGGAGTCGGGAGCACCCTCGTGAGTAAGGAGAGCCTTCAGGTTGGATGCGTTCGCTTGACAGAGCGCTGTTTGAAAACCTCGCCTCCGTCACCCGCTACGCTCGAGGAAGCGGTGGGTGAAGTGATGTCGTGGACCGGGAAGCTGCACAGGTTGTCTCCGCAGACCAAGATTTTGGGCGTGGCAGGCACTGCAACGACGCTTGCGGCGATGGATTTGGGGATCAAGCAGTATGACCCCAAACTGGTCACCGGCCACTACATCTCTTCTGCAGCAATCGATCAGTTTGCCAGGACTCTGAGTCTCTTGACAGTGCCGGAGATGATTCGCACGTTTCCTCAGATCCAAGAAGGCCGGGCAGACATTATTCTTGCCGGTATATTGATATTGAAGGAATGTATGAAGCAGCTGGGAGTAGCAGGAATTTCTGCAAGTGACAGGGGACTTCGGTTCGGCATGGCCTTACACGATTTCTTGCTCAGATCGCATAAGTCTTGAAATAACAACACGTTGCCTCGATGGGCTCAATTAGACGTTCTCTACTTCGTGACAGACTTTCGGATCTTACCAACGACCTCTCTCAGGCACTCCACGGCATAATTGACGTCGTCTTCGGTTGTGTAACGCCCGATTGAAAACCGAACTGTCGCCCGGGCGGTCTTCTCATCCCTACCCATCGCTCTCAAAACATGCGAAGGCTGTAGACTCCCGGAGGTACAGGCCGACCCACTGGTTACAGCGACGCC
>Ga0315297_10002928_pt1 | contig 10908 bp, 15 predicted proteins | sample YL17G15_0_MG_FD_203628 | JGI IMG/M metagenome (GOLD analysis project Ga0315297, IMG submission 203628) | Sediment microbial communities from Yellowstone Lake, YNP, Wyoming, USA - YL17G15_0 | ecosystem: Environmental > Aquatic > Freshwater > Lake > Sediment | place: USA: Wyoming | collected...
ATCGTGTACCGCACGGCAGCCGAACGATTCGCCCGCATCCGGTCGCACATGGTCGAAGAGAGCGAACCGGCGCTCTACTTCTACACACTCCGGATGGGGACGCACGAGCAGACGGGCCTGGCCGCGTGCTACTCGGTGGACGAGTACGACACAGACCTGGTGAAGAAACACGAGAAGACGCGCCCCGACAAGGAAGACGACCGGACGCGGCATATCACCGAGCTTCGTGCGCAGACCGGTCCGGTGTTCCTCACCTATAAGGCGTCGGCCGGGGTGGACGCGGTGGCCGCGAAGGTCGCGAAGACCCCGCCGCTCTACGACATCGTGGCGCCGGATGGCGTCACGCACACCGTCTGGAAGGTGGCCGGCGATGACCTGAAGGCGGTCGTGGACGCGTTCGGGAAGCTGCCCGCGCTCTACATCGCCGACGGACATCACCGCGCGGCGAGCGCTGCCCGGTCACGCAAGGCCGTGGCGCGCGAGGTGGGCAAGGACGGCGTGGTCGAAGCCGACTGGTTCCTCGCGGTGGCATTCCCCGACAACCAGACGCAGGTGCTGCCGTACAACCGTACGGTGAAGGACCTGGCGGGCCTGACGCCTGAGGCCTTCATGGGAGCCGTGAAAGCGACGTTCGCGGTCCGCGACGGCGGGCCTGCCACGCCCGCGAAGAAGGGCGACTGCGCGATGTTCCTCGGCGGCACGTGGTTCACCATCGACATCGGCGCGAAGGCCGGCACGGATGTCATCAGCCGCCTCGACGTAAGCATCCTGCAGGATCACCTCCTCGATCCGATCCTGAAGATCGCCGACGTCCGGACGGACAAGCGGATCGACTTCGTCGGAGGGATTCGCGGCACGGGCGAGCTCGAGAAACTCGTCGGCAACGGAAAGGCCGCGGTCGCCTTCTCGATGTTCCCGGTCAGTGTCGGCGACCTGATGAGTATTGCCGACGCCGGCAAGATCATGCCGCCGAAGTCGACGTGGTTCGAGCCGAAACTCAGGGACGCGTTGCTGATACATACGATCTAGAGAACCGGGATTCGGGGTTCGGGATTCGGGACTCGGAAGTCGCACCGACTGCCCGGCGGGGGACGTTGGTTCTGCTCTCGCCTCCCGCCTTTTGCCTCTCGCCTGAAAGGGCTTTAATGAAGGTTCTGATCGCCGACAAGTTCGAGCAGCACGGAATGGACGCACTGCAGGCGCTCGGCGTCGAGGTGCTCTACCAGCCCGATCTCAAGGACGCCACGCTCGCCGAAGCGCTTGCCGCCACGAAGGCGGATGTCCTCGTGGTGCGCTCCACCAAGGTGACGGACGCCATTCTCGATGTGAGCGAGTTGTCTCTCGTCGTCCGCGCCGGTGCCGGCTACGACACCATCGACGTGAAGGGTGCCTCCAGGCGCGGCATCTACGTGTCCAACTGCCCCGGCAAGAACGCGGTGGCGGTGGCAGAGCTCACCTTCGGCCTGATCCTGTCCCTCGACCGGCGCATCCCGGACAATGTCGCCGAGCTTCGCGCGGGAAAGTGGAACAAGAAGGAGTACTCGAAGTCGCGCGGCCTCCACGGCCGCACCCTCGGCATCCTGGGGTTCGGCAGCATCGGCCAGGAAGTCGCCAGGCGCGCCCAGGCCTTCGGCATGAACCTGGCGATCTGGAGCGAGATCGGCGTCCAGCTCGGCCACGACGGGCTGCCCGCCGACCTGCCGCAGGTTGTCCACCTACGTGCGTCGACCGGGGACGCGGAGGCGCCGACCGTCACGGTGTACGACACGCCTGCGGAGGTCGCGGCACACTGCGACATCCTGAGCGTGCACCTGGCTCTCAACGAGAGGACCCGCGGCCTGATCAACGCCGACGTGTTCAACCAGCTGAAGCCGGGCTCGTTCTTCGTGAACACCGCCCGCGGCGAAGTGGTCGACTACAAGGCGCTCGAGGCCGCGGCGAAAGAGAAGGGCCTGCGCGTTGCCCTCGACGTCTATGGCAAAGAGCCCGCCACACCCTCGGGAGATTTCGTGGACTCGCTCATCGATCTGCCGGGCGTGTACGGCACGCACCACATCGGCGCCTCGACCGAGCAGGCACAGCAGGCCATCGCGGCCGAGACCGTGCGCATCATCGACGCGTATTTTCGCACCGGCCGGGTGCCGAACGTCGTGAACCTGAGTCGGAAGACGCCGGCTACGCACGTGCTGGTGACGCGCCACCAGGACCGGCCCGGCGTCCTGGCGCACGTCTTCGACCGGCTGCGCGAGGCCGGCATCAACGTCGAGGAAACCGAGAACATCATCTTCGCGGACGCCGAGGCGGCAGTCGCGCGCATCGGCATCATTGGCGAGCCGCCGGCCGACGTGGTGGCGGCGATCAAGTCGGGCAACCCGCACGTCCTGGACGTGCATGTCGTCGCAGTGACTTAGCGGGCCACGCCCGCGTCACCGACTGAGGAGGCATTCATCATGGCAACACCACGCGTCTTCAACTTCGCGGCCGGCCCCGCTGTCCTGCCGGTGCCCGTGCTGGAGGAAGCCCAGCGCGACCTCGTCAGCATGCCCGGCGTCGGCATGTCGATTCTCGAGATGAGCCACCGCGGCAAATTCTTCGAGAGCGTGCTCCAGCAGACCGAGGCGGACATCCGCAAGCTCGCGGGCGTCCCGGACGACTACAAAGTGCTCTTCCTGCCCGGTGGCGCGAGCCTGCAGTTCTCCATGGTCGCGCTCAATTTCCTTCCCCGCGACGGCTCCGCCGACTACATCGTCACCGGCGCGTGGTCGCAGAAGGCCGTGAAGGAAGGGAAGAAGGTCGGCGGCGTGAAGATCGCCTACACCGGGGAGGCCACAAACTTCAACACCGTGCCGGCGCAGCGCGATCTCACGCTCGACCCGAACGCCGCCTACGTGGCGTTCACGTCGAACGAGACCATCCACGGCGTCGAGTTCAAGTACGTCCCCGAGACCGGCAATGTCCCGCTCGTCTGCGACACCTCGTCGGACATGTTCAGCCGCCCGCTCGACGTCCCGAAGCACGCGCTGATCTACGCCGGCGCGCAGAAGAACATCGGGCCCGCCGGCGTCGCCCTGGTCATCGTCAAGGACGAGTGGCTCAAGAAGCGCATCGAGGACCCCAAGCTGCCGACGATGCTCAACTACGCCATTCATGCCGAGAACCAGTCGATGTACAACACGCCGCCTGTGTTTGCCATCTACATCATGGGCCTCGTGATGAAGTGGCTGCTCAGCATCGGCGGGCTGCCTGGCATTCACGCGATCAACGAGCGGAAGGCCGCGAAGCTGTACGCCGAGATCGACCGCACCGGCTACTACAAGGGCCACTCGCAGAAGGACTGCCGGTCGCTGATGAACGTGACCTTCCGCCTGCCGAACGAGGAACTCGAGGCGAAGTTCGCGAAGGAAGCGAAGGCCGCCGGGCTTGACGGCCTCAAGGGCCACCGGTCCGTGGGCGGCCTGCGCGCCTCCATCTACAACGCGTTCCCGGAGGCAGGCGTCGAAGCGCTCGTGTCGTTCATGCAGGAGTTCGAGAAGAAGAACGGGTAACGGCAGGCGAGAGGAAACAGGCGAGAGGGGAGATTGCCTTTCGTAGCCAGGAGGCTTCAGCCTCCGGGTGACGGGGGTGCTGCCATTGGACAATGGGGCTCCGGGTCTTCGTGATCCGGGGCCCTTTCGTTTCTTGCATGGCAGTTTCTGCCACTCCAGGCGCGACGTGGCGGTGGAGTTATTGCCATGTCCGCAGAGCGTGTGCTCGGATGGCGTGGTGTTTCAATCGGCACGGGAATCGCAAGGGCTGTGGTGTCATGCCGGAGTCGACCGCCTCGCCAGCGCCCAGGCCGATGTTGCTCGACAAGGTGCGTGAGGCATGCCGGTTGCGGCACTTCAGCCCGAGGACGGAGCAGGACTACGTCGGGTGGATCCGGCGGTTCATCCGCTTCCACTCGAGACGCCACCCGCGAGAGATGGGGGCGCCCGAGGTGACGGCGTTTCTTTCGGCTCTTGCCGTGCGACAGGGGAAGGGGGCAAAGGACCGCATGGTCCCGCTGCCGGCGGCCGTTCGCGCGCGCCTGGCGGCTCACATGGAGGGCGTGCGTGCGCAGCACGCTCGAGATGTCGCGAACGGGTGCGGGCGCGTCGTGCTTCCCAGGGCTATCGCCCGGAAGTTCCCCCAGGCCGCCGGCGACTGGCGCTGGCAGTTCGTGTTCCCGGCCGGCCCTGTGTGCAGGGATGCGCGGTGGGGGCAGCCGACCCGGTTCCACCTGCATGAGACAGCCGTGCAGCGAGCGGTGACCGAGGCCGTGCGGGAGGCCGGGATCGCCAAGCGCGCCAGTTGCCACACGTTTCGACACTCGTTTGCGACCCACCTGCTCGAGGACGGGTATGACATCCGGACCGTCCAGGAACTGCTCGGCCACGCCAGCGTCACGACGACGATGATCTACACGCATGTCATCAATCGTGGAGCGCTTGGAGTGAAGAGCCCGGCCGACCGGCTGTAGGCTCAGTGGCTGTTCGCCTTGCGCGACCTGCGGTCCAACGGGACACGCCTCGTCCACCACCATGGTCTGTAACGTGGTCTTCCGCGGCAGTTTAGGTCGCCGCTCCGCCGGAGGGCGCCGATCTGGTACCTTGCAGGCCTCGCAGCCAACCGCCCAGGACCACTCATCTCATCTTCGATACACTGCCAAACGTCCTGCGCAGACGGGGAGTATCCGGGAGAGTTGTACGTGGTAGCATCCTGGCGATCAGCGACTTACTGCGACGGGTCATTCGCGGCCGGTCGTTGGTGGATTGCGAGCTTCGCAGGGTCTTACGGGTGTTGTTTGCAGTCGAATACAAGTTATGCGTCCGAAGCGTGCAACGGATCCGTTCAAGCAAGGGGGCGCGGAGAAGAGTCCCATGGATTTGACCATCTTTCGGCTGAAGGTCACGCTACGTGGCTCGCGGCCGCCGATCTGGCGGAGGCTGGAGGTTCCAGCAGGTGTCACCTTGTCCCAGTTGCACCACATCCTCCAGGTGGCGATGGGCTGGACGGACAGCCATCTCCATCAGTTCAGGCGCGGAGCGACGTACTACGGGGAGTCCGATCCGGAGTTCGGGATGGACTGCGAGGATGAGCGGCGGGTTCGTCTCGACGAGGTTCTGCGAAACCCGAGAGACAGAATGGTCTACGAGTACGACTTTGGCGATGGTTGGGAACACGACGTTGTGCGGGAGGCCAACGCCTCCACGTCGGCGGTCGGGCCGTGTCCCCGGGTCGTGGCAGGGAAGGGAGCCTGTCCCCCCGAAGACGTCGGCGGGATTGGCGGGTACTACGGGTTTCTGGAGGCCGTCAGGAATCCGAAACACCCCGAACATGAAGACATGCTCGAATGGTGCGACGGCCCCTTCGATCCCGACGCCTTCGAGTTCGACGAGATCAACACCTACTTCCGGAGCCGAAGGCGGCGGACGGACGCATAACCAGCGGCTGCACCCGACAGCCGCCGGCGTAGGGGTGAGCGGCTGCGGGTGAGCCGCGATCGTTAGGTGCACGATCGACCAACTGAACTTGGTCGCGGCTACACGATCACGAACGTGTTCGTTTCCGAAGATCATGGCAGTCGAAGACCAGTACACCGACGTACTACAGAACATCGAACTCAGCATCGTCTCGGTCCACAAGGACGAGCCGAAGCTCCTCGATGTGGACGTGATCGAGGCGTTGGAGGCGCTCATTCGCGGATACAGCCTAGAAGAGCAAGGCCGAGGGTGGCCATCAACGCGCCTGTCCTCGCGGGCGGCACTCGTGGTTGAAGCCTGCAAACAGGTGTGCGAGTGGCGACTCGGGCGAGCGACGATCTCGACCTTCGGGGACAGTCGTGCGGTTCCGCCACCTATTTCGGTGGGGACGGTGGTGCAGTGTCTCAAACGACTTCGCAAATCGGCGCGCCTTTGGAACGAACGAAGCGGCCGCCAGGGCTACTTGGAATACATCGAGCAGTTCCTGCCCTGAACACTGGGCCGGCGCCTAACACCGCGGTGCACCCGACGGCTGCGCGATTCTGAGCAGCCGGCGGCTGAGCGCGGATCGTTGGGCAGACTCGCCGAATCGCTTGTTGCGGTGCAAGACTCAGAGCGTAGAATGGAACCGTGGCGAGCCGAATCTACACTGACACGTCGGTCATTGGCGGCTGCGAGGACGAGGAATTCCGCGTCCATTCCAGGCGCCTAATGGACAGGTTCACCACAGGAGACGCGCACCTGGTGTTGTCGGAACTGGTTCTTCGCGAGCTGGACGCGGCTCCGCCAGCGGTGCGAGACGTCGTCACGGCCATTCCGACGGCACATGTCGAGATCATCCAGTTCTCGTCAGAGGCCGAGGCTCTTGCTCGCCATTACTTGGCCGATGGGATTCTCACGGTCAACATGTTCGCCGATGCTCAGCATATCGCGATGGCCACCGTGGCCAGAGTCGACGTGCTCGTCAGTTGGAACTTCCGACACGTGGTTAATGTGGCGCGGATTCAGCGGGTCCATCGAGTGAATGCCCAGCATGGATATCCAGCAATCGAAATCCGTTCGCCTCGGGAGGTAGCGCCAGATGAGTGAGACTTCAACGAAGACGTTCGACACGGTTCAAGTCGTCCGTGCACTTCGTGACGACATCAGCTCGACCATCATCCATATGTCTGCCGAACAGGAGAACCAGTGGCTGCGGTCGAGGGAGCTTCGTGATCCGAGGTTGCGACAACTTATGGAGTTGGCTGCCCAACAACGCGCTGCAGCCGACGCCGCTTCGCGTCGCGGCTGAGCGCTGACGTTAGACGGACTCAATGAAGCGCGACATGGCTCAAATGAAACCCCTTCGAATCTACATCGACACATCAGTCCTGGGCGGGTGCTTCGATGTGGAGTTCGCTGAGTGGTCGAACGGGCTGATCGGTGACTTCCGGGCGGGACGGCTGTGCCCGTTCTGTCTGACGTGACGGCGGCCGAAGGAGCGGACGCCCCTCCACTGGTCCGCGAGCTGCACCAGGAGATGTTGGTGCTTGCGGGGTTGGTTTTGGCGATCACGCCGCAAGTGCTTGATCTTGTGACGGCGTACGAAGCTCGCAAGATTCTGTCGCCCAAGTACGCCGCGGACATGAGGCACATTGCGTTGGCCACGATCACGGCTGTCGATTCCCTGGTCAGTTGGAACTTCAAGCACATCGTGCGGCTCGAGAAGATTCGCCTGTTCAACGCGGTCAACGTAGAATCGGGCTACCAGTCCCTGAACATCCTCTCCCCGAGGGAGGTCACGACTCATGAACGTACCTAAGATTCGCGCCGTTGAAATGGTTCGAGCAATCCGGGACCGTCAATCGCGACGACTGGTCGGCAAGTCGCCCGAGGAAATCATCGCGTTCTATCGGGCAGCCGGCGAGGCAGCCATGCAGGACGCGGAGCGCCGCTCAAGGCTTCGCCGACGGCGGGCCGGCTAACACGCGCGGCACCAGACGGCCGCGCGAATCGAGAAGCGCCCGCGGGTGAGCCGCGGACGTTAGCCACACCAGAATCGATTGAACCCGATGAGAGGCGTATACTCGAACCGACGGATTCGAGCGAGGTGAACCATGGACGGGCAGATTCCCGGCGTGCATTCGGATCCCGAAACCCTGGGCGGGACGCCTGTGTTCGTGGGCACGAGAGTGCCGGTGCGAGCCATGCTCGACTATCTCGAACACGACCGGCCCCTGGGGGAGTTCCTCGACGATTTTCCGTCGGTCGATCGGGCTTTGGCTCTGGGAGTGCTTGAGCACATGAAGCAGGTCGTGGCGCATGCGTCTGCTGCTCGATGAGTGTGTCCCGATGCGGCTGAAACGCGAACTGCGTGACCACGACGTCCGGACGGTTCACGATGCCGGATGGGCTGGAGTCAAGAACGGCGCGCTACTTCGCGCTGCCGACGGGTCGTTCGACGTCTTCCTGACGGTCGATCAGGGGGTCCAGCATCGGCAGAACCTCACGGGGTTTCGGATCGCGGTGGTGATCATGGTGGCGTCGAGTAACGATATCGACGACCTGCGGCCGCTACTGCCGTTGGTAGAACAGGCCCTGGTCCAGCTCCAACCCGGACAGGTCATACAGGTGGGTGGCTAACCAGCGGCTGCACCCGACGGCGGGTCGGTAGCCGTGGCACAGTCCGGGCGGTGACCCGCCGCGTCTGAAGCCGGTCGTTGGATGGGCTATGGCCCGGTCGCCGATGTCCCCGCAAGGCCGGCCTCGGAGCCCGCGGGCCAGGTGCCGCGCGTGACGCTGTATACGGCGAACGTGTGCCCGTTCTGCCCGATCCTCAACCGTCGTCTCGCAGAGCTGCAACGGCACAGCCCCTTCGAGGTCGAGGGGGTCGACGTGACGTTCCGGCCCGACGTCCTTCGTGCCAGGGGCCTGCGCAGCGTTCCGGTCGTCGAAGCCAATGGGCGTCTCCTGGTGGGCAATGCCACCTCCGCGCAGCTGGCAGACTTTCTCCGCAGCGCAGCGAACGTGGGATCGACGACCGGCTGACGTCGACTCCTCAGTTCCGAACTGGATCGGAGCTACCATCAGGCAGGTTGGGTCGGCGACCGACCACGGGAGGTTCCGGTGCCATCGCTCGCGGCCGGCTTGGTGGCGTCAGTGGCAGGCTGGCTGATCGACGACCTCGTCCAGCCGTATATGGGCGTGGGCGCGAGGGTGGTCCTGTCTCTCGTGTGCACCACGGTGATCTTCTTCGTCGCCCGCAGGAGGCTGACGGGGCTGCGGGGCAGGTAAGGTCAGGCGGCGTGGCCACTACAAGCGGCGAGGAGTCCCAATGACCAGTCGGCTGCAGACGATCTCGGACACGGCCTGGGACAATCTCGGGGTTCTGGTCGGGTGCCTGGCGTGCGGGACGATTGGCTACCAGGTGCTCCACGAGTGGCGCACTGCCGCGTCGTCCTCGGTGTCCATCTGGTTCGTCGTCGGCTTCCTGTTCGTCTATGTGTTCTGGTTCCTGTACGGCATGAGATTCGGGCGCCGCGGAATCTGGCTGCCGAACGCCGTCGCTGCGATTCTGCAGATCCTGTTCGCATTCGTCATTTTGACGAAGGCGTGAGCGGGAGCGCTCTGGCCCGATGGAGTCATGATGCGTCCTCCCCCGTTCCTGGCGAGGCAGTTGGCACGTCCCAGCGGGTTTTTCGGGCGCTTCGTGATGGGGCGGTTCCTGAATCGGACGACGGCCGCTCACAACGCCATGGTGCTGGAGGACCTGGCGGTTGAATCAACGAGCCGCGTCCTGGAGATCGGCACTCGTCGCGGCGGGGTTCAGACACGGGTCACTCCGCTCAGGCGCAGACACGCGTGGGATCTTCTTCTCCCTGGTCGCGGATCGCGAGCCGGCGAGCGGGTGATGTCGACGTTCAGGCGGAGGCAGCGAAGGCGTCAAGCATGGTGACGATTCGTGAGTCTCACGGCACCGCAGACATCGCGGAGATCCGGGGGCTGTTCGAGGAGTACGCGCGATCGCTCGGTGTCGATCTGGATTTCCAGGGATTCGACGAGGAACTGGCCAACCTTCCGGGCACGTACTCGCGGCCAACCGGATGTCTTCTCCTCGCGACCACGGGCCAACGGCCCCTTGGGTGCGTTGCCGTGCGGAGACTGGATGCGAACGTCTGCGAAATGAAGCGGCTCTATGTCAGGCCCGAAGCACGTGGCACGGGCGTGGGCCGGGCGCTGGTGGAGGCGGCCGTGGCATTCGGCCATAGGGCCGGCTACCACGCGATGGGGCTGGATACGTTACCCACCATGGTGGCGGCTCGGTGAACGGCACCGTTCGGCGACGTCGACAGATCAACGGAACCGGGGAGGAACAATGGCGAAGTGCCCACACTGCAAGCAAGCAGTCACGTTGGACAGAGCGAAGCGAGAGGTCGCCACGGCTTCGGACGAAGTGCACAAGGACGTCGTCGGCGCGGTCAAGAAGGAGATCATGTACTCCTGTCCTCACTGCGATTCCATTCTCGGGTTTGGCTTCTTCATCGGCGGGCTGCTTACGGGCCGTCCGTAACGTGCGGTAGCGCGCTCTGGTTCGGCGCCGCCTAACCAGCGCTGGCAGACGACGCCCAGCAAGCGCATCATGGTCCGCGGCTGAAACGCAGCCGTCAGCGGGACTGCAGGACACACCGAGGTGAGTCATGGAACAGCGCTGCTACCTTGGGGCCGTGTGGCTGACCTGGCTGGGGTTGCCCCTCCTCGCCATCGTCGTGGGCGTACGAGTCGGGTGGGCGGCTGCCGGCGCCGTCTTGGTCGTCGGTGTCATCGGTCAGGTTCTATATATCCGCTGGTTTCCGCACATCTCGCGTTGGATGGGCTATGGCTCGGTCGCCGATGTCCCAGCAGGGCCGGCCCCGGGGCCCGCGGGCCAGTTGCCGCGCGTGACGCTGTATACGGCGAACGTGTGCCCGTTCTGCCCGATCCTCAAACGTCGTCTCACAGAGCTGCAACGCCACAGCCCCTTCGAGGTTGAGGAGGTCGACGTGACGTTCCGGCCCGACGTCATTCGTGCCAAGGGCCTGCGCAGCGTTCCGGTCGTCGAAGCCAATGGGCGTCTCCTGGTGGGCAATGCCACCTCCGCGCAGCTGGCCGACTTTCTTCGCAGCGCCGCGACCGTGGGACAGACGACCGGCTGACATCAGGGTGGAGCCGGCGGCGCATCGAGACGTTGAGCGCCGCGGCTCACCCCAGTCCGTTCGGCACTTCTTGACCTATCGTCCTGACACATGGAGGAATCGATGACAGAACTCAATGCCGTTCGCAACACTGTTCGCGCGTACTACGAGTCCTGGACCAAAGGAGACATGTCTCGAGCGCGTTCCTGCCTGGCCGACGACTTGGACTTCCAGGGTCCCATCGACAGGTTCACAAG
>Ga0315297_10002929_pt1 | contig 10906 bp, 8 predicted proteins | sample YL17G15_0_MG_FD_203628 | JGI IMG/M metagenome (GOLD analysis project Ga0315297, IMG submission 203628) | Sediment microbial communities from Yellowstone Lake, YNP, Wyoming, USA - YL17G15_0 | ecosystem: Environmental > Aquatic > Freshwater > Lake > Sediment | place: USA: Wyoming | collected...
GCCTTGTGGGCCTTGTGGGCCTTGTGGGCCTTGTGGGGCCACCCGCGCCCTGCCCTTTCGCGCCTTACACGCCTAGAGCCACCGGCACATCGACCACGACCCGGCTCAGCGGCCGGCGCAGCAGCGCGCGGACGCGGAGGGTGAGGATCAGCGCCACGACCGCGAGGGCCGCGGCGAGGCCCCACCAGAGGCCAACGGGGCCGAGCGCGGTGCGGAAGCCGAGCACGAGGCTCAGCGGGATACCGCAGAGCCAGAAGCCGCCGAGGTTGATGAGCATGGGCGCGCGGGTGTCACCGGCACCGCGGAGGATGCCGGCAGTGACGGCCTGGGTGCCGTCGAAGAGCTGGAAGACGCCCGCCACGGGGAGCAGCGCCGCCGCCAATGCGATCGTGGCGGCATCGGTGGTGTACAGGCGCGCGAGCGGCTCCGGGATGAGGAGGAAGACCAGGCTCGTGAGCGCCATGAACCCGACCCCGTAGACCATTGACGCACGGGCGGCGCGGCGGGCGCCGGGCGGATCGGCGGCACCAATAGCATGGCCGACGAGGACGGCGGCGGCCTGCCCGACGCCGAGGGGCACCATGAAGGTGAGTGAGGCGAGGTTGATCGCGACCTGTTGCGCCGCCAGGGGGACAGTGCCGAGGCGCCCCATCATCAGGCCGACGGCACCGAAGGCGGTGAACTCGAGCGCCGTCTGGATACCGATGGGCAGGCCGAGCCGGAACATGCGGCCGAGCGGTGCCAGGCTGAGCGCGTCGCGCCGGAGGGGCCGGAGCGCCGGTCCGAGCTCGTGCCAGGCGAGGCCCAGGAGCATGAAGGGCAGGGCCCAGCGCCCGATGGTGGTGGAGATCGCGGAGCCGGTGACGCCCAGCGCAGGCGCGCCGAGATGGCCGTAGATCAGCACCCAGTTAAGGAAGCCGTTGATGACGTTGCCGGCGATGATGCAGATGATGATCGGGCGCATGGAACGGAGTGCCTGCAGGCTCTGCCGCAGCACGACGAACAGGTAGAGGGGCAGCACACTGGGCGCGGTCCAGCGGGCATAGGCGCCGGCCAGGGGCACCACTTCCGCCGGTTGTACCATGGCGCGCAGCGCCGACTCGCCGGCCATGACGACCAGCGCGGTGGGCATCGAGAGGGCGACGGCGAGGATGATCCCGCGCTGGATGCCGCGGGCGACGGCGGGATGGTCGCCGGCCCCCAGGGCCTGGGCCACGACGGGGTCGAGCCCCATCAGGGCACCCATGCCGAGAATGGCGCAGCCGAAGAAGTACAGGTTGCCCAGGGCCACGGCGGCGAGTGCCGTGGCAGAGAGGTGGCCCACCATGATGGTGTCCACCACGCCCATGGTCATGACGCCGACCTGCACCAGGACGACGGGCAGGGCGAGGCGCAGCAGGGCCCGGCTCTCGTCCGCGGTGGGCAGGGCGCGGGTGACTACATTTCGCATGTCGTCTTTGGATAGTGGTTTTGTCCACCGAAAGGTACACAGGTACTCTGTGGCGTCAGCCGAAAAGAAGAACCGGGTCACCAGCGAAGTCGTGTGGCGTGAAGCGCGCGAACTGGTGTGGGCCCACCGGGGCAAGCTGAGCGTCGGCATGCTGCTCATGGTGGTGAACCGCCTGGCGGGCCTGGTGCTCCCCACCAGCTCGAAGTTCCTGATCGACCGGGTGTTGCCGCAGCACCGGGTCGACTTCCTCCTCCAGCTGGCGATCGCGGTGGGTCTCGCGACGCTGGTGCAGGCCGCCACGTCGTTCGGGCTGTCGCAGGTCATGAGCATCGCGGCGCAGCGGGCGATCACCGACCTGCGAAAGTCGGTGCAGGAGCACCTGCTGCGACTGCCGGTGAGTTACTTCGACTCGACCAAGACCGGGGTGCTGATCTCGCGGGTGATGACGGACGCCGAAGGGATCCGGAACCTGGTGGGCACGGGAATCGTGCAGCTGCTGGGTGGCTTCATGACGGCGGCGATTGCGCTGGGCGTGCTCTTCTGGCTCAACTGGCGGATGACGACGATCACGCTGGTCATCCTGTCGGTGTTCGGCGGCGTCATGGCGGCGGCGTTCAACCGGCTGCGGCCGATCTTCCGGCAGCGGGGAGCGATCAACGCGGAAGTGAGCGGCCGGCTGGCCGAGACAGTGGGCGGGATCCGGCTGGTGAAGACGTACACGGCGGAGCGGCGGGAGCGGCTGGTGTTCGCGCGCGGTGTGCACAAGCTCTTCCGCAACGTGGCGGCGACTATTACCGCGATTTCCTGGGTCTCGGCGGTCACCACGGTCATCATCGGCGTCGTGGGCATGCTGCTCATCACCATGGGCGGGCGCGCGATCCTGAGCGGCCAGATGACGCTGGGTGACTTCATCATGTACGTCTTCTTCATCGGCCTGGTGGCGGCGCCGCTGGTGCAGATCGCGTCGATCGGCACGCAGGTGAGCGAGGCGTTCGCGGGACTCGACCGGATCCGCGAGGTGCGCGGGCTCGTCACCGAGGATGCGGGCGACGCCGGGCGGCGGGCGGTACCGGTGATCGACGGCGACGTGCTGTTCGACGACGTGAGCTTCAGCTACGTGCCGGAGGTTCCGGTGCTGCAGGAGATCAGCTTCCATGCGCCGGCGGGGTCTACCACGGCCCTGGTGGGATCGAGCGGATCGGGGAAGAGCACGATGCTGAGCCTCATCCTCGCGTTTAACCGTCCGCAGACGGGGCGGGTGATGGTGGACGGGATGGACCTCACGACGCTGCGGCTGCGCGACTACCGGAGCCAGCTGGGCGTGGTGCTGCAGGACAACTTCCTCTTCGACGGGACCATTGCCGACAACGTGGCGTTCTCCAAGCCGGGCGCGACACGAACAGAGATCCTCGCGGCGGCGGGCCTGGCGCACTGCGACGAGTTCGTGAGCCGCTTCACGGAGGGATACGACACGGTGGTGGGGGAGCGGGGGGTGAAGCTCTCAGGAGGCCAGCGGCAGCGGGTGGCGATCGCGCGGGCGATCCTGGCCGATCCGCGGATCCTGATCCTGGACGAGGCCACGTCCAGCCTCGACAGCGAGAGCGAGGAGCTCATCCGCGACGGCCTGCGGCGGCTGCGCACGGGGCGCACGACCTTCGTCATTGCGCACCGGCTTTCGACCATCGCGAGCGCGGACCAGATCCTGGTGCTCGAAGGGGGGCGGATCGTGGAACGGGGCACGCAGCCAGAGCTGCTGGCGCTGGGGGGGCGGTACAAGCAGTTGTACGACAAGCAGTATGGGCTGGAGACGGACCGGTTCATCAATCCGGGGGAGGACTTCACGCCGGAGCCGGAGGCCGAGCAGGCGGTCGTGTCGCCGTCGAGGGGAGGGCTGTAGGAAGGCCGGGGAAATCAACGGCGGAGGAACCAACAGCGTGAGCGGGGAGCGGGCCCTGCTATGCGGAGATGACGATCAGATCGGCTCGGGCGCTTTCCACGCGATTTCGGCCCAGGGCCTTGGCGCGGCAGCAGGCGGTATCGGCGCGGTGGAGCAGGTCATCGGGCCGCTCGGGCGCCGGTTCGGCGGTGGCGCAGCCGATGCTGACGGTGAGCTCGACGGGATCAGTGTTCGGGTCCTGTCCCAGCGGCTCATCGGCGACCGCGCGGCGAACGCGCTCGGCGACGGTGGCGGCCTCGGGCGCCCGGGCATGCGGCAGCAGGACCACGAACTCCTCACCGCCCCAGCGGAACAGCACATCGTGCTCGCGCAGCGCCCCTGACACTCTCCGACACAGCAGGTGCAGCACTTCATCTCCCACTTCGTGGCCGAAGCGGTCGTTGAGCTGCCTGAATCGATCGATATCGAAGAAGAGGAGTGAGACCGGGCGGTTGAGCCTGCGGCTACGGTCGCCTTCGCGGTGGTAGAGCGCCCCGAAGGCGCGTCGATTCAAGCAACCGGTGACGGCGTCGCGCTGGGCGCGGGTGCGATCGCGCTCGCCGAGGCGGCCGAGGGCCGTGGCGAAGGACATGGCGAGTGCCACGGCGATGAGCAGCAGCAGGCCCATGAAGGCGAGGCCATCGCGCAGGCGCGTCATGATCGCTTGCGCCTCGGGGGACGCCCAGAGCGGGTTGGCCGAGACGCTGTGAAGCATGAGGGCCGCGCCGCGCGCCACCGTGACGGCAAGCAACGCGATGATGGCGATGACGAGCAGGCTGGCGCGGGTGTAACTGACCGCGAGGCGGGGCGGAGCCGGCACTTGTTCGTCGATCCAGGCGCGCACCCGCGGCCCGAAGAGCCGGAGCACGATGGGCGCGAGCACGGCCATCTGGAGGAAATCTCCCACCAGCCACCCCTGCCAGACGCGCTCGCCCGAGAGCACGTCGAGGCGGCGCACCTCGATCCAGATCAGGCCACCGAGCGAGGAGGCCGCGGCGGCGACGAGGCCGATGCCGGCGAAGAGGGCGAGGTCGCGGGTGCGCGGCAGGTCGGGGTGGATCTGGAGGAGGACCATGGTGCCCCAGACGATGAGCACCTCGACGGGGGTGGCGCAGGCGAAGATGAGTGACTGCGGCATGGTGAGGCCGCCGATGAGCCCGCTGATGAGGCCGGCGGCGTAACCGGGAATGATGCCCCAGCTGGGCCCGAGCCAGATGGCCAGCAGCAGGGAGAAGAAGAGCGGTGGAGAGATGGTGAGGCCGACGGTTGCGTCGCCCAGCTGGATGGGGATGCCGCTCCAGCTGAATCGCGCCTCGAGGACCGTGAACACGATGGCAATGGCACCGACAGCGAGCCAGACCAGCCCGAGACGGCGCACCCCCGGGTGACCGGTTTCGCGGAGCAGCTGGATGGGCCACCAGCTGGGGCCTGCGTACTCACCTGCACGCATTCGTGATCCCCCTCACCGGAACGACGCGACGGGGGGCAATGTACCTCGGTTCAGTGGCGGGCCGGAAGCGTGGCCACCAGCGGACACCGAGGAGCTCGACATCGAAGATGAGTGTCGCCCCCGGGGGAACTGCTCCACCGGCGCCGGCGTCGCCGTATCCGAGGTCGGGCGGGATGACGAGGCGGCGCTTGCCCCCGGGTTTCATGCCGGCCGCGCCCTCGTCCCAGCCGGCGGTCAAGGCGGCGGTGAGAAACAACGTGCGCACGGAATTCTCCGGGTTTGGCCGGCTTTCACTGTAGCGGCTTGACGCTCCCACCCCGTGCCCCTAGCATCCCCTCGCTCAATGCGACTCAACCCCTTCCGCGCCCTGCGTCCGCCACCGGAATTCGCCGCCCAGGTGGCGTGCGTGCCGTATGACGTGGTCAACCGCGAGGAGGCAGCGTCGCTGGCGGCCGGCAATCCCCGGAGCTTCCTGCACGTCGGGCGTCCCGACATCGACCTGCCCGCCAGCACCGATCCCTATGATGCATCCGTCTACGCCCGGGGCCGCGCGGCGCTGGACGGATTCCTGAGGGACGGGACGCTGGTGCGCGATGCGGACCGCACGGTGTACATCTACCGGCAGGAGATGGATGGGCGGGGCCAGGCCGGCGTGGTGGCGTGCGTACACGTGGACGACTACGAGCGCGATATCATCCGGAAGCACGAGAAGACACGGAAGGACAAGGAAGACGACCGCACCCGCCACGTGCTGACGCTGGACGCGAACGCGGAGCCGGTGTTCCTGGCGTATCGCTCCAGCGCGGCGATCTCGGCGGATGTCGCCGCCGCCGTGAAGGCACCGGCCCTGTACGACTTCGTGGCGCCCGATGGCGTGCGGCACATCGCGTGGAAAGTGGCCGATCCCACCGCGCTGCTGCGTGACTTCGCGGCCGTGCCGCTGGCGTACGTCGCCGACGGACATCATCGCTCGGCGAGCGCCTGGCGGGCGGGGCAGGAGCGGCGCAGGGAAAATCCGCAGCATACCGGCGACGAGGAGTACAACTGGTTCCTCGCGGTGCTGTTCCCGGCGGACGAGCTGGCGATCCTGCCCTACAATCGCGTGGTGAAGTCGCTCAGCGGGCTCAGTCCCGATGCGTTCCGCACGCGGCTCGCTGAGCTTGGGCGCGTGGAGGCCGTGGCGGACCCGCGGCCACCGCGGCCGGGATCGTTCGCGTTCTTCCTGGCGGGGCGCTGGTGGCTCCTCACGATGGATGAGTCGACCATCGACCGGCGCGATCCGATTGGATCCCTCGACGTATCGCTGCTGCAGGATCGCATCCTGGGCCCGATTCTGGGCATCAGCGATCCGCGCACCGACAAGCGGATCGATTTCGTGGGCGGGATCCGCGGCACGACAGAACTGGAGCGGCGGGTGACGAGCGGCGAGATGGCGCTCGGGATCTCGATGTTCCCGACGACGATGGAGCAACTGCTTGCGGTGTCGGACGCGGGGCAGATCATGCCGCCGAAGAGCACGTGGTTTGAGCCGAAACTGCGGAGTGGGTTGTTTGTGCATGAGTTGGGGACTGCGTGAGGAGGCTAGCAACAGCGTCAGGGGGAACAGCAACTGTGGGAACGGGGAACAGGGAACAGGGAACAGGTAACAGGTAACAGGAGCCTATGCGCGTCCTCATTGCTGACAAATTCGAGAAGATCGGCACCGACGGCCTGAAGGAGCTGGGCTGCGAGGTGGAGTCCCAGCCCGATCTGGGTGCCGACACGCTGCCGGGGGCACTGGAGCGGGTCGATCCGCAGATCCTGATCGTGCGGGGGACGCGGGTGTCGGCGGCGGCGCTCAAGTCGGGGGCGAGCCTGAGCCTTGTCATCCGCGCGGGCGCGGGTATCGACACGATCGACGTGCCGGCCGCGTCGAGCCTGGGCATCTTCGTGGCGAACTGTCCGGGGAAGAACTCAATTGCCGTCGCGGAACTGGTGATGGGCTTGTTGCTCTCCTGCGACCGGCGGATCCCGGACCAGGTGGCGGAGCTGCGCGCGGGGAAGTGGAGCAAGGGAGTCTTCTCGGAGGCCCGCGGGCTGCACGGGCGGACGCTCGGCATCGTGGGGCTGGGGCAGATCGGCCGGGAGATCATGGTGCGGGCGCATGCGTTCGGGATGAGCGTGGTGGCGTGGAGCCGGAACCTGACGCTGGCGGAGACGACGCGGCTGGGCATCGCGTACGCGGAGACGCCAATCGAGGTGGCACGGCGGGCCGACGCGGTGACGATCAACGTCGCGGCCACCAGCGACACGAAGCACCTGGTGAACGCGGAATTCCTGGCGGCGATGCGGCCGGGCGCCTACCTCATCAACACCTCTCGCGGGTCGGTGGTGGACGAGGCGGCACTGGCCGACGCGATCACGTCGCGTGGCCTCCGGGCCGGGCTCGACGTGTACGAGGGCGAGCCGGGTGGCGCGAAGGCGGAGTTCGCGCCGGCGGTGGTGCGCTTGCCGGGCGTCTACGGGACGCACCATATCGGGGCGTCCACGGACCAGGCGCAGGTGGCGATCGCGCACGAGGTGATCCACATCGTACAGCAGTTCCTGCAGGCGGGGATGGTGCCCAACTGCGTCAACCGGCTGGCGCGAAGCTCGGCCACGCACGTGCTCACGGTGCGGCACCAGAACCGACCGGGGGTGCTGGCGCACGTGTTCAAGGTGCTCGCCGAAGGCGCGATCAACGTCGAGGAAGTGGAGAACATCATTTATCACGGCGCCACGGCGACGCTGGCGCGCATTCATCTGGACGGCCGCCCTGCTCCGGAGGAGTTGCAGGCGATCCGCAGCGGCAGTTCGCACATCATCTCGCTCGACCTGACGGAGATCGACAAGTGACCGATCGCATCTGGAACTTCGGCGCCGGCCCGGCAGTCCTTCCCGAGGTCGTCCTCAAGAAGGCCCAGCAGGACATCTGGAACGTGGCAGGGAGCGGGATCGGCATCGCGGAGCACAGCCACCGGGGCAAGGTGTTCGACCGGATCATCAAGGAAGCGGAGCAGTCCTGCCGCGATTTGGCGGGGATCGGCGACGGGTACCGGGTGCTGTTCCTGCAGGGCGGGGCATCGCTCCAGTTCACGATGGTACCGATGAACCTGCTGCCGAAGGACCGGACGGCGGACTACCTGGTGACGGGGGTCTGGTCGGAGAAGGCGGTGATCGAGGCGAGGCGGTTCGGGGGGGTGCACGAGGCGGTGAGCGCGGCCGGCACCAAGTTCGATCGCATTCCACCGGTGGCCGATATCAGATACTCGCCCAACCCGGTCTACGTGCACCTCACGACCAACAACACCATCTACGGCACGCAGTGGACGACGGAGCCGCCGGTGCCGGCGGGGGTGCCACTCGTGGCCGACACGTCGAGCGACATGTTCAGCCGTCCGCTGGATATCGAGAAGTACGGGCTCATCTACGCCGGCGCGCAGAAGAACCTCGGACCGTCGGGCGTGGTGCTGCTGATCATCCGCAACGACCTGGTGGAAGCGGGCAGCGGGGACCTGCCGACGATGCTGCAGTACCGCACGTTCGCGAAGGAGAACTCGCTCTACAACACGCCGAACACCTTCGGCATCTATGTCATGGGCGAGGTCTTCAAGTGGATCAAGGCCGAAGGGGGGCTGGGCGCGATGGCCGAACGGAACGCGGCCAAGGCGAAAGTGCTCTACGACCACCTCGACCAGAGCAAGCTGTTCAAGGCCCGGGCGCAGCCGGGGAGTCGCTCACTGATGAACCTCTGTTTCTACGGGCCGAACGACGAGGTGGACAACAAGTTCGTGGCGGAAGCGGCGAAGCGCGGGTTCGAGGGGCTCAAGGGGCACCGTTCGGCCGGCGGGTTGCGCGCCAGCACCTACAACGCGATGCCGATCAAGGGCGTGAGGGCGTTGGTCGAGTTCATGAAGGAATTCGAGCGCGCCAACGGCTGAGGTGGGTCGTCCTCAGCGCGACCGTCCCGCCGCGGGATTGGTGTGCTGGGGATCATCGAGGTTGATTGTCCACTGGTCCGCCATGAACGATTCGCGGAAATACAGAGGGTCCTCGCCCTCCGACCCATCCGCCAGCTTCCAGAAGTAGCTCACCAGTGGCAGCAGTGCTGACGTGGTCCCCGTCAGGAAGACGATCTCCCCTCCCGCATCCTCCTTCGGCTTGGGTGTCTTGAATTCCCATTCCGCCCGCGTGAAGACATAGGTGCTGTCGATGCGCAGCAAGCCCGCAATGCCCGGGCGTCCGGGGCGCTTCGTGCAGAACCCGATGGTCCATCCGGTCGGACCCGACGAGACGGTGTACAGCGCATTGAGCTGGCCGAACTCGGGCCGGGCGAAGTGGTCGGCGTTCCAGGTGTGGAGATTCGGGTACCACCAGGGGCCGCCGCCGCTCGTGGCGATGAGGCCGACCGATCGTCCCGGCTTCCGGCGGATGGCGTAGCCCGAGTCGCGGATGAATTGGGTGGTTTGCGCCCGCGCCTGGCCACTTACTCCCCAACGCGTCGTGCCCCAACTGTCGGGCGACGAGACTTTCGAGAGGATCGCCGTTTCCTGCGTGCCGCGCCCGACGGCCCAGTATCGGCGTTCAGCGGGGAGGAGAGTGTAACGCATGGTCGCGGCCTGCCAGATGCCGCGCGCAGCGCCCTCGTCCGGGTGACATTCGTAGCGGGGCAGCGCCTCGACGACGATGTCCGGGATTCGCGGGACGACTCGCGCGAGCCGCACCTCGAGCGTGTCCTTCCGGCCCACCGGGACAGAGGCAGGCTGATAGCCGATTGCCCGCGCGAAGACCGAGGTGAGTGTCGGGAGCTTTCGGCGCTGGGCGATGGCGAGCCCATCCTCCCGCGTGCTGAAGGTGAGCACGCGCCGGGTGCCGGCCCAGAGCTCGACGGCTGCATTCGCGATCGGGGCGCCTTCCCCGGCGACCACCCGCACGACGAACTGTTGCCCGGCGAGCGGGCGACCCCGGACCGTCGTGGCCGCCAGTGATACGAACAGCATCAAGGCCCTCACGACGGATCGGAGGGTCTAGCTCCGCGCGCCAGTCTTCGCAAACGACCCGATGAACTCCGCGTTGGTGGGATAGCGCTTCAGCTCGTTGACGAGGCGCTGCATGACATCGGCAGGCGCGAGCGAGGCAAACCCCGCTCGCACCTGCCGCACTGCTTCCAGGGCATCCGGCGTCATGAGCAGTTCCTCGCGCCGGGTGCCGCTCGCCCTGAGGTCGATGGCGGGGTAGATGCGCCGCTCGGCCATCTCGCGGCTCAGCACCAGCTCGCTGTTACCGGTGCCCTTGAACTCCTCGAAAATCACCTGGTCCATCTTGCTGCCGGTGTCGATCAGCGCGGTAGCGATGATCGTGAGCGAACCGGAGCCGGCCTTGGGGTCCACCTGGCGCGCGCTGCCGAGCAGGCGCTTCGGGGTCTCGAGCGACTGGGCGTCGAGACCCCCGGACAGGGTGCGGCCGGTGCCGCGCTCGGTGGTATTGAACGCGCGGGCGAGCCGGGTGATCGAGTCGAGGATGATCACCGCGTCACGGCCTTCCTCGACGCGTCGCCGCGCGCGCTCCACGGTCAGCTCCGCGAGCGCCACGTGCCGCTCGGCGGGATGATCGAAGCTGGACGAAACGACCTCGCCCACCCCCGCCATTTCCATCTCGCTCACTTCCTCGGGCCGCTCGTCCACCAGCAGGATGAAGAGCTGTGCCTCGGGATAGTTGTGGGCGATACCGGCGGCGATGGTCTGCAGCACGGTGGTCTTGCCCGCCTTGGCGGGCGCCACGACCAGCGCGCGCTGCCCGAACCCGAGCGGGGCGATGAGGTCGATGAGGCGACCGGTCATGTCGCCCTTCCGGCCGGGGGCTTCGGCGCCCTCAAGGCGCAGCATGCGACTCGGGTGCACCGCCGGAAGCCGGGTGAAGTCGGGACGCCCCCGCGCCTCCTCGGGCGGGCGGCCGTTGACCGAGGTGAGCTTTCGCAGTAGTGGCGGCTTGCCGCGATTCGGGGCCAGTACCTCGCCCCAGAGTTCGTCGCCGGAGCGCAGGCCGAAGTCGC
>Ga0315297_10002931_pt1 | contig 10904 bp, 12 predicted proteins | sample YL17G15_0_MG_FD_203628 | JGI IMG/M metagenome (GOLD analysis project Ga0315297, IMG submission 203628) | Sediment microbial communities from Yellowstone Lake, YNP, Wyoming, USA - YL17G15_0 | ecosystem: Environmental > Aquatic > Freshwater > Lake > Sediment | place: USA: Wyoming | collected...
AATCCACAATAATAATGTTTTACGAAATGCTTATATAAGTTTGTGTATTTGGGGGAGGCTGGGAGGGGGTAAAATCGCGTATACAAGCGCCATCTTATCAAAGGAGAAAACGAGATGACCACCCCTCCCCGCTGGGACTTAACCAACGTTTACCCCTCGCTCGACTCAAAGGAGTTCGAGGCTTCTATCAAGAAGGTCAAGAAACAGATCGGCGAACTTGAAAAATTCTTCGATAAAAACGTCGATAAGACGACCGCCAAGACCCCCGTCAAGAAACTGGCCGGGCTGGCCGGCGAGGCGATCGACCGCTTCAACGCCCTCTCCGAACAGGCCGGGACCATCAACGCCTATATTTACTCGTTCGTCTCCACCGACTCACGCGACAAGCTGGCGATGAAGAAGCTGTCCGAGTTCGAGCAGGTCGGCGTGCGCATGCAGAACCTCAACACGCGCTTCCTGGCCTGGGCGGGGCAACTCTCGCCGGAGATGAACAAGGTCATTGCGGCGAACCCCACCGCCAAGGCGCATGCCTTCATGCTGAAGGAGGCCGTCCGGCAGTCCAAATTCATGATGAGCGGACCGGAGGAAGCCCTCGCCGCCGAGCTCAACCTGAGTGGCGCCAACGCCTGGGAAAAACTTCAGGGGACAATCACCTCGCAATTGACGGTGGACTTCGAAGTGGACGGCGAGGTGAAGAAGCTGCCGGCGCCGGCGCTGATCAACCTGCACTCGCATCCGGATGAATCGGTGCGGCGGCGCGCCTACGAAGCCGAGATTCAGCTCTGGGAGTCCGTCCGCGAGCCGCTGGCCGGCGCCATGAACGGCGTCAAGGGGACGACCCACACGCTCAACGTCCACCGCGGGCGCAAGGACGCCCTGCATGCCCCGATCGACCAGTCGCGCATTGACCGCCCCACACTGGAGGCCATGCTCGGCGCGATGGAAGCTTCCTTCCCCATGTTCCGAAAGTACTTCAAGACCAAGGCCAAACGCCTCGGCAAGGACAAGCTGGCCTGGTGGGACGTCTTCGCCCCGAGCGGTAACACGAGCAAGATGTACACTTACCCCGAAGCGCGGGACTTCATTCTTAAGAACTTCAACAAGTTCTCGCCTGATTTGGCTTCGTTCACCAGGCGCGCCTTCGACCAGAACTGGATCGACGCCGAACAACGCGACGGCAAGCGCGGCGGCGCGTTCTGCATGGGCGTGCCGGCGGTCAAGGAAAGCCGCGTGCTGTGCAATTTCGACGGAACGCTCGACCAGGTCAGCACCATCGCCCACGAGTTGGGGCACGCCTTCCACAACGAGTGCGCCTACACCGCCGGCAAGACCGAACTGCAGCAGGACACGCCCATGACCCTGGCCGAAACTGCCTCCATCATGTGCGAGACCGTGGTCATGGAAGCCATCCTCAAGCAAACCACGGACCCGCAGGAGCAGCTGGCCATCCTCGAGACCCGTCTGATCGGCGACGCGCAGGTCATCGTGGACATCTATTCGCGCTACCTGTTCGAGAAGGAGGTCTTCGAGCGCCGCGCCGAGTCCGAGCTTTCAGCGGACGACCTGTGCGAGATCATGGAACGCGCCCAGAAGGCCACCTACGGCGACGGGCTGGACGAGAAATATTTGCACAAGTACATGTGGACGTGGAAGCCGCACTACTACTCGGCCGGACGCCCGTTCTACAACTTCCCCTACTCCTTCGGCCTGCTCTTCGCGACCGGGCTGTACGCCATCTACCTCAAGCGCGGCACGGATTTTGTGCCTGATTACAAAGCCCTGCTGGCCTCCACCGGCGAAGGAACCGCCGCCGACCTGGCTGCCCGCTTCGGCATCGACATCCGCTCACGCAAGTTCTGGGAGGACAGCCTGGCGGTGATCGGGCAGAAGATCGACCGGTATTGCGAGCTTTAGAATCTCAACACACAGCCGGGCGGAGGCACCTCCGCCCGGTTTTGATTTTATCTCCTGTTGCTCTTGAGCCCCTGGCATTCTATAATCTTAAGGGAGGGCTTGACATCAATGTCACAATATAAGAAGTGGGCACAGAAAGAACACAGCTTCGCCAAGCGGATCATCGCCTTGCTGCCTGCCGGCGTGCTCTTTCTCATAATCCTACCCTATCTGTTTCTCGTCATTTGCCCCTCGCTGGATGAACGGCTGGGCCTGGACCGTATCGAACCTGGAGCTGCCACGATCGTCATCGGCGGCATCCTGATGGTCGTTGGGTTTTTCTTCGCGTTCTGGTCCATAATGATGCAGCTGACACAAGGCCGAGGCACGCCCCTGCCCATGATGCCCACACAGGGACTCATTACGACCGGTCCGTTCCGTTATTGCCGAAACCCTATGACACTGGGAACGATTCTGGCCTACCTGGGCATGACCATCGCGGCGGCAACCGTGGTCGGTGTGGCATTAGTTCTTGCACTTGGGTCGCTTCTCATCACCTACCTGAAAAAAGTGGAAGATAAGGAATTGGCTGAAAGATTCGGAGAACAGTACCTGGAATACAAAGAACGCGTGCCCTTCATCGTGCCGAGGATTCCCAGGCAACATTGAGGCCGCGGCTCCCAGGAAGCGACCCGGGAACTTTCAGAAGCCGACTCGGCTGGCGGGTGAGCATGTCATCACTCAGGCAAACACAGCTATAATTTGGGTATCCATGGGTTTTCCTTTGCCTTGGTGGTTGGGATACCCCAACTGTAACGGAAACTCATGGGTTTTTGTGAATGTTCATGCAAGGTAGCAACTTGAGTTAATTATGTCAAATCAGTTACCGCACCCGATGAGTCGGTTTTGATTTTGGGAGCGGAATCTTACATCAACTTTTTTGCACAACGAAAGAGTCCAACCCGCTTTGTTTATCAATACCCACTTTATGAACCAGGCTATGTGAATGAAGAGATGGTTTTGGGGTTTTTGGGCGATATTATCAATAACCGCACCCGAATAATTATTGACCCCGGGAATTCATCAACTGCTTTCCTGGAATTTCCAATTCATACAGATAAGATAGATGCAAGCATTGCATACCTGCAGTCTCATTACCGTCTACTGGAAAATCCAGACGGTTTGACTGTTTACGAATTTACTGAAAGCGAAAGTGTTCCGTAATTTCCTGTCCGGGGAAAGAGGTCTAATTTGCGGGGTATCAAGGTCGTTGACGTGATACACAAGGCGCACCCCGCCCTCTTCGCGGAAGGGCTCGACGAGTTCATCACCCGCATCCATGACTCCAGCTGCAAAGTGGAAACATCCCTGTCGCAGTTGGAAGGCAGCTGCTGCGCGCATGTGTTCGATCCTAGCAATCCCATCGGGTTGATGGAGAGAGAAGCGTAGCGCAAGTTGCAATGTTATACCTTTCACCGCAAATCGAACACTTTCCAAAAGGTCGGATGAATGACAGCAGGCTCAAGGCTCCGTTGGTACATCAAAATCCCACTTAAAGTTATTCTTGCCCGAATTCCGTTGTCGCACAAGACAAGGAACAAGCTCGGAATGTTCAAGCACGGCTACATGCAGGATTATTCCTATGCGTTGAATGTGTTCAACGGCCACTTATCCAAAGCGGGATTACAAAACAAAGATAAGAATGTCGACAAAACAGTAATGGAGATCGGGCCGGGCGAATCCCTTTTTTCCGCCCTGCTTGCAAAATCCTTTGGGTTTGAACACTCCCTGCTCCTGGACGTGGGAAATTTCGTGCTACCGAGCGTGGAGATATATAAAGACTTCGCGCGCTGGCTTTCCAACGAAGGACTGCCCTGCCCCAATCTGGACAAGTGCGATTCGGTGAATGCCATGCTACCTGTTTTGAATTCCCGATTTCTCACCGGCGGATTGGATTCGCTGAAAAGCCTGCCATCCGAGAGCGTGGATTTCGTTTTCTCCCAGGCGGTGCTCGAGCATATTCGCAAACATGAGTTTGAAGATACTTTCAAAGAACTCTGGCGCGTGCTCAAGCCCGGCGGAGTCAGCACCCATGTGGTTGATTTCAAAGATCACCTGGAACAATCACTTAACAATCTGCGCTTCAGCGACCGGACGTGGGAAGCCGATTGGTTCGCGCCTTCCTCCGGCTTCTACACAAACCGGATCCGCCTGGGCAGGATGGTGAAATTGATCGAAGAGCAGGGATTCAAAGTGGATGTCGTGGAAAAAACGGAGTGGGAGGCTTTACCGCTTCCAAGGAACAAGCTCGATCCACAATTCAGGGCGCTGAGGGAGGATGAGCTCAAGGTCAAAGGCGCAACGATCCGGCTTTCCAAATAGGATGATTGAGCGCGGGCATACAATTTTGCAAGCCGAATTCCTGCCTGAACCATCTGGGGGTATAAAAGGATAATACTGCTTTTGGTTGTGTACTGCATGCACAGGGGAAATGCTTATGACCGATAACCAAACTCTATTCGACCAGGCCGTGGCGGCCGCAAAACAGAAGGATTTTGCAACGGCCCGGACGCTTTTGAAACAATTGCTTAAACAGGAACCCAATAATATTGACGCCTGGCTGTTGGGTGCCTATGTCGTGGAATCGCGCTCGGATGCCATCCGCTGTTACGAGCGCGTGCTGCAGATCGATCCGAATCATGCCTACGCCAAACAGAAACTCGTTGAGCTGCAAGCCTTGCCTCCCGAACCCGCGCCTGTAAAACCACCGGTCCAGCCAGCTGCACCTCAGCCCAAAGTCGCCCAGGCAAAGACAGACAGCCCTCCGCCCGCTCCGCCCGAACCAAAATCAAAATCGATCACCTGGGTGTTCGTTCTGGCAGGAGTGTTGATCGTTGTCTTGTGCCTCGTGATAGGGTGCATAGGCATCATCTCCTCGGGCGGACTGCCCTCACTCGGATCGTCCCAGCCGACACCGACAAACCAGCAGCTCTTTGACGTTTTACATAAGAATGCCAGGGCGGGAGTTGACGAGGACCTGGAGGCCTACATGGCGACGATTCATCCCAATAGCCCGTTGTATGACCAGACCGAGGACGTTCTGATAGATATGTTCGCCCAATACGATCTGGATTTCAAATTCTACGACATGACGGTGACCAGCCTGAAATCGAAAGAAGCAAAGATCCATTTTTCGCTGCTGACCCGCAAGCGCGCCGGGCCGGACTTTCGCAACAACATCGTCATCGGAACCATGACCCTGCGCCCGGACGACGGCGTCTGGAAGATCTACAACCAGGAAGTGGAGGACGTGCAATATTAGAACATGGTCCATTATGAATCAAGAACGGGTGCACTACAAATGTAGTGCACCCGTTCTTGATAACCACAATCAGTTAGATTAAACCCAGCCGCGCAGCTGCATGGCCTTGACCACGCGGTCGATGGCGACCATGTAGGCCGCGTCGCGCATGTAGACCTTCTCCTTCAGGCTCATGTCGAGCACGCCGTGGAAGGCGACGGTCATCTTCTGGTCGAGCTTCTGCAGGACCTCTTCCTTCGGCCAGTAGAAGTTGGCATCGTTCTGCACCGACTCGAAGTACGAGCAGGTCACGCCGCCCGCGTTGCACAGGAAGTCGGGGATGTCGAAGATGTTGCTCTTCTTGAAGTATTCGTCCGCTTCGGGGGTGCAGGGACCGTTGGCGCCTTCCGCCACGATCTTGATCCGCTTGGACATCTTCTTGATGGTCTCGGCATTGACGGTGCCCGAGAGCGCGCCGGGCATGAGCACGTCGGCCTCCTTGGTGATCCAGGCGTCGCCGTCCTCGGCTTTGTAGCCGGCCTTCTCGGCAGCCTTCTTGTCGAGGGTGCCGTACTCGTCGGTGATGGTCAGCAGGAAGTGCGGATCGATGCCGCCGTCCTTGCTGTAGGTGTAGGCGCACTTGTCGTTGCGGTCCCAGCAGGAGACGCAGGCGACGGTGCCGCCCAGCATCTCGATAAAGGCAATGGAGGCGTACTGGGTGACGTTGCCGAATCCCTGCATGGCCGCCACGGATTTCTTCGGGTCGATGCCGAGGTGCTTCATCGCTTCGCGCACGGTGTAGATGACGCCGTAGCCTGTGGCCTCGGTGCGGCCGAGCGAACCGCCGCCGCCCAGGGGCTTGCCGGTGAACACGCCCGGCGTGTATTCGCCCACCAGCTTGGAGTATTCATCCATCATCCAGCCCATCATCTGCGGGGTGGTGCCCACGTCGGGCGCGGGGACGTCCTGGCGGATGCCGATGTTCTTCCACATCTTCTGCACCCAGCCGCGGCACAGGCGTTCCTTCTCGCCCACCGAGAGTGAGGCAGGGTCCACGATGATGCCGCCCTTGCCGCCGCCCAGCGGGATGTCCGCCACGGCGCACTTCCAGGTCATCCAGGTCGCGAGGGCGCGCACCATGTCGAACGTCTCGGACGGGTGGAAGCGGATGCCGCCCTTGTTCGGGCCGCGGGCGTCGTTGTGCTGGACGCGGAAGCCCTCGAACACCTTGATCGAGCCGTCGTCCATTTTCACCGGGATGCGGAAGTGGAACTCGCGCATCGGCCAGCGCAGCACTTCTGCGATCTGCGGATCGAGGTTGAGCTGCTTGGCCACCTGGTCAAACTGCTTCTGCGCCATTTCGAATTCATTGAACTTTTCAGCCATGATACTCTCCTGTTGGGGTTAGGGGGTAAAAAATATAAGCGGACACTCCGGACGGAGGCCCGCTATAATGCGCTGTTATGTCCTGCACGCAGGTCATATGATTCCGATTGCCTTCCTCAGGTCGTGCCCTTTAAAGTTACACGAGAATGGAGATGGAGTCAATATGAAACAAATCACCAAATCACTGGCGGATACGCCTTTTGTCAGACAAAAAATATGGGGTTTCAAGGGTATTTTATGCAAAAAAACGTGGCTCAAGTTGCTAAAACTGTATATCACCGGCTCGAATCAATGCGAGTCCTGCTTATTTCGTTGATAAGCTACGTAAAGATTCCCCGGTGGGCAGGGGTCGCAGCCCAGGCAGCCATGGATACTGTTCCGCTCGACCTTATACTGGCGAAGCAGGTCCTTGCTGTCAGCATCCGAATCCACATGGAGCTGCGCCACGTAGCCGAGGAAACATTCGCAGGTGGGGCATGCCCCCAGCGGGAATGATTCCACCGCTTCGTCCAGCAGAGATTCGACCCGGATGGGAGAGAGCTTCATTTCAACGCCCTCTTCAATTCATCACGCACCACCTGCGGGTTGGCTTTACCCCCTGCTTTCTTCATCACCTGCCCGAAGAGGAAATTCTCCACCGTCAGCTTGCCTCCCCGGTAACTGGTCACTTCTGCCGGATTCTCCGCCAAGACTTTGGCAACAACCCCCGCGAGGTAGTCCCCATCCGAGACTTGCCCCAGGCTGCCGGCTGCCACGATCTCTTTTGCTGATTTGCCACCCGCGAACATCTCTGCCAGCACCGCCTTGCCGGTCGGCTGGTTGATATTTCCCGCGGTCACCAAGCCCAGCAGTTCGGCCAGCGCTTCGGGGGAAACGGGACACGAGTCGATGCCCCGGCCTGATTCATTCAAACGGGCGAACAACTCCCCGAGGATCCAGTTCGCGGCGATGCGCGCCGGTGCCGGGCCTGATTCCACGACCCGTTCAAAATACCCACCTGTTGCCTGCTCGTCCGAGAGCAGCGCGGCGTCCGCGGCGGGGAGCTTATACTGGCTGATATAGCGGCGGTAACGCGCCAGCGGCAGCTCCGGCAGGGATGAACGGATGGAGTTGATCCATACATCGTCAACGACCAGCGGCGGCAGGTCCGGCTCGGGAAAATACCGGTAATCGTGGGCATCTTCCTTGGTGCGCTGGCTGTAGGTCGCCTGCGCCGCCTCGTCCCACCCTACGGTTTCCTGCGCCACCGTGCCGCCCGACTCGAGCAGCACAATGTGCCGCTCGATCTCAAAAGCCACACCGCGTTCGAGTGCGCGGAAGGAGTTGAGATTCTTGATCTCGACCTTGGTGCCGAGGGTTTCAACCCCGGCCGGGCGCACGGAGATGTTGGGTTCGATGCGCATCACGCCTTTTTCGAGGTCGCCGGAGTTCACGCCGAGCGCACGCAGCAGCCGGCGCAGGGTTTCCCCGCCGATGCGCACATCTTCCGCCGAGCGGAAATCAGGCTCGGTGACGATCTCGAGCAGCGGCACGCCCGCGCGGTTGAGATCCACCAGCGAATATGCCTGCCCATCGCGCTGGACGTGCGTCAGTTTACCGGTGTCCTCTTCGAGGTGCACGCGTCGGATACGGATGACCTTCTCGCCCTGCGGGGTGATGATGGTGATCTTCCCGTTGACCGCCAGCGGCTGTTCGTACTGGGAGATCTGGTAGCCTTTAGGCAGGTCGGGATAAAAATAATTCTTGCGCGCGAAGATGCTGGTGTGTTGGATCTCACACTCCAGCGCCAGCGCCACCCGCAGACCGAACTCGACGGCCTTTTGGTTGAGCACGGGCAGTGTCCCGGGCATGCCGGCGCACACCGGGCAGACGGCGGTGTTCGGCGCAGCCTGGATCGAATCGACCACCGGGCAGCCGCAGAACATCTTCGATTGCGTTTGCAGCTCGGCGTGGACTTCGATGCCAATGACGGGTTCGTAGGGCATGGTGTACTTTAAGGGCCAAGCAGGTTTATGAAAACTTCGGAGGACGCTTCTCCAAAAATGCTGCTACGCCTTCCTTATGTTCCACGCTGCGTCCGGCGATCTCCTGCAAATGCGCTTCATAATCCAAAACAGATTCGAGATTAGGCAGGACGGCTTTATTGAAGGCGCGTTTGGTCAGGGCGAAGGCTGTCCGCGGACCGGGGGCGAGCCGTGCGGCAAGGGAGGTGGCTTCAGCCATCAACGATTCGGCCGGCACAATATGATTGACCAGACCCCAGGCCAGGGCGTGGTCGGCGGAAATCGGGTCATTGGTCAGGGCAAATTCGGTCGCGCGCCCCAGCCCGATCAGCGCCGGGAGCAGCAGCGACACAGCGGAATCCGGCACCAGCCCGATGCCTGCGAACCCTACCTTGAACCAGGCTTCCGGTACGGCTACGCGCAGGTCGCAGGCGAGCGCGATTCCCAGTGACGCGCCGGCGCAGGGTCCGTTAATTGCAGCGATGACCGGCTTCTCGATCTGACGCATCTGCAGCACCAACGGATTGTAGGTCTTGAGCAGATGCTCGCGAAATGAGAGTTCCCCACCGTGCGCCTTGATCTCCTCGATGTCCTGCCCCGCCCCGAAGATCCTGCCTGCGCCGGTCAGGATGAGGACGCGGGTCCCGTCATCTCGCGCAGCCTGCTTGAAGGCGGACTGCAACTCACCGACCAGCGCCAGGTTGAAGGCGTTGGCCTTCGGGCGGTCGATCGTCAGGGTCAGGATTCCGTTGGAGAGTTCCGTTTTCAAAGAGGGCATGGGGTTTTGTTTAAGGGGCGGCACTTCCGGCCGCCCCTCATCGTTTACTCTTCCGCTTCGTCTTCGTCGTTGTCGTCGTTGCCAAACTCGAACTCGACCTTGTCGCGGTCAAAGTTGAGCCACAGCAGCAGCATATGCCCGTCGTCAGTCTCGACAGCCCGGGCGGCGACGATGGGCGTCTGTTCCTCCAGCCCTATGTCATTGCGGTAATGCAGATGGATGGGCGCCTTGCTGCGCCAGGCGCGGTAGCAGCGCTCCACCAGCGCGGGTCCGTTGAACGTCCGCATGCGGGTGAGCACCGTGATGGAGAGAGCCGGTCCCTCGTTCAGGCTTATGGCCCAGCCGTCCTGGACTGGCTCAAAAACAGGAGGGGGCCCTTCAATAATTGTGATTTTATCATCCATGTCGGATACCTTTATTGGGAAAATCATACCATAAAAATGCGGGGGACGTGGCACCGGGGGCAGCAAGGTTATAATTATAAGGGGAAGGAGATAGTCATGCTTTGGATCGAGTTCATCGTCTGCGCCGGGTTGATCATCTGGGTGGCAACCCTGCTGTCAAAATACGGCGATGTGCTGGCAGACAAGACCGGGCTGGGACGCGCCTGGGTGGGAGCCATCCTCATCGCAGGAGTCACATCGCTGCCGGAGCTGGCTTCTGGCATCTCGGCTGTCACCTGGCTGAATCAGCCCAACCTGGCTGCAGGCGCCGTGTTGGGATCCTGCCTGTTCAACCTGGCGTTGATCGCCATGATGGACCTGGTCTACCAGCCGGGGCGCATCCTCGCCAAGGCCCACGACGGGCATATCCTGTCCAGCGGGCTGGGCATCCTCCTGCTTGGTATGGTGGCGGTGGGGGTGCTGGTCGGCGCTCAGTACAGCGGGGTGGGCATCCCCGGTTTCAGCCTGCTCAGCCTGCTGGTCCTGATCATCTACGCCATCGGTGGTCGTTTGATCTCCACTGTCGAGCAGGCACGCCAGACGGAAGTGCTTGACCAGGAAGCCCAGGCCGGCGATTACGCCCACATCAGCACGCGCAAAGCCTGGCTGGTGTTCATCTTCAGCGCCATCGCTGTGGTTGGACTGGGTATCTGGCTTTCCTTTATTGGCGACCGCATCGCGGCCACCACGGGGCTTTCGGCCAGCTTTGTCGGCAGCCTGTTCCTGGCGACGTCCACTTCGCTGCCGGAGATCGCCTCCAGCCTGGCTGCCATCCGCATCGGCGCGATCGACATGGCCATCGCCAATGTGCTCGGCTCCAACCTATTCAACATCGCCATCCTGTCGGTCTATGACATGGTCGACGGACGCGCCAACTTCTGGGCTTCGCTCACTAATGCCAATGGTCTTACCGCCGTGATGGCCATGATGATGACCGGCGTGGTCATCGTCAGCCTGATGGTTCGCATGTCACCCAAACGACCCACCCGCATCTCGTGGGATGGCTTCACGTTAATCGTGATGTATCTTGGTTCAATAGTGATGCTTTACATCCTGGGATAAAACACGGGAAACAAACTGATGGACTACCGCGAGTTCCG
>Ga0315297_10002932_pt1 | contig 10901 bp, 11 predicted proteins | sample YL17G15_0_MG_FD_203628 | JGI IMG/M metagenome (GOLD analysis project Ga0315297, IMG submission 203628) | Sediment microbial communities from Yellowstone Lake, YNP, Wyoming, USA - YL17G15_0 | ecosystem: Environmental > Aquatic > Freshwater > Lake > Sediment | place: USA: Wyoming | collected...
GGAGAAGCAAGATGTTCACCGGCCGTTAACTGACATAACGATGCTCGCCGCCTTACGCTGGCATTGTGGAAGGCTGACTTCCGCAATGACCGATGTCGACAGCAAGGGTATTTTGGCTGATGACCCGACTGGCGGCACGAACCGGCCTGGCGTGCTGCTTGCTTCTGGCTTTCCTGTGGATGACCAGGATCGCTCTGTCCGACGACGGTCCTGTGGCTTCCCACTGGCAGCAGGAACCTGTCCCCGCTCAGACCTCCCGTTGGTTTCCCCTCTACGACAACGATATATCCTTCTGCCTTGAGGACAGGGCCGGCGTAGGCGTCAGCGACGCCTGGGTGCAGGACACCCTCTCCCGCTACTGGGGGGTCAGCTCCCATCCCGCGTGCACACCAGGGGAGACACCCGACCTGCGTATCATCATCGAGGACTTTGGCAACCCTCAGCCGGCTGGCTGGGCGCGTGTGGATGTATCTACCAACCAGTGGAACTGGTTCGACCTGAGCCTCTACCAGCACTGCGAAGTAAGCCTGAACGCCGCCATCTTCTGGCAGAGGTCTAGCTATGTCTGGCCGGGAACCTCCACCTTCCTGCCGGATGTCCCCGAAAAGACCCTGCTGCACGAGTTCGGCCACTGCGCTGGTCTGTCCCACCGAGAGGAGCCAGGCTATCAGGGAGCCATGTATCCCATAATGCTCTACTATCCCAACCAGCAAGAGATGGCTTCCCTCCACTACAACTACAACCCGCGGCTGCTCTTCGACCTGATCCGGCCCGTCCTACGGGTCATGGGGATGGCCGCCTAGGGCCGGCCGTCAGCAGGTGCGACCGCCTGAATAGAAATAAGGCCGCCCCGTCGGGCGGCCTCCTCACAGCGAGCCGTTTGCGCTCAGCCGAACAGAAGTCGAATGAGCGCCGGCAGCAGCATCCCCAGGATGACCAATAGGGACAAGACGACCAGCGTCCGTCGCAGCCAGGGGCTAGGCTTTTCCGCTGGTTCCCACGCCCCATAGCCTGCCGCCTCCGACAGGTCGTAGTCTGGATGGCGGGGATCACTGGGGTCTAGCTCCCAGGTGGTGCCGTCCTCGTCAACGAAGCCCGTGTCGGGCGCCTCTTTCTCGTCCCGTTCCGGCTCTCGCATCTTGTTTACTCGTCAAGCGCATCAGGGCCGCTCAGTGCAGCACTCTAGGTACTGCGCTGTCCCAGCTTTGCAAGAGACTCCTCCCACATCCTGATGTGCTCTCTCTCATCCTCCTGATTCCGTTGGACCAGGGCTCGCGACTCGTCATCGAAGGGAACTCGGTCCAACAGCCGCTGGTAGTCCTTGACGGCCCGCTCCTCGACCCAGATGCCGGTCTTCAGGGCTGCACGCTGCCCCAGAATGCTGGGTACGAAGCCTATCACCCATCCAGCCAGAGCGTAGAAGGGGCTCAGCATGGAGGGGGAGCCGCCAAGTTCCCGGCGGCGGGAAGCGAGGTCGCGCTCGTGCCTTTCTTCGATGGTGATGGCTTTCGCCAGCGCCTCGGCAGCTATTTCGCTTCGTCCGAGCCGCCAACGCTGACCACGGTAGATGCGCACCGCCATAACTTCGAGATTGACCATCGCTCTGAATGCTCTTAGGACGTCTGGCGTTGCCACTTGCCATCGCCTCCAGAGGAACAGAAGCCGATGGTCGGGGCGACTGGATTTGAACCAGCGACCTCCTGAACCCCATTCAGGTGCGCTACCAGACTGCGCTACGCCCCGACCAAAACAGATACTACCACAGGGGTGTCAGGCGCATCAACAGCCCGCCACTGGGCGCGAATCGCACCTTACCCGCACTGAACGACCTGGGGAATTCTGATCCGATGATCTAGGGGGGAAAACTAGCCTGCTGCTGACATCCAGCAGGCAGTGTGAGGCTGGCATGTGCCGGGCGTCGGAAGCGGGGGAGCCTGCGCAGGCGCTTTGAAGGAAGCAGCAATCGGCCGTCCCTGCTCTTGACAGGCGAATCCCTTCGGGCGGTGGCGTCTGAGCAAAGAGAGCCCATCCAGCAGCCAGCCCAGGCTCAGTTTCCAGGAGCCCTCCTGGGTCATCACTGACAGGGGGGAGTCCTCAATCCCTGCGTCCGCCGTCTACGTGCCTTGAAGGGGGCCGACAAGAGGTCGAAGAAGGGTGTTTAGGGGGTCAGCACGACTTTGCTCTCTTGGGGGCCGCCCTCGGGTAGCGTCTCTGGCGCATCTAGGCTACGCTGGCCCATCTCGGCCAGCTTCACATCAATATCGATGACCTCCTGAAGGTTAGCCTTCTGTCGCTCGATCAGATCGAGCCTGGCCTGGACGTACTCGCGCTGCGCCACCAGAGTGGCGTGCTCGCTGTCCAATCCCCGCAGATACTCCTGTAGCACGTCCGACGACCGCTGAGAGCGCCGCTTGGCGGTCTCATGCGCTGTGGGTTGGCTTTGCATGGGTGCCCTCCTTTCCCCCATGTCTTGTCAGACATTTGGGGTTGCTAACCACTTTCAACCTGGTGACTCCCAAACAACCACCGCTCCCGATCAACGACTTGGTCTCGTACTCTTCGTTGACGGTCTGGCTAATGGGCTTGCTCCCTTGATCCTACTCGCGGGTGCAAGGGTTGGCAAGGGGAAGACTACCCCTGTCCCATCGTCCACCACGAACAACACGATGCCATCAGCAAGCAGCGGAATGGCTAGGAGCCTCATTGGGCCAATTTCACATCAATATCGATGACCTCCTGAAGGTTAGCCTTCTGTCGCTCGATCAGATCGAGCCTGGCCTGGACGTACTCGCGCTGCGCCACCAGATTGGCGTACTCGCTGTCCAATCCCCGCAGATACTCCTGTAGAACGTCCGACGACCGCTGAGAGCGCCGCTTGGCGGTCTCATGCGCTGTGGGTTGGCTTTGCATGGGTGCCCTCCTTTCCCCCATGTCTTGTCAGACATTTGGGGTTGCTAGCCACTTTCAACCTGGTGACTCCCAAACAACCACCGCTCCCGATCAACGACTTGGTCTCGTACTCTTCGTTGTCGGTCTGGCTAATGGGCTTGCTCCCTTGATCCTACTCGCGGGTGCAAGGGTTGGCAAGGGGAAGACTACCCCTGTCCCATCGTCCACCACGAACAACACGATGCCATCAGCAAGCAGCGGAATGGCTAGGAGCCTCATTGGGCCAATTTCACAGCGCTAGCTACGGCCCTTGCCGCTGCTCGCTTCTTGGACACCATCCCGGAGCTCAACCGCCTCCTGCAGTTTCAGCAACAGGAGGTAACATAATACCACCAATGTGCTGGCGAGTATACCCCATTGACAATACTTGACCAATAAGCATTAATGCTTCTAGACACTGGTGTGCGGCGGACGGGGCTGGTGAACCTGAACCTGGCCGACCTGAACCTGGATGTGCAGCGGCTGAGGGTTCTGCACGGCAACGGGAACAAGCAGCGGGTGGTGCGGTTCGGAGCGAGGGCCAAGGAGGTCAGCGGTATGTGGCCTGCCACCCTGCCGATGGTGGTGGGACACGAGAGCGGGGGCATCGTCGAGGAGGTTGGTCCAGGGGCCCATTCGCTGGTGCCCAGCGACCACGTAATCCTCTCCTGGATGGCGCCCTGCGGTCAAAAGGAGGATTCTCAATGGAACAGTACAAACTGTTCATAGATGGTGAGTTTGTCGACGCCAAAGACGGAAAGACTTTTGAATCTATCGACCCGGGGACCGGGCTCCCTTTTGCCACGGTTGCGCAAGCCGGGGAGGCTGATGCAGAGGCGGCTATAGCAGCGGCTCGCAGGGCCTTCGACAGCGGGGTCTGGAGCGGCCTTGATATCTCCGCACGTATAGCGATACTCCAGGATTTTGCAGACCAGATTTCGCAGCAGGGCGTGCGCATGGTTATGACCGAATGCATGGACGCAGGCCAAATCGTCGGATACGCCAAGATGATCGTCATGTGGGCCAGCTTGTTATTGCGCAATCTATCCACATACGCGGCCACAAAGTTCCCACTTGAGGAGGAGATCCTGGCCTCAGGGAATGCGTTTGCGCCGGGACGCGAATTCGTCGTGAGGGAACCGGTCGGGGTATGCGTGGGAATTATTCCCTGGAACTTCCCTACAGCTCTAGCCATGTGGAAGATCGCACCGGCCCTCATCATGGGGAATACCATCGTGGTGAAGCCGGCTTCGAATACCCCTCTCACCGCTCTCATATTGGCTGAAGCTGCCAAGGCGGCGGGTATTCCCAAGGGAGTACTTAACGTAATTCCCGGACCAGGAGGGGAGCTGGGCAGGACTCTCTGCACCCACCCGGATGTGGACAAGGTAGCCTTTACCGGAAGCACCGAAGTGGGGCGGGAAGTCATGAGAATGGCGTCCGATACGGTGAAAAAGGTGACGCTCGAGCTCGGCGGCAAGTCGGCCAACATCATCCTGGACGATGCGGATATGGATCTGGCCGTGGACGGCGCCTGCGTCGGCACCTTCCTCCACCAGGGACAGATATGCGAATCAGGCACGCGCGTCTTGGTTCCCTCAAAGATCTATGATGAGTTCATCGACAGGATGAAGAAGCGGGCGGAAGCCCTCCGGATCGGATACCAGATGGATCCGACCTCCCACATGGGTCCCGTTGTCAGCAAGGAGCAATTGGCCACGGTTGAACACTACGTCAAGCTGGGTAAGGAAGAGGGCGCGGAACTGGTCACCGGTGGAAAGCGTGTCGAGGTGAAAGGAATGGAGGGCGGATACTATCACGCCCCAACCATTTTCGCAAATGTGAGCAACAAGATGCGCATCGCACAGGAAGAGATCTTCGGCCCTGTTGTGTGCGTTATCAAATACGACAGCGACGAAGAAGCGGTTGCGATTGCCAATGATTCCATCTACGGCCTGGCAGGCGGGGTATTCTCCAACAACATCGCCAGGGCCGAGCGCGTGGCCCGCGGGGTCCGCACGGGAACCATGTGGATCAACAATTTCCATGTCTTTGCAGAATACTGCCCCTTCGGCGGGTATAAGCAGTCAGGCGTGGGACGCGAACTGGGCAAATGGGGGTTGGAGGAGTACACCCAGGTCAAGAGAATCCATGTGCCCTACTATTCTGACCGCAACACCAATTTCGGCTTCACACTCCTGTCGGACAACAAGAAGATTGACGGTTTCAATTACAATTGCCCGACCAATGTGATCGCCGGCCATGGCTGCCTGTCTTCAATCTACAAAGTAGTCGTGGATCTGGGCTGCCGCAGGGCACTGATACTCACCGATCCCGGGGTCAGGAAGGCGGGACTTGCCGATCTTGTCAAGAATAGCCTCGTGGATTTCTGTGTGGGCATCTATGACAACATCCCGCCGGACCCGGATCTGGAATCCGTGGATGGTGCCACCGATAAGGCCCGCGAACTGAAGGCGGATTGCATCGTCAGTGTCGGAGGCGGGAGCGTCATCGATGCCGGCAAGGTGGTCTGCGTTGCCTTGAAGAGCGGCGGCAAGGCCAATGACTATATCAACCGCTGGTATGCGCTTTCTGAACCGCAGACCCCGCATATCGTTGTTCCTACAACAGCGGGAACCGGCAGCGAAGTGACGAACATTGCTGTCATAACAAGCAAGACTGCAGGGCGTAAGCTGTTCATAGCAGATCCGAGGATCATACCGAACGCGGCCATTCTGGACCCCCGTTTCACCATGACCCTGCCCAAGGATATGACGGTCGCCACTGCCATGGACGCCATGACTCACGCCGTTGAGGCTGTCATGAGCATTATGGCGAACCAGATCTGCGACGGTCAGGCATTCCAGGCTATACGGTTGATCAGTGAGAACCTGCCGCTCGTTGTGGCCGACGGCAAGAATGAGAAGGCCAGGCTCAATATGCAGATAGCGGCCACCATGGCAGGATGGTCATTCACCGTTGCCCAGGTCGGTCTGGCCCATGCCATGGCGCACACGGTGGGTACGCTGCATCATGTTCCCCACGGAGCGGCCTGCGGCATCGTGTTGCCCCATGTGATGCGTTTCAACGTCGATCATGCCGCTGGCAAGCTGGCACTGGTTGCGCAGGCTCTGGGAGTCGATACCAAAGGCATGGAAGAGCGCGATGCGGCCCTGGCGGCGGCGGACGCAGTAGAGGCCCTGATGAAGAAGGTGGGCCATCCCATGAGGCTGCGCGATGTGGGCGTTCCCGAAGAAGACCTCGTGCGGTGCTCACTTCACGCAATTGCCGATTCGAGTGTTTTGTTCAATCCACGTCCTGTCAGCGATCCGATGGATGTCTATAACATCTATCGACAGGCGTACTAGGGGGATTGAAACGGATGGTAAGGGGGCGATGTCTCTCGTCACGTTGGATCCAGGCGCAGGTCAGGCCGTCAAGTCATTGCTCTCGGAGAGGGGAGTCCAGGGGCCCGTTCGCATTGAGGTCCAATTCACCGGATGTTGCGACCCGTCGTTGGGGCTGATGGTAGATACGGTGCGAGAGTCTGATCTGGTCGAAGAACTGGACGGCTTGACGTTCGTCATCAGCCCTGAGACGCACCAGCTTGTGGGCGAGGTGCGGATCTCTTACACAGATGATGCAGGGAGAAAAGGATTCGTCCTGACCTCGAGCAAGCCCATAAGCGAGTGGGACGGTTTCGCTACCAGCAGCATAAGGATGTGAACCGCCCCTAGGGGAAACGCGAGGAGGGAGCCCGGGCTTTGAGAAGGGGAACCAGTTGCTCTGTCATCAGCCCTGTGTCTCCTCCTTCTCCGAGTACGTTGTTGTCCCTGAGTCGGGGGCAGTCAAGATCCGGCATTAGAGGGATTGAAACGGACGGTAAGGGCCAGAACATATCATGTTCTGGCCCTTCCAAGCGATGTCTCCGGTCACGTTGGATCCAGGCGCAGGTCAGGCCGTCAAATCATTGCCCTCAGAGAGGGGAATCCAGGGTTATCTGGTTCGTCTAAGCGGCAGGCAGACCCAGAAGGAGGTAACGACGTGCTGAGTTGCGTTAAGACAGCCCTGGGCAAAATCGAGATGATGGACATCCCCATGCCCACACCTGGGCCTGGGGAGATAGTGGTCAAGACTACCCTATCCACCGTCTGCGGCAGCGATATGCACTTCCTAGACGACGGCCCCACCGAGTTGCTGGTCGTCTTGTACCCTGCCTTGGCTGGCTTCATGGCTGGCCTGCCGGGACTGCCAATGGGCCATGAAGGCGTGGGCACCGTGCACGCGGTGGGAGAGGGCGTGACCCGCTTCCAGCCAGGCGAGCGGGTGATCGCCTCCTGCAACGTCGGCTGCGGCAAGTGCCTCCAGTGCCATACCGGCGACTACACCATCTGCACCGGTGGCGGCAGGGTCCTCTTCGGCACTCAGGGCGAATACTTTGTGGTGCCCTTCGCCGATATTAACGTCGCCAAGGTCACCGACGAGATCAGCGACGAGCAAGCCATTCTCGCCACCGACATCATGTCCACCGGTTTCGCCGCTATTGAGCGGGCCGAGTTGAAGATCGGTGACTCGGTGGCTATCTTCGCCCAGGGCCCGGTCGGCCTTTGCGCTACGGCCGGGGCCAGGGCCAGGGGTGCCGGTCTGGTCATCACCGTAGAGTCTGTACCGGAGCGGAGAGAGGCCTCCAAGAGATTCGGTGCTAACTTGGTCATCAACCCCAAGGAGAAAGACCCTCCATCAGAGATCATGCGCCTGACCAATGGCCGGGGGGTGGACGTGACCGTGGAGGCCGTCGGCCTACAGGAGACCTTCGAGCAGGCCACCCGAGCGGTGCGCCCTGGCGGCACCGTCTCCAGCGTTGGCGTCTACGGCGTTTTGCCCCAGGTTTGGATGGCGACGATGGTCCCATCCTTCCGCCACCGTAAGATCGTGACCACCCTTTGCCCTTCGGGCTACGACCGCCTGAACCACCTCTTGGACATCATAAGGTACGGCAAGGTCGACCTGTCGCCTCTATTCACCCACCGCATGAAGCTTTCCCAGACGCCCGCGGCCTACGATCTCTTCCGCGAGAAGCGCGACGGCGTCCTCAAGATAGCCCTCACCCCCTGAGCTCCGGCATCCGTCACAACCGAGGGGGCCTCGACCGTTCGGCCGAGGCCCTTACTCTGACCAGGGCTGCATGATATGATCACCGTCGGCTGGGCTAGCAAGGGATGGGTTGGATGGAGAAGCTCAGGCGGCTGCGGCAGATCCTGGCGGAGATGGGCTCCCTGCTGGTGGCCTACTCGGGAGGAGTGGATAGCACCTTCCTGGCAGCAGTGGCCTTCGATGTGCTGGGAGAAAGCGCCCTCGCCGTCACCGGTCTGTCAGCGGCAGTGCCGCCGTCGGAGGTGAGGGAGGCCCAGGAGCTCGCCCGCCAGATAGGCATACCCCATCTGCTGATCGAGACGGATGAGATAGACGACCCCGCGTACGTCGCCAACTCCCCCCAGCGCTGTTACCACTGCAAGCAGGAATTGTACGGCAAGCTCAAGCGGGTCGCCGCCGAGCGGGGCCTGGCCTGGATCGCCGACGGCTCCAATGTTGATGACCTCACCGACTTCCGCCCCGGCCAGCAGGCCGCCCGCGAGCACGGCGTTCGCAGCCCCCTCGTGGAGGCCGGCCTCACCAAGGACGACATCCGTGACCTCTCCCGCCGACTGGGGTTGCCCACCTGGGACAAGCCGGCCATGGCCTGCCTGGCCTCGCGCATCCCCTACGGGACGCCGGTGACGGTGGAGGCCTTGAATCGCATCGCTCAGGCCGAGGAGTTCATTCGCTCCCTGGGCGTGCGCCAGCTACGCGTCCGCCACCACGACAGCGTGGCCCGCATCGAGACGGACGAGGCAGGCATGGCCCTTCTGACGTCGGAGGCCAACCGACGGGCGGTGGTGGACAGACTGCGAGAGCTGGGCTACCGCTACGTCACCCTGGACCTGGAGGGCTACAAAAGGGGCAGCCTGAACCAGATGCTCTCCCGGCCATGAGCCCGCTGGCTGCCGTCCTCCTGGTGGGGCTGGGGGTGGTGGTCGGAGCATTTGGCACGATCATCGGCGTGGGCGGCGGATTCATCCTGGTCCCTGCCCTGCTCCTCGCCTATCCAGACGATGAGCCAGCCATCATCACCAGCATCTCGCTGGCGGTCGTCTTCTTCAACGCTCTGTCGGGCTCTTTGGGCTACGCCCGACTTCGCCGCATAGACTACCGTACCGGCCTCACCTTTGCCCTGGCCACCGTACCTGGAGCCATCGTAGGAGCGGCGGCGACCAACTGGCTGCCCAGGCGGGCCTTCGATCTCACCTTCGGCCCGCTGCTCATCCTCGTGGCGATCTACTTGGCCTTCTGGGGTGGGGCCGCCAAGGGTGGGAGATTGGCAAGCCTGCGGCCCAATGCCCAGCGAACCCTCACGGATTCTGCCGGCGTCACGTACGGCTATAGCTTCAATCGTGAGCTGGGCATCACGATTAGTTTCTTCGTGGGATTCATCGCCAGCTTCCTGGGGCTGGGCGGTGGCATCATCCACGTGCCAGTCATGGTCAGCCTGCTCAACTTCCCCGCCCACGTCGCTGCTGCCACAAGCCACTTCATCCTGGTGTTCACTGCCCTCACCGCCACCGCGGTGCACATAGTGGACGGGTCATTGGCTGAAGGCTTGGCAAGGATGATAGCCCTGGCCGTCGGGGTGGTTGTGGGAGCCCAGATAGGCGCCCGGCTATCCGGTCGCCTGCCGGCGGGCGTTATCGTCCGTCTTCTGGCGGGGGCCTTGTTTGTGGTGGCGATCCGCCTGATCATAGCCGGCGCCAGCGGATAGCCCTCAGGGCGTGGCGAAGGCCAGCGGCACGTACTCTCCGCTGGGCCTGCGCTGGGCCAGACTGTAACGCCCAGCCCGCAGCTCTTCGATAAGCTCTTCCTCGCTTCTGACCGCCCGCTGGAAGATGGTGACGCAGCGGCCGACCTCCATGTAGGTGTGGGCGTCGCTGCCGGCCACGCCCCGCTTTCCCAGCATTAGCGCCGCCTCTTGGGCGAGCTGGTTCTCTTTTTCGGTGCAGGCGTAGTTCAGCACCTCGATCGCGTCCACCAGCTCGAAGACAGGGTGCTGAGTCAGCTCTGCCGCCGTCAAGGCCGATGGATCGTACTGGCGGCCGAAGAGGCGGTTGGAGTGGCTTGGGAAAAAGCGGAAGGGGTGGGCCAGGATTATGAAGGCGCCCTGCGCCCGCGCCAGGCGGTGTAGCTCCTCCGCGCGCTTAATCCCCTCGGCGTCACAGTTCAGGCCCAGGGCGATGATGTGGCCGAAGTCGGTGTCCCACTCGCGCCTGCTGCAGACGAAGAGGCCGCTCTGCTGGCGGAAGCACTCCAGTTGCTCGCTCGTCCAGGGGGTGTCGTGCTCAGCGACGACCAGGCCGTCGAGGCCGATCTCGCGCGCGATCTCCACCAGTCGCGCCGGCGTAAGATTGCTGTCAGGGGAGCCGATGGAGGTGTGGACATGCATGTCCACCACCATACCGCGCGGCTTCTTGGGTGGGTCTGTCATTGTGTTGACTCTACCTATACCAGAGTAGCATGCAGATAGGGCCAAGGGGAAGGAGAGGGGCCGGCGCGCCCGCAGCGCCCTTCTTTAACCGGCTTTCTACCCCTTTTCACCTCGCTGTTATGTAACCCACCACGCCTAAAGTGCTAGCCTGTCGTTGAGGGGGTGCGGCCCCGATCCATCTCCCTGGCGATGGCCAACCGCCATCCCCAGAGGACATAGCGGGAGGTAGGCAGCCATGATCCGTGTGCTCAGAGGAATCAGAGACTTCCTTGCATCCCCACTGGGCAAGCCCCAGGCTGAACTACAAGAGTCGCTGGCATCGAACTGGGTGGCGATCAAGCTGGGCGTCATTCGCGGCCAGATCGAGCCTGACTCCCCTATCTACATCGGGGAACTT
>Ga0315297_10002933_pt1 | contig 10900 bp, 10 predicted proteins | sample YL17G15_0_MG_FD_203628 | JGI IMG/M metagenome (GOLD analysis project Ga0315297, IMG submission 203628) | Sediment microbial communities from Yellowstone Lake, YNP, Wyoming, USA - YL17G15_0 | ecosystem: Environmental > Aquatic > Freshwater > Lake > Sediment | place: USA: Wyoming | collected...
CGTGGAGTGGCACGCGGCAGACGGTAGGCGTAATCAACAGCACCTCCGCTGCCCTGCTCGGCACCGATCTCCAGAACGACCACCCGATCGGCATCCAGTATTGCGGCGGTGGGTACACGGTGGCGGCGGGAACCGGTACGTGCGCGGACGCGGATTTCAATGCGCCGGTCTCCGCGACGATCGGACCGGGGAAAGTTTTCTGGGTCAATACGGCTGGCGGCACGGCCGGGCGCGACAAGACTGACATGATTCTCTACAACCGCACGGGTACGTTCACGACCGCGAGCGGCGGCGGCACCGCGGCGGCCGGCGGCGAGCCGTTCGTCGAGTGCGCGAGTTGCCATGATCCGCACACAAACGCTCAGGCGACGTTCCTGCGGACCACCAACACAGGCAGCGCGGTGTGTCTCGCCTGCCACGTGAAGTAGGCGCACCTCGAAACGGTGCAACCGAAATTCGCCTTGGGGGGGCGACGAGCACGTCGCCCCCCGAATTTTTTGCCAACAGGGAAGGGATCGATGGTGGGTGCCGCAAAGCCCGGAGGGTCCCGCGCGAGGCGCCGAAGCGCCGCCGGCGCGGCGCTCGTGACCGCGCTGCTGGCGGCCGCCGGCATCGCGGCTGCGGCCGATGCTCCGGCGATCGCTGCGCCGGCGGCCGCCGTCGTGTTCGCGCGCGTGGGCGAGGTCACGATCAGCGGGCCGCAATACGAGGTCGCGGTTGCGGCGGCCGCGCGCAACAAGTTCTACCACGGCGCCATTCCGGCGGCGGAGATCGCCAGGCTGCGGCGCGACGTCGGCGAGCGGGTCGTCAATGACGCCTTGCTCCTGCGCGAAGCGAAGCGGCGCCAGATCGTTGCCGAAGGCGCCGCGATCCAGAAAACGCTCGACGGCTACGACGCCCGGTACAAGGGCAATCCCGAGTGGCAGAAGCAGCGCGGCGAGCGGCTCGCGGGCCTCCGGCAGAAACTCGAGGAGGAAAGCGTGCTGGCCCAACTCGAAGCCGCCGTGCGCAAGATTCCGGAGCCAAAGCCCGCCGACGTCGAGGCCTACTATGCGGCCCACCCGGACAAATTCACCTCGCCGGAACAGGTCCGCGTCTCGCTGATCCTGCTCAGCGTCGATCCGTCGTCGCCGAAGCCCAAATGGGACGCGGCGCGCGACGAGGCCGCCGCAATCATCAAGCGGCTGCAGGCCGGCGCCGATTTCGGCCAGCTCGCGAATCTCCATTCCGGCGACCCCTCGGCCGCGAAGGGCGGCGATCTCGGCTACGTGCATCGCGGGGTGCTTCCCGAGCCGGCGCAGGAAGCGCTCGACCGCCTCAAGACGGGCCAGGTTTCGGCCCCGGTCGTCCTGCTCGAAGGGGTCGCCATCCTGCGCCTCGACGACCGCAAGCCGGCGCATCTCAATGCGCTCGCCGCCGTCGCCGACCGCGCCCGCGACCTGCTGCGCCGCGAGCAGTCGGAGGCCGCGTGGTCCGCGTTGATCGCGCGGCTGCGCAAGGAGACGCCGCCCACCATCAACGAGTCGCTCTATGTCCCGGTGCTGGCGGCCGGCGCAGCCGTCGTCAAGTAGCTCAGGGCGCGCGGCGTGGCCGACCGCTCGCCCAGCCTGCGAACCGGCGTTCTCCTGGCGGGGTGGATGGCGGTCGCATTGCCGAGTCCGGGATACGGGGCCACCGCGCCGGCGCACGACGCAAACCCGGATGCCGGCGGTGATGCGCAGCAGGCGCCCGGCAGCGCGGCGGGCGAGGGTGCGACGCTTTGGCGCGTTCCCCCCATCGATTACTGGGGAACGCTGTCGTACGAAAACAGGTTCGACACCGGCGGCCAGCAACCTCAAACAATGCAGCAACTGCTAACCGCGAAGGTCAACGGCTCTAGCTACCTCTGGAAGCCGTGGTTTGCCGAGGTGAACGGCGGCCTCGGCATTTCGTTCGGGCGTTTCGACAACAGTGACATCGGATCGGGGACCAACGACGTGTTCCTGACCGGAATCGGACAGGCGCAATTCTTCCCGCGCAGCCGCTTTCCGTTCGAGGCGCATTTCGAACTGGCCGACAGCCGTGTCGGCGGCGGCATCATCGCGGCCAACGACTACCGCACGCTGCGGGTGGGTGTCTCGCAGAGCTACCGACCGGAGTCCGGCCCGTACACGCTCTACGGCAGCTACGATCACTGGTCCCAGTTCGGACCGGTCTACGGCAACAGCTCCCAGGACCTCGTGTCGGGGGAATACCGGTCCAGCTGGAAGGATCAGTCGCTGCAGGTGACCGCGAACCTCAACCTGGCGCAGAGCGCGACCACGGGGCAGGAGACCGAGTTCGACGCGCTGGTCGCGCGCCACAATTACGGTCCCTCCCCCGAGTTCTCGGTCGACACCACCGCGAGTCTCGTGCGCAACCGCTACGATCTGCTGCTCGGCTCATCCGACATCGCCGGCGCGCAGGTCAACAGCATCGGCGTGTGGCGCCCCGCGAATCAGCCGCTGACCGTCACCGCCTCCGCCCGCATCGGCGCGCTGCGCGTATCGGGCGGCGCCGGAGATTCGCAGGGCGCGACGGCCACGCTGGGCGCGACCTATCAGGTCAACCGCAACCTGCAGCTTTCCGCCTCCGGCAATGCCGGATTCTTCAACGGCGCGGGAACGCGAAGCACGTCGCACGGCGAAAACGTCGGCGGCATCTATTCGGGCGACAACGTTTCCTTCGCCGGATTCAGCTACGACTGGTCGGTTTCCGCGAACGCCGGCTACCAGGGGGAACCGACCGGCAGCGCAGCGTTGCTGTCGTCGCAACTCAACCAGTCGCTCGGCCGGGCTCTGGTGCTGCCGGACGGCTCGACGCTCTCCGGCAGTGTTGGCTTGAACCTCGGCGCCGGAAAGGGAAGCGCTAGCTCCGATCGCTTCGGCGACAATTCGGGGAACGTGGGCCAGGTGGGGACCAACGCGTCGCTGACCTGGAACAAATCGGCGGGGGGCAGCAGCGGCTACGCCCGCGTCACCGTGAGCGACACCCGGCAGGTCTACGGCGAGCAACGACCGTCGTTCCAGTTCGCGAACGTGCAGATATCAGGGACGTGGAACTTCGGCCGCTACAACTCGCTGGTCGGCGATCTCACCTACCAGTACACCCGTCAGGATCCGGGCTTTCTCATCGCGGGCGGCGCCGCGGTCCCGGTGCCCTCCGTCGGCCTGCAGTCGAGCACGGCGACCGCCGCCAACATCACCTACCGCCACGACCGCGTCTTCGGCATCCCGCGCCTGCGCTTCGTGTCCCAGCTGCAGATCACCGATGCTGCCGTCGTCCAGCAGAACGTGCTCGGAGCGCCGCAGGACCAGCTGTCGCGCTGGTGGGACAACCGGCTCGAATACCTGATCGGCCGCCTGACGGCGACATTCGCGGTGCGTGCCTACGAGGTGCAGGGCATCCGCCGCGAGGGCATCTATTTCCGCATCGAGCGTGCGATCGGCGGCTCGGTGGGGACTTTCTGAACATACGCTTTCACTTCCTCGAGCAACAACGCAACCATGGCATTTCTCGGCAAGACCGGCATTGCGCGCCGCATGACCCTCGCGGCGCTGGCGGCCGCCGCGCTGCTCGCGCTGGCGGGCGGCGAGGACGCCCGCGCGGAATACGGCGACGTCGTCATCAACAACTATTCGGACGCCGCCGGCATGCGTCCGGTCGTCTTCCCGCACTGGTTCCACCGCGTCCGCTATCGCTGCAAGGTTTGCCACGCCGATCTCGGCTTCAAGTTCAAGGCCGGCGGCAACGAGATCAACATGGTGAAGATCATCGACGGGCAGTTCTGCGGCGCCTGCCACAACGGCGAGGTGGCCTGGTCGATCGAGAACTGCAACATGTGCCATTCCGCGAATCCGAAGACGCCCACGCAGGTCCACGAAAGCACGATCGGCTCGATCGTCGTCCCGGCCGGTGCAGCCGCTGCGCCGCCACCGCGGAAGTGACGGGGCGGACGATGATGACCGCGGCGAAAATTCTTGCAGGGTTGCTGCTGACCGTCGCGGCAGCCGCGGCGACCGCCGCCGACGCGCCCGACGGCAAGGCGATCTACCAGGCCACGTGCGCCGCCTGTCACGCCAGCGGCGCCGCCGGCGCCCCGAAACTGGGGGACGCCGCGACGTGGGCGCCACGATTCCAGGCCGGCATCGACGGGCTCTACCGGAGCGCCATCGCCGGCAAGGGCTCGATGCCCGGGAAAGGCGGCAATGCGGGCCTGTCCGAACAGGCGGTGCAGGCGGCGGTGAATTTCATGGTGCTGCAGGTCGACCTGAAGCCGGCGGCCGCGGCGGCGAAACCTCCGGAAACGAGAGCGGCGGCCACGGTGCCGGCCAAGGCAGCCGCCCCCGCGCCGCCGGCCGCAGCCGCCCCCGTTGCGGCGGCCGCATCCGCCGCCGCGCCGCCCGAGCCTGCGGCCGGCAAGGGCCTGTCCGTCTACCAGGCATCGTGCAGCGCGTGTCACGGAACCGGGGCGGCCGGGGCGCCGAAGCTGGGCGACACTGCCGCTTGGGCCCCGCGCATCAAAGCCGGCCTGCCCGCGCTCTACAACAGCGCGCTCAAGGGCAAGGCCGCGATGCCGGCCAAGGGCGGCAATCCGGCGCTCGCCGATGCCGACGTGAAAGCTGCGGTCGATTACCTGGTCGCGCAGGCGAGCGGCGGGAAGGCAGCGGCGACAGCCCCGGCGGCTGCGCGTCCGGAGCCTCCCGCAAAGGCCGCGCCTTTGCCGGCGACACCGACCGCGGCCGCACCGGTGAGCACGCCAGCGGCCACGCCACCGGTCGCTACGGTGCCGGCCGCCACCGGTGCGCCTCCCCCGCAGGCCGCGCCGGCGGCCGTCGCCGATGCCAACGCCTTCAATCGACTGCTGCGCACCCCGGGCAAGCGCAACCTGCCCCCGGCGGAGGACGGCATCCACGATCCGACGAACGACGGCACGCTCGCGCTGCAGGCGCCGCTCGCGGCGTTCGGTCCGTTTCCGAAGAGCAACGCCGGCAACCGCGTCGATTGGGTGAAGGCGCTCGCCGAGAACAAGATCCAGCCCCGCTACGACCGCATCGACCCCGCAGCCGTGCCGGCCGTGATGGATCTCAACATCGTGCGCGAGGTGAAAGGCTCGATGCCCGACGTCGTCTATCCGCACAAGCAGCACACCGAGTGGCTCGACTGCTCGAACTGCCATCCGGCGATCTTCATCCCGCAGAAGGGTGCGAACCAGATCAGCATGGCCGCGATCCTGCTCGGCCAGAAGTGCGGCGTGTGCCACGGCAAGGTCGCGTTCCCGGTGTCCGAATGCCGGCTTTGCCACTCGAAGAACAAGACGGCCGCGGCGGCCGGTGCGAACGCGTCCGCAGGCGCAAAGTGAAACGGGGGAACGCATGAGTGAAGCAACGCGAATCGCGATCGCCGCCGTCGCCGTGGCATGGATGCTGGCACAGCCGGGCATGGCCCAGACGCGCACCGACCGCCTCCCGCCGCCGTCGAGCGACCCTACGCCGCAATCCGTCGAGCAGAAGCGCGCGATGGTGGCGGGGATCGTCCGCGATTCACCGGTGGCCACACGCGTCGCCGCGAGCCCCAATCCGGACGCGCGCCGGTACCTCGCGACGGCGCAGGATCTGCAGGAGCAGGCGGCCACGCTGCTCGCCGCCGGGCAGGTCGTCGCGGCGAATGCCCTCCTCAACGAAGCAATGTGGCAGATCGGCCGGGCGCGGGCCCTCGCCCCCGATCCCGCGGCGACGCTCGTTGCGGAGCGTGGCCGCTACCGGCAGTTGCAGGACAGCATCTCCGCCTTGCAGAAGTCGTACCAAATCAACCTCGACCGGGAGCGCGCCCGCGGCGCCGGCGAGCCGACCGCGGGTCGCGAACTCGACAAGGCCGATGCGCTCATCGTCGAGGCCGGCGCCCTCGCCGCCGCCGACCGGTACGCCGACGCCAACCGCCTGTTCGATCGCGCGCTGGCATTGCTGCTTGCCGATTTCCATGTATTGCTCGGCGGGCAGACGCTGATCTACAGCCGCGTGTTCCCCCAACCGCAGGACGAATACCCGTTCGAGCTCGAGCGCAACCGCAGTTACGAAAGTCTCGTTCCACTCGCCGTGACGGAATACCGTCCCGGCAAGGACGCGCTGGCACTCATCGACCGCTATGTGCGGGAGAACAAATCGTTGCGCGAACAGGCGCAGAAGCAGGCCGCGGCGCGCGATCTCAAGGCGGCCGTGCGGAGCCTGCAGGATGGCACCGAGGCTCTGCAGCGCGCGTTGCAGGCCGCGGGGCTCGTCGTCCCGCAGACGATGGGGCAGCAATGACGGCGCGGGGACGATCATGAGCGACCGCTTGTGCTCGCTGCTGGTCGCCGGCGCGCTTGCTGCCGTCCTGGCCGTCGGTCAGACCGGCGTCCGCGCCGCCGATCCGGCCGCGCCGGTGCCGGCCCGGGACCAGGTCGAGCGCCGCCTCGTCTCGGTGGCGACGCTGATCGAGAGTTCGTCGGGCGCGCAGCAGATCGAGGCTAGCGGCAACGCGGCGGCCCAGGTGCGCCGGGTGAAGGCAAGGGATTTGCATGCTCAGGCGACGGCCGCGTTTCGCAGCGGCGATCTCGCCCGCGCTTCACAGCTCCTCGACGAGGCCGCGCAGACCATGTTCGACGGCGTGCGCGCCGCTTCCGCCGACAAGGTGACGGGCGCCAAGGACCGCGTCGATTTCGATGCCCGGATGGAGTCGACACGGGCTCTGCTCGATGCCGCAAAGCGGATCGCCGCCGAGAAGGGGGCCGGCCCCGCAGCGGCGGATCTCGCGCGCCGGATCGAGACGTTGATGAACGAGGCGGCCCGCCTCGCCGCCGCCGGCAGAGTCGACCAAGGCCGCGTCGTTCTCGACCAGGCCTACCTCGCCGCGAAGGTTGCGATCGGCGGCATGCGCGGCGGCGACACGCTGGTGCGCTCGCTCAGCTTCGCCAGCAAGGAAGAGGAGTACCGGTACGAAATCGACCGCAACGACACCCATCGGATGCTGGTCACCGTGCTGCTGCAGGACAAGCGCGGCGCCGCCGGCGTCGATGCGATGGTCGAGCGGTCGACGCAGGCCGCGGCAGCGCTGCGCAAGGCGGCCGACGAGCAGGCGGCGCGGCGCGAATTCGATGCGGCCGTCAGGACGCTCGAAGACTCCACGCGGGAACTCGTGCGCGCGATCCGCGCGGCCGGCGTCTACATCCCGGGCTGATGATGAACGACCGCACGCGGTCGTCGCCACGCGCCGCGCCCCGCGTCGCGGGTGCGGCGGCGGTGCTGGCGCTGGCGCTGGGGTTGGCGTTGGTGCTGGCGCTGGGGCTGGGACTCGCCACCGGACCGGCGCGCGCCCAGGCGGCACCGGCGATCGGCTGGGCGCCGCTCGCCGGCGACGGCCTCCACGATCCGAAAGGTCCGGCGATCGGCCTGCTGCAGGAGCCGGCGGCCGCGCTGTCGGTATTGCCGCCGGACACCGCCGGCAACAAGGTCGGATGGATGCGGGCGCTCGACGGCGGCTTCATCAAGCCGCGTTCGACCATCAATCCCGATCTCACCGTCAACCTGCGCACGACCGAGGTGCTGCTGAAGCGCACCGGCGAAATGCCGATGGTGCGTTTTCCGCACCGGCAGCACACGCTGTGGCTGGATTGCGTGAACTGCCACAGCGGGATGTTCGAAATGCGGGCCGGCGCGACGAAGAACAACATGTTCCTCATCCTGCAGGGCGAGAAGTGCGGCGTGTGCCACGGCGCCGTCGCGTTTCCGCTCACCGAATGCCAGCGCTGCCACAGTGTCGCGCGCGGAAGTCCAGAAGCGGCCGCCTTCGGCCAGGGCCTGGTGCGCGAATGACCGCGCGGCGCGGCCGCCACGCGTCGTGGGGCCTGCGGCCAGCGCTGCTCGTCGTCGCCGCGGCTGCGCTCGCCGGGCTTTCGGCGCAAGTGCCGGCCGAATACGGCGATGTCGTGCTGAACAAGCGGTCCGACAACGCCGGCGTGCGCCCGGTCGTGTTTCCGCACTGGTTTCATCGCATACGTTTCCGCTGCAAGGTCTGCCACTCCGAATTGGGGTTCACGATGCGGGCCGGCGCGAACGACGTGCTGATGGCGAACATCATCGACGGCAAATTCTGCGGCATGTGCCACAACGGGCAGGTCGCGTGGGGCGCCGAGCAGTGCGACCTGTGCCACAGCGGCAAGCCGGGGGTGAAAAGCGGAATCTACGGCAGCCACGAGACGAGAGGACCGGGCAAGTGGTGAGCCCGCGTCCTCTGGCCGGGGCATGGCTGGCGACCGGCGCCGCGCTGTTCGCGGCCGGCTGCGCCGTGTTCGGCCCGGTGGCGAGACCCGCCTCGGTGCCCGCCGCCGCGACCCCGTGGCAGACGTTGACGGGCGGCTGGCTCGCGACGGCGGCGCCACCCGGCGCTGCGGTGCCGGTGCCCAGGCTGCAGCGGGTGACGCTGGTGCACCCGTGCGGGGTCGCGGTCCACCGCAGCCTCGTCTTCATCGCCGATTGCGCCACCGGCGAACTGCTGCGCTACGACCGGGCGCGCGACACGATCACGATTTCCGCCGCGATCTCCGACCCGGCACCCGGACCCTCCGTGGCGATGATCGTCGCCGACGACCTCGGCATGTATGTTGCGAACCCGGCGGAGGGCATCGTCACGCGCCATGATGGCGATGGCAAGCTGGTCAGGTTGTACCGCGATCCGACGACGCCGGGCCGGCCGGTCGCCGTGGCCGTCGACGAGCGGCGCAGCGAAGTGTTCGTTGCCGACGCGGATCGGCGTCGTGTCGTCGTCTTCGGACCGGACGGCGAATTGCGGCGGATCCTCGGCATCGAGGGAGGCGTCGCCTTGCAGAGCATCGCGGCAATGGCGCTCGGCCCGGACGGCATCTATGTCCTCGATCGCCAGGCGCAGCAGGTCGTGGTGCTCAACCTCGGCGGTGAGTTGCGCCGGACGTTCAGCGACGACAGCCTGATCGCACCCGGTCTGATGGCAGTTGACGACGCCGGCCGCGTGTTCATCGTCGACGAGGCCGATCAGACGGTCAGCATGTTCGTCCACGGCGAAAACGTGTCGCGCATGGGCGGCCGCGGCGCGGAACCGGGCCGGTTCGGAACCATCACCGCGCTCGCCGTGGACGGCAACCTGCTGTACGTCGCGGATGGAGCCCGCGCCAACGTGCAGATCCTGCTGCTGACGCCGGAGTCGATGCGCCGGCGGGGCGATCGGTAGGCGATGGCGCGGCGCGCAATCCTCCCGGCGATCGCGGCGATGCTGCTGCTGTGCGGCTGCAGCCCGACCACCTATGTGCTTCGTTTCGACCGCGCCGGCGGCGAGGGCGACCAGGTGTGGCCGGTGCCGCAGACGCTGGAAGTCGCCCGCTACCGCTACCTCGGCCAGCTGACCGGCGAGGACAATCTGCAGCCGGTCGGGGAGCGCGGCGGCGGCTTCAAGGCCGCGCTCAAGTGGCTCGTCGGACTGGCCGATGGTGATGCCGGCCGGACCGTGCTGCAGCGACCGCAGAGCGGCACCGTCGACGCGGAAGGCCGCATCTACGTGACCGACGTGAGCCGCAAGGCCGTCTTCGTGTTCGATGAAGCACAGGGGCGCCTCGAGGTCTGGGACGACGCGGGCGGCGGCCGGCGCCTGGCGTCGCCGATCGCCGTGGCTCTCGGCGCGGGCGGGCAGGTGCTGGTGACCGATTCCGAGCTCGCGCTGGTGCTCCGCTTCGACCGGGACGGCAAGCCGCTGGGTGATTTCGGCGGCGGCACGTTGCAGCGTCCGACGGGCATCGCCCGCGACGCGGCCCGCGGCCTGATCTATGTGGCGGACACCTACGCGCACGACATCAAGGTGTTCGACGACGCCGGGCGGCTCGTCGACACGATCGGCCGCCGCGGCGACGGTCTCGGCGAGTTCAATTTTCCGACGCACCTCGCCTTCGCCCGCGGCATGCTCTACGTGACCGACATGATGAACTCGCGCATCCAGGGGCTGAGCGCCGACGGCGGGGTCCGGCTTCACTTCGGCGAGCGGGGGCTCTATGTCGGCAACCTCGTGCGGCCCAAAGGCGTGGCCACCGACAGCGACGGCAACGTCTACGTCGTCGAGTCGATGTACGACACGCTGCTCGTCTACGACCCGCGCGGCCGGCTGCTGCTGTCGATCGGCGGCACCGGCAAGGATGCCGGCCGCTTCTTCCTCCCCGCCGGCCTGTGGATCGACGGCCGGAACCGTGTCTACGTCGCGGACATGTTCAACGGCCGCGTCGTCGTCTTCCAGTTCCTGGGCGGCACATGACGCGCGCGTCCGCCGCCTGGTTCGCCCTCGCGCTGGCCGCCGCCGCCGTGTTCGTCACCGGCGTCCGGCTCTCCTCGGCGGCCAAGGTTTCCGACGTGTCCAACACGCGGCACAACCTGTCGGTCAGCGGTCCCGGCCCCGTGAAGGCGGTGTCCGAAACGCAGATCTGCGTGTTCTGCCACACGCCGCACGGCGCCGAGAGCGTTCCCGCGGCGCCGCTGTGGAACCGCAAGCTCTCCAGCGCCACCTACACGCCGTACACCTCCAGCTCGATCGAGGCCAACGCCGCCGAGCTCGCCGCCGGTCCCGGGGGAAGCTCGAAGCTCTGCCTGTCGTGCCACGACGGCACGATGGCGATCGGCAACGTCGACGTGCTTAACGGCAAGGCCAACGTCACCATCGATCTCGGCGTGACGACGGGCCCGGGCGGGACGATGCCGGGCGGAGCGTCCGGCGCGCAGTCGGGCTTCACCCGCAACCTGGGCGTCAACCTGACCAACGACCATCCGATCTCGTTCACCTACAACGCGGCGCTCGCCGCGGCCGACGGCGAGTTGCGCGTGCCCGACGGCGT
>Ga0315297_10002934_pt1 | contig 10900 bp, 8 predicted proteins | sample YL17G15_0_MG_FD_203628 | JGI IMG/M metagenome (GOLD analysis project Ga0315297, IMG submission 203628) | Sediment microbial communities from Yellowstone Lake, YNP, Wyoming, USA - YL17G15_0 | ecosystem: Environmental > Aquatic > Freshwater > Lake > Sediment | place: USA: Wyoming | collected...
ACCATCATCAAGGATACGAAAGTGGGTGATAACTGCACACTATTGGCTTCGGTGCTTGAATGTGCCCTGCTCGAGGACCACGTGGAAATAGGTCCGTACTGCCACCTGCGCAAGGGTGCCCATCTTTCCACGGGGGTGCACATGGGTAACTTCGGAGAGGTCAAGAACTCCACCCTCGGTCCAGGTGCCAAGATGGGGCATTTTTCTTATCTAGGTGATGCCACGGTGGGTGCGGAGGCGAATATTGGTGCTGGTACCATAACCTGTAACTTTGACGGCACGCATAAATACCCGACAGAGATTGGTGAGGGTGCCTTCATCGGCTCAGACACGATGCTGGTGGCACCCGTGAAGGTGGGCGCAGGTGCGAAGACCGGTGCGGGGGCTGTCGTCACCAAAGACATTCCTCCCAACTCACTGGCGGTGGGTGTGCCTGCCAGGGTTATCCGAGGGCTTAAAAAGTGAATCCTTATCTGATCCTGCTGGGTCTGCTGATCCTGTTCTGCCTGGACCTGTTCACTATCGCTTTCAGGAGTGCGCTTTTGAATGCGAGCTTGGCGCGCCTGCTGGCACTCAGAGAGGAGATGGAAGTTAAAGTCAATCGCACAGTTAGCTTGCTGCATGCCCCGCAGGAATGGCTGGCAGAAAGCAACCTGCTCCAGCTCCTGACCCGGTTTTTGGGTGCCAGCTTGCTGCTGGCTCTCTTCGTCCCCCAGGTCTGGACGGTCTCTTCTGCGCTGGTTGAGCTGGGCATCCTGCTTCTGGCGGCGGTGATCGTTTTCTGGCTGGAATGGGCGGTGGAAGTGATGGTTACACACCAGCCTGAAGCCTGGGCAATGCGCCTGGCACCTTATGTGCGCACCATAGCAGTGATCCTATCGCCGCTTCTGCTGCTGCCACTGGCTTTCGGCAGGCGCAAGGGCGAAGCTCAGGAACCCATCAGCACCGTCACTGAAGAGGAGCTGAAGAGCATGGTGGATGCCGGGCACGAAGGTGGTGTGCTGGAGGGAGACGAGCGCCAGATGATCTACTCGATCTTCGAGCTGGGTGACACCCTGGTGCGCGAGATCATGCTGCCGCGCATCTACATCAATGCCCTGGACATCTCCACCCCCCTGCAGGAAGCCGTGGATGTGCTGATCCAGTCGGGTCATTCGCGCATGCCAGTTTACCAGGAATCGGTGGATAACATCCTGGGCCTGCTGTACGCCAAGGACTTGCTTAAGGTGTGGCGCAAGGGAGACCAGATCGAATCCCTGCGCAGTCTGCTGCGACCGGCAACCTTTGTACCCGAGGCCAAGAAGGTGGATGATCTGCTGGAGGAGATGCAAGAGGGGCATGTGCACATGGCGATGGTGGTGGATGAGTATGGGGGTATCGCCGGGCTGGTCACGCTGGAGGATATCTTTGAGGAGATCGTGGGTGAGATCCAGGATGAATATGACCAGAGCGAAGAAGCTCCTTACATTCAAGTGGGGGAAGGCGAATATGTCTTCCTGGGCAGGGTGGATTTGAAGGATTTTAATGAAGTGATGGGCAGCCAACTGCCTACTGAAGAGACTGAATCACTGGGGGGCTTTATCTACGAACAGGTGGGGCGTGTGCCTACCAGTGGAGAAAGCTTGCAGGTGGGTGATATCAACCTGACCATCGAGCAGGTCACCGGGCGGCGCATCCGCAAGGTGAGGGCTAAGAAATACCCCGTAGAAGCCCAGGAGGAGAAGCAGGATGAAGACAACACTGGCGGATGAGCTGCGCACCAGACTGATCGAGCTGGCGCTGGAGGCGCGTGAGCGAGCATATGCACCTTATTCAAACTACCAGGTAGGGGCAGCGCTGGTGACGCCTTCCGGCAGGTTCTTCACAGGTTGCAATGTGGAGAGTGCGGCATACCCCACCAGCATGTGTGCCGAGCGGGTGGCAATCTTCAAGGCAGTTTCGGAAGGGGAGCGTGAGTTCGTGGCGCTGGCGGTGGTCACGAGCAATGGGGGCACACCGTGTGGGGCCTGCCGCCAGGTGATGGCGGAGTTTGGGCTGGATACGCTGGTGTTGATCGCCGATGCGCAGGGCAAGCTGCAACAGGAAGCAAAGGTCTCGGAGCTGCTGCCGGGGGCGTTTGGTCCGGGGGATCTGGGGAAGTAATTAGCCACAGATAAACACAGATATAATCTGATATTGACAAAATAGTTTAATTGCATTATCCTATACAATTATGTATAGGATAAGCGAACTAATTCAGTTAGATAAGAAAATATATCATACGAATGATCTTGCCATTCTTTGGGGAATAACTAGAAGATTCACCTTATACCAGACCATCACACGATACATAGATAAAGGTATCCTTTTCCCGATCTATAAAGGGTTGTACTCGACCGTTCCAATTAACTCGCTGAACCCACTTGAATTTGGCAAGGCGGTTATCCACCGCTATGCTTATCTAACGACCGAGTCGGTGCTGGCACAAACAGGCATAATCTCTCAGAGCATCTATGGCTACACATTTGCCACAGATCAGTCGAAACACGTCCTGGTCGGAGATTGGTCATTCCGGTTCCGCAAGCTTAAAGATATGTACCTGCATAATCCGGCTGGCATCCACGAGCAAAATGGAGGTTTCATCGCCACGGTTGAAAGGGCTGTGGCAGATATGCTTTACTTCAATCCGAGGTACCATTTTGACGTCCGGGAGGCCATCGATTTTGAAAAAGTGCGCGCGGTCCAAAAAGAAATCGGGTACCCATGCTAGATTTGCGTCCTGAAGATATCCTCCATAAATCCTATCTCCACAGGCTGCTGATGGAGATTGTCGACCAACCGTTCCTGGCTCAAGGATTAGCCTTTAAGGGAGGAAGTTGTGCTGCCATGTTGGGCTATCTCGATCGTTTTTCGGTCGACCTAGATTTCGATATCTTATTAAATGCTGACGAAGCGGCAATGCGGAAAACCCTTCACCAGGTATTTGAAAGGCTAGGATTTAGTGTCAGGCTTGAATTTGACGAGGTGCTCTTCTTCCAGCTGCGCTACGCAAGCCAAACCGGGAAGCGAAATACATTAAAAGTAAGTGCCAGTAATTTGTGTATAAAAGCCAACCAATATAAAGTGCAATATTTTTCTGAGATTGACCGGCTGATCAACAGCCAGACCATCGAAACAATGTTTGCCAACAAGCTGGTGGCAGTTACCGACCGGTATTCGCAACACAAAACCATAGCCGGGCGGGATATTTATGATATCCACCATTTTTTTATTCAAGGTTATGGTTATAGCGGAGCAGTTATCATGGAACGGACGGGAGTTAGTCCCAGTGAATATATTGGCATACTGATCGATTTTATTAAAGAGCACGTCACGCAGACAGTCATCAATGAAGACTTGAACACGCTACTGCCGAACAAGCAGTTCCAACAGGTGAGAAAAATCATGATCCCGGAAACCCTATCCATGCTGGCGAGAGAACGGGATAGACCGGATGCAGACACATGATGCCTGTGGGGAGCAGGGGTGGTGACGAGTAATGGGGGCACACCCTGCGGCGCCTGCCGCCAGGTGATGGCGGAGTTTGGGCTGGATACGCTGGTGTTGATCGCCGATGCGCAGGGCAAGCTGCAACAGGAAGCAAAGGTCTCGGAGCTGCTGCCGGGGGCGTTTGGTCCGGGGGATCTGGGGAAGTAATTAGCCACAGATGGTGCGCAAAGACCGCGCCCTCCAGCACAGGTAAACACTGAAAACAGATAATATTGTAAAGGCGCAGCGTCGCTGCGCTTACCCGAGAATGATCTCATTACAATGACCCTCATCCATTTGTCATTAGTAGCCAGTGATTTCCTGGCTCGCAATGACATCCACACCTCAGATAAAACCGCTTGTATCGCTGGGCGTGTGAGTGAACGCCCTGTTTTGAATTGACCCAATAAATTCAAAAGCATTCAATTAATCTTCTCCCGGAGGGAAATGAAACCTGCGACCAAGGTCGCATACCAGGGAGCAAAAAGCTGATCTGAGGGGATAGATGGGTGTTTTTATGGGGAATCATATTCGAACCTCAAAAAAACGAAATGAAACGAATAATTATACAAAAAGGCTTTGGTCGGAATTGTTCGAGGAAGAAACAATTAGCTTTCATTTGAGGTCTTCCAGTAACGATAAATGGAGAGAGATTGGTATTGCCTGAAGAAACAGATTTGATGTTGGGTTTCGGGTGGAAGCAGCATAAACATGGAGACGCTGTAAGAACACCACCCTCAACCCAACCTATAAATGGCTAAAAATAATTCAATCCTCAATAGCGCTCACAGAGCAGTGAAATCATCAAGACACTGCAGGAGCTTTCGCAACTTCGTCGCAAAACACCGAAACCATAGTGAAACCAGTAAGACACTACAGGTGAAGACGCTGCACGACTGCTCCTCGAAACGAATCGGAACGAATGACATTATGGGGGAGAAGCTAAGGAGGTATTGGGTTGGGAAGGTGTGGGCATAAACCAACCATATTATAGCACAAATGTTCTAGTCCACAAGGGGTTTATGGAAGTTTTAAGATTTCTCATAAATAAAATAGACAGGCGAATGTATGTAATAGAAAAGACCATCATCTTGAACTATGATTAGAATGATTGTGTGATTGGCTATGATTACTGGATGCCTTAATCATAGTAATCAGATAATCCTAAAAATCATTGTTCAGACGATTACCAGGCAGGTAACACGCAGACGCGGACATTCACGTATGATAAGTTGGACAAGATGACAAGCGCCGAGGCAGAGAATGGAAACAATGGGAAGTATAAAAACGGATCGCACAGGTGCACCCCAACTTTTTAGACCGGACTAAACGCTTCATACAGGACCAACACAGCAGGGACAAGTCAACAGGTACAGGAATCAAAAAAAGACCCTCCGGGTTCACCCGAAGGGTCTTGGATTTCTGCGATTGGATTTATGCAGGTTCTGCGGCCTGTGCTTCGGGGGTTGCGCCTGCCATGAGCAGACCCAGCTCGTCACGCTTGGCTTTGTTAGCCTCCCAAAAGAAGAGAAAAATTAAATATGCAGAATAACATATTGCAAACTTTTTATCTGTGTGCTAAACTTATGATAACGTTTAGCCATCCAATATCTTAACCCAAACACTAGAAGAGGAGAAATCGTATGATGAAGAAACTTTCAGTTCTTATGGCTCTGCTGATGATTGCCTCCATGCTGCTTTCAGCATGCGCTACGGCAACTGCAACGACAGCCCCAGCAACAACAGTTCCAGCAACAGCAGTCCCGGCAACAGCAGTTCCACCGACTGCGGTCCCACCAACAGCAGTCCCACCAACAGAAGTCCCACCAACAGAAGTCCCACCAACAGCAAAGCCATTCCGCGTGGGCTTTGTCACCGACACGGGCGGTATCAGTGACGGGAGCTTCAACCAAACCCAGTGGGAAGGCGTTCAAGCCGGTTGCAAGGAATTCGGCTGCGAAGCCCAATATATTGTTTCCAATGAGGCCAGCGACTATGAGCCAAACCTAACCGAGTTTGCCAGCCAGGGTTACGCTCTGGTACAAGGGGCCGGTTTCTTCTTGGGAGGTGCGCTGGCCAAGGTGGCTAACCAGTATCCAGATGTGGAATTCACCATTTTCGACTATTCCTATCCCAACGCATATGACGTTCCCGAAGGCGAAGTGGGCAACAAGGAATGTATCCCCAACGTCCAGGGTCAGATCTTCAAGACAGACCAGGCGTCTTTCCTGGCGGGTTACCTGGCGGCTGGCCTGACCAAGACCGGCAAGATCGGCACCTTCGGTGGAGCAAAGATCCCAACCGTGACCATCTTCATGGTTGGCTTCCAGACCGGGATGGAGTACTACAACAAAGTGCATGGAACAGATGTCAAGCTGGTCGGTTGGGATAACACAACAGGCGAAGGCCTCTTCACCGGTGATTTCCAGGACCAGGTAAAGGGAAAGGAAGCAACCCAATCCTTATTCGATGAAGGTGCGGATATCTTCATGCCTGTTGGTGGTCAAATTGGCATCCCCGGTTTTGAGGTCGCCCGAGAGCGCGGTGGTTACGGCATCTGGGTGGACACGGATGGCTATATCACGCTAGCCGGAGTCCAGGATGTCATTCTGACCAGCGTTATGAAGGTCATGGATAAAGCAGCCGCGGCTGTGATTAAAGATGTAGCGGAAGGCACCTTCAAGGGCTGTACCGACTATGTCGGTGATTATCCGAATGGTGGTGTGGGTATTGCACCCTATCATGACGTTGACAGCAAAGTGCCTGCGGAGCTAAAAGCGGAGGTGGAGGATCTCAAGGCAAAGATTATCTCCGGCGAATTCACAGACACCGGCTGTCTCTTGGTTCCAGATTGGTGTCCAACGGGGCTGTATACAACCCCATAAAATTATTCACATTCGGTAATTTGTGTCAGGCGGTGCTCTAATAGCACCGCCTGATATAAATCTTTATCCTCGTTGTATCTCCTTCCCTGCAGTCAAGATAACTCAAGGAGAATATTATGCCGCCGGTCTTAGAGTTAAAGGGTATAACTAAAACCTTTCCGGGCGTCCTGGCCAACGACCACATTGACCTAAAGCTAGAAGAAGGGGAGATCTTGGCTCTCCTGGGTGAGAATGGCGCAGGTAAAACCACCCTGATGAACATTCTGTATGGCTTATACACCCCAGATGAAGGAGAAATCCTCGTCCGGGGCGAGAGGGTGGAGATTCACAATCCCCGCGATGCAATCAAGTATGGTATTGGTATGGTACACCAACACTTTATGCTGGTGCCGGTGTTTACCGTAACTGAGAATGTGATGCTGGGCATCGAGAAGACTACAGCGGGTGTGTTCCTGGACCGCAGGGCAGTTGCGCAAGAAATCCGCAATATTTCAAATCGCTTTGGCTTCAAGGTAGATCCTGATGCGCTCGTAGAAGATCTCCCGGTTGGCCTTCAACAACGAGTGGAAATCATCAAGGTCTTATATCGGCAGGCGGATATTCTCATCCTCGATGAACCAACCGCGGTTTTAACGCCTCAAGAAGTTGAGGAATTGTTTAAGATCATTCGCTCCCTGGTCGAGCAGGGGAAATCTATAATCTTCATTTCACACAAGTTGAACGAAGTGTTGGACTTTTGTGAAGCTATTATGGTGTTGCGGCTTGGGCGGGTTGTTGGCACGACTAAGCCGGATCAGGCTACCCCGGAAACATTGGCAAGTATGATGGTCGGACGCACAGTAATGCTTACCGTGGAAAAAGAGCCGGCCAAAGTTGGTGAAGTGGTGCTTGAAGTCTCTGACCTAAGTGTTTTGGATGACCGTAAGCTAGAAGCAGTCAAGGGCATTGGTTTCCAGGTTTGCGCGGGAGAGGTGCTGGGGATCGCGGGTGTGCAAGGCAACGGTCAGACCGAGCTGGTTGAAGCTTTAACCGGCTTACGACCTGTCAAGCAAGGGCAGATTAACTTCCTTGGTCAGGCTGTTGTTGACTTATCACCGCGCAAAATTCGGGAGATCGGTTCAGCGCACGTGCCCGAAGACCGCCAGAGGGATGGCCTGGTTTTATCTTTTTCAGTGGCGGACAACCTGGTTTTAAACACGTATTACGAAGCGCCATTTACCAGAGGCCTTAACCTGCAGCAAAAAGAGATTGACAAAGCAGCCAGTGAGCGGATTGATTTATTTGATATCCGCACCCCCAGCATATCTGTGCCTGTCTCAAACTTATCTGGAGGCAACCAACAGAAGGTGATCGTGGCGCGTGAGTTTTCCCGCCCGATCAAGCTATTGATCGCTTCTCAACCGACCCGCGGCCTGGATGTCGGTTCGGTTGAATATATCCACAGGCGGATCATCCAGAAGCGCGATGAGGGTTGTGCAACCCTGGTGGTTTCGACAGAACTTGACGAAATCATGGCTTTATCGGACCGGATTGCGGTGATGTTTGCAGGAAAGATTGTTGCTGTCTTAAGTGTTGAGGATGCTACCCGGGAGCGCCTGGGCTTGTTGATGGCCGGTATCCAGGAGAGTACACCTGCTGAAATACCTGCCTAAGAGTGTTCCCCTGTAAATCCGTAGCAAGGGAGAGGAGGTACCTTTGAGCGATCAGCCTGAAAATACTTTGCAAACTCCCACTCCACCGCCAGAGAAGCGAACTTTGATCCAACGCATCTTTGTGCGTCAAGGTGTGCGGGATGCAGTCCTCATTCCGATCCTGGCAGTATTTACAGCCTTGTTGGTAGGTGGAGTGATTATTGCGATATCCACGCCAGCCGTCCTAGAAGCCTGGCGACATTTTTTTCAGGCACCATGGGAAGCCATCAAAATCACCCTTCAGACAATTTGGAATGCCTATGTTGCTTTGTTCGAGGGTGCTTTTGGAAGTCCGGCTGATATTGTTAATGGCTTTCGCGAATGGTTGCAAACGGGCAACCCTACCGCCCTGCTAAGAGCGCTGAGACCATTAGGCGAGAGCCTGATGCTTACCACGCCCTATATCTTTGCTGGCCTAGCAGTCTCCCTGGGTTTCCGGGGTGGGTTATTCAATATTGGCGCCGAGGGCCAGATTTTTCTGGGCGGCCTGGCTGCAGCTTTTGTAGGATATTCGCTCAAAGGGCTGCCCGCCATCATTCACTTGCCTTTGACAATATTGGCTGGTATCGTAGCAGGTGCATTGTGGGCAGCGATCCCAGGTTTCCTTAAGGCCCGCTATGGAGCGCATGAGGTGATCAATACCATCATGATGAACTACATTGCGTTCCGGTTGGCTGATTACCTCTTGCAAGGCCCGATGGGTCGAGCGGATGGGATGCCCATCACCCCAGAAGTTTTAAAATCTGCGTATTTGCCAACCCTGCTTCCAGCACCCGTCCGGGTGCATTTTGGCTTAATTATTGCGTTATTCATGGCCTGGGTGGTTTATTGGTTCTTGTGGAAGACGCCGCGCGGTCTGGAAATTCGTATTGCGGGGGCAAACCTCAATGCAGCACGCTACGCTGGCATTCGCATTGCTTTGATCATTGTACTGACCATGAGCTTGAGTGGGGCTTTGGCAGGCATGGCAGGCGTCAACCAGGTATTGGGCGTGGAGCATCGCATGGTGCGCGCCTTCTCTTCTGGATATGGATTTGACTCGATCGCCCTGGCCTTGCTGGGCAACAGCCATCCTCTTGGGGTGGTCCTCTCGTCTTTCCTTTTTGGCTTCCTGCGGGGTGGGGCGGCGCGCATGCAATCCATGGTCGGCGTGCCGATTGAGATTATAAAAATCATCCAGGGGTTGATCATCATTTTTGTGGCCGCACCCGAAATTATCCGCAGCCTGTACCGGTTAAAGACAAAGGAAGAGAAAGAAAAACTGGTCACCAAGAAAAGCCGGAGTTCATCCTGAGGAGATAAACATGGCAGAAATTGCTTTGACACACGCTCAACCCAAGGTGCGCAGCCGGCAAAGCCTAGTCGCAGGGATTATTTCGCTTGTTATTGCTGGTGCGCTCTTTCTATTGGGGTGGAACACAGCGGGAGAGATCTCGACGTTTACTTTAACTAGCCAACGAGCGGGGGTCACGATTTTAGCTCCGGATTTGGTATTACCTACCAATATCTCCCTTTTTGTGCTAGCCTTTCTTGTGGCGCTACTGGGTGTCTATCAAATCATTAGTGGGAGTATGCGAATTTCCCTATTTGTTGGTATATCGGCAATCACGCTGGTATTTGGCTTTCTCATTTGGGCTACACATGGGAAATCGCTCAACCTGACTGGCATGCTGGTGAGCAGTATCGTCCGGGCGACTCCGATCGCATTTGCGGCACTGGCGGGAATTTACAGCGAGCGATCTGGGGTTGTCAACATCGGTATCGAAGGCATGATGTTGATGGGCGCTTTCACTTCGGTTTTGATTGCCAGTGTGACTCACAATTTATTTTTCGGCGTGATTGCGGGTATTCTGGCAGGTATGTTGATGGGTTGGTTGCATGCCGTCCTGTCCATCAAGTATAGGGTCAACCAAATCATCAGCGGCACGGTAATTATCATCCTCGGGCTGGGGATTACCACCTATCTAACGCGACTGTTATTCGATATTCACCCGGAGCTAAATACACCACCCTCTGCCATCCCTTCTTTGCAGGTTTGGGGTTTGTGGCGCATACCGTTTATCGGGCCAATCGTATTTAACCAGAGTTCGCTGATCTATCTCCTGTGGTTGATGTTGATATTTACCCAAATTCTGTTTTATAAAACGCGCTGGGGTTTGCGTGTACGCTCGGTGGGCGAGCATCCCAAGGCAGCTGACACGCTGGGGATTAATGTATTTCGGATCCGATATATCAGTGTGCTGCTCAGCGGGGCAATTGCTGGAGTGGCTGGAACCTACATCAGCCTTGGAGTAGCCGGTATGTTTACTGAAGGCATTTCGGCAGGCAAAGGTTTTCTTGGTCTGGCGGCGATGATTTTTGGCAACTGGAATCCGGGCGGGGCTTACCTGGGCGCATTGATTTTTGGGTTCTTTGACTCCTGGCAAGAAAAGTTGACGATCTTGCAGTTGGGTATTCCGGTGGAATTACTTGGCATGGCACCCTATATCGCCACGATGGTTGTCCTATCTGGGTTTGTGGGTCGCTCGCGGGCACCGGCGGCCGACGGTGTTCCATACAAGAAGGAATAAGTTATCTTACTCGAGAATTCAAGTCCGCTGAGGTATGCTCAGCGGACTTGATGTTTCTGGAGGTTTTCGAGGGGTTCCTGCACCGTTGGCGATATAGCCTGTCAGCAGGATAGCCAGAATCTCCACAGCCAACCGCTAACATCCCAGGCTGAACTACACTGGTTTAATGGCGTCGCGCTTGAGGGAGACGTATGAAAAACAGTGAAGCTTGCGTCAATTTACCATTAGAAAATAGTGCACTTTTGAA
>Ga0315297_10002935_pt1 | contig 10898 bp, 9 predicted proteins | sample YL17G15_0_MG_FD_203628 | JGI IMG/M metagenome (GOLD analysis project Ga0315297, IMG submission 203628) | Sediment microbial communities from Yellowstone Lake, YNP, Wyoming, USA - YL17G15_0 | ecosystem: Environmental > Aquatic > Freshwater > Lake > Sediment | place: USA: Wyoming | collected...
CTACGATCCTTTGCGGCCGTGGCTCTATGAGCGGATCGGGCGCGGGCTGATCCTGTTCTTCATCGGCTTCGTCGAAAAGTTCTTCATCGCCGATCGGCTGGCGGGCTTGGTCGATCCGGTGTTCACGCGCGCCCAGACCGGCGTGCCGCCTCTGTCGGAGGCGGTTTCCGGCGCGCTCGCGTTCAGCTTGCAGATCCTGTTCGACTTCGTCGCCTATTCGAACATGGCGATGGGCATCGGCTTGCTGCTTGGACTGATGCTGCCGGTCAATTTCAACGTGCCGTATCGCGCGCTAAACTTGCGCGACTTCTGGCGCCGCTGGCACATCACGCTGTCGCGCTGGATCAGGGATTATATCTACATCCCGCTCGGCGGCAGCCGGGAAGGCACGGCCCGCTACATCGCCGCAACGCTAATCACCATGGGGCTGTGCGGACTGTGGCACGGCGCGGGCTGGACCTTCATCCTCTGGGGCATCGGGCACGGCGTCGGGCTTTTGATCTGCCGGTTTTGGGAGCGCTATGGGCTACCCCTGCCCGCGTTCGCGTCCTGGGCGATCACGCTTCTCTATGTGGTGCTGTTGTTCGTGCTGTTCCGCGCGGCCGATTTCGATGCTGCTTCGCGCATGTTCGCCGGGCTCACGGGCCAGAGCGGCCTCGGGGCGGCGTGGCCTTTGTCGACGCTCGTGCCGATCGCGATTGCGGGTGCGCTCGCGCTGATCAAAGTCCCGAGCTACGAGTTCGCCATGCGCATGCGGCCAAGCTGGCCGGCGGCTTGCGTGCTCGTCGTGGTTGCGGTGCTCTGCGTGCTCGAAGTCGGCGCGGGCCAGCCCTTGAGCTTCATCTACTTCCAATTCTAGCGGTAAGCGGCCGAAGATAAGGCCATTTGCATTTGTGAATGCGCATGGTGATGCCGTTTCCCGCCTGACTTGCTCCATGCCTCCCCTTGATGGCGAGCCGGGCAGAGAGGACGTGGCGGAGCGAGGCGGATGATGATGTTAGCGGCGAGCGGCAAAGAAGGTTTTCAGCAACTCCGCAGCGCGCGCATCGCCGATGCCGCCGCAAACTTCCGGCGCGTGGTGGCATGTGCTTTGCGAGAAAAATCGCGGCCCATGCTCAACGGCGCCGCCTTTCGGATCGGGCGCGCCGAAATAAAGCCGGCGGACGCGCGCAAAGGAAATCGCCGCGGCGCACATGGCACAAGGTTCGAGCGTCACATAGAGATCGCAATCGACGAGCCGCTCGCTGCCGAGTTTGGCGCAAGCCTCACGGATGGCGAGTAGCTCGGCATGCGCCGTCGGATCGTGAAGCTCGAGCGTGCGGTTGCCGGCGCGGGCCAGAATCTCACCCGATGCGCTCACGATCACCGCGCCGATCGGGACCTCGCCGCGATCGCGCGCCGCTTCGGCCTCCGCGAGCGCAAGGTCCATGGGCGAGGGCTGCTTGCCTCGAAGCGGCCGATCTGCAAGCTTCGCGTTCATGGAGCAGAAATTGGGCCGTAAGCCGAGCAAGGGTCAAGGGGCGAGTCGCGGCAGTCCTACGCCGCCGTCAACCAAGAATCCTGAGCCGATGCGCGTCGCCAAGGCGATCGCCCATGCCGGACTCTGCTCACGGCGGGACGCCGAGCGATGGATCGAGGCCGGCCGTGTCACGGTGAACGGCAAGGTGCTGGCGACTCCGGCCCATGTCGTGGCTCCCGGAGACAGAGTGAAGGTCGACGGCAAGCTATTGCCGGAAGCCGAGGCCCCACGGCTGTGGCGTTATCACAAGCCAAAGGGCCTAGTGACGAGCCACAAGGACCCGCAAGGGCGCCCGACAGTGTTTGAGGCCCTGCCGCCCGAACTGCCCCGCGTGGTTTCGGTGGGACGGCTCGACCTCACCACGGAGGGGCTTCTGCTGCTGACCAATGACGGGGCGTTGGCGCGGCATCTGGAGCTGCCGGCGACAGGCTGGCTCAGGCGCTATCGGGTCCGCGCCTATGGCAGGATCAGCCAGGAGGCGCTCGACCGCTTGAGTAACGGCGTTACCATCGAGGGCGTGCATTACGGTCCGGTCGAGGCCACGATCGACCGCACGCAAGGCGACAATGTCTGGCTGCTGCTCGGGCTTCGCGAAGGTAAGAACCGTGAGGTGAAGCGGCTGCTCGAGCATCTCGGCCTGAAGGTCAATCGGCTGATCCGCATCTCGTTCGGTCCGTTCGCGCTCGGCGACCTAAAGTCCGGCGCTGTCGAGGAGGTGAAGCCGCGCGTGCTTATCGATCAGCTCGGCGCCAAACTCGCCGAGGAAATGGGCTTGCGCAAGCCGCAGCCGCACAAGCGGCGTTGATGCGCATCGTCGCCGGAAAATTTCGGAGTGCGGGAATCGAGGCTCCAAAAGGTTCGGACACGCGGCCGACATCGGACCGCGTACGTCAAGCTCTGTTCAATGTATTGGAGCATGGCGAGCCACATATCGATTTCGAGGGGAAGCGCGTGCTCGACCTGTTTGCAGGCTCGGGCGCGCTCGGGATCGAAGCGTTGTCGCGTGGCGCGAAGTTCGCGCTGTTCGTCGAGGATAGCGCCGAAGCGCGCGCCGCGATCCGCCGCAATGTCGAGGCGCTGAAGCTCACAGGCGTCACCAAGATCTTCCGGCGCGACGCCACCGCCCTTGGGCCGGCGCATACGCTTGCGCCGTTTGATCTCATCTTCTGCGATCCGCCTTATGGCGAAGGCTTGGGCGAATTGGCGCTTCAATCGGCGGAAGAAGGCGGGTGGGTGGCGAAGGACGCGATCGTGGTCTTGGAGGAGCGCGCGGGCCTCGAAATTCGCCTGCCCGAGCCCTTCGAGACGATCGACATGCGCGACTATGGCGATACCCAAATCGTCATTGGAAAATCACTCACAGGAAAATCGACCCGGTAGCCCGGCCCCACGCTCTGTGATTAGATGGGCGAGCCGGGGTGATGGGAGGGCGTGATGTTGCGCAATAAACTCGTGTGGTTTTCGGGGCTTGCGATCGCGGCATTGGTGCTTTGCGGGCAGGCATTTGCCTTCAAATCGGGGAATTGGGACGGCGACGCCAATAACGACGACAACGGCAAGTTCCGCGATTGCACCATGCTCGCGGAGTATAATAGCGGCATCAGTCTGGCCTTCATCATCACGCGCGATTTCGATTGGGGACTCGTGCTCGCCAACGACAAATGGAATTTGGAGGTCGGCAGCACGCAAGAGGTCACGCTTGCCGTCGATCAGCGCCGGCCGATCCCGTCGACGGCCAAGGCGGTCGATGCCCATGGCCTGCTTATCTCGCTGGAGAATACCGGGCCCGTGGTCGACGCCATGCGGCATGGCAAGCTGCTCAATATCGTCACCGATTCTGGGAATGTCAGCTTCCGCCTGAGCGGTACGCAAAAGGCCATCGCCCAGCTTGCGGGCTGCGTCACCGACCATATCGAGGCGGAAAAGGCCAATAGCGGCGACCAGGCCTTCGCGGCACTCGAGTCGAAGCCGAAGCCCTCCGGCGAAGGCAGCCAGAACCAGAACCAGACTCGCCTCTTCACCAGCAGCGAGGCGGTGGTGTTCGCCTCGAACCTGCTCGCGTCCGCCGGCATCACCGGCTATCAGATGATGGACCCCGCCAAGAATCCGATGCCCAATTTCGACGCGGTCTGGACCTATCAGAACGGGATCATGGGCGCGATCGCCGGCTATAAGGACATGGGCACGGCCGATCTCGACGAGGCAGCGAGCGTGGTTATGGCCGACGATTCCAAGAGCTGCAAAGGCGACTTCGCCTCCGGCAAGAAGCAGAGCTCGCCGGCAGATACGATCGGGGTGAAGCGACTATTTACCGCGTGCCGTACCGACGACAGTTCGCTCGAAATTCACTACACGTTGCTGAAGACGGATAGCGGTCATTTGATCCAGATCGCGCATATGAAGATGGGCGATGCGACGGGAGACGTGGCGGACGCCGATGCGGCGTTCCTGCAAGCCGCGGTGTTGCAGAATTTCAAATAGGCCTCTGGTGAGGTCTTTGCGTTCAAGTTGCGGAGGGTAGCAGTGATGAGAGTTTTACGCAGTCTGGCCGTGTTGGGCCTGTGTGTCTCGACACTGTTCATGCGGGCTGCGAGCAACCAAATCATTAGGCCGTAGGGTGTACCGAGGGCGTGTGCGCCGCCGTCAACAATGACGGGGAAATCCGCTACTTCGATCTCAGCACGAAGAAGGCGACAGGGACAGGAACGTTGCCAACAAAGCCTGTCAGCACCGTGAATATCGATTGCAATTCGTCCGAGATGGGACGCGCTTGCGCCGTGGTCGACAGCGCGGGCCATGTCTGGTTCGGGCCGGCAAAGCCTGGAGATCCCTTCCTCGAAGGCGGCTTCGAGGTCGGCGGCAGCTAAATTGTTTGACGCATGATCTAATCGGAAAACCGGTTCCCACTTTTCCGGATCATGCTTCAGCGCCGCTGGAACAGTTTTTCGATGTCGGCGAGCTTCAGCTCGACGTAAGTCGGGCGGCCGTGATTGCATTGGCCGGTGAAGGGCGTGCGCTCCATGTCGCGAAGCAGCGCGTTCATCTCTTGGGCGTTGAGACGGCGTCCCGCGCGCACGCTGCCGTAACAGGCCATGGTGGCGAGCACGTGGTCGAGGCGTTCGGCAACGACAAGACTGCCCTCCCCTTCGGCAAGCTCATCGGCGAGATCGCGCAAAAGATTTTTCAGATCGCCAGGACCAAGGAGCGCCGGGCTCTCGCGCACAACCACGGCTGCGGAACCGAAATTCTCGAGCACGAGGCCGAGCCGTTCCAGATCGCCGGAGGCAGCGCCGAGCCTATCGGCGGCTTCGGCGTCGAGCTCCACCACTTCGGGAATGAGCAGGATTTGCCTGGCAATGCCGCCATTGGCGTAGGAGTTCTTCAGGCGCTCATAGACCAGGCGCTCATGCGCGGCGTGTTGGTCGACGATGACGACGGAGTCTTCCGTCTCGGCAATGATGAAGGTGTCGTGGACTTGGGCTCTGGCGGAGCCGAGCGGGTACGCCGTTGACCCCGCCTCCTCATGGGCGCGCGCGTCAGCACTCGGCGCGGCGAGAGGCGGTAGCGGAGCTTGCGAGCGATCCGAGAAGCCATACTCCGCCGCGAGGCCGCTCATCGGCAGGGGGCTGCGCGGCAAATAAGGCCGATGCGGCTCGCCGGGCCGCATCATATGCGCGAGCGCCACTTGCGACAGCGAGGCGGTGGCGCGATGGCCAGCATTGCCCAATGCCTCCCTTAAGCCGCTCACGATCAGCGATCGGACCTGTTGCGCATCGCGGAATCTGAGTTCGGCCTTGGCGGGATGCACATTCACATCCACCTCGTCGGGAGGCACGGCAAGATAGAGCACCACCATCGGATAGCGGCCGCTCGGCACGAGATCGCCATAGGCGGCGCGGACCGCGGCGCTCAGCAATTTGTCGCGCACCGGACGGCCATTGACGATCAGATGGGCTTGCAAGGCATTGGGACGGTGCAGCGTCGGCAGGCCAGCAAAGCCTTCGACGTGAAGTCCGCCCCTCGTCGCGCTGACCGGCAGCGCATCGGCGACGAAATCCTGCCCGAGAATAAGCCCGATGCGATCGAGCGCAATATCCCCGAGGCCCGGCGCTCCCGCAGCCAGGCGAAAGACATTCCGCTCGGCATTGGCGAGGCTAAAACCGATCTCCGGTTTGGCGAGGCCAAGCCGCTTCACCATCTCGGCGATGGCGGTCCACTCGGCCCGCTCCGATTTCATGAATTTCAGCCGCGCCGGCGTTGCGTAGAAAAGATCGCGCACCTCGACGGAGGTGCCTTGCGCCAGCGCCACCGGCTTCAGCTGCGATTTCCGGCCCGCGTCGACGCTCACTTCATAGGCGTTGGCGGCACCGCGCACCCGGCTTTGAATCGCAAGACGCGCCACGGAACCGATCGAGGGCAAAGCCTCGCCGCGGAAGCCGAGCGTCAGAATATTGGCGAGATCGTCACCGGCGAGCTTCGAAGTGGCATGGCGCTCGACCGAGAGGACGAGATCAGCTTGGTCCATGCCCGAGCCGTCATCGGCAACACGAATGAGGCCCAAGCCTCCGCCGGTTGCCGTCACATCGATGCGTGAAGCGCCGGCATCGATCGCGTTCTCGATCAGCTCCTTGACGACGCTCGCAGGGCGTTCGACGACCTCACCCGCCGCAATGCGGTTGACGAGGTTTGCCGGCAGCGCGCGGATGGGCATGGTCACGCCATTGTTGGCTTAGGTTTCGTCGCTGAGATAGCGGCGGGTCAGGATTTTAACCGATTCGACGGCCGGCTGGTCAAATGGATCGACGCCCAGGAGATGGCCGGCGAGGATGGTTTCGAGCATGAAATGCATCATCAGGGCGCCCAAGCCACGCTCATCGAGCCGCTCGAGATCGATGGTGCGGACCGGACGTCCCGACGCGATCAAGGCATCGGGTATGGCGCGGCCTTGCGCGGCGACGAGATCGCCGGCGGTACGGCCGGCGAGATAAGGCGCGCCTGCAATCTCCGCGAGCTCGGGAGAAATGCTGGGACCGCGGCCAGCACAATTCTCGCGGATGACCGTAATGAAATGTTGCGGCGTGCCGTCGAGATAAAGCTGCAACTGGCTATGCTGGTCGACGGGGCCAAGCGCGGCAACCGGCGTGGTGCCCTCGCCGTTCTTGCCGAGGCTCTCGCCCCAGAGCTGCACATACCAAGCGGCGAAGCGCGAGAGGCGGTCGCTATAGGGAAGCATGACATTGGCGCGGACGCCGCGTTCCTTGGCGAGGCCGACGGCGACGCCCGCGCCGATAGCGGGAGCGAAATCGCCGGCCTGTTTCGCGTTGAGCAGAGACTGCACGACGCTCTCGGCACCCTCGCGCAAGGCAACGACGTCGAGGCCGCGAGCCAGCGCGGGCAGTAATCCGACATTGGTGAGGCCCGAATAGCGGCCGCCGATCTTGGGATCGTGCGGCAGGGTCGGGATGGAAAGGGCCTCACAGAGCCCGCGCAACCCATTGGCTCGGCCGGTCGCGGCGGGTTCGGTCAGAGCGAGGAAGCTCTCGCGAATCCGATCGTCAAGGCCGGCGCCGCGAAAAGCTTCGATCGCCGCAATGGCTTGCACCAGAGTCTCCGGCGTATTGCCGGATTTCGAGGTGAGAATGAAACGCGTCGTCTCGAGATCGAGGCCGGCAAGGGCGCGTTCCAATGTGCGTGGATCGAGATTGTCGTAGAAGCGGACGCGCGGGCGCCCCCCTCCGCCATTGCCGTTGTCGCCCGGTATGCACCAGCCGCCGAGCTGCGCCAGCGTTTGGCCACCGAGGCTCGATCCGCCAGTGCCGAAAAACACGAGCGTGGTGGTGCCCTGGCTTAAGCTCTCGATCGCGTCGCGCGCGGGGGCGATGTCGTCGCGTCTTGCCGGCACGCGCAAGAGAGAAAGCGCGTCTGATTTATGCGCCTCACGCAGAGACGCGAGGCGCGGCTCGAGCTTGGCAAGAGAGGCGTCGAGAGAGCGTGGGTTCAGCCCTGAGGCGCCGATGGAAGCTTCGAGGCAGCCTTCAACGGATTGCACGAGTGTCGGCATCAACACCTCTTGCTGTCATGCCCGCGAAAGCGGGCATCCAGTAGCCAATAGAGCCTTTTGCTCCACAACGTCCCGTAATGATTACTGGATTCCCGCTTCCGCGGGAATGACACTTATGTGGTGGATAACCAATCGAACAACTCCGGCTTCTAGCCAGGAGCGGCCCCTGCTCGCGGCTCCACCGGCTTGCCGACAATGGTGGTGATCAGGCGGTCGGCGTCGAAGAGGCGGTTCGCCACCCGCCTGATGTCGTCGAGCCCGACCCGCTCGATCAACGCATTGCGCTGCCCCACATAGTCGATGCCGAGATCCTCAATCTGAATCGCGAGCAATTGATTGGCGATGCTCGTCGAAGATTCAAAACGTAGCGCATAGGCGCCGGTGAGATAACTCTTGGCGCTCGCGAGCTCTTCGGCGCTTGGGCCGTCATTCGCCAGATGCTTCAACTCGCTCTCGATCACGTCCAGCGATTGTCCGACCGACTCGTTCTTGGTGGCGACGTTGCCGATGAAGACCGCACCGTGCTCGAAGGGATAGAGGTTGGAAGAGACGGAGTACGCGAGCCCGCGCTTCTCGCGCACTTCTTCCATCAGCCGCGAGGAAAAGCCGCCGCCGCCGATGATGTAGTTCAACACGTAGGCCGGGATGAAATCGGGGTCCTTGCGCGCAATGCCACGATGGCCGAACTGCGCCACCGATTGCGGCACATCCATGGCGATGACTTTGCGCGTGGGCCCTAGCGGCGGGGTGGCATCGGCGACGTGAGTCAATTGCGACTTGGCGGGGAGACCGCCAAAAATGTGATCGAGCGCCTTGCCTAGCGTCTCGCCGTCGATGTCGCCGACCACCGAGATCACAAGCTTGTCGCGGGCGACGACGCGCGACGCGTAGTCCTTGAGGTCTGCCGGGGTCATCGAGGAGATTGAGGTGAGCGTGCCCTTGATCGGGAGGCCGTAAGGATGGCCGGGAAAAGCCAGCCGGTCCCAGGCGATCGAGGCGACGGTCTCGGGGTCGTTCTCGTCGAAACGCAGCCCCGCCAGAATCTGAGCGCGCACGCGCGCGGTGGCATCCTCATCGAAACGAGGCGAGGTTAGAGCCAGGCGCAAGAGATCGAACGCTTCATCCTTATTGGCGCTCAAGGTCTGCACATTGCCGAGCATGACGTCGCGGCTCGCGTCGAAAACCATGCGCATAGCGAGCGTTTGCAAACGTTCCTGGAAGGCAACCGAATCGAGTTCGCCAGCGCCCTCGTCCATCATGCCGGAGACAAAATAGGACAGGCCCTCTTTGCCGGAAGGGTCTTGGCTGGCCCCGCCGCGTAAGGCAAAGCGCATGGCGATCAGGGGGTTGGCATGGCTCTCGACCAGCCAGGCTTCAATGCCTCCAGGGCTCGTGACGCGTTTTATCTTCATGGCCTCAGTGGAATTGGCGGCGGTGACGGTAAGAAGAAGCCCCAGGCTTAGCGGCAATGCAAGGCCACGTCGCAAGAGAGAAGGCAATAGGAATTGTCCCCCCATCGCCTCCGCCTACCCATTCTTCGCTTTTGCCGGGGTGATACTGGAGGTCGTCTCAGGCACCGGGGTGAGAATGCCGGTCACGGAATTCTTGTCGACGAGAAAAGTCCGCGCCGCGTTGCGAATGTCCTCGACCGTGACCTTCCGCAGCCGCTCGGGCCATTCATCGACGTCGGCGACGCTCATGCCCAGCGCGACGCGCCACGCATAGTGGCGGGCCATGTGCGATTGGCTGTCGGAGGTATAGACGAACTCGGCGATGTAGGAATTGCACGCGCGGTCGAACTCGTCTTGCGTCACGCCTTTCTCTTTCAGCTCTTCGATGACGGCGCCGATCTCGGCATCGAGCTCCTCAGGCAGCACGCTGTCGGAAGCGATCGCATAGAAGGCAAGCCGCCCCGCATCGAGGCCTGAATCGGAATACCAGCCGCCGGCGCTGGCGGCCGTTTTACGCTCGATAACAAGCCGCTTATAGAGCCTGCCCGTCGAGCCTTGCACGGCGATCCGCATCAGAAGGTCCAAAGCTTCCGCCTCGCCGGGTTTGGCCGAGGCATAGCTCGGCGCGAGATAATAACGCTGCACGGTGGTGCGGCCGGCACGAACGTCCTCGAGTTTCACGGTGACCGGCGCGTAATGTTCCGGCTCTTGCGGACGGACACGTCCATTCAGCGACTGATTGGGCGCGACCTTGCCGTAAGTCGCCTCCGCGATTTTCTTGACCTCGTCCGGCTCCACATCGCCGGCGACGACGAGAAGCGCGTTGTTCGGTGCGTAGAAGCGCTTGTAGAAAGCGAGCGCATCGTCGCGGCCTAGCGCCTCGATCTCGTGCTCCCAGCCAATGATCGGAATCCCGTAAGGATGGTTCGAATAGAGCGCGGCCATCATCTGCTCTTGCAGGATGGAGCCGGGATCGTTGTCGACACGCATGCGGCGCTCTTCGAGGATGACCTTGCGCTCGGTCTCAACGTCTTGCTCCGACAGGCGCAGATTCGCCATGCGGTCCGCCTCCATCTTCATGACGAAGGGGAGACGGTCCGAGGCCACGCGCTGGAAGTATGCGGTGACGTCGTTATTGGTGAAAGCGTTGTCCTCGCCACCCTCACGCGCGACGAGCTTGGAGAATTGGCCCGGTGGAATCTCCTCCGTGCCTTTGAACATCAAATGTTCGAGGAAATGGGCGATGCCGGAAGAGCCGCGTGGCTCGTCCGCCGAGCCGACGCGATACCAGATCATATGCGTGACGACGGGGGCGCGGTGGTCCGGGATGACCAGGACTTGTAAGCCATTGCCGAGTTTGAATTCTGTGACACGCGAGGCGGCCGATGCACCGTCGACGGCGACCGCCACGGCCATCGTGGCCAGGCTCAAGCAGGCCAGCGCGAGCCCGGCCCGAATGTCGAGCAACGTCCCCAATTGATCGAACATCGACATCACCATGGTCACGTGAGTTCAGCCTCCAGCCAAGCAAGGGTTGGGCCACCGGCCGGCAAGGTTAAGGTCCGATGGGCGGGGTTAACCCCTATCTCAGGCGACGGAGACGGATTTTCAAGCCAAATCGCGCGGGGCAAGCGGGCAGCGAACGAAATTAACAATGCAGCGCGGCTAATAGTCGGCGCGGTTACCGGTAGGCCCCGACATCTGATTGTAGCTATCAGGCGCCTTGGGGTGGAACGGATCGTCCGCGGGGGGCGCTTCACCGACGACCTGAGGCGGATTGATCGGCTTCACGCCATTCGCCGCCACGGCGTCTTGCTGACGAGCGCGATCCGCGGGCGTCATGTCCGAGGGATCGGGCTCTGGAAGA
>Ga0315297_10002936_pt1 | contig 10897 bp, 12 predicted proteins | sample YL17G15_0_MG_FD_203628 | JGI IMG/M metagenome (GOLD analysis project Ga0315297, IMG submission 203628) | Sediment microbial communities from Yellowstone Lake, YNP, Wyoming, USA - YL17G15_0 | ecosystem: Environmental > Aquatic > Freshwater > Lake > Sediment | place: USA: Wyoming | collected...
TGATCCAAGCTTTCAATGGCCATCGCGTACCGGTGCGTGGTCCAGAAGATGAACAGGATGGGGTCTTCGCAGACTTCACAAGAATGGAAACAAAATGCATGCTATTTTTTAAGGATCGGGGTATATTTTTTTGGTGATATGGCGCTGGCGATCAGACAAACCTCTCATGGGTAGAAACCTGGGAGTCGATTGTTCCCTGAACATCTAGCAGAAGGAGGGTGGCAATGTTATTCATGGCTATTTTCACCTATTCACCGGAGGATCGCGATCAGGTGGTCCGGAGGCGCCTGGATACACTGGGCAAGGACGTTGGAGTGAGCATCAAGGGAGAATGGTTCGATGTCTCCGGGCACAGAGTTTTCCGCCTGTTCGACTCGGACGACGAAGCCCATCTGGCCGCTTCCATATACACATGGACAGACCTTGGCGTGGCGGAAATATTTCCCGTCATGGAAACGCAGAAGGCGCTGAAAATGCTTCAAAAAATTGGCAAGAAGTCAATGTGAAGGATCTCCAACTTGCACCAGGAGGGAATCGGGGCAAAACAATCCTGGGACTCGGCCCGGGCGGTTTCCGGCGTCTGTCGGAGAGAGATGAACCGAGTCATCGGACAAGCCTTCAAGGCTGTTGCGGCCTTGAAGGTTTTTTAGTCCAGGAAGAAACAGGGAGTGAGAATGAGTGAATTGGCAGAACTGGTCCAGCGGATCCAACCGGCAGCGCAAGATTGGGAAGAAAAAGCATGGGAGCGCTTGCGATCGCAGATTCGCCCGCGGGGTTCACTGGGCCGTCTGGAAGCCATGGCCGCCCGGTTGGCTGCAATCCAACGCAGTTTGACCCCGGCCGTGGGAAAAAAGTTGATCTTCACCATGGCTGGAGATCATGGTGTGGCCGTAGAAGGGGTGAGCGCCTATCCTCAGGAAGTGACCAAGCAGATGGTGTACAGCTTCACGCAGGGCTGGGCATCCATCAATGTGTTGGCCCGACATGTGGGTGCGGATGTTCGCGTGGTGGATTGCGGGGTGGCGGAAGATCTCCCCGGGGATTGGCCGGTCGTGCACCGCAAGTTGGCGAAAGGCACTGCCAATATTGCCGATGGACCGGCGATGAGCCGCCGCGAAGCCATTGCCGGTATCGTCATGGGTGCGCAACTGGTTGTCGATGCGGCGGACCAGGAAGGGGTTCAGTTATTCGGAACAGGTGACATGGGCATTGCCAATACCACTCCTTCGACGGCCATCGTGGCGGCATTCAGCGGTAAGTCCATCGCTGCGCTCACTGGAAGAGGGACCGGCATCGATGATGAGGCGCTGAAACGAAAAATCGTCGTCATTGAAAAAGCCCTGACCATCAATCGCCCTGATCCCGAAGACCCGCTGGAAGTGCTCTCCAAGGTCGGTGGATACGAAATCGCGGCACTGGCGGGAGCGGTCCTGGGAGCGGCTGCCGCTAAAGCCCCGGTGGTGTGCGACGGCTTTATTGCCACGGCCGGCGCGCTGATTGCCTGCCGTCTGGTTCCGGCCGCTCGCGACTATCTGTTTATCTCCCATCGCAGCCAGGAGATTGGACATGCAGCCATGATCGAGCTGCTCGAATTGACACCCATCCTGGACTTGGAGATGCGTCTCGGAGAGGGCACCGGATCGGCTCTCGCGATGAACATCGTGGAGGCTGCGGCAAAAGTGCTGAGCGAGATCAAGACCTTTGCCGAAGCAGGGGTAACGGACACCGGGTGTTAGGGGATGGTGTCCTTAAGGATGCAAATCTTAACGAGTATAGCAATACTTGCGGGAATCGAGGTGTGCCATGGGTATGTGGCTGTATGATGATGCCAGGGAGATGGAGGATTTCCAGATTTACCAGAGGGAAGTCCGACGGTTGGAGAGGGAGTACCTTGAAATCCGGGTCCTCCTTCGCGATGCCGAGGAGGATTTCAGGGCTGATCCTGAGAGCGAGTATCTGGCGGCAAAGGTGAAGTATCTCAAGAAAAGGCAGGAGGATTTGGAAAGCCAGGGACCTCGGCTTGCCGCCGACCACCCGCTGGAAATCGCCTTGTGGGCGCCGCCGCACGGATGAGATTTCTTGGGCATCACGAATTGAGGAACGGGATTTGATTCACAACAGCAGGCTTGACCGGCAACTGCGCATAGAGGGTTGGAATCAGCCCGCACTGGACCAGGCGAAGGTCGGAGTCGTGGGTGATCAGGATCTGCTGGCGTCGCTTTTTATCCTGTCGGCATCAGCCCTGGGAATCAACAATCTGGTTGTGATCGCCCCGGTCTTGGACAGACTGCTTGTGGAAATTGCGGAGAAAGTGAATCCGCTCCTCACCCTGACCCACATAGAGGGATTTTACACCCATCCGGTTTTGGATGACTTGTTCACGGGGTGCAACCTGATAGTGGATTTGAGCCATTATGGGCTGGCTAACAAGTTGCTGCTGGAGAAAGGCTTCAGGGAAAGGCTGCCCATCATCAGAGGCTTCTGTTACCAAGAGAACGGCGTACAGGGGCTCAACGTATTTACCTACCTTAGAGGGCGAGAATGGCACGAACTCGAGCGGATTATCTGTCCAAACAACCTGCCTGCGGGTCATTTTGACGACGGCGTGCTCGATACGATTATTGCCGGTATAGCACTGGAGGAAGCGAAAAGCATTCTGATGCTGCAAAAGGTTTCAGATGCCCTCATATGCTATGAAAGAAGAGCGGGAGCATTTGATAATCGATCCAAGATTTTGGTGATCGGTTCCGGGGCACTGGGCACCTTCGTTGGACTGGGACTCGCCTATTCAGGATTCCAGAACTGCACTTTCATGGATCCCGACGCGGTTGAGGTGACCAATCTGAACCGGCAGATCCTTCTCTATGAGGCCTTTGGACAAAGCAAAGCGAAAACATTATCCAGAAGACTGAATGATCTTTTCGGGATGAACAGCAGCGCCCGGGTTGCATACTTTCAAAGGGACACGGACCTTTCACCCTATGACGTGGTTTTCGATTGTGTTGACAACTTTGAAACCAGGATCGTGCTGAGTGAGAAATGCAAAGATCAGGGCAAGATGCTTATCAGCGGGGGGACCAGCGCCGATGCAGGCCAGGTGGTGGTTTACCATCCCCTGAAGAGTGGGGCAACCCCTGCGGAATTGTTGGGATTGTACGAGATCGTCGGCACCCGAAGCGTTGCAACTCCTCTCCGAGAAAGGGCCTCCTGCACGTACCAGCCGGATCCCTCCGTGATCATGACCAATCAGATTACCGCCGGCTTTATGGTGGATTCATACCGGATGCTGCTGGATGGTCAGGAGGCGAGAAACATTTTCTATGACTCGATCAGCAGCGAGAGGATCTAGTACACTGCGGCATAAGTTGTGCGTCCTTTGTGGACGATTCTAGATGCGGGATACTGGATACTGGATGAAAGGCGCACTTGGCCCGCCAGGGCCATACCCAGTATCCAGGATCTAGCATCCAGCATCTCATGGCACAGGCGGCTCACTTTTGCCGCGGTGTACTAGGTCAAAGTGACCCCCGGGGTCATGACGGTTCGCCGGAAGGACGGCTATTCAAGGACTCGACGCTGTTTTGATTTGTCGACTCCCAACTCCGCGCTTTCGCTGGGTTGGGAGTTTTTCACGCTGATCCGCGATGAGTCCAAGAAGCTTGATTGGCGAGCCCATTGAACCTGGAAAAGCATTACCGAGGAGGAAATGACAGATGACCGACGCTGAGCTGAGGAAAGCCTTGGAAACAGAAGAGTCGCCACAGCTATTGCCCCTCGTTGTCGAAATCCTGCCGGGACAGGCGGCCGAAGGGTTAATTGACATCTATGAACCCGGGAGCTACGAGGGGAAAACACTGCGTAAGCTTTGCGACAGAACCTTGAGCAAAAAGAAATGGACCATAGAGGAACAGCTCATCATAGAGGATATCAACAGGCAGCTTGACGGTGGGAAGCTGTTGTGCAGAGGGCAGGAAATAGAAGGTGCTGTCTTGGAGTACGCGGTGTCCGAACAAACAGAGGCGGGCGAGAAATACCTCTATGTGCCGATTCGCGCCATTAAACCCCAGGAGGGCGGATTTCGCTGGTGCTATGCCGGTTAAGGGGAAAAACCCACTATTTTCGTGCGCGAAGTTGATGATGGGTTCCGCTCCGCTGCACCCATCCTACGGCCGCGGCTGCGTTTGTGAAGGAGCACGCATCACCGAAGGTTGGGTGGAGCTTAGCGCAACCCGCCAATCACTGCACAGACTGTTGGGTGAAGCTTAGCGCAACCCAACAATAGCGGCACGGGTGAAAACAGAGACTTTCAACTTCACCTGGTATAGAAGGAATATTGGACGTGATGCAGTTGTGGCACTCTGAACTCGAACTGGTGGTGCAATCAGGATTCGTTTACGTGCCGCTGCTGTTCGATCCCGAGATTGCGCGAGAAATCCAGAACCAGTCTGATCCGGAAGCGACCCCGCGCCAGCGGGCACCTGGAAATCCAGAATCCGTGAGCCTCTTGCAGAAGCACTTCTGTTCATGGTTCGATACCTCACCACGAACGGAAAACGAGCCACTTACAGATAGTCCATCCGTTCGCACTGAGGTATCGAAGTGCGAAAGTGGACTTCTGCAAGATGCCCCTGTGCTTGAGTTTAACGGGAGAGAATTCATCAAGGCGGTGAGCATTCAGTCCGTTCTGGCGAACTACGAGAGAATCGACAAGGATACCTATGAACAACTGAAACGGGATTGCCTGCGGACATGTTTAGATTTTCCGGGCCGGCAAACCATATCACCAAATGGTAAACTCCAGACCATTATTTTGAGAATAATGCCATACTTTGTTCGGAAAAGCAGAGGAATGGAAAGAAGACAGTTTAATGATGAAGAGCTGCTGGATCTGATTTGCAGCAAACTCGACTTGCCGCGGAGTTGCATTGAACAGGCTGATAAGGTTCTCGATTCCGCACCCCTGCTACAGAGATTGAATGATCTGAACACACTGGAACAAACATTGGGACCTCTTCAGGAGGGGCCGATCACTGGTGAAGCTCTCCGCCAGTGGTTCCACAAGGCACTGCAAGTGCAGATTGTGGACCGGGAGAGAGTTCGCCTCAAGCAAGAGCTTCGCGAACGCGAACGATTTGGCGAGTCGCAACGAAATCATGTTGCGGCGCTGCTGTATCTTGAGGAGAAGGGATCATTCGAGTTAGACGGCTTTGGTTTCTCCAGGCTGGGTTCCAGGCACGAATATCTGATTTACAAACGCACGGGGGAATACATCCTGAAAGATTACTACGCTCGAAGCTACCTGTTTCCGGACTGCAGAGTGGCCGTCTCCAGCTATGGACCTTTCAGACCCGTGGTGATAGAGTCTTACAAGCATCCATTTCTGCTCGGTCACGCTCCAAGACAAGAAATCTGTATTAAAGGATACAACTGGCCGGACCAGTTCACCGCAGAGAACATCGTCAGGCTATTGGAAGAAGGCATCAATGCTTTGCTCTATGGCTACGATGCTCGGCGTCGCAATGGTTATCACAGTCTTGACCCAACACTGTATTATGTCAAGACCATCGAATTCGAAGACTACCGGGTCTGAAGGGATGTCCGCCGAGCGGCCTGTTCCAGTTCTAGCAGGCTGTTGAAAAAGTGTCAGGACTGCCCTTTTCGTCATTCCGGCGAACCCCGGATCGTGGTCCGGGGCAGGCGCCGGAATCCAGGTTTTTCGGGGCCTTCTGGGCCTCGGCTGGAGTCTAACCCGTACCCCGATATGGGGCCGGGGTGACGTAGCGAGAGAGTTTTGCATCACCCTGCTAGACAGGAGCGGACTTGCTTATTGGTATGGATTTACTGCAAAACATAAAAAGCGATCGGATTCGACAGAGAAAAAAACAACCTTATAAAAGAGAAGTGTTCAACACCATAAGCGGTATCGTCAAGGGCTATGGTCTCAGTGAGGATTTCCTGGAACTGCTGGGCAAAACCGAGGATTATCCGTCTCGAAAAAGCATGGAATTCACTGCGGTCAAAGCAAAAAAGAAGTTTGAGTTTGCGCCGTTTTGTCTGGTTTCAAAGGAAGAGTATCGGCTTGCTATGACAATTGCGGGCCAGATCAACAATCCGTATCTGCAATTTGCCCGCTCACCGGAAGAGATGCTTTTGTCCGCGCCGCTGTACGCAGCGAATCCCTCACTCGGATTGGATGATCTGCTGCGCTATGATTTTGAAACACTGCTCCTTTGCCAGCGGGCCAAAGAGGAGCTTGCGGGCCTGGAGAAGCGAGTCAAACAGCTGCAAACCTTTATCTCAAACGTTGAAGAAAGCGTCTAGCAACCACTAACCACTTGACAACACCGAGTCCTAGCCGGGGTGATCAATATGTACGATGACTTATCAGGGCAGAGCCGACAGCGCATCAGAGATAAAATTGAGCTGCTCAGGGAAGAACAAACATCCCGGGCCGTGCAAGAAATTATCGAGTTTGATAAGACTCCCGCCGAACTCAAGGCGGCTATGGACGGATTCATCATCGGGCAGGAAAGAGGCAAGAAGATCATTTCCACGGCCATTGCCTTTCATTACAAAAGGCTTGGCGGGGCGCTGAAGAAAGCGCTGGCCGAAAGTGAGGGTGATATTGACCTGGCCTTGCAGAATACCAAGAGCCCCCGGGCCAACATTTTGATGATCGGCCCCAGCGGCTGCGGCAAGACCTACACCAGTCAAACGGCGTCTCGACTCGCAGGGGTGGCTTTCGTTCACGAAGATATGACCCGCTTTAGTGAGGTCGGCTACGTGGGGCAGGACGCCGCCGATATACTGATTGATCTTCTTCTGGCCGCCGGCGGAAACCCGCGGGTGGCACAGATGGGGATCGTCTATTTGGACGAGATCGACAAGATTGCCACGGAAATGGTTGCCTACAAGGATGTGTCCGGGAGAGGTGTGCAAAAGGGACTGCTGCACATGGTAGACGGCACGGAGAACACTGTCCACATTGGCAAGGAAAGAATCTCGCTGTCCACCAAACACGTGCTTTTCATTGCCGGAGGCGCCTTCGAAAATCTCGAGACATTGGTCAAGAAACGGTTAGCCAGGCAAGGTTATCAGGGGAACTGGAAAGATCACCTGCTGACCGATGATCTGGTCGCCTTCGGCATGGAAAGGCAGCTAATGGGGCGGTTCCCGGTGAGAGTGGTTTACGATCAACTGACGACTCAAGACCTCAAGGACATCATGACCCGCAGTGCGGACAGTGTGCTGCTGGCCTACAGCAACGACCTCCAGGCATGGGCGATCGACCTGGAATTGACCGACGACGCCCTGACCGAGGTGGCCCGGCGCGCCGAGCAGGAGGGAACCGGGGCCCGAGGCTTGATCAGCGTTATTCATCGGGTGTTATTGGAAGACATGTACCGACTCCCCGGAAGTTACACCGGCCGGTTTGTGGTGGACGGGAATTACGTGAAGGAGCGATTGGCATGAGGTTCAGGAGCCTCTCGGAACTCCAGCGCCCTGAGCTGAGAGAGATCGCTCTGGCAACCATGCCGCAGAGCATCCCCATGGCGCATTACGCTCGAGAGAAAGCCTTCAAGATCAATGAACTGGTCCGCACCGTTCACAAGAACAGCCTGGAATGGTATGGCTTCACTCTGGGGAGCGCGAGCAATCCTGATCTCATAACCGATATCGGCTTGCCGCGTAACGACCTGAACCTTCACGACTATACCAGCCTCGGTTCCGAGAGGATCGCTGAATTTCAGGAATCACTGCCGCAAGATGTGGTTATGAATGGATGGATTCACTCGCATGGCGCGCTGATGGTCAAACATTTCTCCGCAACCGATGCGAACAACCACCGGATCGTCCTGGATTTTGTCGCCGGCCGTTTGAAAAGACCGGTGGCAAAAAGGGAGATTGCCATCAAAGATCTCGTGTTGTTGCTGGAAAACCGGTTTGTTGAGGCCGATCTGGCGGCGGGCAGCGTTTGCCTCATTACCGATGCCCCCATTACCGCTGCCACGATAATGGAAACGGTCTACGGCAGCTTTTGCTACGCCATTGTTATTGGTGACCAGGGTTGGCACAGGCAACAGATCCATTACAAGGAAAATGGAGTGCTCTCAGGCCACAACGCTTTGAGCAATAAAGAGGCGGAAATGATGCTGGTCGATACCGGCAGGGTCCTGACCCGGCTGGATGTCAGTGCATTGAGGGGCGAGGTGGAGGAGAAAATTCAGCCCAACACCAATCCGCCGCTGGAGAAGATGGAAAGAATGTAGCCCGCCATGATTTTCCTGTTGAGGAGCAAAGTATGGAAGGGTCCCACAAGTTGGTGTCAAAGCTCAAGAAGAAGTACCCCATGTTGCACTACTTCACTGACCGACCTTTTGGGGTGGAAATCGAGTTCTATGGTCTGGACTACTACATTTTGCCGCCGGATAACGGCATAATCAAACCCTATAACATCCATTCGAAAGCCAAAGACGGCAGAGACTTCGCTCAATTACTGCAGGATCAGAAGCTAAATCTTGGGACTGACAAGAATTCCTGGCATCTTGAGGAGGACTCTTCCATAGTTCACAGAGGTGGCGTGGAGCTTGTAAGCCCGATACTTCGCGGCTTTGAGGGACTGGTGGAAGCGTACCTCTTCTTTCAGTTGCTCAGTGAAATCCGTGGAGTGCAAATAGACACATCGTGTGGGTTTCACGTTCATCACGGCGTGGACGCCGAACAATACAAGTGCTCAAACCTGAAGGCACTGGTAAGAATTGTCCATGCCATGGAGGAGTATCTCTATCTCCTTATCGCCGAGGGCCGCGTGAGTAGAGATACTTGTCGTCCGATGGATTTGAATATCAAGGATTTCCTTGAACTTCGCGACTGCGAAGATGAGTGCAAGAGAGATGGCTGTCAAATCAAGAGGCTTTGGTATTCTATCGAGAACAGGTATGATGCAGACTGTAAGAGAGCTGAAAGATATGACATGACGCGCTACCATGGGCTGAATCTACATTCGTTTTGGTATCGATCCACTGTTGAGTTTCGATATCACTGTGCAGTTCTGCAGAAGATAGATGAAGCGATGCAGTGGATTATATTCACCCAGTTTTTGGTTGAACTGAGTGAGGGGCGTATACCGACAATATATTATCCTTCAAATGCCAACAAGTGGATGAAAACCATCTGCAAGATCTATCTTGCGTTTGGCCACATGAATCGCATCAAGGGTTGGCGCATGAATAAGTCTGTTGTATGAAATAGAGTTGTGGCCCCGCCTCGAGCGGTCAAAAGGGTGCATTCAGTGCAGGGGAATTAGACAAGATGTGCGACATTTTTGCGCTATCAGCGGGAGTCAATTATAACGCCCAACAGTATCTGCCGGTCTTTGCTCAAAAGGGCCGGCAGAACATGAGCGGTTGGGGAATAGGGTTCTTCCGGGACAACCAGGCGCTGGTGGAGACATCATCAGAGAGGGTTTATGACGGCGAACACATACACGAGAGCTTCCAGAGACTGGCAAGGGTTGTAGACAGCCGAATCATTGTCTCGCACATCAGGTGCCCACTGAGCGGGGGCGGCCATGCGGCGCATAACCATCCGTTTTCCTTGTCGTTTCTCGATCATGTCTGGCTTTTTGTGCATGTCGGGGTGGTGGACCGAATCGGAGATTATCAAACCATCAACGAACCCCGAATAGATGTTGATGCCTATCCTGCCAGGGTGTTTGAATACTTGAGAGATCAACTGGTAGGTTCCTTGCGGTACACGTATTATGAAAGCTTTGGCAGGTCGCTGGTAAAAGGCATTCGGAACCTGCTTTCCGAATACCCCGGCCACTACGCGTTTTTTCTCGCCAACGAATCCGTGCTGTTTGCTTTCAGCAACTTTCGTCCATTGATGCTCCTGCGGGAATCGGGGAGCTATGGAAACAGCCTGGTTCTGACTTCCATCCAGGAAGGACTGAGTGATAAAGAGTGGATTCCCATCAGACCGGAGGAGAATTCTCTGGGAAAGCTGATCGTGGTGGCGGGACCGGATGTCTTGTATCTGGGGGATGTGGCAGAGGGATCTTTGGCTTAGATGCGAGTATTGGAACGCTCAAGTGAGAAGCAACGCGTATGTGCGACTTATTTGCCCTGTCTGCAGCAACGAATTACCCGGCGCCGAAGTCCCTTCCGATTTTTGCAGCCAAGGCGGGCAGAAATATGGACGGCTGGGGCATTGGTTTTTTTAAGAAAAATCGAGCCTACGTGGAGAAATCAGCCGCCCGGGCCTATTATGAAGGAAGATTTCATGATGGTTTTCAGAGGCTGGCCCGAGTCGTCTCGAGCAAGTTCATTATCGCGCATGTCCGTTTGCAAACCAGCGGTCCCATCGATGAATGTCATGCCCATCCGTTTGTCCTTCAATTCCGAGGGCAGGACTGGATTTTCGCCCACAATGGAAAGGCCCCTGCCATTGAGTCCTATCGCAGTGAAAAGGTGCGATTGGAGGATGCCGTCAGCGATTCGGCAAGGACCTTTGAATATCTTTTGGACGGTATTGCGGCCCGCTATGCAGGCAGCAATGATATCCGCTGCCTGTTCACGGCGGCGGCCGACACCTCCAGGCAACTGACCGAGGAGTACCCCGGATCCTACAACTATCTCTTGAGCAACGGCTGGGTGCTGTTTGCATTCAGCAATCACCGGCAATTCCTTTTGCTCAAGGGAAGCGAGAAGCTGGAAAGAGGTTTGATCCTGACCACAGTGGAACGCGGCTTGAGTCCAGAAAACTGGGTAAGGTTTTCCAGGCAGAAAGAAACCAATGGTTTTTTGATGGCGATCGTGGGAAGCGACATCCTGCTAAAAACAGATATTTAGTCAAGAAGGGGAAATCGGAAGATTGAATCGTTTCAATGCAAGTC
>Ga0315297_10002937_pt1 | contig 10896 bp, 10 predicted proteins | sample YL17G15_0_MG_FD_203628 | JGI IMG/M metagenome (GOLD analysis project Ga0315297, IMG submission 203628) | Sediment microbial communities from Yellowstone Lake, YNP, Wyoming, USA - YL17G15_0 | ecosystem: Environmental > Aquatic > Freshwater > Lake > Sediment | place: USA: Wyoming | collected...
ACGTTGCTGTTGAACGGTGCGGCAGTCAAGGACAACAGCACCGGCCTGATCTGGGAACAGGAACCGGACCGGGAGCACGATGTGTGGGGCGCGTCGGTGGCTCGTTGTTCGACGAAAGAGGTCGGCGGGCAGAAGGGCTGGCGCGCACCGTCCGTGGGCGAACTCAAGACCTTGATCGATGCCTCTCAGCATGATCCAGCTCTGCCGGAAGGCCATCCCTTCTCCAATATCAAGTCGGAGATCTATTGGACAGCGACGCCCCATCCCACCGACGACATGGTGGCCTGGCAGATCAGTTTCTTCAGTGGCGAGCCGGTGACCGATCAGAAGTCTGGAACCAGGCGCCTCTGGTGTCTGTTGGGCGAGCCACGCAAATAAGGCCCCTCACCGTCAGCGTCCGCTGCCGGTCCTCGCGAAATTATTTCGAAGTTTCTCCATTAGTTGGATAAGTGCCTGTCGGCGCGCCGCTGTCACCTGTTCTCGATCCTCCACTCGTGCGGTGGGACCGACCATTTTCGAGAATCCCTGCGCCTCTTCCGCAGCCAGCTTGGCCTCTCCACGGATATCCCATAAGGAGCCTCGCACGAGACAGAGGACTTCGCTGTGGGTGCCGTCGGCAAAGTAGGCTCCAAGAATCGTCCAATAGAGCAGAGTCCCCTTGTAGTTGTTGTAGCGATCAATGGCCGCGGCACCATCCACGATGAGCAGGAGGTCCGCGCCGTATCGAGCGGCGGATTCGCGCAACTGTGCCAACTGGTTCCCCTTGATCGAGGAGATTTGAAGGAAGGAAGCGCTGTTGATGAGGCCGTCACGTTGCAATCCGTTGGTCCAGGCCAAGAGGGACTCCCGGTCGGCATCAGTCCATTCGAATTCATGGCGAAGGAACCCGGTTGGCATGACATACAGTCCTAGCTTCGGAGGGCCTTGCCTGGTTGAAGGGTTCGCCGTTGATGTTGATGGCAGAGCACCGACGAAGCGAACCTCTTCATCTTGCAGCGTCTGTTGTAGCGCATCCAGATGCAGTCCCTGACTGCTTGCGCAGCCAGTCAGGGAGAGCAAGAAGGCGAGCGCCATGTAGGCGAGGGGATTCATGTCGGTGCCGGGCTCCCGTGGACTTTGCAGAACTCTTCAAGGGCAAGGATCAACGCATGTGTTCCGCTCCGGCCATGTCCGAGCGGTTGGACGGTCTGGTAGAGCTGGGGCACCAACGTGAGACCTGGCAGCACGAGCCCCATCCGTTTCGACTCCTCCAGCGCGAGGCCCATATCCTTGGCGAAGCGCTCGACGAAAAACCCGGGGTCGAAGTTTCGTTGAAGAATACGCGGAGCGAGATGGTCCAAAGTCCAGCAGGCTGCAGCTCCGCCACGGATGGAGTCCAGCATCCTGTTCAGATCGAGTCCTGCTTTGTAACCATAGAGCACACTCTCGCAGACACCGATCATCGTGCCGGCGATAACGATCTGGTTACAGAGTTTCGCCTGTTGCCCGGTGCCGGGCCCTCCCTGATGGACGATCTTTTTACCCAATAGCTCGAAGAACGGCACCACGGCTTGCACTGCTTCGCGGTCGCCTCCCACCATAATAGAGAGGGTGGCGTTGCACGCGCCCACATCGCCACCGGATACCGGGGCGTCAATCGCAGAGAGACCCTTGGCCGTCGCACGTTCGGCAATCTCGTGGCTGAGCGCTGGGTTTGTCGTCGTCATATCGACGAGCACCGTGCCAGGTTGTGCGCCGGCCAGGATTCCATTCTCGCCGAAATAAACGGTACGCACGTCCTGAGGAAAGCCCATCATCGTGAAGAGAATATTGGAATCAGCAACGACGGCGCGTGGGTTCTCGGCCCAAATCGCGTCGAGGTTGAGTAGAGGCTTGGCTTTCGTGCGGCTGTGCAGGGTCACCCGATACCCGGCTTGTAGCACATGGCCACACATCGATGATCCCATCATGCCGGTGCCGATCCAGCCGATTCTGGTCTGTAATGGAGTGACCCTGTGTGGAGCCTTCATCATTGAGGCCTCCCCTCATCGAGTAGCGGGGTGATCCGATTAGCCACGGCTTGCACCACACCCTCTCGTTCTCCGACCACCTTGAGTCCCTGGAAACTCAGGTAATAGCCACCGTGGCTCGGCGCTTGGACGGTTGCGCGGAGCTCGATGTGTGCGCCGTCCTCCACGTCGGGATCTTTGACCTGGGGGATGCCGCAGAGGCCGAACGAAGCAACGTTGATCGAGGCGGTCTCGTCTTCCAGATAGAAGAGGTAGGCACCGTAACAGGTGGTGCCCGCCGGCAAGGAGTAGGGGTCGAGGGGCTGCACGTTTCGAACGATCCCTTGTAGCGTCACCTGTCTGAGATGGAAGCGGCTGGGTTCGTCCAGGATCTCGCGGACAGTGATGAGGTCGGCGGCCTGGGCATAGGAAGGCAGCGTGGCCCAGGCGAGCCAGAGACCGAGGAAGATCGAACCCAGTTGCAAATGCCTATAGAACCATCCGACTGTCATAGGTTGTGCCATTCTACCATTCTTGCGACCGTGGTTCTCGCTTGTCGTGATGAGTTTTGCTGGCGGGACGATCTCTTTCGCAGTTGCGGCACAGTCGGTATAATCCGCGGTATCTTTCAGGAGGACCTGCAATGAGCGTGAATGAGCGACAACTTGGCACCTATGTGACAAAGATCCGCCGGCGGTTTGAAGATCTGCTTGGCCAGATGGTGGAGATTCCGTCGATTAGCATGGACCCGGCCAAGGCGCCCGACATCCGGCGCATGGCGGACTTCGCGCGGCAGGTCCTCACGGACCTGGGGGCTGAGGCCAAGATTGTGGAGACCGACGGCTATCCGATCGTGTCCGGAGGCTGGATGACCGGAGCCCATCATCCGACGGTCACCATCTATAACCATATGGATGTGCAACCAGCGCAGGAACCAGAATGGAAGCAGGCACCGTTTGCGTTCAAGAACGAGAATGGGCTGTATCACGGACGTGGTGCGACGGACGACAAAGGTCCGGCACTCGCAGCCCTATTCGGCGCGCGGTACGCGATCGAGCAAGGAGTGCCGATCAACGTCCGGTTTCTCTGGGAGTTGGAAGAAGAAATCGGTAGTCCGGACTTTGCGGCAGGGCTGAAGAATCGAACGGCTATTCCCCGACCGGACTCAGTCGTGGTGTCTGACACCATCTGGCTCGCCAAAGGAAAGCCCGCTATGCCCTATGGCCTGCGCGGTCTGCTGGGCGCGCGTCTCACGCTCCGCACTGGAACGAAAGATGCCCATTCTGGTGTGACTGGAGGCGCCGCGCGTAATCCGCTCGGGGAACTAATGGAAGTGGCGCAAGCCTGCGTCGATGCCAAGACCGGCAAGGTGAAGATCCCCGGGTTCTATGAGGATGTGGTCGAGCCAACCAAGGCGGAGATCAAGAGCTTCCTTGCTTCAGGTTTCCGGGTCAAGAGCTTCAAGCAGGCCTATGGATTTCAGACGCTGCGCACAGACGATCCCGCCGAGATCATGCGCCGGATTTGGGCCGCGCCGACGTTTGAGGTGCATGGTCTGACAGGCGGCTATCAAGGGCCCGGGGTGAAGACGGTCGTGCCGAGTCATGGTGAACTCAAAGTGAGTATGCGGTTGGTGCCGAATCAAACTCCTGAAAAGGCCTTTGCCTTGCTCAAGCGACACGTGGCCAAGATCAACCCGAATGTAAAAGTGGAGCGGGAAGGGATGCTTCAGCCGTTCAAAGGATTGTTTGAGGGGCCCTATGTTGAAGCGGTGAAGCGGGCGGCGAAGGCCGGGTTTGGGAAAGAGCCGGCCTTCATCCGCGAAGGCGGATCAATCGGCGCAGTGGTCACGATGCAGAAAGCCTGGAAGGTGCCGATCCTGTTTATGGGTTTGAGCCTGCCTGAGCACGGGTACCATGCGCCAAACGAATATTTTGACTGGGGCCAAGCTTCCGGTGGGATGAAAGCCTTTGCACACTACTTTGAAGAACTAGGTACGATGAGTAAGAAGTGAGGCCCGAGAAAGCTAAAAGGATTCGAACTGCCAGCATCCGCGTCGTTCGGTCATCGCAAGTGCGGCGGTTACATGATCAAGAAAGTCTCGGCGTGGAATATCCTCTGCGCCGAGCGCGATAACGTGAGGGGAGGACTGTTGACAGTCCATGAGGCGAAATCCCCAGGCCTGTAGCTGGCGCACGAGCGAGACCAGCGCCACTTTCGAGGCGTCGGATGCACAGGTGAACATCGACTCTGCGAAAAAGGCGCCGCCCAGTGCCACGCCATAGAGCCCGCCAACCAACTCTCCTTCCTGCCAGGTTTCAATGGAATGGGCATACCCGAGTTCGTGTAAGCGCGTGTAGGCTTCGAGCATTTCCGCAGTGATCCACGTGCCGCCGTCAGGATATTGCGATCGTGGTCCTGCGCAATGCCGCATCACGTCGCGAAAGCACCGGTCGAGTGTGACGTTGAATATGCCAGGACGAAGGCTTCTTTTCAGGCTGCGCGAGATGTGAAGCTTGGCGGGAAAGAGCACGGTCCTGGGATCGGGTGACCACCACAAGATGGGCTGGTCTTTGTCGTACCAGGGAAAGATGCCGTGGCGGTAGGCTTCGAGCAACCGTTCTGGTCGCAGGTCGCCCCCTACGGCGAGCAAGCCTTCGGGCGAGGCCTGCTCAACGGGTGGAAAGCGCAGATCATCGGCGCATGGATTCAGCCGAAACATTCCGTAACACAATATCGCACGCGGCGAGAAAAAACTATGGTCCCAGGATTTTGGCTCGTCTGACAACGCCGATATCAGCGTGACAATCGAATCGGCTTCGAGGATGGCTTTAAGCAATTGAGGAGAGACCCGGTCGTGTCATGTCTTATCAGTGCTTGCGGTCATCTTTCCGAGCCGGGGCTTCGTATGTGTCCGGTCACGGAGCCGCGCTGCCTTGTCACCATAGTCCTACCTTGACATACATGGTCGAGGTGATTGCTGTCACGATATCGGGCGCGTGAAGACACCCTTTCCTACAGCTTTCTGAATCCTGCTTAGATAGCCCGCGGCTAGAGGTAGAAATGAAGACCGATGCCGAACCATTCCGTATGATTGATGTAGAAGTCTCCATTGGGGGAGGGGCCGCCGTAGTATTCGAACAGAAGCTGGATGTGGCGATCCATGATTTCCAGGTGTTCGAATTGCACACCGGCCATAATGGAATTCCCCATCGACCAGTTGGTCCGTTCATTCGCCTGGAAATCGCCATAGGCAACAGGGCGAATGATGCCGCCGAAGAACGTTCGAGGACAGGAAAACTCGATGCCAAATTGGCTGGTCCATTTCTTGAGATTATCTGGTGATGTGCTCAGAAGATAGCCGGCGCCTCCGTACACACGCAGCCAATCGAGCATTTCGTACGACAGATTCACATCGACTCCCTCATACGAGAAGCCGATGCGATTCACTGGCACCTGGCTGTTTAAGATATATTCATCGCCCAGGTGCGAGCTTTGATGGTTCAGGCGAACGAAGCCAGAAAACGGCCCGGTCCTGTAGCTCGCCATCAGGCCGATCGTATAGTCCGTATTGAGGAGGTCCTGAGACCCTGAGGCTGAGCCGTAGTCGAAAATGCTGAACGTGCCAGCTTGAATACCGAATTCCCATTGGCCGTTGAACGGAGCTGCGTGCCGATAGAGTGCGAATGTTTCGCCGAAATTACCGGCGAAGGTACGGCCGGTATCTGCCCCCACTGTTCCGCTCCGATAAGCCGCGGAGAAATGCGGCCAGCGTGGGTCGGCATGGAGCGGTTCGAATAAGAGTCCCCGGGGAAGAATTTCGCTCCGTGGCTGAGAAACGGTTTTCTCAACAGCAGTAGTTCCGATCGCGGACGGCGGGGGGCCGGCGATGCCGGAATGAACAAACTCTGCCCCGACGACGCCGGGAATTTTCTCCAGAGCCGCGAGCACCTTGCGGCGATCTCCCGGTGTGATGAGGGAGGTGTATATCGTCACGACGCCGTCGGTGACGCGGACAGTGGCCGTCAGTTTGAACTCGCGCTCGAGGCGCGCGACTACATAGCCTGCGATGTACGAGTCGTCCGCCGCGGCCAAGTCCATCAGGCCGCTGAAAGAAGTCAGCAGGAGGAGAACAATTGCGATCGCGCGAGGCGAGACTCTCAGTCTGTCTCGAGAGGAAACCGGCCGGTCATGCACAGGCCATCAGCCTTTCTTTTCTTCCACCGATGTCAGTAGCGGCTGGAAGATCGGATCAGCATCCAGGACGGCTTTTAACGATTCTGCCCCAATGAAGAATTGCCAGATGTCCGGCGTCTGCCCTGGAATTTCAGCAAACCATCGTTTGGCTTCCGTCAGCCGCTCCAAGAGCGCCCGATTGTTTCGGTCAGGGGTAAACAGCAAGCTGTAGGCTTTGGTGTACTCGGCAATGAATTTATCAAGCGGCAGGTCGGCGATCGTGAGCGCCTCGTCGGCATCCTGGTAGGCGGCCCGAATATCTGAGTCGTCGAAGATGCGGTTCCAGGCTACTTTGTTGATGCGGGACCAGGCCAGTTGGAGTAGGGCTTCGGCTCTGGCGGCTCTTCGCTCAGCCGGGATGGCTTTGACCAAGAATTGGTGGGTCTCGATCGAGGCTTCTTGATCGTTGTTCCAGCGTAGGGCCACACCTAACCGGAACAGGTTATCGAGTTGTTCCGGATGGACGACAGCCAAGGTTCGCATGGCGGAGATCATCCGGTACAGGTAGTCTGCAGTCGTCGGTTTGTCGAATCCACCCATCTCCATCCCCAGCGACAGGTCGATGCGTGTGGATTGAGCATAGATGTTCCAGAAATGCTCGTTCACGACCAAGGCCAGCGCCGGATCCTTCACCATGAGTTTGTGAAAGGGGATGGCCTCGCGCAGGATGACGGCATAGAGGTGCCGGCTCAGCACCATGAGGGCCTCGCTCTGATTGGGATCGATGATGAGGACGCGATTCAACATGGCGACGCGGTCGTGCAGTTCTGGAAAGGTCGCGGCTCGAGCGGCCGCGGCGGTCAAGAGACCGGGGAGATCCGTCGGCCCCCACCAGACCAGCGAGTCGGGAAGGGCACGACTGGTTTCTGTGACAAAGGGAATCTTCTCCTGGATGCCACTGCTGGCGATGGCTCCGCTAGTGACTGGAAGGTTCAGCACCGCGGTATCGTTCGCGAAGCCCTGTTTCTTCAGCCCGGAGAGGACGACCCATTGGATGGTGATTTCTTTTAGCGCGCGTCTGGTCCGCTTAATCGTATTCGTCCATTTGACCGAGCCGGCTGCGTAGGTCAAAGGAGCGGTCAGGGGATCCTGGTAGCTGACGGCCAATTTTACCAAGGTGGTCGGCACCGCCATGACTGGGCCATTCGGCCGAAGACGGAACGAGGCCGAAGGAATCGGCGTACTGCCCACAATGCGAGTATGGAACCCGGTTCCCGGTGGCGTCAGGCCCAGGGAATCGGCCACGAAGGCAGAGGCGGGATAGCGGTTTAGCTCTTCACTGAAAAAGACCAGGTCGCCATTACTGGGCCACAAGACCTCCATGCCCACATCGGTTCTAACGAGGGTGGGGGCATAGGCCTCTCGTACACGCTGCCAACAGGAGTTGTAGTGGCTGTCGGAGTCAGCTGAATTCCTCTTGATGCCGCTGGAGGACAGGGCCACGAGGGGATACTGACAGGCGAAATCCAGCCGGCCAACGCCCACCCTGTCTCCCGCTCCCATCGCTTCAGCATACTGTTGAGCTGTCGTTTCAGCTGAGGTAGCAGCATGTTTTGTGTTTTTCGGAGAGGCAGCGAATACCGAGGAAGCCTCGACCAGGGTCACCGCAGCGACAATCGACAGAGTTCCGGAAAGGCACAGGATCGTGAACCAGCCACGTTGAAGGATCTGCAGGCGCATCATGTCGTACGCTCCCCTAGTATGAAGGACGAGAAGAATTCGGCACTGTACCATGCTGCTTTGAGGATCTGAAAGGGCCCGCAATGTTTCCGTACATATCCGACAGTCCATAGTAGCCTATGGACATGCGGACACTCACACAACTGACTCGCGCGTTTGAGCTGGCCGAGCAAGGATTTAGTCACACGACGATTGCCGCACATCTGGGGCGCCACAGGGAGCCCATCGGGCTCTGGCTAAAGGGCATCGCAACCTATGGGCTCGCGGGCTTTCTCGAGCGCCATGTACAGGCGAAGAAGGGCCCCCGACGGGCGCGCCAGGTCCCGGCGACGATCACGCGGCTGATTTGGAAGCTGCAAGTCCGCGAGCACGACTGTTGTGGGCAGAAGATCGCGTATTTCCTGGAGCGGGAGTATCATGTCCGGCTCTCGGTCCCCAAGATCTATGAGGTTCTGGCGGAGAAATATGTGATCCGCTCCAAGTGGCGCAAGAACCAAAACCGGGGTGCGGTCCCGACCGCGTCCTGCGCTCGGGCGGTCATCCAGATGGATACCGTGGCGTTTGGGCACCTGTTTGCCTTCACCGGGATCGACATTTACACCAAAGAGGTGGAGGTCGTGCTCCGGCCCGCCTTGACCAGTGAGGATGGCGCCGCCTTTCTACAGACCGCCATGTCTCGGCGCTTTGCGGGGCGCGTCGAAGTGCTGCAAACCGATGGAGGCCCGGAGTTCAAAGGGGCGTTTGCCAAACAGGCTCGCGCCTATTGTGACCGGCATCGCATTGCCCGCCCCTACAAGAAGAACGAACAGGCCTATATTGAAAGCTTCAACCGCACGTTACGCAAGGAATGCTTGGGCTGGGGGACGTATCGCGCGGACGATCTCTCGCGCTTGACTCCAGAGGTGGAAACATTCCTAACCCGCTATCATTATCACCGGCCGCACTTAGGATTGTCACCGATGCGACCCCCACTCCGGACACCATCGATACAGGAGGAAGGACTGTCGGATATTTACGGAGAATAGTCCGGCCACTTCTCTCTGGGGGTCCAGCTGGCGCAGTCTCAGGGAAATTCGTCCGCACTAACGTGAAACAAATCCGCCGTGAGGATTAAGGATCGTTCATACCAGTAACATGAAATTGGCACAGCACGGAGGAATTGCACCCCTGGAAGGTCTCGACCAAGACTACATTTCTCACTTGCTGAGACAAGACCGCTTATCCGGCGAGAGAGGAGCCTCCCGTTTCCTGTGCCCGAGCCGACAAGAACTGCTCCCGCTACATTTTCCTCGTTGACATCAAATTGGCTCTGGGCAATAATCCGCACCTCTTCTCTTTTCTTCTTCTGGAACCTTCATGTCGCTTACGTCATCCGTCTTCAGTATTTTGTTGCTCACCGGGGACTTGGACCTCCAGAGTCAATTCAAGCACACGTTCAAGGATGCGTCCGTGACTGCGGCGAAAGACGCGTCCACGCTCACAAAGGACATGACGGGTCGCACGTTTGATGCAGTGGTCGTCGAATTGAAACCGAGGTCATCCGGTAGAGCTGCCGCCATACCTAACAACATCGATCTCACACACTCATTGGTCATCACCGGTTCTCGGACTGTGCTGAAACGAGCCTCCACGTTCCTACAAGTCATGGCGCGCCAAATTGCTGCCGGAGCGAACAGAATAGAAGCCCTATCTCTTGAGGATTACCTCGAATGGAAGATGGAAGATTTTGTGAAAGGGATGCGAAATGGTTCCGGGCGGAACCTGCATCCCATGTTGATCCACGCCATTGAGCGCCCCTTAATTACCAGGGCACTTCAGGAAACCAAAGGGAACCAGATCCAGGCAGCAGAACTGCTGGGCTTGAACCGAAACACTCTCAGAAAGAAGATCCATGACCTGCATATTCCGATGAAACGGAAGCGGACCACGCAGACGCGAGAAGCTTAACGCGTCGGGGGCGGCCAAAGGCCCGGGCTCATGGGTGCGCAGTGATAACATCGGTGGCAAGGAATCGCGTAGTTCAACCCAATAAGCAGGAGGAACACGATGACGAAAGAAGAGCTGATCGCAAAGATGGCGGCATCCGCTGGTATCACCAAGGTTGCAGCAGGTACTGCGTTACAGGCCTTCACTGGAGCAGTGACCACGTCCCTGAAGAAGGGACAGCGCGTTTCGCTGGTGAATTTCGGGACCTTTACGGTTGCCAAGCGGAAAGCCCGGCTCGGACGCAATCCTAGAACCGGCGAGGCGCTGCGGATTCCCGCATCCAAAGTCCCGAAGTTCTCGGCAGGCAAAATTCTGAGGTCAGCCGTCAGGTAACCTCGCCCGATCATCGGATCGTACAACCGATAAACAAGAGAGGAGGCGGCGAACTCCACCCCAGGGGTACGTCCCTTCTCTTTTGCGTTTCTTGACACTTTGGGCGGGGCTATATTAGCATGCGCCTTCGGATTGACAGGCGCGTAGCTCAGGGGGAGAGCGCTACCTTGACACGGTAGAGGTCGACGGTTCAAGACCGTCCGCGCCTACCACCCAGCTGAGGGCATCCGCTTGCCTCTCGTAGGCGGGGTGCCTTTGTTGTTTTTAGCGCTCGATGACGTCGTACGGGTCATGAAAATTACGCTCATCCATGGCAGCAGTCGGGATATTCCTGCCGGCCAGACCGTTGGGTCTGCTCTGTCGGCTCTCGGCCTGACGCTTGGCCCGGACATCTTTGCGGCAAAGGTCAATGGCCAGACCGTAGATCTCTCGAGTGCCTTGACGGAAGATGCTGAGGTCGCCCCGCTGCAATTCGACAGTGCCGAAGGCCGCGAGGTCTACCGCCATAGCAGTACTCACATTATGGCGCAGGCCGTCAAAGAGGTCTTCCCCACGGCACAACTGACGATCGGCCCGGCCCTCGAGGATGGGTTCTTCTATGACTTTGCCTTTGAGCGCCCATTTACCCCGGAAGATCTCGAGAAAATTGAAGCCCGCGCGAAGGACATCATTA
>Ga0315297_10002944_pt1 | contig 10882 bp, 9 predicted proteins | sample YL17G15_0_MG_FD_203628 | JGI IMG/M metagenome (GOLD analysis project Ga0315297, IMG submission 203628) | Sediment microbial communities from Yellowstone Lake, YNP, Wyoming, USA - YL17G15_0 | ecosystem: Environmental > Aquatic > Freshwater > Lake > Sediment | place: USA: Wyoming | collected...
TTGTTTTAAAACTAAAAGAAAATCAAACCTAATGCAAATATAACATACCCTCTAAGAAAAAACGGTAGTAGGGAGGATTAGGGTGCTAGCCGTGCCCTGTTCTGAAACCGGCTATACGCAGAGATCAGCAACTGTTGGGTAAATCTCTAGATAGGTAATTCCCGCTTGGTGTGCGGAAATGAAATCACGCCGAGGCGGGTGGTTGCAGGGCTAGAATTATCCGAAGGGATAACGTCTAAGACCGAACCAGCGAAATGGATGAGGTCCGGGAGGGAGCAATCCTAAGATGGAGTATCCACGCTTCCTCGTCTACGTGGCGGATCTTGTACGCCTTGAAATGGGGTCATCCGTTTAGACTGGAACCAACAGAACTACTACCTTTATAATTAAAATTAAATTTTCATAATCATGAAAGAATTGATTTCTTTTGGAAACAAGAGAAATTATGATGATTTTAAAAAACAAATTCCAAGTATGGTTCAGCCACTTTTTGATTCAATAAGAGAACATTGTCTTTCATTAGGAGAAAATGTGGTTGAAGATATTAGAATGCATAGAGTTGTTTTTGGAAAGTCAATTATTTTTAGGTGGTTTGTAGATGTAGAACCAGAAATAGATGGCATTATAATTAAAGTTCAAAAAAATCGGAAAGAGCATCCTCAAATTTTCCATATCAAAGTTGGACAAGAAATTACTGAATTCAAAGACATCATACAAGATGCTTTTCAAATTATAAATTAATACAAGACATCAAATTTGGAAAACTCTCCAATAAATTTTTCGTTTCGAATTTCTACATCTTCAACTCGTGCATTAGCTGGTCCTCCATGAGACCATTCAATTAGTCTGCTTACCTTTTCTTCATCACCTTCAAGTACTGCTTCAACTCTACCATCTTTGAGATTTTTTACCCAGCCAAAAACATTATTTTTTATAGCCATTACCTTAAGAGCTTGACGGAAAAACACCCCCTGTACTTTTCCTGTTACAAAAATTCTAATTCTTTTTTTTGACATACAAAATTTATTTCAATTAAGTATAAATCAATTTAAGCTTAGAAAAATAGATTATTAGTTTCTCTCTTTAATTCTAGCTCTGCCAGTTTTTCGGGCAGCAATACTACCTACTTTAGCTCCAGGTGGTGCATTTCGAGAAACAGTGGAACTTTGTCCAACATGTTGATGTCTTCCACCACCGTGTGGGTGAACATAAGCTGCTTGTGCAACACCTCTGACAATAGGAAATTTTTTTCCTTTAGCTCTAAAACTACGCCATTTGTTACCTGCACTCATAAAGAATCGGTCTCCAGCTCCTCCACCGGCAAGTGTGCCAATCATTGCCCTATTTTTTGGATTTAGCGTGGTAAATTTTCCTGATGGAAGTTTTAATGTGACCCCTTCTTCACCATGTGAGAAAATAGTTGCGTTTGTACCTGCTGATTTTACTATGGCACCGCCATCTCCAAAATGCTTTTCAACATTACACACAATGGTTCCGTCTGGAATATTTTGAACGCTAATTACATTACCTTTTTCAATTTTTGATTTTAATCCAAAATGTAAAGTTTCACCAACTTTAGTACCAAGAACCGCAGGCATAAAAGAGACAGAACCATCCTCAAATCTAACCTTAGAAAGAGGAGCTTCTCTACCACGTTCGTGAACTAGATCAATGACTAGACCTTCATGTTGCTCAGATAACGAAAAACGTGGGTATTTTGCTTTACTACCTACTTTACCAGTAGAAGTAGATCTAAACTGATTTCCTCCACGGCCACGTCTTCTTACTAATGGTCTCTTACCCAAGTAGATCGTGTGCCATTCATTAAGGATTTTAAGCTTGTGATTATAGCTCGGTTATTTCAATAAATTATCACAAAGATATAAAAATTAGACAGAGGTGATTACCGTATGAGCCAAAATGGACTTTCTCTAAAAGTTCTTGAAGCATATACGCGAGACGTTGGACGTGGAGTTGCAAGAATTGATTATGATTCTATGGATACGTTAAATGCCTCTACTGGCGATGTAATTGAGATAAAGGGTAAAAGAAGGACAGTTGCAAAATGTCTTCCACTTTATCCATCAGATGAAGGAAAGGGAATTATCAGAATTGATGGTCTAGGTCGTAATAATTCAGGTATTGCGATAGGCGATACCATTACTGTAAGAAAGATTAAAGCAGTCGCAGCTGAAAAAGTTGTAGTTGCTCCACTAGAGGCTATTCCTCCAATCGATGAGCGTTACCTTGCAGATGCTCTAGAAAGCGTTCCTTTGATTAAAGGAGATAATGTAATGGTACCATACTTTGGTGGCCGTTTAACGTTTCAAGTAATTGGAGTAACTCCAGCAGCAGATGCAGTATTGGTTACTCAGAAAACTGTTTTCCATATTGCAGAAAAAGGTGAAACATTACGAGGAGTACCTCAAGTAACTTATGAGGATATAGGTGGTTTAACTGATGAGATAAAAAAAGTAAGAGAAATGATAGAGTTACCATTAAGACATCCAGAAATTTTTGAGAAGTTAGGAATTGAAGCTCCAAAAGGAGTATTGCTATATGGTCCCCCTGGAACAGGAAAGACATTACTTGCAAAAGCAGTTGCAAATGAAAGTCAAGCCCATTTCATTAGTATTTCTGGTCCAGAAATTATGAGTAAGTTTTATGGAGAAAGTGAAGCTAGACTAAGAGAAATTTTCAAAGAGGCTAGAGAAAAATCTCCCTCGATTATCTTTGTAGACGAAATTGATTCAATTGCACCAAAGAGAGAAGAAGTAACTGGAGAAGTAGAAAGAAGAGTAGTATCACAAATGTTATCATTAATGGATGGGTTAGAAGCAAGAGGGAAGGTTATCGTCATTGCAGCTACAAATAGACCAAATGCGATAGATCCTGCATTAAGAAGACCTGGAAGATTCGATAGAGAAATTGAAATTAAAGTTCCAGATAAAAAGGGAAGAAAAGACATCCTTGCAATTCATAGTAGAAACATGCCATTATCTGACGATGTCAATGTTGAGAAAATATCTAGTGTCAGCCATGGATATGTTGGAGCAGATTTAGAATACCTCTGTAAAGAAGCTGCAATGAAATGTTTGAGAAGATTACTTCCTGAGCTTAACATGGAAGAAGAAAAACTTCCCCCAGAAACTCTTGATAAGCTAATTGTAAACAATGAAGATTTCCAAAAAGCATTGATTGAAGTTACCCCATCTGGAATGAGAGAAGTTTTCATTGAAAATCCAGATGTAAAATGGGAAGAAGTTGGAGGTTTGGAAGATGTTAAGCGTGAGCTTCAAGAAGCAGTAGAGTGGCCAATGAAATATCCAGGACTTTATGATAAATTAGGACATAGAATGCCTAGAGGGATTTTACTTCATGGTCCAAGTGGTACCGGTAAAACACTATTAGCTAAAGCGGTTGCAACTCAAAGTGAAGCAAATTTTGTTTCTGTTAGAGGACCGGAATTATTATCAAAATGGGTAGGAGAATCAGAAAGGGGTATACGAGAGATTTTTAGAAGAGCAAGACAAGCTTCACCATGTGTAGTATTTTTTGATGAAATTGATTCAATTGCACCAATCAGAGGAGCGGGTGGAGAAACAGCTGTTACAGAAAGAGTAGTTAGTCAATTACTTACCGAATTAGATGGTATGGAAAATATGCATGGGGTGGTTGTTTTAGCAGCTACTAATAGACCAGATATGATTGATCCTGCATTATTAAGACCTGGAAGATTTGACAAGATTATTCAGATTCCACTACCAGACAAAGAAAGTAGAAAGATGATTTTGAAAATTAATGCTGCTAAAATACCTATAATTACTGATCCTAAAGATCCACAGCATGTTGATTTAGATAAAATTGCAGAATCAACAGATGGCTTGAGTGGTGCAGACACTGCTGCAATAGCTAATACTGCAGTATCTTTGGTTATTCATGAATTCCTAGATACTCATCCAGATGTCAAGGATATTGAGAAAAGTTCAGTTGATGCCAAGGTAACCATGAAACATTTTGAAGATGCCGTAAGAAAAGTAAGAGAGCAAAAAAACCTCAAGATAGGCGAAAAGCTAGTGGCTTCCTATTACAGGTAGTTTTTATTAAATAGACAAACCAACTCTCGTAAATGTCTGAATTTAGAGGGTATACTGGAAAATCATTAGAATTTTTAAAAGTTAACAAAATTGGTGTTGGTGACGTAGTAAAAATTCTTGCAGATTTAACATATTTAGGAATAATTATGCCAAGATATGAACACAGTGACGATGAACATCTAGTTCTCAAATTAAAGAGTGGATACAATATTGGATTAGAGATTGAAAAGATCAAAAAGATAGAGAAAATATCGAATTCTGAAAAAATTATTGAAAAAAAAGAAAGTTTAGAAAAAAATCCCGCTTTGCCAAAAATTCTCTTACTATCAACAGGGGGTACAATTGCAAGTAAAGTAGATTATAGGACAGGTGCAGTTACTCCAGTTTTAACTGCTGAAGAACTTAATTCATCAGTTCCTGAACTTGTTAAAATTGCCAACGTGGATGCTAAGGTATTGTTTTCAGAATATTCAGAGAACATAATGCCAGAACATTGGTTAATAATTGCTGAGAAATTAAAAGAATATTCAACTTCAAATTATTCAGGAATAATTATTGCACATGGGACAGATACGATGCATTATACATCATCATTTCTTTCATTTGCACTTGCTGGATTTCCTATTCCAATTGCACTTGTCGGTTCACAGAGATCTTCTGATCGTGCTTCATCGGACGCAGCTCTGAATTTAATAGGTGCAATAAAATTTCTTGTTGGCTGTAAAACAAATGGAGTATATGTCGTAATGCATAAAGATGAAAATGATGAAACAATTGCATGTCATTTAGGAACAAGAGTTAGAAAAAATCATACAAGTAAAAGAGGTGCATTTCAAACTATTGGTGATAATCCAGCATTTATTATTATAAATGATCAAATTCAAAGAAATATGAAAGATGAGTTTTTTAAAGTTAAAGAATTTCAACCAAGAATTAATCTTAATACAAAAGTAGCATTAATAAAATATTATCCAGGATACGATCCTAATCTTTTAGGCAAAATTATTGAAATGAATTATAGGGGAATAATTTTTGAGGGGACTGGTTTAGGACATATTGGAAAAACAATGTACGATAATGTAAAAAAAGCAAATGAAAAAGGCATTTTCTTAGGCATGACTTCACAGTGTATTGACGGCAGAGTTGGGATGACAGTATATGAAAGTGGGAGGGATTTGTTAAATTTAGGAATAATTTCTTTAAAGAATATGATTCCAGAAGTAGCATTAGTCAAAGCAATGTGGGTTCTGGGAAATTCAGAGACCCTGGAAGATGTCAAACAGATAATGCTTGAAAATATTGCTTCTGAAATATCTGATTAAAAATGAGTGATATGAATGTCTAAATTTTTCATTGAAAATATTGGATTAAAGGTTGGTCTTGAGATACATCAGCAACTATCTACTAATAAAAAATTATTCTGTAATTGTACACCACTTGAATCAGATGAATATACTATAAAATTTCAAAGAAAATTAAGAGCAGTCAAAAGTGAATTGGGGGAATATGATCCAGCAGTTCTTTTTGAGATTTCAAAATCTAAAACAATAATGTATTATGCTAATTCGGATAGTAGTTGTCTAGTAGAACAAGATGAGGAGCCCCCCCATAATTTAGATGGTGATGCAAAAAACCTTGTATTAGTTATTGCATCTGCCCTTGGATCAAATATTTTTAGTGAAATTTATCCTATGAGAAAAACGGTAATTGATGGTTCAAACACTACAGGTTTTCAAAGAACTATGCTAGTTTCCCAAGGGGGGCATATTGATGTAGATGGAGAAAAAATAGGTGTTCAATCAATTTGTTTAGAAGAAGATGCTGCAAAATTGCTCGGTGATAAGGAGGATGTAAGAGAATATAGTTTAGATCGTCTTGGAGTTCCCTTAATTGAAATTGCGTTAGAACCTGTTGAGGGGGATTCAAAAAAAATAAGAAAAATTGCATTATCTCTTGGTAGACTATTACGAAGTACAAAAAAGGTCACCCGCGGAATTGGTTCGATACGACAAGATGTTAATGTCTCTGTTAGGGATGGCGGAGGAGTAGTTGAAGTTAAGGGAGTACAGCAATTAGACCAATTAGAAAAAGTAGTAGAATTTGAGGCCAAAAGACAACATGGTCTTGTGAAGATTGCTGAAAAATTACAGAATTCTGATTTTGGGGAAATTTCAAAAAATAGTGATGTTTTTGACATAACCAATGACTTTAAGAATTGTGAATCAAAAATTATTCAAAAATCCTTAAGAGATAACTCAGTTATCAAAGCAATCAGAATCAGAAATTTTGCAGGAATGTTTAGTTATTCACCATATGAAGGAATAAGATTAGGAAAGGAAATCGGTCAGCTTGTAAAATTCTATGGGATTGGAGGAGTTTTTCATTCAGATGAATTACCAAATTACGGCATAGAAGAAAGCGATGTATCTATTGTGAAAAAAATTTTAGAAATCAATGAAATGGATTCCTTTTTAATAATTGCTGCACCTTTAATAAAAATTGATTTTGTAATTGATTCTATAATTAAAAGAATAATTCAAGCAAAGAAAGGAGTTCCTGCTGAAACCAGATTAGCTACTCAATCTGGAGAAACGGTATACCTTAGACCTAGACCAGGTGCATCAAGGATGTATCCTGAAACAGATATTCCACAAGTCATTGTAACAAAAGAAGAATTAGAAAATGCAAAGAAAAATATCCCAAAATCATGGGATGAATCCATCGATGATCTACAAAAAAAATATGGTTTGAATTTACAATTAGCAGAACAAATTTTTGATTCTGTGTATTTAGAAATTTTTGAATATACTTGTGAAAAAACCAAAATAACACCAACTTTTATAGCATCAATTCTTTGTTCTACTATTACTAATCTAGAAAGAAATGGTTTAAATTCTAAATTATTAAAAAATGAAGAAATTACAAAATCTTTCGAATTTTTATCAAATGAAAAAATTGCTAAAGAATCAATTCAAATGATTTTTGAAAATATAATGTCTGGAAAATCTAAAACAATTGAAGATGCAATTAGAAATACATCTGTTGAAACTATGAGTAAAGAGGAATTTGAAAAAATCATAGAGAGTATTGTTGTTAGTAACAAAGAAATTATTCAAAATCAAAAAGAACGTGCAATTAGTCCATTAATGGGAATTGCCATGAAAGAACTTAGAGGGAAAGTATCAGGCGAAATGCTAAATAATCTACTTTCGAAAAAAATAGAGGAGTTTTTGGAGAATAATTGAGTGATTGTATGCGGGAAGTGGGATTTGAACCCACGAACTCCTAGAAGATAAGGATCTGAACCTTACGCCTTTGACCGGGCTGGGCGACTCCCGCAACCTAAAATCTTGAAATCTAGAATAAGTTTCTTTATTATACTGTTTTAGTTATAAGACTTCAAATTAATCAAATGTGAAAGAAATGGAATTCAGAGAAATTTATTGTAATAATTGTAAAAAAATTTTAGGGCGCTATAACATAAAATTCTACAATGTTGAGAAAATTGGAGAAATGGTGAATATTCATCACGTTACCCATATACGAGATGGTCATAAGATTACGATAAGAAAATTTATCAAAAATTATAATTTAAAAAAATTGTAATTTTGTAATGGCTTCAGATAAATTGGAAATTCTTTGAATATTTTGACCAGAAATATGTTGATTCCATGGCTGTGAATATAAGAAAACATTTTTTTTATGTTTTGAAAATTTAATTGCATTTATTGGAGAGTCATCAATAAAAACATCATAATCTAAATCTGCTTTCATTGGGCCATCTATTACTGACACATAGTTTTCATATGTTATGTTATGCAATTTAAGCCATTTTTTAACAAAAGAATCAGTTGACAATTCTCTAGCTGTAACAATATCAACTTTTCCAAAATTTGAAAGATTTTGAGTGATTAATGATAAATTATTTTCCATGGGAGGGATAGAATTCCAATTGCTCCAACATGAGGTTAGCTCTGCATAAAAATCATATCGGTTAATATTAAATTTTTTCCAAAAATCCCAATTTGTTATCTCCTGCTTAGAAATGCTAGGTCTAATTTTTTTACTGTAGATTAACCATGATTCAATTACATCAGCTAGTACTCCATCAACATCTAAAGCAATATTCAATGTCATTATCTATTATTCAGTAGATTTTTGAAATTCTTCTAGAAGATTTTTTTGATGTTTGCTAAGTTTTTTTGGAATATTAACAATTATTCGTATGTATTGATCCCCCCGACTTTTTGAATTCATGTGTGGTACACCTTTGCCTTTCAATTTGATAATTGTGTTGGGTTGACTGCCAGCCTCCACTTTAATTTTTTCAGTTCCATCTAAAGTTGGAATCACAATTTCGCGACCCAAAGTAGCATCAATCATGGAAATGTCCTGATCATAGAAAATATCCATGTCGTCTCGCTTGAATTTTTGATGATCTTGAACTCTAATTCTGACAATTAAATCTCCATTTACGCCTCCAGGAATTTCATTACCTTCTTCTGGAACCGTATAATCTCCATCATCTATCCCAGCTGGAATATCAAATGATATTTTTTTAGTACCTTTTTTTCTGCCATTTCCTTTACATTCACTACAAGGTGTTTGTATGATTGAGCCATATCCTTTACATGTTGAACAAGGTTCTACTGTAACAAAGGATGCGAATCCCATGCTTCTACTTTTACGTACCTGACCTTGGCCATTACATGTTGAACAGGTATTCTTGCTTGTGCCAGGTTTACATCCAGATCCATTACATATATCACATTTTATTTCTTTGTGTAAATTGATTTCCATTTTTTTGCCATGAAGAACATCTTCAAGAGTTACTGAAGTTTCATAAAGAATATCCGATCCTCTTTGTTGACGATAGTTAGATCCTCCAGTTCTGCCAAAGATAGATTCAAAAATTGAATCAAATCCACTGCTTCGCCCAAATAAATCACTAAAGTCGCCACGGGCACCTTGAAAAATGTCCTCACTACTATATTTCCCATCAACACCAGCGTGACCATGTTGATCGTAAACTTTCCTTTTTTCAGGATCTGAGAGAATAGCATAAGCTTCAGAAATTTCTTTAAAGTGTTCTCCAGCCTCAGCAGATTTGTTACGATCAGGATGAAATTTTAGTGCTAATTTTCTATATTGTGTTTTAATTTCATTAACTGGGGTTGTTTTTGAAACTCCTAAAACTTCGTAATAATCACGTTTTGCTGTCATGAATCATCCTTTAATTGTAATTGATGTATAAATCGTCGAATTTGTAAGATTAGTTTTTAGCCTCATCAGTTGAAGATGATTGAGAACTTTGTTGATCGTTGTTTGATTCCTGTTGATCTCCTGTTCCAGTATTTTGCTGTGCTGAACCAGGTTGAGGTGTGACATTTTTGTAAAGTTCGGTTGTAACTTCATTCACTATTGATTTTAAAGTATCAAGTTTTGGTTTAAGTTCAATAATCTCCTTATCAAGAGATTCCTTAACTTCTTTTACAGCATCAGTAATTTTAATTCCCTGCTCTTGTGATATTTTATCTTTAAGATCGTGGTTAACGAGTTTTTCAACAGTATAGATGAAACTTTCAGCCTCATTTTTTAGATCGATTTTTTCTTTTTTCTTTTTATCTTCATCTGAGAATTTTTCAGCATCTTCTTTAAGTTTTTCAATCTCCTCTTTTGATAGTTTTGAATTAGATGAAATTGTAATTTTTGCTTCTTTTTTTGTTCCAAGATCTTTTGCAGCTACATTAATTATTCCATTTGCATCTATGTCAAATTTCACTTCAATTTGAGGAATTCCTCTTGGAGCTGGTGGTAAATCTGTGAGATTGAAGCTTCCTAAAGAAACATTATCAGTTGCCATTGGTCTTTCTCCTTGAACTATATGGATCGTAACTGCGGTTTGGTTGTCTGCAGCAGTGGTGAAAACTTTACTTTTTGATGTCGGTATTGTGGTATTTCTTTCAATTAATGGTTCTCTCACTCCACCCAAAGTCTCAATCCCTAATGTTAATGGCGTTACATCTAGTAATACAATATCACTTGTTACATCGCCAGCAATTATTCCTGCTTGAATTGCTGCACCCATGGCTACTGCTTCCATTGGATCTACTCCAGATTCAGGTTCTCTTCCCAATATTTCGCCAACAAATTTTTTCACTAGCGGAATTCTTGTTGGTCCCCCAACCATGACAATTTTATTAATATCGGATTTTGATAGTTTTGAATCTTCAAGTGCTTTTTCAATAGAAGGTTTACATCGTTGAATAATGGGTCCAATTAATTCATCTAGTTTTGCTCTTGTCATTCTTAGTTCAAGATTCTTTGCTCCAGTTGAAGGATCATGAGCAATGAAAGGAAGATTGATGTCAGTTTCCATAACTGTCGAAAGTTCAATTTTTGCTTTTTCTGCAGCCTCCCTAATTCTAGTCATTGCTGTAGAATCTTTAGAAAGATCAACTCCCTCTTTTTTCTTGAATTCGTCTAGAACATAATTAATTATAATTTTATCCATGTCTGTTCCACCTAATTGAGTATCACCAGAAGTACTCATTACTTCAAATACACCACCACCCATCTCCATTATTGTAACATCTAGTGTTCCTCCCCCAAAATCAAATACAAGAATTTTCATGTCTTCTTTGGTTTTATCTAATCCAAATGCCAAGGCTGCAGCTGTTGGTTCGTTGATTATTCTTACAACATCAAGACCAGCGATAGTTCCTGCATCTTTAGTGGCTTGACGTTGATTATCATCAAAGTAGGCTGGAACAGTGATTACAGCT
>Ga0315297_10002945_pt1 | contig 10881 bp, 22 predicted proteins | sample YL17G15_0_MG_FD_203628 | JGI IMG/M metagenome (GOLD analysis project Ga0315297, IMG submission 203628) | Sediment microbial communities from Yellowstone Lake, YNP, Wyoming, USA - YL17G15_0 | ecosystem: Environmental > Aquatic > Freshwater > Lake > Sediment | place: USA: Wyoming | collected...
TAAAGATAGCAACGTTTCTAACATCGTCAACCGACAATCGCGCCTTGACAGTAGAAAGTTAGGTCTTATGATCTCGATATGGGCAAACAGTCGATCGGAGTGCACGCGACGGTCAAAAGCCGCCAGGAAATCCGAAACGGGGTCGACGTCTCGCACGTACGCGCTCAGTGCGTTTTCGTCGGACCGGACGCGCAAAAGCGCGCGGAAACGTGGGCGAAGACCTGGGAAGAGGGATGCCGCGGCATCTTCGTGCCGGTCCAAGTCGAAGTCGAAGAGTGACAAATCTTGCGGGCCCTAATCCCGGCTCGCGGTAGCTCCGAACCAAGATGGGATGCGGGCCTGACCCCGGCTCGCGCTTTCGCGGCGAACCAAGAAGGGGTCCTCTTCGGAGGACGTGAAAGGCAAACTCCCTTTGAAGGAGTTTTCCATGGAGCCCTGCGGAAAGGGGCAAGTACCGTGCGGTACCGCCCCCGTCTCGCTTCACCTCAGAACGGATGACACCACGTGTCATACTGGCGCGGCGTGATCTCCCGGCTCTTACAGAGCCCGTCCGTCCAGTCGTTCCACGCCTCGCGAAGCGCCGGCTTGTCGTTCGGGCCGTACTTCGCGATCACGAGCGGGAGCACCTCCGCCCGAAACAGCGCGACCGCTTCAACCTTCGTCACTTCGCGCCAGCCTTTCCAGCGTCCACCGGGCACGCGCCGAGCGACGCCAGCGAAACCATCGTGCCGACGTTGCAGCCGACCGCCCGCGCGTAGTCGAGATCTCGCGCCACGCGGGCGCGCTCCTCGGGGGTTCGCGCGTGGCGGATGATACAGAGACACTCATTCGACGGGTTAGCCATTTTCCTTCGCCCTCCTATCTCAGATCATAATCACTTATTTCTCATAGTCAAGGGTTGACTTTAGAAGGATCTAGGTTAGATTAGGGATATGAGCGTCACGTTCAACGGCACGCGGGTCGACACCTCGGTCTCTTGGGGTACGCGCATCGTGCGCACTGAGGATGAGCGCGCGGAGGACTCCGTAGGCTTCAACATGGCTAACGGTAACGCTAGCGCGTTCCTTCGCTTGCTAGCGATTCCCCTGGACGATGAGAGCGGCCTTTGCGGCTCCCTTCCCATGGCTGACATGGTGCGGGCCGTGCAGCGCGCTCGCGCGTCTTTCGAGTACCGCGTTGATGCGGTTACGCGTGCGCCCTCGGAAGGTCGGGGCGCGCAGGGATGCCGCTTCTTTTCGGGCGGCGTGGATGAGTCGTATTTCGTTCGCCGCTTGGCCGAGTTCTCGGAGCTGTTGGCGGATTGGATCGAGCTGGGCGCGGATGGAGTCTCATGGGGCTAGGGGCCTCGCCCTTCGGGGCGCGCAGCGAGCAAACTCCCGTAGTAGGAGTTTTCCATGTGCGAGGCTTTACGAGGCTCCGAAATGGAGCCCCGTTGCCCGGATTGCTTAGACTAGAGCCGTCCGCGCATGCGAACGAACATCCCCGCGCCAGTGTTGCGCCCGCTGTAGACGCGCCCATCGATCGTCGCGCTCCACGCGAACATGCGAACGGGAAAGCCCCCAAACACATTGCGATTGAGCCATGAACCCGTGAGGCGAAGCGGCGCGATTTCCTCCCCGTTCCAAGTCGTGAGGACGTAGCGCTTACCCCACGTCCACGAGCCCGGCGCGTCACGCTCCGAGACGTAGGCGTTGATCACGCCGTGTGCTTCGTCGACCACACTACCGAGGGCCGCGAAGTCCCGACCCTGAAAGGTCACGGTCCCCACCTCGACGCGTGCCCCGTTGTCTGCCGTGAACGTCTCCGATTTGCTGGCAAAGGTCATTTGGCCTTACCCTCCTAGCCCTAGAAGATAAGCACCTTCCCTCTATTGTCAACGCTTGACTAAGCGATAGACGTGCTTAAGATCTGAGGTAGAGGGCAAGACAAATGCTGGTCTATATCTATCGAGCGGCGCTCTACTGCGAGGATTGCGGCGCGGCTATCCGTGAGGATTTGACGAAGGCCGGCGACGCGCCCGAGGACCCCGACGACGAAGGGTCTTACGACTCCGACGACTTCCCGAAGGGGCCGACCGAAGAGGGCGAAAGCGATTCCCCGTCCCATTGCGACGGATGCGCGTGTTTCCTTGAGTCGACCCTCACGAGCGAGGGTGAGGCGTACGTTATCGGGCTGGTCAAGCGTGACCGCGCGAAGGGAGCCCCCGCGTTCACGCCGCTTGCCGCTATGCCCGTCTCCGAGCAGTACGGGGGACCGGGCCAATACTCGCGCCCTTCCGAGGAATGGGCCGCGTTTTACGACCACCTCGACTTCGGCCCCGATCCCGAGGACGACGACGAAGGGCCGCAGTGTACCGCTTGCGGCGAGCGCGATTGTCCGACCCCGGATGAATGCGACGAAGGGAACACGCATTCCCCCATTCCAGCCGACTTCGTGCCGCAACCACTTCAACCGGGCCAAGCGGCAAAGGACCGCGTCACGTGCGGTCATTGCGGGCTTTCGTGGGATGACGGCGTGTCTACGGGTCGCACCCCTACGCCAAGCGGACGCTGCCCTTTCGAGTACTTCCACACATACGACGACGAAGGGGAACCGATCGCCTGCTGGAAAGAGGGATGCTATCTCGCCGTGCTCGACGACGCGGGGAAGTGTGAGGTGCATGGCTATCCGCCGGAGTGACGGGCCGGGCCTTCGGGCCTCGTGCCCAAGCAAACTCCCATCTAAGGAGTTTTCCATGCCCCTGGCCCCGAAGGGCCGCCCCCTCACGAGGGCAAGTCCACACCTGACGAGCAGTCGAGGCAGTAGGCCGCGTACCCGTTCAGCGCGCCTTGCGTGGTGAGTCGCCCTTCGCAAAGCGGGCACGGGTCCGCAACGCGCCAGTGCTCGCCGTCGTGCTCGATCGCGCCCACCTCATGCACGTGCGCCGGAACGTGCTTCACGCCTTCGATGATGCGAATCATGGTGCCCCCACAAAAAACTGTTCGGGTTTGCCGTTCACGGTCACGTTGTCGCGCCACGTGAGACCGATGCAATGGTCGTTCAGGTCGCACACGATGAGCCACTGGCCGATGTTGTCCCGGATGACCCGGTACGCCGTGTTAGCCCAATGAACCTTCTTACCCGCGAGAACCGCCGCCTTGATTTCGTCTAGCGTCATGGTCTAGATCATAGCCACGGCTCCCCTATTGTCAACGCACGACTAAAGACAAATAACCTGTCAGACCTAGCCCCTCCCCTGCGTCCTTACGAGTATGCAAGCAAGCATACGCGCGACGGGGGCCGCAGCTCTGGTTAGGAGGGTCGGCGCCCTCACAAGGCGGTCGGGGGCGTATCATCGCCCCTTGACCATAGGACCCTCGTGGTTATGATCTGAGGATGGCAAGCAAGAAAGCGGAGCGCGTGAAGTCCGCCGAGGAAATCGCCGGTGAGACTGAGTTCTACCGGCGCCGCAATTTCCCGGCATGCACGGTGCGCTACATGAAAGGCAACCGTGACTTTACGGCTGTTCTCTCCGCGCTGGGCCATGAGCTGGGCACGAAAACGGAGATCACTACGCGCGGGAAGGTGACGCAAGTTCACTACTCGCTTCCGGCGCTGGACCGCTACCACGCGCATATGGCGCTCCCGGTCGCACGTGACCCCATGGGCGAGCGCGAGACGCACGCCGAGTATATCGAGCGACGCGACGGCAAACCCGAATACGAGGCTGACTAATGTTCACCGATAGAGATCTCGTGGTCATGATCGAGGTAGCTCAGGAGCTACGGGCGGCAATCAAAAAGGGCGAAACCCCGGACGTGCAAGCGGTCGAAGACTTGTGCGGATTCGTCCTCGCACAAAACGAAGCGTTCCCCGACGACGACGACGACGACCCCGCGGTCACCGCGGCCAACACCCTACCGCGTAACGCCTTGCTCGACGCGGCAAAAGCCGGTCAGGAGCTGGGCACATGCGACGACGACTAGTACCGCGCGGTACCAAACAGAAAGGAGGATAGATTTTTGCAGCACCTCAACCTCGTGAACTGATTTTGCCGCTTCGTCGGCGTGGGCCGCATCCTGAACGAAAAGGGGTGCGGCCCTTCTCTTCAGCTTCACGGAAAACTCCCATTATAGGAGTTTGCTGGCACCACGCTTGCACGCGGGGCGACCTTGCGATCGTCCCCGTCGTGCGTACGCTGCTAGAGCGCTCTCGGGTAGAAGTAGCCCGGCTCCGCCGCGACCTTCCCCACGCGGGCCGGCGCCTCGGCTTTCGTGTAGTAGTGGCGTCGCGTGTCGTCTCCGATGTACGGCTCGCGATTGTCCGGCTTCCCTTGAGAGACCCACCGGTCGTGTCCGCCATTCATCCAACCGAGGTTATTGAACCCGGCGTAATTGCCGGTCTCATGCAAGATGCCTTCGAGCAGGATGTAAGCGCCCTTGCGCATGTCGGCGGTCACGTACGGATCCTCGCGTGCGAGGAATGCGTTGACCCGCGCGAGCACCTCAGAAACGTCCACCGTCTTACGTCGTTTGGCCATGGTCTTTATCTCCCCTACCCTCAGATCATAAGCCCGCCCCATCGCTTAGTCAAGGCTTGACTATAGAAAGATCGTGGATATGCTATGAGATAGGAGGGCGAAGGAAATGCACGACTATCAGACCCGAGGCTGCAGCAAGTACGGCGCCAGCATGGGACGCGGAAGCGACCTTGCGAGCGACACCACGGCAAAGCTGACGATCCGCAAGGTGCCGCTTGACCAGGGCGGATACGACCCCGGCGGCGCTTACTGGGGCACGCCGGATAACCTCTACATGGTGTCCGACGATGACGGCCGCGTGTCCTACTCGCGCGGCGCATCCTTCGAGGCCGTCAAAGCCGACTTCCCCCACGCTACGTGGATGTTCGCAACGATTTGCGAGGATGACATCGCGGACATGGTGTCCGGCTACACGGAAGCCGCGCTCTGGTCTACCAACGATGAGAGCGACGAGAGCGGCGGCGAGCCGTTGGATGCGAACTACAATACGTCGGACCTTTCGCCGGAAGCGCTGGCGGAAATGACACTCGATTGCCGCCTTTTCGTCGAATTCAACGCGCTTACCCTCGCATGCCTCGCGACGGTCACTAACATTGACTGGTCTCTTATCGGTCACTGTTTTTGGCTCTCACGCAACGGCCACGGTTGCGGCTTCGGGGACGGGGACTTTCCCGATCCCTGGGATGACCTGCTAAAGGACGCGTGCGGATGGCGCACGACGTTCGGCGAGGTCTACCTGTACGTCGGCGACGACGGGCAGATCCACGGCGGCTGACACGACGAGGGCGGGCCAACGGGTCCGCCTTTCCTCTACGCTCGACGGCAAACTCCCACTAAGGGAGTTTTCCATGGGAGGCGAAACCATGCGGGACGCCTTCCTAGGTGCGCCCCGCTGGGAAACCCGGCCGGATTTTTTGCCTGAGTCTTAGAGCGGCGAGATGGCCCCGTCCGCGTGGATCCGCGCTCCCTTGCGCTTGGCCGCGACACACGCCAGCTTGTAGACCGTCGCCGCGTCCGCCGCCCGATGGTCGACTTCCGCCGCGAAGTCACACGCCACGGCGAAGAACGCCGCCACGTCGTCGCGCTCCCCGCTCGTTAGCTCCGTCCCGTCTCCGAGCATGGCCACGATGGCGATGAATTCAGCCTGTCCCACCTCCCACGGGTTCCCCACGGCCGCATGGAAAAGTAGCTCCGAAGCGTAGCGCTTGACGTCGATTGTTTTCATTTGTCGTGCCCTCTTACCGCACAAGATAGGGACGACCTTTCTACTGTCAAGGCGCGATTGTCGGTTGACGATGTTAGAACCATGGTCATACTGTCATTCAGGAGGGCGAAGGAACATGACCACCAACTACGGCCAGTTTTTCGAGACCAAGACCCGAGACAACGGGGCGAGCTTCGTAACGCTCAAGGATGAGGCGCCCGAGTGGCTGGGGGAGGCCGTGCGCGATGCGCACCACGGCGACCTGCCGAACGATTGGATCTTCGCCCAGTGCGAGGCCGCGGTCGATGCCTTCGACAACGGCAACGTCACGAGCGACGACGACGTGCATGAGCACGCCGACGCGCAGGTCGACGTCTACACGCGCGACGTGTTCCAGTGGGCCGCGGACTTCTGCCTCTCCTCTACCTACGGCGAAGCCGAAGAGGAGGCCGCCGACATGGGGACCGACACGAAAGAAATCGTCAAGGTGCTTCAGGCGATCCAGTACTGCGCGATCTCGCGTATCGTGCGCATCATGTTGGAGGCGTGCGAGAACGCCGAGAACGCGAGCGACGACGGGGCGAGCGACGGCGACGAGGAAAGCGCGGGGGCGTCATGAGCCGCCAGCCCATCGCCTACGAAGTCAAGCGGGCGCGCCACACGTACGACGATCACGACCACGTGCATTGCGCGGGGTGCAACGCAATCGTCACCGGCCCGCATCAGGCCACGGCGCAACCCAAGGGCAAAGGCATGTGGGCGCGCGAGTGCTCCGACTGCGGCGTGGTCACTTGGTACGACGTCGACAACGAGTGACAAGCGGGGCGGGCTCGAAAGGGTCCGCCCCTCTTCGCTTCGCTCAACAGCAAACTCCCCTTAGAGGAGTTTTCCTGACCCAGGCCCGAAGGCCGGTCCATCAGGACCACACCTCGCGCTTCCATGAACGCTTCGCGTCCTTGGGGCGACGGTCGCGCCGGTCGCGCATCGTGGTCGTCGTCTGCCCGTAGCGCACGCGCATGGCTACGGCGATCGGGTTACGAATCGGGTTGCGGATTGACTTGCTCATGCCCAGAAGATAAGGATCTCTTTTCTATTGTCAACGGTTGACGTTGGAGTAATCGTGGATACAGTAGAGAGCAGGAGGGCAACGACAATGGATAACAACGACAACGCCTCGAACGACCCCATCATCATCCAGGGGCAGAGCCAGGTGCGGGACTTCCGCATGGTCATGATCAAACACGGCCTGGAGGCTGAGATGCGGGGCTGGCGTCTCACGGCGAAGGCGCCGCGGTGCTTCGTCATCATCGCGCGCGAGTTCGGCATCAAGGCGAAGCGCGGCCCCGAGGGCAAGCGCGCCGCATACGAGACCTTCTGCCAGCGCTTCGGGTTCGAGGTAAAGCCGGTGACACCGTGACCGCGCCGCGTCGCTTTAGAGAGCAGGAGGGCAGGATAAATGCGCTTTGGGAGCGCGACGATATCCAATTCGCGCGGCTCCTCGCGGAGATCAAAGCGGTAGGGCTGACGGCCGATCAGGTCAAGTGCCTCGGTGTGTCGATGGACCTTTCGACAGAGCAGATCTGCGAAATCCTCGACCGTGCCGAAGAGACGTTCGAGGCGCTGGTCGAGAAACACTCGCTCTAGCGGAAAGGGTCGGGCCTACGGGTCCGGCCCTTTTTCCCACGCCCATGGAAAACTCCCAATAGAGGAGTTTTCCCGCAACGCACGGCGCTAGCCGCCCCAATGAGCGGCCTTACCTCGCATCGAATGCAAGCGCAGATTCTCGAAATCACCCGGCACCACCATCGGCTCGCGCGACGGCGAAATGGTCCCGACGTAGAGGAGCGCAGCGTGCGCGCTCTCAAACACCGTGCGCGTCGCCAGCGTGTAACAGCCCGCGCCTCCCTCTTCCACGCTCTCTCGCGCAATCACAATGAATGTCTCGGCCATGACAGAAAGATAGCCACTCCTTTTCTAATGTCAACGCTTGACGTTGGTGTGATCGTGGATATGATTGAGAGAGGAGAGCAAAGACCATGGCTACCATCGAACACGGATTCAACATGGCGCGCGTTCGCGAACTACTCGACAGCGAAGACTGGGAGAGCGACGACGCGCTTGGCGGCGATCAGGTGCGCCGCTTGTACCTCGGGACGGTGTTTCAGCTGACGCCCAGCGGCAAGTATTACATGCCGTTCGCGTGCTCCAACGTGATGGGCTGCGCGACGTGCCACGGCACGGGCAAGGTGTTCCCGCGTTCGCTCAAGCGCCGCACGCACAAGAAGATGCTTGCCCGGCACGCACGGGTGATGCGCAAATTCGATGCGCTCTACGGCGATGCGCCCGCGACGTACGCCGGCTCGGACTCCGACACTCGGCCCGGCATGCCTTCGCTGGTCAAGGCGTGGCGTCCCACGAATAAACGTGCGGCGTTCGCGTTCATCGATCGCCAGCCCGCGGCCTACCGTCTGCGGTACCTCGGCATCGGCGCGCAGTGTCTCGCATGCGGGGGCAATGGCTCGCGCGAGGCTCACCTGGACGAGCTTTGGCGCGAGAAGGCCGAGAAGGCTTTCGAGGATTACGGGCTCAGCCTGGAAGCCGGCGACGGAGACCCGTGCGACCTTTTCGCATGCGAGTACCGCGATGCTCCCGACGACGACGAAGACGGCAACGAAGACGAGCCGCACGACCCTCCGGGCTACGGCGTCTGGAACGGAGAGTAAGCAGTACCGCGCGGTACCTCGCCCCGAAAGGGGCGGGGACGCGGCCTTGCCCCCGAAAACTCCCATAAGCCCATGGGTCCTAGGCAAACTCCCAACCTAGGAGTTTTCCATGGAGGGCCGCGCAAAGGCGCGAGCCGTGAGGCCCGCGCCCTGCCGTTCAGTTCTCGCGCGGGCCGGGGAAGACCGCGACGGCCGCGTCGCACGCGGCGTTGAACTCGCTCGGCTTGAAGCCGGGGTCATTCCAGAAGAGGAGCGCGAAGCTCGCTCGAATCTTCGCCCGCTCCTCCGGGGTTCCGTTGGCGCGCTGCACGATGGCGATGGCCCTGAGATAGATCTGCTTGTTTCGCATTTTCGTCTGCCCTCCTGTCCTTCAATCTAAGTCCGCTCTTTCTATTGTCAAGGCGCGATTGTCGGTTGACGATGTTAGAACCGTGGCTAGGTTGTCCAGCGGAGGACAGAACCATGCAAGTGATTCAGGACGATACCGGCGCGCTCGCGCGCTACTTCACTGGCCGCGTCGAAGCGGCTCGGGACACGCTTGCCGCGTGCCACCTGTCCAAGTACGCGGACGAAGTGTGCATCATGCTCCCCAAGTCGGGGGCGGAATTCGAGCGCTTCGTCTACTGGGCGGAGGCCATGCGCGACACGTTCGCCCGCTGGGCTTCGCTGGCCCACGTCCAGGCCGCGCACGACGCGACCACACTGGCCGCTGCGCACGCCGCACTGACCGTGCTGGCCATGGACGCGCGCGCTCTGCTCACGCGCCACCAGGCACGGCTCGCACGCCGCGGGGAGGTCTAAGGCCCACGGCGGAAGGAGCAAAGGCCACATAGCTACACTCGGCACCCTGCCACGCGAAAGCGTGTGCGGGGTGTCCGTGTTTAATCCGCACGACGCCCGCGCGTCATAACGTCCTTGACGCAATGCGTCAGGCGCGATGCCCGAGGTGTGACGAGCGAGCCCGCGCGGGGACTGGGAACCCCTGGGCAATCTCCCAACCATTCTTCACGTACCCGAGCGTGCGTGAGGATGGATGCGTGGGGCTGCCTGGCAAACTCCCATACACGGAGTTTTCCCCTCCTATGGGGGCCGGCAGGGACTTGGGAGTTTTCTCGGGAGTTTTCCTGGCGGGGTTTGGGGGTACGTCGGCGAACGTTTCACTTGAGCAGCTTGGGTGGGGCGGGAAGCGCGAGGGGTTCGAGGTCCACGTCGGTCTCATCGACGAACGGTTCCATGAGACCCATGCGAGTGAGCGCGAAGTCGACGACGGACTTAAGATCTGAAGGGTCGACCACGCCTCGTGAGATGGCCTTGCGCAACGCCGACTCGCTCATGTCGAACAGCTCCGCGAGGTCCGTGAGGCAGTAGGCCCACACCTTCTGGCGGCCCACGCGCTTGCCCGAAAGCACGTTCGCGCTCGCGATGACGCGCCGTCGTGGCTGCTTCGACCTTCTCACACCACTCGATCTACACCACTTGTCACATAGCTTGGCAGGCTATGTGACAAAACAGGTGGTATGATTGCATTGTCTAGTGACCGGGCGGCGTGTGTTTCACGTGAAACGTCCAGCAAACTCCCATACGGCCCTCGATGGAGAGCAAAAAGGAGTTTTCCCCAGACCCCTCCCCCTGGGTCGCATCAAATTAACGGGAGTTTGCCTCCCTTAAATCGTCACTCCTGGGAGTGTGAAGGGCAGAGGGTAAATAGGAAATGTCACATAGCTGTTAAGAGCTATGTGACTTAAAAAGGAGGGTACACAAGATCTTGTACTCTCGTGATTTGAGGATGAGGACCGCAACGGTCCCGATCGAAATCGCTAACCGCTCGAAACTTCAGCACTCTTATTTTTGCGCCGATACCGCTGCTTCAAACGTGCCGTCCACGCATACGTGAGGTTCGGTTTGGCCATGAAAGAACGCAGGTCTGGCGAAGGGTGAAACCACTCCCCTAACAGGCGTGAACGGTCGAAGAGCAAGTGCAAACGCTTCTCCAGGTGTCTCCCGCCTGGAAGGGAGCATCGTATGTGAAGGGTCTCGGCGTTACCTGTTTGGAGAGTTAGACGGCGCTCTTCGGGCTCGTCAGAGACTCCTATCTTTACCGGGCCGTTTTCGCCCCTCTGAATGAAGTAGACACGAGTGCCCTTGTCTCGCGCCTTACATTCAGCTTCAGACTCTTCGGGTACAGGTTCAGGCGGACCCGTGTACTCAAGGCCGTGCGCTTTACAGACGACTCGTAAGCGAGCTTCGCAACGCTTCTGGTACCAAGCACCTCGGGGAGCCATTTGATTTTAGAGCTTAGCAATTTTGTACTTCATCGCCCCCGAATGTGCTTAGCAGACACTCGGCGGCATTGTCAGGGGTCGACGGCGTAGACGCGAGGGACGAAGCTCTTTCGGCAACGGATGCAGAAGTCGAATTCGCCTCCCGTGTAGCCG
>Ga0315297_10002948_pt1 | contig 10879 bp, 3 predicted proteins | sample YL17G15_0_MG_FD_203628 | JGI IMG/M metagenome (GOLD analysis project Ga0315297, IMG submission 203628) | Sediment microbial communities from Yellowstone Lake, YNP, Wyoming, USA - YL17G15_0 | ecosystem: Environmental > Aquatic > Freshwater > Lake > Sediment | place: USA: Wyoming | collected...
AGCGCTTGCAGAAAATACGCTTTGGCATCTTCGAGGCGGCCTATCTGGGCTAAAGCTGCGCCGAGGTTATTGAGCGCTTTTGGAAACAGCGGGTTGAGTGAGATTGCGATCTTATAATGTTCGATACCCTCAGGAAATCGGTTCATATAAGTGAATGTCAGGGCAAGGTTGTTATGAGCTTCGGGATAATTAGGATTCAGATTGATTGCATTCGAGAAATGCATGATGGCTTCCTGATATTTTCCCGCGTCCATTAAAATCGTTCCTAAATCATTGAGCACCTCCGGGTAACGAGGGTTTAATTCCAATGCCCGTGTTAAATGTTTCTCGGCTTGCTCCGAATTCTGTTGTTGGATCAAGGTCGCTCCGAGGCATCCGTGGGCCAGGGAATTATTTTCCTGGACACTGAGCGCGTGTTGAAACAAAGTGATGCCATCTTTCCAATGCTGAACTTGGAGATAGCATAAGATGGAGAGAACAATAATGGTGCTCATGCCGGCTAATGCAAGGCTCCTTTTGTACGAGGTACGTAACGATAAAAAATCTTTAATACCCCACGCAATGATTATGAAAAATCCGATGGAAGGAATATACGTATATCGATCAGCCAATGCTTGTCCACCCACCTGAACAATGCCGATGACCGGGACCAACGTGCCAATGAACCACAGCCACCCGGTTAATAAATAAGGGAAACGATGTCGGGAGCTCCAGGCAAACCAGGAAAATCCTCCCAAAATGATAGATACAAACCCCAGTTTCCAAAGTGCAAATGCTGAATCGGCATAAGGGTAAAAAACAGACAATCCAACCGGCCAAAAGAACTTATAAAGATAAGTGCCGTATGAAATGATTGCGTTTTCGATGCGCAAGGGCATAGGCTTTAAATTCAAAGAAACAATTGCCTCTCCGGAGCTTTGAGCCCAGAGTGTAAGGATGATCGATATCAGAACGAGGACGAAGAGCGGTATTTTTTCCTTCAACAGTGAAATCGAGGAATGACGTGTCTGAAATCGCCGTAACGGCCAGAAATCGATCAACATAAGGGTAAATGGCAATGTAACCAGCATGGGCTTTACCATGAGGCCCAAGCCCAGACTGACTGCCACAGGCAGGTAGTTTTTCAGGACGGGAGTTCGGATATACCTGAGATAAAGCCATGTGGTTAAGAGCCAAAAAAAAGCGCTCATCACATCCTTTCGTTCTGCAACCCAGGCGACCGATTCGACATGGAGCGGATGAATGGCAAACAACATGGCAACAAAGAAACTGGGCCAAATTTCTTTTGTCATGGATTGAAGGATTCGAAACAGCAAAAGACAATTCAGCAGATGCCACCATAGATTGGTAAGATGATGACCGCTTGGAGCCAGCCCATACAACTGGTAATCCAACATATGCGACAGCCAGGTGAGAGGATGCCAGTTGGCACCGTGGTTGGTCGTGAAGGCCCAGAGGATGCTGTCGCAGTGAAATCCTGCTTGGACATTAAAATTACCTGTCACGTAAAGCGGATCATCCCATATGATGAAGTCGTGTTTTCGAACTTGGCCGTAAACCAAGAGCGTGATTAAGATTATTAACAGGCAAAGCGGGAGATAATTTCCAAGTATTTTGCTCAGGAATCGATCCACAGGCGTTGAAATCGGACTCGGCATTTTGACCTTTCGAGGGTGATTGAATCTCTTCGGGTCATATTCCCCGAAACTTGCTTCGATGAGAGAGAATCCACCAACATTGAGATACACCGCAGATTGCTGCGGGGAGGGTCATATTTTTTGTTTGATGCGAACTTGCTTGTCTGCGGGGGAAGAATATGAAGGCGGGCCTTGATTGTCAAGGAGATTATTGATCCGTAGGCTTCCTATAGGTAGTCGTGATCGCCATGGACGGCATGGACAGTCATTTCCCAAACTCCGCAAGGACAAATCCGGCGCAGAAACCGCAGCCGATGAGCTCCTCGCTGAGTATGAGCGTATATGATTTTTCTTCTTGCATTCGAGGAACAATAATACTACACGCACAAAATATTAAGTGGGAGTATCTGAAAAAACACATGATTAAATCCGCGATCGTCTACGGTATTTTCATCCTATCCGGCGCCACAGCGCTGGCATACCAGGTCATCTGGTCTCGCTGGCTCGGTCTCGTTTTCGGAAATACAACGATATCGGTCTCGGTCGTGCTGGGAAGCTTCATGATGGGCTTGGCCATCGGGAGCTGGCTTGCGGGGAAACTCCTTCACCGTATTGAGAACCCGCTAAAGATCTATGCGCTCATGGAACTCGGGATCGGCCTCTTTGCGCTTTCTTTTTCGTATCTTTTTCGATTCGTTGACGTAATCTTCACCTTCCTGGTCGGCGCCGAGTCGCCCGTGACCTATAGTCTTCTTGTAAGAGCCATCTGCTCCTCACTGTTATTACTCGTCCCCACGACGCTGATGGGAGCGACGCTGCCGCTTCTCACCGAGTTTTTTCGCCGGAGTCCTCGGCACACATTCAGTTGGAAAGCCGGCCTCCTTTATGCCGCAAATACTTTCGGCGCGGCTGCCGGTACGATCGTTGTCAGTTTCTTTCTGATCGAGCTGCTCGGCATATACGTGACGACCCTGATTGCAGCGCTTGTTAATATCGTCATCTCAGTGGTCGCCTTCCTCTATGCTCGAAAGTCCGAACTGCTCCCGCGGGGCAACAGCTTGGCTTTTACCAAAAAGCTTGACTCCATCGGCCTGCTTGCCCTCGGGGTTCTCGGGGCAAGCGGTGCGACGGCTCTTGCCTCCGAGGTGCTTTGGACCCGCACGATCGAATCGCTCATTGGAAACTCCACGTACGCGTTCGCAACGATCGTTATCGTCTACCTGCTGGGTATCGCCGTAGGAAGCTGGGTCATTTCCCTGCTGGTGAACAGGCTCACGATGCTTCCGATCTGGCTCGCGGGGATGCAGCTCGGTATGGGAATCTGGACGGTCGTTGCCATTTTTCTTTTTGAAGGTATCAGCGGATCTCTATCGCAGTCTCAGGAACAGCTCATTCCTCTCTCAGCCATCCTGATAAGCTACTTGAAGGCAGTGGCCGTCCTCATCCCTCTGTCACTGCTCTCCGGCGCCTGTTTCCCTCTTGCAACCCGTATAATCGACCCAGGCAGGGAGGACGCGCGGGGCGTGCTGATCGCGCGGGCATATGCTTGGAACACCGTCGGTGCACTTGCCGGTTCCCTCTTTGCCGGCTTCATTATCGCTCCCTTTTTTGATTATTTCTCCTCCCTCTATCTTCTGGCGGCGATCTACAGCTTCACTGCGCTCGCGGTTGCAGCGGCACTTGTCCTGCCTGCCTTTCAGGATGTCTCTCGCCGGCCGGTCTTGATAGAGCTCGGCATGGTCTCTCTTGTTCTTCTTTTTATCTCAGCGATATGCCTGACCGACACGAATTATTATCAGCGACGATTGGAATCCAATTACCTGTCGATAGAAGTCGTCTATCACCGGCCTGGTCTCCAGGGCGTTACCACGGTGCTGAAAGATAAGAATGACGCCCTTGCCAACAGACTGCTCGTGAACGGCATGGGGATGACGCGGAAAGTCACGGACACAAAGATGATGGCCCACTTGCCCATGCTCCTGCACCCGAATCCCCAAGACACGCTCGTGATCTGCTTTGGTATGGGTACGACCTACCGATCTGCGGTCAGTCATGGAGGGAAGGTTACGGCCGTAGAGCTTATCAAGGAGGTTCTGGACGTGTTCGATCACTTTCACGAAGACGCTGAGCAGGTTCGCGCCTATCCCAATGGAAAGATGATCGTGAACGACGGCAGGAATTTTTTGAAGCTGACCAGGAACCGGTTTGACGTCATCACCCTCGATCCTCCTCCGCCGATAGACGCCGCGGGCGTAAACCACCTGTATTCCCGCGAGTTCATCGAGCTGGCGAAGTCCCGCCTGAAAAAGGGCGGCATCATGGCGCACTGGATCCCGCGTCCCGGAACACTGTCCGGTGTCGATGACTGGAAAACATTCAACATGCTCGTCGCGACGTTTATGGATGCCTTTCCCTATGTTTACAGCCAATGGGCGTTTCACGACATAGGTCTACACATCCTCGGGTCGATGGAACCGATTACGATATCATCTGAGCAGGTGCGACGCCGCATGGACAACGGTATGATCCGAAAAGACATCGACGAATGGGACGCCGTACCATTCACTTACATCATGGGTATGGAACGTAAGTTCGACGATCTTCGATCGTTCCCGCGCATTACCGATGATCGGCCGCGGCTCGAGTTTTATTTGCTCACGACATGGGCCGAAGGTGGTCGCAAGATGCAGGCCAGCACTTTCTGGTGAGTTTGATACCGAACGGTTCCGTGGAAGTTCAGCTTAGACTGCCTGTGGATCGGACTGTCCGGCCCTGCAGTTTTACTGTACTATCGCCCAAAAATGATTGATCCCTACACCGCGCCGACTCTACGAGCAGCCCTGTCAATGTTCAGCGCCGTGGATAGTTCCTCGCCATCTGCACGATCGCGGGATTGTTCCTTAGAGCGGCGGCCATTTCCTTGAATTTGTATTGGTCGCAGAAATCGATGGCCGCGTAAATGGAGTGCGCCACCGTCTCGTTCATAACTGCTGCATAGGGGTCATTCTCAAGGCCGCGAAGAACGCTTTTCAGGGCGGCGGCGGCCTGACGGTCGCCCTGCATAAGATAGGTCTCAACGATCATGAAGTCATCTGCAAAAGGACCGTTCAGCCTCTCATCCTTTTTGTAGTAACTGATCGACTCCCGCAATTTGCCGAGTGTTCGCAGACAATTGGCGAACTGAAAGAGGCCATAATTCATATTCGGATTGATGGCAAGACCTCCCCGGAAGAACCTTTCGGCTCTCCGGTGCTGCCCCTTTGATGCATAGTACGCCCCGATATAAACGGCGCCTGAACAATACAGCTTGTCGGTTCTGCAACTTGCCATTGCGGCTGCGTAGGCTTTCTCGGGATCTCCATGCAGCATGTGTGCATACGCCTTATAGAGCAACAGCGAAGGCAGCGGATGCAGGGCAAGGTAAGGATCGGCCAGCGCAAGCATCTCCGTCGGATTGATCGAACGGTGCGCATTATCAATCTGCTGCAGGAGAGGTAGCGGTTCAGAAGGCGGCTCGTTGATCAATCCCGGCTTGCGGAGGATCATGGCCACCGTATCGCCGATCCATCGGTGGTGTGGATGCAGAAAATCGCCGTTGATCGAATAAGAGACAACGGCGTCCTGTATCCGGTAATTCATGCGGGAGAGGGCGTCAAATGCCGTATGCAATGCGGGAAGGAAAGCGGCCCGGTATTGCGCGGAATAGGTACGGAAAAAATCAGCGTCAATACTCAACAGCAGCGGTTCCGTGATGACCGGGAGCGACTCCAGACCGCACAGGGTGAATGGGATGCCCCGAAATGAACCTTGAAATTGATGGTTCCGCAGCGTAAAGGATTGGACATCTTCGGCGCTGAACCCGCAGGATGCCAGGAACAGGCGCAGGCGGCTCTCGGAGATTCCCTCGGCAAAGTATTTAAAAGGAACGATCCAGTAGATCTCCCTGAATACGCCCAACCGCGCGCCGGCATAGATCCAGTTGCCGACGTTGTACAACCCTTCATCGGCAAAGGTATCAGCCTGGTGAAAACGTTGCCAGTCGCCGCGGCGGTAAGATTCGCGCAAGTCGCCGATCTTATCGTCCGGGATCCACCGGATGTCATCGTGCGCATCGAAATTCATCAGCACCGCACCGCGCACGCCGCGTTCGGCCCAATAGGCCAGCGCTTGGCTGTGGTCTTCCGCGATCAAGGGATTCGCGATGGCATCCTTGCCGAGGACAGGCAGGGAGGCCTGGCAGCCGTATGGATTCAATACGGCAAACAAACCAAGGATAACGAGCATGAACCAATGACGGATTCCTGTTTCCATTGGGTATTGCTTTCTGATGTATATTACCGGCAAGTAAACATGTCAAAGGTTGTCATGCCGGACTTGATCCAGCATCCAGTCCTGTTCTGGATTCCCGCTTTCGCGGGAATGACGGTATTGGCATTTATGGTTGCCGGAGTAATAATATCCGATTATTGAAGCCGTTCACTATAAATTTATAGCAGATCTTTCATCATTTTGTTCACGTGCTCGAGCAGGTTCCGGTCTTCATCGGCAACCGGGATTTCCCCGCCGTTTAGCCGTCTGACCTTGTCCATAACATTTTTGATGAGACGTTTGTCCGCTTTTTCCTGGGAGAGCAGCATAGAAAGCTGAAGCGCACACCAGGTTCTTTCGTATGGGTCTTTGCTCTCTGAAATGCCTTGCTGCAGCAGGGCTTCGAGCCCCACAAGGGAATAGGGTACGATCCAGTTCCGGGTTTTCTGGATGTGTTCGAACAGGACCAGGGCTTTTTGCCGAAAGGTGGCGTTTTTAAGCCCAATCCGCCCCCAATCCAGGTTTGCTTGATTCGCGGTTACCACAAACTGCAGCACATCCAAACCCATCTCCCGAAATTGCTGATAGGACAGCGGGTACATGTTGGGATTGCCCAGAAAGGCTTTCACGCCCAGCGAGGAGATCATGGGGTCGAAATTATTGTGTGTGATATCTTTGAGAGAAACTGCGAGGGGGGAATATTCCTCCTTTGAAAAGGCATGCGTTTTCCAGTCCGGATATTTCATGGCGAGCAGGTATTCTGAAACGAATGGAACAGTCATGGGATTGAAAAGTGTTGAACTGTCCATATCTAAACCGATAAAAAAATCTTTCCCGGCGATATAATGGAGCCGGGGTTGATCCATTGTCTGTATGTCAAAACCGGAATATACTTTTTGCACATAAGAAGGGGTCCAAATCTCCCGGAGGAGCAGCGAATCAAGGGATTTGAGGTTTATGATGCCAAGGGAATCCCGGACGCGATCGTTTTTTCCGAGGACCGCTTCGGCCCGCTTTACATCCTGTGGGGTGAGCGGTGCCCTGGTCGCCAAAACGAGCAGGTCACCCTCGGTGGACCAAAAGACCCGGGACTGGGGAAATTCCTGGTGAACGGTATTCAAAATCATTCCCAGCATATTTTGGCTGGAGGCATAGCTCTGCACCCACTGTAGGAATATGCCGTCGCCGGTCAGATGGGTTTTTACCATTTTGTAGAATTCACGGGTAAACAGCAAGTCCACCCCGGTGACCCAGGGGTTGCTCGGCTCCGTGATGACAATATCCCATTTTTTCTCGCTTCTGCCCAGGATACGAAATGCATCACCAGCGAGAATGCGAAGTTTCGGGTTTTCATGGACCGCGTATGTAGAATCCTTGAAATGGGGAAGCGCTTTGATCACTGCCGGGGATATTTCAGCGACATCGATGTGTTCGATATCGGGATAGAGGGTCAGTTCTCCGGCAGTCACCCCGGTGCCCAGCCCGATCACCAGAACCTCTTTCCTTCCTTTTGCCAGCAGCGCGGGAAGATGCGCAGAGAGTTTAATGGTGTAGATATCGTCGTTGGTCGCGGAATCCGATTTGCCATTGACCATGATGGATAAGTTGTTTTGCTTGAATGGCGGTTTGACGCCGGAATCCACAACCCCGACGGTTGAAATGGGGTCGTCGTCATAAAACAAAAGTTTGGAACCTCGATTGCTGTTCTCAAAAAAAGATTTGGGGCCGTTCAGGGAATATTCAAGTAGCTGCTGTTTTACAAAGGTGCCCAACATGAAGTGATTTTGATCATAGAGGGGTGTAAACACCAGGAAACAAAGGGCCAAAATGGCCAGCAGCCCTCCTGAGTAAAGGTACGGCCTGGCCATGGAGCGGGCAATGAAACACACCGAGCAGGCCGCCAAAAGAACCGCGAACAAAAAGATGCGCTGATTGTTCAAAAAATAATAAAAGGCCACGCCGCCGAGGATGCTGCCGGTAAGATTGCCAATGGTGTTCCACGAAAGCAGCAGTCCGGAATGTTTTCCCACGGTGTGCAGGTCCCGTTTCAGTTCATGAAAGGCAATGGGAATGGTGGCCCCCATACATCCGACGGGGAGGATCAAGGTCCCGGTGAGCACAATGAACACGAAGGCGTAGTATTGCCAGAAACCGACGATGTTGGGTTCAAAGCCGATCCGTATCACATGGGCCCAGTAGGGCCATGTGTCCAGTGAAAAATAGACCAAGAGCAACAAAACCCCGATCAGGAGCTGATTCCAGAACAGCAGTGATGCGGGAATCCGGGGTAACCTGCCGACGATGAAGCTCCCGACGGCAATGGCCAGGATAAACACGGCCACGATCAGAGAGAAAGAATAGGAGGAACTCCCCAGGGAGAAATTGGTGAACCGGATGAACACGTTTTCCAGGAGCATGACGTAAAAGCCGCTGGTAAACACCACGATATAAAGTATCGGTGCGGGAAATCGGCGGGTGCCTTGCTGCGCATTGCCGGTAGATACGGGGTCGGTTTCTTCGGCCGGCTGGGGCTTAACCCGGACGGCGATCAGAAGGAAAAAAAGGCAGGCGCCGAGATTCACGAGGGCGGTGCCCCTGACCGTAGCGGGCAGTCCAAACCGGGGGATGAGATAAAATCCGGCCAGAAGGGCGCCGAGAACCGCCCCGGCGGTGTTGATGGAATAAATCGTGGCATGCACGCTGGTCGCTTCTTTGAGATTCTGGGAGATGCCGCGGGTCATCCATGGGACCGTCCCCCCCATGCAAACGGTGGGCGCTCCGATGAGCAGTGCCGAGCACAGGACCCCTTGAAAGAGGATGACGATGGGGGCGGAAAAACTCCAGGACCGGGTCAAGCTGTCCATCGCCTCAAAAATCTGGGGAAAAGCCAGGCACCAGGTGCCGATTGCCCCTTCCAGCAGGGCAAAGCCGCGCAATGGATGCCTGAGTCGCGTGCTGAATTTGCCGCAGAGGAAATAACCCAGGGACAATCCGCCCAGAAAGGTGGCCAGGATGATGGCCGTCGCTATGCTGTCGGCACCCAGCAGCCGGCTCAGATATTTCTGCCAGGTGACCTGATAGACAAGCCCGGCGGCGCCGGTCAGGAAAATAACCCCATAACCAATCAGAATAAGAATGTTTCGCATGCATGCCTCGTTTTCAAATTTATGCTGTCAAGGAAGTTCCCTGAAAATTTAACCCGGCGCAGGGATGCCATCGATCCCAAAAGAAATTTGATGGAGAGAATATGGCAGAAATATAGTTATTTATCAAGGAATATCGTATATTTGTTATATATTTTCTCAAATTTTTACTTGTCTTTTTTGCTGGATCATCCCCCCGAGAAATTTGGAAGGTATCCACGGGTTAATGGTTGCAAGACCTTCATTCATTTTGAGGATGGCTTGGAAATGGCAAATTTAGATAGTGGTTATGCAAAGGTCTCAATACCTTATCAATCAATTCAATTCAATCTGGCGGGCAGTCCCTAAATCCACCACCTAATTTACTCAAACCGTGAAAAGACGGGAGTTTGCTGCTGATTTGCTTTCACCTTGATGCAAGTAATAAATAAAGCCTGTTCAATAATTCAATTTCAGGACTGGGCTTTTCTTCCCGGTCCTGAGGTAGTCAAAGATCATGTCCTGGGTGAGGACGATATCATGTTCGACGGCATGGATGGTTACATTGTCGATGCCCATGTAGAAGTTGGTCTGTTCCATGCGGTACCTGTTTTCTTTCACCAGGCCGAAGGTTCTTTCGATCCCAGTGCGAAGAGGTTTGAGTTTTTGATAGACGGCATTGTGCGGTAATGCCGGTCCATATTTTCGGTAGCCGTCACTGAAATAGGTATAGCAAGTGTATCCGTACTTGTATTGCTCTTTCTCATAATCACACGGAAGGATTGATTGTTCTTTTTTTCTGCACCACTTGAAGCAGGCGTACTTTGTTCTTCTGCGGTCATATTCGATGCCCTTTGGTTTCATGGGGACTCCCCAAGGGCAGAGCGGAAATCCGTCTTTCGTGTACCCTTCGGGATAAACCATCTTCTTCCTGATGATGATCGGAATGATGCCGAAGTGTTCATAGATATCCTGGTGAATCTCCTCGGCGACATACCCCCTGTCCAGAATGATGTAAGCAAACGGAAGGTCGGGGTAGCGCCCCTTCAGTTCATCGAGCAGGGGAAGAATAGCCTTCTGATCGTATACGCTGGCCGCGGTAATGATGGTTGCCATGGGGACGCCGCTGACGGTTCTCAAACTGTGGGCCTTGTGACCCACGGGATACTTGTGGGCGTGGTGACCTTTTCCGGTGAAGGCAACGCTTTCATCCTTGAAACGCCAGCGCCCTTGGTCATCCTTTTCGCCTTTGGTGGAACCGCAGGTGATCAGAAAGGTGGAGTCGGCAACCAGGATGATCCCCTTCTTTCTATGCTTCGGCAGATCCGGAATCTCCGGCTCCAGCAACCCCAGACTATGGGCTCTGAAAACAAACCGTTTATGGACTTCCACGAAACCCTCCGGCCCCAGCCGCCTCCTCAAGGTGTTAAAGGTGTTGTGGGCTGGCTGGATATCCCTGGTGACGAACCGGTAAAGGTCGTTCTTTCTCAGAACCTCGGCCAACTGCCGGTCCGACAGGATACGTTCTTTGATCTTGATGATGCGCGCCAGAATCAGAAAAACGTTGTATCCTTTGGGACCGATGCCGGCGTAGCAATCAACCACCGGGGAGATGGCATCCATGTCGATGGCGGAAAAGTAGGCGATGAAATCCTTCTCCTGTTTCGTCAGCTCATTGAAATTACGAGCAAGTCCCGGAAGCGGAAGCTGGAAATCGACCATGATCTGCCCCTCCTGTTCAATACTGGTGTTCAATATTAAGGAGGAGCACAAAAAGACTAAAATATAAAGGGAATCTCTAAAAACCCCTGT
>Ga0315297_10002949_pt1 | contig 10878 bp, 7 predicted proteins | sample YL17G15_0_MG_FD_203628 | JGI IMG/M metagenome (GOLD analysis project Ga0315297, IMG submission 203628) | Sediment microbial communities from Yellowstone Lake, YNP, Wyoming, USA - YL17G15_0 | ecosystem: Environmental > Aquatic > Freshwater > Lake > Sediment | place: USA: Wyoming | collected...
ACGGCCTGCCGGAGAGCCGTTTTCAATTCTTCATTGCCAATCTCTTCCCCCTCCAGGTATTTGAGCGTCAAATCATCGTCGAGTTCGGCAATCCGCTCGACCATGTTATGGCGCAGTTCGTTGGCCTGCACCTTCAGGTCGGCTGGGATCTCGGCCTGGCGCGGCTCCCTGCCCAAGTCGTCGTCCCAGTAAATGGCCTGCTGGTTCATGAGATCAACGACGCCCTGAAAGGAGGCTTCCATGCCGATTGGCATTTGCATGGCAATCGGGTTGGCTCCAAGGCGCTGCTTGATGGACTCGATCGTGCTCTCGTAGGAAGCGCCCACCCGATCCATTTTGTTGACGAAACATATCCTAGGCACGCGGTAGCGGTCGGCCTGACGCCAGACCGTTTCGCTCTGCGGCTCCACGCCCTGAACGGCGTCGAAGATGACCACGCCACCATCCAACACGCGCAGCGAGCGCTGCACCTCGGCGGTGAAATCAATGTGGCCGGGCGTGTCAATGATGTTGACCTGGTAGCCCTTCCACTCCGCCGAGACAGCCGCCGAAACGATGGTAATGCCGCGCTCGCGCTCCTGCGCCATCCAATCTGTGACGGTCGTGCCGTCATCTACCGAACCCATGCGATGGGTCTTGCCGGTGTAGAACAGGATGCGCTCGGTCGTGGTCGTTTTACCGGCGTCAATGTGAGCGATGATGCCGATATTCCGATACTGTTCCAACGGGTAAGCGCGTGTCATAGAATCCTGCTGTTAAAGTTCAAGGCCGCCAATTACAGGCGGTAATGCGAGAATGCGCGGTTGGCCTCCGCCATCTTGTGGGTCTCTTCTCGTTTGCGAATGGAAGTGCCCTCGTTCTTGGCTGCATCCATCAACTCGTCGGCCAACTTCTCGGCGAATGACTTGCCACCGCGGGCGCGCGCGGATGAAAGGATCCAGCGGATTGCCAGCGTGGTGCGGCGGGCCGGCGGGACTTCCATAGGGACCTGGTAGGTGGCGCCGCCAACGCGGCGGGGACGCACTTCCATCATGGGCGCCACGTTCTTGAGCGCGGCGTCAAAGACCTCAACCGGGTTTTTACCGTTGGTGCGTTCTTTGATCAGATCCAATGAATCGTACATGATGCGCGTGGCTGTGCTTTTCTTGCCACTCTTGAGCATGTGGTGGATCAAGGTCTGGATGATGACATGGTTATAGCGGATATCCGGGGGGATCTCACGCTTTTCTGGCTTAGATCGTCGCATGCGAATACTCCATTATGGCAGCCAATAGGCTGCCATTATCTACGAAATGGCTGATTCCTTCGGACGCTTGGAACCGTACTTCGAACGACCCTGGCGCCGCTTGTCCACACCGGTCGTGTCCAGCGAACCGCGCACGATGTGGTAACGCACACCCGGTAGGTCCTTCACACGGCCGCCGCGTACCAGCACCACCGAGTGCTCCTGCAACTGGTGTCCTTCGCCAGGGATGTAAGCGGTCACCTCGATGCCGTTGGTCAGGCGCACGCGGGCGATCTTGCGCAGCGCCGAGTTCGGCTTTTTGGGCGTCATGGTGCGCACCACCGTGCACACACCTCGCTTTTGCGGGGCGCCCTTAGCCTGGCGGACGCGTCGCTGCTTATATGAATTAAGCGTATAAAGCAACGCCGGCGCTTTACTCTTGACCTTCTTCGATTGGCGACCCTTGCGGATCAGTTGATTGATTGTGGGCACATTCGCCTCCGAACAAAATTACATAACAAGAATATCGGTGTTCACTCAATAAATGAGGCCATCACCAAACGCGCCTGATGGCCTCACTCGTCTCACTTACGTAAGGGGCAGTGCGAAGCATCAGCCCTTTTAGGCAACGAAGGGCAATTCTAACATATGGCTATGAGCACGTCAAGGAAAAATTCTATCTATCTCTGAATTTTTCTCCCAAGTCGAGCAAACCAGTATCGTATTTTGGCGGATGAGCCTTTTCCTCGTCCTTACCGAAGCGCACCACCTCGCCGTTATCGCTGACCGCTTCCACGGCCAAGCCGAGGCTCTGCAGCTCTTTGACCAGTACGCGGAACGAAGCCGGGATGCTGGGTTCCTCGATCTGTTCTCCCTTGACAATCGCCTCGTAGGTATTCACGCGGCCCTGGACATCGTCAGATTTGACGGTCAACATTTCCTGCAAAGTATAGGCCGCGCCGTAGGCCTCCAGCGCCCACACTTCCATTTCGCCGAAGCGTTGGCCGCCGAACTGCGCCTTCCCGCCCAGCGGCTGTTGAGTAACCAGGCTGTATGGCCCCGTAGAGCGGGCGTGGACTTTATCCTCCACCAGGTGATGCAGCTTCAGAATGGTCATCACACCCACGGTGACCGGCTGGTCGTAGGGCTGGCCGGTTTTTCCATCCCGCAATGTCTGCTTGCCCAGGGTCGGGATCGGGTCGCTGGTCTTGAGCATCAGGGCCTGGGCTCGTTTTTCTAGATCCTTATCCGCCACGTTATCATGGCCATGATCGTGCAGCCACATCCGCAGGCAGACCTGCATGGCTTCCTGGTCGAACGCGCTGCGCTTGCTGGGCGCGGGCACTTGATCGAAAAAGATCGTACCGGGATCATAACCGTGATCGCGCAACCATTCTTTCGCCGCAGCAAGACGGGCATAATTTACATCAGACGTGAAGCGATATACGTCATAACCGCGCTCACCCAACCACTGTTCCAGGTACAGGCGGCGTACTTCGTCGTCATCTTCGATCATCTCCGGGCTGTATTCCTGCTGCTTCAACCAATCCCAGGCAGTCTGGGCGGTCTCTTTCCAGGCCTGATCCGCGATCCAGGCACGCGCCAGTTCGGCTTCGATCTCCTCTTCTTTTGCGCCATCAAAAACGGGCGTGATGGCTCGGAATCCAAGTCGCTTGGCTGCCCAGCCCAGGTGAACTTCCAGCACCTGGCCGATGTTCATACGTCCCGGAACACCCAATGGGTTCAGGATGATGTCAACGGGTGTGCCATCTTCAAGGTAGGGCATATCCTCCACCGGAACCACCCTGGAGACCACACCCTTGTTGCCGTGCCGGCCGGCCATTTTATCGCCAGCGGTAATCTTGCGCCGCTGCGCCACCGAGACGCGCACCATCATATCCACGCCGGCCGACAGGTCGGCATTTTCCTCCCGGTTGAAAACCCGCACATCCACCACCTTGCCGCGCTCGCCATGCGGCATGCGCAGAGAGGTATCCTTCACATCGCGGGACTTCTCGCCAAAGATGGCGCGCAGCAGGCGCTCTTCCGGCGTCAGCTCTTTCTCGCCTTTCGGCGTGATCTTGCCGACCAGGATGTCATTGGGGCCAACTTCCGCGCCGATGCGGATGATGCCGCTTTCGTCCAGATCTTTGATGGCTTCTTCGCCCACGTTCGGGATATCGCGGGTGATCTCCTCGGGGCCAAGCTTCGTATCGCGCGCCTCCAGCTCGTACTTTTCGATGTGCACCGAGGTGAAGCGGTCTTCCTGTACCAGCCGCTCGGAGATCAGGATCGCGTCCTCGAAGTTCCCACCCTCCCACGAGATGAACGCCACGGTGACGTTCTGTCCCAGGGCCAGCTCGCCGCTCTCCGTGGAGGAAGAATCGGCAATAATGTCGCCGCGATGGATGACCTGGCCTTTGACCACCGCCGGGCGCTGGTCAATACAAGTGGACTGGTTGGAGCGCTGATATTTGCGCAAATGGTAGGTGCGCAAGCCGCCGCCCTTCTCGCTCATCACAATCGTAGAACCAGTTACGGAGACCACGTCGCCGTCTTCCTCGGCAATGATCACCTGGCCGGAGTCGAAGGCGGCGTGGTATTCCATGCCGGTCGAGACCAGTGGGATCTCAGGACGAAGCAGCGGAACAGCCTGGGCCTGCATGTTCGAGCCCATCAGCGCCCGGTTGGCGTCGTCGTGTTCCAGGAAGGGGATCAGCGCCGCGCTGATGCCGACCACCTGGTGCGGCGCCACGTCCATGTAATCCAGGTTTTCTGGTGCGATGAACAGGAAACCGGAGTGATAGCGGCAGGAAATGCGCGGGTTTTCGAACTCGCGATATTCATTCAGAGGCGCATTGGCCTGGGCAATGACGAATTTGTCCTCGGCATCTGCCGAGAGATACTCTACCTCATCTGAAACGAACGGGACAATAGCCACATCGCGTTTGGCCTTAGCGATTTTCTTGAGCATCTTGGCCGTGATGCGTTCACCCGCCTTGACGAGCACCTCGCCGGACTTTGCCTCGGTTAGATCTGCTGACAGGGCGCAGCCTTCCAGGCGCGGGTCATTGCACGGCATTGATTTGAACACACGCCGGTAAGGAGTCTCGATAAACCCGTACTCATTAACCCGTGCAAAGCATGCCAGGCGGCCAATTAGACCGATGTTTGGCCCTTCAGGGGTCTCGATCGGGCAGATACGGCCATAATGCGAATGGTGCACATCCCGCACGTCAAAGCCGGCGCGCTCACGCCGCAAGCCGCCTGGCCCCAAGGCCGAGAGGGTGCGCTTGTGGCGCAGCTCGGCCAGGGGGTTGGTTTGATCCATGAACTGCGAGAGTTGGCTGGAGCCAAAGAACTCGCGCAGGGCTGCCACCACCGGGCGGATGTTGACCAGCGTGACCGGCGAGAGCTGCTCCTGATCGCGGATGGACATGCGCTCCTTGATGACGCGTTCCATGCGGCGCAGGCCAATGCGCAGCTTGTTCTGGATCAACTCACCCACCGTCTTGACGCGGCGGTTGCCCAGGTGGTCAATATCATCCGGCGGCTCGACGCCATTGTTAATAAGGATCATGCGTCGCACCAGGCGAACGATATCCACCTTCGTCACCGTCCGGTGCGGGATGGGAATATGCAGGTCGAGCTTCTGGTTGAGTTTATAGCGGCCGACGCGTTCCAGGTCGTAATGGCGCTGGTCGAACAACTGCTCTTCGAGGAACTGGCGAGCGTTGTCCAGCGTGGCTGGATCGCCGGGGCGCATTTTCTTGAAGAACTCAATCAACGCGGCTTCGGCGATGGTCAGATGGTGGGAGAGATCCCATTCTGGCTCCTGTTGCAGCGTTGAAGGGATGAAGAGGCGCTCCGGGTTGTTATCCACATCTTGGAACAAAGCCAGAAGCTCCTCGTCCGTTCCGGCGGTCAAGATCTTCTCGCCATTACCGTCATTGACCACCGACATCGCCCGCAGGAAAACCGTAATGGGCACGGTGCGCTTGCGGTTGAACTTCAGGATGATGTAGTCGCTCTTGCGCGTCTCGAACTCCATCCATGCGCCGCGATCAGGGATGAGTTTGGCCATCGCCAAGGGGCGACCCGTTGCCCGGTCTGTGGGCGCTTCGAAATAAACGCCCGGGGAACGGATCAATTGCGAGACGACAACCCGCTCAGTCCCGTTGATGATGAACGTTCCCTTGTCGGTCATTTCGGGGAAATCACCCAGGAAGATATCCTGTTTGATCGGTTCCGGGACATCCGGGCCGGCCAGCAAAACCGAGACGTACAACGGGCTGGCGTAGGTCAGGTCACGTTCGACGCACTCTTCGATGGTATGTTTCGGCTCGCCAAACCAATACTTCAACCCCCACTGCTCCGCTTCCGGGCTGCGGCTGGGGAAGTATAATTTCATCCCCTTGTTGTAGGATTCGATGGGCGAGATTTCGTGGAAGAGGTCCCCCAATCCTTCCTTTTTGAGACGTACGAATGAGTCCAGTTGTACTTCGATAAGGTTAGGGAGATCCAGCGAAAAAGGGATACGCGCGTAATTCTTACGGGGCAGGACAGATGCCATTTATTACTCCTGAACTTGCGAAGCCGGGCCGGAAAGTTGCACTGTCGTTTTAGTACCCCACTGGCGGCAGGGGGCATGGCGAATATGCAAACAAATATTATATCAAATTATGAATAAAAGGCAAGAGCCAATTTTCGATTATTTAAGGTAATTCGAACCCAAGAGCCCGAAGCGGAACCTAAATCGTTGACAAAAATGCCTCCCCATAGTAACATCTACGCCGCTTGCCGAGGTAGCTCAGTGGTAGAGCAGGGGACTCATAAGCCCTTGGTCGTGGGTCCAAATCCCACCCTCGGCACAAGAACCACCATATGTGGAAATTATCGGGTTATTTTCCCTAAAATCCACAGGTATAGGGGCATTCGGCACACTAAAAAGGAGTGTGCCGATGTCTATTATAGCCGAGACCCAGGGGACTATTGATATTTCCGTCGTTGACGATTATCTGTTGACCTGGATGGAAGCCTTCTTAATTGACCGAAACGCAGCCGGGGTTGCCAATGGAACATTACAATTCTATAGAATCAAGCTGAAGTTGTTTTCAGGTTACTGCGAAGCCCAGGTTGTAAAACAGGTCAGCCAGATCACGCCAACCTTTATAAGACATTATCTTCTTTATATAGAGGGCACCGGTCATAACCCAGGAGGTAGGCATGCCGCCTATCGAGCAATTCGGACTTTCTTATTTTGGTATGAAGAAGAGGTGGAGCCGGAAGGCTGGTCAAACCCGATACGGAAGGTAAAAGCGCCTAAAGTACCAATTGAACCAATAGAGGCAGTTTCCATTGAGACTGTTTCAAAAATGATAAAAGTCTGTGAAAGGGGAACATTCACGGGTGATCGAGAAACGGCAATTTTATTGTGCCTCCTGGATACCGGAGCCCGGGAAACTGAATTCCTAGATATAAATATAGAGGATGTTAATCAAACCTGTGGTGATATTCTTATCCGGCATGGCAAAGGCAGTAAACCTCGTATCGTTTACATTGGAAAACAATCCCGGAAAGCCTTACGAAGATACTTGAAACACCGCAAGGATAACAACCCTGCGCTATGGGTGTCCAACCCACGGTTTGATTTGGAGAGAATCAAATACGATGGGTTGCGCGGGATCATTCGTCGCCGTTCCCTGGATGCGGATGTTGTAGCGCCGTCCATACATGACTTTCGTCGAGCCTTTGCGCTTTCGATGCTCAGGAACGGTACGGACGTTTTCACTCTGGCGGAGCTAATGGGGCATGAGGGGATTACCATCTTGCAGCGCTACCTGAAGCAAACCAACCTGGATACCGAAGAAGCTCATCGACGAGCTGGTCCGGTGGACAATGCCGGATTATAAATAATATTAGCTAAGGTGCCGTTTGATCTGGCACCTTATTCTTATCCCCCATGGCAAGCAGGATGTTTGAGTCAGTTCATCCTTGCTTGCCATGTTTTATTTCACGAAAGGAGACAAATGAATATGAATAATCATGATCCCTGGTCAGATCTGGCATGGACCCAGGCCGCCATGGGGTACTATCGAATACTGGACGAAAATGAGCAATTGGCTCAAAGGATCTCAGCGTTGGAACATGGGAAAGTGTATCGTCCCCTACGACATGTGCAGCAAAACCAGAAACAGCGAGATTCATCTTGGATTGCAGCAATCCTTGTGATAGGCTTCGCGTTGATAATGATATTGCTGTGTGTCATTGCACCGATGCTGATCCAATAGGAGTTACGAACTGTTCTGAAAAGGTTGGAGCCGTCCCTTCTTCGGGGTTAACCCTTTCGTCAGTAAGTGGGATGGTGGGGATCGTTGCCCCTTTCCCCAACAGGCGAAAAAAGGGTCATTGTCTTTAGGGGAAATTGGCTATATACTGCATTTATATATCAAGCAAAATTGCATGTTATGCAAATATTCTTATTGAATCATAGTTGAACTTGTCTCTTTTCGGTCTTGCAGGAGGACTCGCTAATGACGCCACCGGTAACTAAGTATACGCAAAGCGGCGATGCCAGTATCGCCTATCAGGTTCTGGGACAAGGCCCTCTCGACCTTATTATTGTGCCGGGCTGGGTCTCCCATTTAGAGCACTCTTGGGAAGATCCCTCCTACGCTCGCTTTCTTGAAAGACTGGCCTCTTTCTCTCGGCTTATCCTCTTTGACAAACGCGGCACAGGTCTCTCGGACCGAATCACGGGCATCCCCACCCTGGAACAACGTATGGATGACGTGCGGGCTGTGATGGATGAAGTCGGCTCTCAACGGGCGGCGCTGTTTGGCGTTTCGGAAGGTGGTTCCATGAGCGTATTGTTCGCCGCCACGTACCCAGAGCGCACATCCGCCTTAGTGCTGTATGGCACTATTGCCAAAGGCTGGCTTGTGGAGGACGCAAGCGGGACCTTGACGCGGGAACAGGATGAAGCAAGTGATGACAAATGGCGGAAGGGATGGGGTGGCCCAGTTTCCATCGAGGGCATGGCGCCTTCGGTAGCCCACGACGAGCGCTTTCGCCAATGGTATGCAAAATTCTTGCGTCTAAGCGCCGGCCCCACCACGGTGATCAATCTGCTTCGAATGTACGGTCAAATCGATGTCAGTGCGATCTTGCCGAGCATACATATTCCGACACTCGTCTTACATCGCACCGCTGACCTGGCGATAGAAGTTGAGCAAGGGCGATACCTTGCCGAGCATATCCCAGGCGCAAAGTTAGTAGAACTGGCTGGAGAGGATCACCTTTGGTGGGTTGGCGATACGGAAGCCATTGTCATTGAGATTGCAGAATTTCTGACAGGCAAACAACAAACGATAGAACCGGACCGAGTCCTGGCAACCGTTCTTTTCACAGACATTGTCGACTCAACCAAGCGGGCGGCAAAGATGGGTGACCGCCGCTGGTGCGACTTGTTATGCAGTCACCATGCCATGTTGTCTAAAGAAATTGGCCGTTTTCGAGGCCGATACGTGCAAAGCACAGGAGATGGTTGTTTGGCGACCTTTGATGGCCCAGCCCGCGCCATTAGATGTGCCTTAGTGCTCAGCGACGAATCACGACGAATGGGAATTGAGATTCGGGCAGGACTGCATACCGGCGAAATTGAACTTAGGGAACAGGATATCCGTGGTCTTGCTGTGCATATTGCGGCTCGGGTGTTGGCACAAGCCCAAGCGAATGAAGTCTGGCTCTCACGCACGGTTAAAGATTTGGTGGTTGGTTCAGGTTTTGAATTTAGCGAACAAGGTGAATTTAGTCTCAAAGGTATCCCCGGCGAATGGCGTTTATTTACGGTGCAACGGTGAGAGCTATACTCGGAAGAGCCGCCCAACACCACGGGCAGCGGATGGCTGGGAGTTTGCGCGATCTACAAGCATTTTCCACGCCTCAGCGGAATCCTGCTCTCAAGAAGAGTCCACACCCGCCCAGTGGCCACTAACGCAAACCGTTGGGCGCACAGGCGGAAATCAGACAACACCCAGCGAAATCCTATGGAAACAGAAAGTCATGTAGAACAGTCGCTGGCTAAGGCACAACACGCAATCGAAATCGCGGATGAGATATTTGAACTCTGCAAAGAGATTTCTTTCAGATCCGCAAAGAGCTGGATCTTCACCAGAAATGACCTTAGGCTAAATAACGGATTATCAAGGGGTCGCAATGCTAAATATCCATTGATCTTTTCACAACCACGGTTGTGAAATCATCCTGCTGGGGCTCGTTCTCTCCATGCGCCTGAACGTCATGCCATAATTGTTCACAGATCTCCTGGGCCGGGCGCGTGCGGTTGGCCTTCATGGTCTGTGTCAGCAGATCAAGCCCGAACTCATTTCCTTGGGCATCCATGTTTTCATTAACCCCATCACTGTATAGGAGGAGCGTTCCTCCAGGGGGCAAATGAATGGTTTGTTCGTCGATGGGCAGGTTATCAAACAAACCGAGCGGTTGTGAAGATGGCGTCGGCACATCCACGAACCGGCCTTTCCCATCCAGGAGATAAGGGGAAGGGTGCGCAGCGCGGGCAAAGTGGAAATCCCCATTGCTGCAGTTCAGGATGCCGTATACCAGTGTGACGAACATGCACGAGGAGTTCATTTGGAGCAGGTGCTTGTTCACCTGCAGGAAGGCCTGCACAGGTGAGTTGGTACGTACACCCTCCGCACGGATCAGGCTGTAGGTGAGAGCCATGAAGAGGGCAGCCGGTACTCCCTTATCGGAGACATCTCCTACTACGATTCCCAGCCGATCCTTGCCTAATTTAAAGAATGTGTAGAAATCACCACCGACAGCATGGGCCGGGATCATCAATGCGCCGAACTCATATCCCTTGATGGTGGGTAAATTTTTAGGCAGGATGCTTTGCTGGATCTGCTTTGAGATCTCAAGTTCCTTCTCGAGCTTTTCCTTCTCAATGATCTGTTTTTGAGCGGCTTTTAGTTCTTCGTAAGCCTGCCTCAGGCGCTGATTCTTCTTCTTCAGATCCAGTATGGTGAGGTTCTCCGTTTCTTCCAGGCGCCTGCTGAGCAACCGAATGATATCATAGGCGAGTTGCGGCTGGCGATGCAGCAGGGCATCCAGTTCAGTCCGGGTCACCTTTAACAAACGCAAAGGAGTCAGCGAACGTACACTGGCCGTGTGACAACCATCCTGGGTGAACAGGCTCATCTCCCCAAGCAAGGTCCCGGCTTCACGCAGACCCATGATGCGTTCTTCTTCGAAGCCAAGCGCTTTGACCACTTCCACCTGGCCTTCAAGCAGGATGTAGAATTTATCATCCGAGTGTCCTTCACGGAAGAGCACTTTGCCGCTTGGGAACCCAATGGCGGGGAGGGTTGCTTCCAGATGGTTGATCTCTTCGGCCGGAAGCGATGCAAAAAGGGGAATATTGGAAAGGTCTCTTGTGTGCATATTAATTCATTTGATCTAAAGGTACAGAGAAGACCTGGACTGTGACGGTCTTCCCTTTGAGCTGAAAAGGACCTTCCACCTCAACTTTAATGGAATTGGAAAGGGCGGTTTGGGTTGTATGTCCTCAGAACAATTGGGACAAAAGAGTCTGTTTGCTAAGAGACACTTTTCATGTTGTTAGTTGAAAT
>Ga0315297_10002951_pt1 | contig 10878 bp, 8 predicted proteins | sample YL17G15_0_MG_FD_203628 | JGI IMG/M metagenome (GOLD analysis project Ga0315297, IMG submission 203628) | Sediment microbial communities from Yellowstone Lake, YNP, Wyoming, USA - YL17G15_0 | ecosystem: Environmental > Aquatic > Freshwater > Lake > Sediment | place: USA: Wyoming | collected...
TTTGTTCAGAGCGTACTTCTCCCCGATGGCCTCGAGCTCGCCACTGATCTTCTCGGGGACCTCCCCCGTCCCCTCAGGGTCCAGGCGAGCGATCTCCTCCTCGAGCTCGATCACCCTCTTCCTCGTGTCCGCCGGCATCTTGTAGTAAATATTTCCAGCCGTCGGCTTGGTGAGCATCAGCAGGCAGCGTCCCGCGGTGGTCTTTCCGCAACCGCTCTCCCCCACGAGCCCGAGGGTCTCCCCTCTTCGGATGAAGATATCAATGCCATCCACCGCTTTGACGCTGGCTAATTGTTTCTTGAACAGCCCGCCGCGGATGGGGAAGTGTTTCTTCAGACCCCTGGTCTCTATGAGGATCTCGTCGCTCAACTGATCACCCCGGTGTACAAGTGACAGGTAGCGTAGTGCTCCGGTCGCACCTCGATCATGGGCGGTTTCTCTTTCTTGCACACCCCCATGGCGTAAGGGCAACGTGGATGGAAGCGGCAACCGGTTGGCGGTTTGACGAGGTTGGGCACACTTCCTTCGATGGTCTCCAAGCGCTCTGCCAGAGAGGCCAAGGAAGGGATGGCGTTCATTAGACCTTGCGTATAGGGATGCAACGGCTCCTTGAAGATCGAGTTGACTGGCCCGATCTCGGCCATGACCCCAGCGTACATCACGCCCACGCGGTCGCAGGTCTCCGCCACCACGCCTAGGTTGTGGGTGATGAGCAGGATCGAGGTGCCGGTCTCTTCCTGCAGGTCCTTCATGAGCTTGAGGATCTGTGCCTGTATCGTCACATCCAAGGCGGTGGTCGGTTCGTCCGCGATCAGCAGCTGCGGTTTGCACGCCAGCGCCATGGCGATCATGACCCTCTGCTGCATCCCTCCGCTTAATTCATGCGGATAGGATGTGACGACGTTCTTCGGGTCGGGGATGCGGACCAATCGCAACATGCGCTCAGCCCGATCCAGAGCCTCCTTTTTGATCGGCCTCTCATAGCGCCTTACCAGAGGCACTTTTGAGGCGAATCTCAGCCAAATGTCGTCCGGCTTCCTGATCATTCGCTTATAGAAACCTGCATGGTAGCGCATTTCTACCTTGCGCAGAATCCGGAACGGATCGGAAACGAAGCTCCCTTCGCACTGCGGGCAGCGGTCCACCTCCTCGGCCATGAGGGCGTGGCAGCTCTCGCACTCCAGCTCGCCCTTGGCGGTCTTCTTGCGATTGACTCGCTTGAAGGAGGCGATGTGCTTCAGCTCTCGGTCCATGTTCCGCAGGACCGCCTGGGCCAGCTCCTTCTTCTCGTGCACCAAGAGGACCTCTGAAATCTGGCTCCCAGCCGGAAAGACCGGATTCAGGGCGCTCATCGGCTCCTGGAAGATCATGGAGATGTATTTTCCCCTTATCTTGCGCATGAACGAGTCGTTCTTGGAGAGCATGTCGTATTTGGAGAGGTGCTTGTCCATCTTCTCCGTGAGCTCCACCATCCGGGGATCGTCGAACTTGATGCCTGGTTCGGCGCTCAGCCTATCGATCTCCATATGCAAACGACGGATCTCATCCACCTCAGCCAGGTCCGCCTCCAGCCGCTTCACCTTCGGATCTCCATCTTTGTGCTTGGGGTCGGCCTTGGCCTCTGAGATCTTGGCTTTAAGACCGGCGATCTCCTTCTCGCTGCCGCTGGGAGCCATGAAGAGTATCTTTCCGCTTTCGATCTTGCCTGGAGGTTGGGGGATAAGGCGCAGGATACAATTGGCCGTGACGCTCTTTCCGCAGCCAGTCTCTCCCACCAGACCGAAGGTCTCTCCCGTCCTTATGGAGAAGCTGATCCCATCCAGGGCCTTCACCACCCCTTGATAGGTGTAGAAGTTCGTGTATAGGTTATCAACGGTCAGTATGGAATCATGTTCTGGCACATCATCACCTTCTCAATCGCGGATCGAGAATATCCCGAAGACCGTCGCCCAGCAGATTGAAGCCCATGACGAACAGCAGTATCATTAGCCCTGGGAAAGCCCAGACCCAGTAAGGATTATACTGATTCCCTTGATAGGTAATCGTACTAGTGAACCATGTCTGGCCCTCGGAGACCATCCTGCCCCATTCGGCATAGGGCCATTGGGCACCAAGCCCGATGAAGCTCAGACCGGCGGCGACTAACACCACCACTCCAATGTCCATGGTGGCGTTGACCAGCACGGGGGAGAGGGTGTTGGGCACGACGTGGCGGAAGAGTACGCGCATGGGCTTGGCGCCCGAAGAACGGGCCGCCTCCACATAGGTATTCTCCTTTATGGTCAGTACCTGCCCCCTAACGATCCTAGCATAAGGAGGCCACCATACGACGATGAGAGCAAGCATCACGTTCTCTAGCGATCTTCCCAGCACGGCAGCGACGGCCATGGCGAGGATCAAACCAGGCACGCTCAGGAAAACGTCGGTAACACGCATCAGCAACTCATCGATCTTGCCTCCATAGTAACCAGCGAGCGCGCCCAGGACAAGGCCGATGATGACCGCCAGTGACACGACATATAAAGAAATGTACATGGAAGTGCGCGCGCCCCAGACGAGACCATAATAGATGTCTGTGCCCTGGAGCCCCGTGCCCAGGGGATAAGTCTGCCCTGGAGGATAAGGCGGAGGCTTCACCGCGCCTGGAGGCTTGGGGAACAGCCCGAAGTCATAGGGGATCTGCATCGGGTCCTTCATGTTGCCCAGTCCTCGAATCATGGGAGGGGGCGCTAGAACAGGGGCGAAGACCGCCACAAGAAGAAGGCTGAGAACGATGATGAGTCCGGCCATGGCCAGTACGCTCTTGCGGAAAAGGAAAAGGGAGAACTTCCATTCCCTGATCCGAGGTCGGAGCGATTTCTTGAGAGACTCGATCTGAACATTCAGGCCTGACTTCCATCCCTTCGCATCGCCTTTGGCCATTGTAGTTCACTCCAGTTGCACTCTTGGGTCCAGGAAGGCGTACATGACATCAACGACGAGATTGGCAAGCACATAGATGATGGCGGTCACCAAGGTGAAGCCCAGGATGGAGGCCCAATCGTTGCTGAGCGCAGCGGCCGCTGACCACCCGCCCATGCCTGGCCAGGCAAACACGAATTCGGTGAGCACCGCGCCGCCCAGGAGCCCGCCGAACGTGAGTCCCACCACGGTAGTGGTGGGTATGAGCGCGTTGCGCCTGGCGTGCTTGCGCATCACCACTCGCTCTGGTAGGCCCTTGGAGCGAGCGGTCTTGACATAGTCCAAGCCCATGACCTCCAGCATGCTGGAGCGCATGATCCTGGTGAGGATGGCGATGGATCCGAACGCAAGACAGATCGCCGGTAGAGCGATATGTGATATAGCGTCCGAGAACCGGGGCAGGTCAAGATTGAGGATGGTATCCGTAATCAAGAAGCCGGTGTAGTGATTCATGTCTGCCACGAACGGCGGATACAAGAACGGGTCATATGCCCCGGAAAGGGGGAACCACCCCAACTGATAGGCGAAGACCACCTTCAATATGATAGCAAGAATGAACACTGGGAGACAGACACCTGCTAGAGCCATGACGCGGGTGGCATGGTCCACGACCGTATTCCTGCGTACAGCGGATATCGTGCCTAGTGATACCCCCACCACAACGGCGATGAGCGTGCTCACCATAGCCAGTTCAAAAGTAAATGGAAATTTCTCTGCTATAGCAGTTGAAACATCAAGATTCTGCGCCGCCTTGGACACGCCCCAGTTCCCATGCAATATGCCATCCAGCCAGTACCAGTACTGCACATAGATCGGCTCATTGAGATGCAGCGAGGCCTTGATCTTCGCCTGCACGTCCAGAGGCATCTTCTCCGTGATGTAGGCCGCGGCCGGGTTGCCAGATATCCTCGTCAGCATGAATACGAAGACGCTGACCCCGATCAGGACCGGAATAAGTAGAAGTAAACGTCTGATGATGAAAGTCCGCATACGCAAGGCTCGCTCACCTGGCTATCAGAAACGAGATGATGCTATAAAAGGGTTGTCGGAATGCCAAGTAATAGATTCAGCCTCCTGGCAACGATTCGTTTCCGAGGCCATGGCACCCTCTTCGGTTCTTGGCACGATAGCAGCCGCTCGGGGATAGAAAAAAAGAAAAATGAAAAGGAAAAAGGTTTTGTCCTATGTGGGCAGAGCTTTGGTGAGGTCGTAGTAGTACCCTGGCATCTCCGAGAACGTCGGGTTGTAGTACCAGCCCTGCACCCATGTGCGGTGCACTTCAATGTTCGTTGGCTGGGTGGTCCACAAGTAGTAGCCGTTCACGTAGCAGGACATCGAGATCTGGCTATAGATCGTGGCACGTACTGTCGGGTCCGACTCCTGTGCGGCCTGCCTGACCAATCCCGTTAGGCTATCATTGCGTAGTCCTATGTAGATCGGGAAGCTACCGTTCTGGTTGCAGAACGGGTCCGCGAAGTCGTCCGGGTCAGGGAAGTCCACGTTCCAGCCCAGGAAGAACAACGGGAGCGTCCGTGCCGCCCTGGCATCCAGATACGATGGCCAGTCCATGGCGGTGGAGCTGACGGTGATCGTTCCAGTGACTCCATACGCCGGGTTCTCGCTGATTTCCTCTAGACCTCTCTTCAATAGAGCGCAGCCAGCCTGTCTGCCAACGTTGCCCGCGTTGTAGTACAGCATGAGGGTGAACCCGTTGTCCGCGTACGAACCAGTGTGCCCGGGTCTCGTATCCACCGCCGCCTTGAGGTAGTTGGCAACCTTGGTCAGGTTGTAGTCATACAACGGTATGGTCGGGTCGTACCCAAGCATGGGGGCAGGGATCGGACCATTGGGTTGGACGGCCGTGTTCAATGCCACTTCCCTCAAGAAGGTCTCGTAGTCGAACGCATGCACCATGGCCAACCTGACGTTTCGGTCCGCGAAGAAGGTCCTCGGAACGTCGCCAATCTCCAAGCCAGGAGTTATGTTCTGGTTAGGCCCGAAGAAGCTGATGGAGAACATAGGGAGGCTGTCTTGTAGGAAGACGCCAGGCTTGCCCTGCACATCGGCTCTGAACATAACAGCCAAGGCAATGAAATCAGCTTCGCCAGAGAGAATCATCATCTCGCGGGTGCTGGTATCCTGCACCTTCTTTATGATGATGTACTTCACGGGTGCCGGGTCGCGCCAGTAGTTCGCGAATCTCTCCATGATGATCTGCTGGTTGACCTTCCATTGCTGGAGGGTGTATGGACCAGTTCCGCACATGTTGCGGTTCATGAAGGGGTTCTTGGTCAGGGGGGCGTAGCCACCGTGATCCTCGACGTACTTCTTGCTGACGATGCTTCCGACAGTGTAGGCCATCACAGACAAGAACGGTGCATAGGGCCGGACCAGATTGAACGTCACCGTCAAAGAGTCAACCTTGATGATGGATGCGTTCACCTCTGCCGGGTCTACTGCACTACCCAAACCCGTGTAGGACGGCAGCATGACGTTGCCGAGCATCCAGGCCGCACCTTCCGGGTCGTTCATGAACAACACGCGCTTAATTGAGTAGACCACATCATCGGCGCTCATGATCTCGCCGTTGTGGAACTCCACGTTCGGCCTTAGGTGGAACGTGTAGTGCAAGTCATCAGCGGATATGCCGCCATTCGCCTTCGAGGGCACTACCATCGCCAACATTGGCTTGAGTTCCGAGGCGCTGGAACCATTCCAGGCGACCAGAGTCTCATATACTTGCTGCAACACCTCTCCGCCAGCGCTCTCGTAGTCCCATGCCGGGTCGAGGGATTGGGGCTCGCCGAAGGTCGCCTTTATGAAGGTGTCCGGGTGCTTTATGCCACCGCCACCGCCTCCGGTAGGCTTCACGATAATAGTCGCGTACGCGGTCGCATAAGTGCCATGAACGCTGAATACCGTTAGGCTCGCTTCGCACACCGCGCCGGCTAGCGCCACGTAGGTGTGATTGAGCGCCGCATCTGCTGCATAGGTTCCGACCTTCGAAGCACCATCGCCGAAGTTCCAGATCATCTTGTCGACGTCATCTCCGGGTCCCGGGGCTGTCGAGCCATCGGTGGAGAACGCGAACGAGGATGTACCGTCGAAGTCCACCTTGTCAGCAGTGGTGATCAGGCCACCGCTGGTGGCAAGGACGACCACGGGTACGCTATCATCCAGGGGGATTTCAGAGGCGCCGGGTGGGTTGACCGTTATGGACGCTGGGGTTGTCCAGCTGAATCCGCTCTTCGCCTTGTTGTCCACGACCTCAACGATCGCAAGATACGCACCCTGCATGTAATATGCGTGCGTCACTTTCACGGTCGTGGTCGTCTGTTTCGTTCCATCGCCAAAGTGCCAGACGTATGCAACAATAGTTCCATCTGGGTCACTGCTTCCCGTAGCGTTGAGCTCCACGCTCTGTCCCGAGTCGATGATCACCGAGACAGCTTTGAGCACTGCTATGGGGGCTTTATTGTCTGGCTCCTTACTTCCTCCACCCATGAGGAGCAAGGCACCGCCAATGGCCGCTACGACGACGATTATCGCAACAATGGCTACGATAAGCTTCGTCGAACTGCCCTTGGAGGCCGACTCCTCAGGAAGAGGTTTTGAACCTTCACCTTCCATTAGCTTTCCTCCTTTCTTCTCCCTTACTCAAACAGTAGGGAAAACTGGTCCAGAATAGAGATTTGTTGCTATATATAACTTGTCGGCACCCAGATGGTTAGCCAGCAGGCCAAAGGTCAATTGTCCAGCCACTCCCTTGGCGAACCCCTGGTTCCCCGTGCAATCTTCGATCCAAGGGATGGTCGTCCTATGGTGCTTTGATATCCTGCTCAGAAACGAAGGTTCTAGAGCGGGCGGACTTCCCGTTCATCCCTGTTCATCATAGTATTGGCCGTCGCCCGCGAGTTCGATCGCAGAGAATATCATCAGCAGCCCAGTGGAAAGTTGTCTCATGGCCTTCGTGGACCACTTCTACGTCCGATTATTCGACGCCGGAATAGGGGTATCGAGAGAGCCGTCGAGGGCATCGTCTCGTTCCATGCTTCATAGGATGCGATACTTCGAAATGATTTCGGCCATCTCAGACTGGATCAAGGAGTCCACAGAACGACCTGCATAGGATTCCTATCGAAGATGATCTTCCGGGCCCACTTGAGCTTGCGCCTCTTCATTTCAAGGTCCTTGCCTTCCGCCCTGCGAGGGTTCTCGAAGTCGAACCCCAGGAGGTTCACCCTCCGCGCTCCGAAATGACGAGCGAGCTCCACCGCCCGGTCGCCGTCCGTGAACCCACCATAGTTCCTACGTCCATCAAAGGGGGTCGATTGCGTCGTACCGACGATCGGCCCTCGGAAGCGCGGGACGACCTCCTTCATCCTCGCCGTGTTATCTCCATGAGCAAGGACCACAACCACCGCCCCCGACCCATTGGCCATGAGCTGAGGTTCCACGTCGCCATCGAGATCGGTGACGATGATGTCCGGCCAGAGGCGACGCCGCATCAGAGTGCTCGTAGCCCCATCAGCCGAGATCAGCGTGCCGCGAGGTGAGAGCGCATCCAGGTCGGAATCGAGGTTCGGACCGTCGCCGCATACCGTCGCCTCCCAGCCAACGATCCTCTCCAGGCAGATGTCGTCGCACTCCTCCTTTCCGGCCAAGAGGGAGTCGAGAATGGCGGCCGATTCCTCGTCCTTCTGGCGAGAGAAACCGAACTCCTGCACGATTTCCAGATAAATGGGCTCCCATTCCGTGAATTGCACTCCAACCACCTAGTTGGAGGACTCCACGCCCTCCGGCGATTCGCTCTCCGCCAAAGCTTGAGGGGATTGCGCCCGCATGGCGAAGTTCAGCAGGCCTCCGAACGTCGCCAGTAGGAAACCGATCACGATCTCCAGGATGATGAATGCCTCGTTGTAGTGACGGAAGTTCAGGAAATACATGGTGGCGTCGATCGCACCTTGGCTGATGAATCCCATGGCGAACACCGAGAGAGTGACAACGATGAAGGTCCAGTGTACCTTGCCAGTGAGGAAATACTGGTTGACGAACTTGCCAGTGATATAGGAGAAAACGGCGAATATGCAGAGCCATAGCATCGCGCCCATGAAGAGCAACACCTGAAGCGCCAGGTCGTTGGACTGGGCGCTCCGCGCCGCATCCAGACCGTAGGTGATCCCTCCGATGAGGAGGATGACTGACAACACCGCAAAGGGGATCATCTGCGAGCCTGAACGGATGGCCCGTCCCGTGCGCAGGAAGCCTTGCTCCATCCTCTCACCCACCTTGTAGGCATAGAAGATGAGATACAGGCCAAGCACCATGGCGATGGCCCCCAGCCCCATTTCTGATATCAGACCGAAAGCGGGAGTGGCCATGTACTGGAAGAACTTGGGGAAGACCGCGAACATGCCCAGGACCATCAGCACCAGACCGATAGGCGGGAGCACCCGCTTGCGCACCTTGTCGTCCTGGAACATCTTTAGGAGGATGTAATAGGTGCCTTCCACGGTCGGCGCCTGTTTCACGAAGACCCGCTTGACCGAGTCGACCTTGACCCGGGAGGCGACCATGGGGAAAATGTATTCGTCCTCGGCCCCGTCGCTGACCAGCACCACCCGGTCGGGCTTGATCATCTCGAGTACGTTCTCCAGCTGAGTGGCGAGTACCAGATCCGATTCGTAGCCGACCTTGACATCGCCGCAGATGGTCGCGATCTCGGCATCGATGCCCTTCTTGACCATCTCCTCGTAGATGCTGATGGCCGCCAGGATGGTGTTCACGTCCGAGTCCTCGGGGTCCTTGAGACCCAGCCCCAGGGCTGCGTCCAGGTTCTCCTGCCTGCCCACGAACGGGCTGTTGAGACCGGCTTTGGATCCGAAATCGTCGTCCCGATCAACGCTGAGGACCAGTATCTTCATCCGCTTCTCTATCCAGTATTGCCATATTTTAATCTTTTCTTACCAAAGGTGTCCCCGACCCCATCCAGGTCGTCTCGGTGCAGGTCCTTTATCCCCTTTTCCCCTAGGAAACATATCCTATGGAGACGCAAATCAGCGACCACGCCTCTAGATCTCTTCCAGGAGCATGGAAGCCATCCTCAATCCGGACCATCCGAGCGAAAAGGATTATTATCATGTACGGGGGTTCTTGGTAGATCGAATGGAGAGAAAACCGGGATTCAAGGAGTGCCCTCGATGCGGACTGAGGAACAAACCCTCGGTTGCCCAGTGTGATTTCTGCGGCTGGGAGTTCCAGGGCGCCTCCGATGAATGGTCTTCTCATGTGAAAGTACTGGAAACGCTCAACCGAGAAACCGATTCCATAGTCCTGGACGTCGAGCTCTCCAAGAAGATCGAGTCTACCATCGTTCACACCAGTCGGGAAGTGATGGCGGCCCAACGCACCGAGCCTCGAGGATTGACGAATACCGACTCGCCAGTGAGCGAGGAGGAGCTTCGGTCAGCGGGCAAGAAATGGACAGCGGATCACATGACCCCGATGGACATGCCTTCGGCGGAGATGCGCGAGGTCAAGACCTTCGTAGACACCATGATCGGCCAGCCGGTCTCTGAGCCACCCGCTCCCTCATCGATGGCCGAGAAGCAGGTGGTCGAGGTCCAGGTCAGTCCGATCGGGGCGCTTCGCTCGGAGCTGCCTGTGGCCAAGGCGAGCAGGTTCGGCAAGAGCATGCGGCTGCCAGTGGGAATCATGGCCGCGGGCGTAGTGGTGTATCTGGTCGCCTTGGAGCTTTATTCCATCACCGCCTTGGATACGCCTGCGGGATGGGGTGTGGCCATCGCCAGTGCCTTCACCATCACCCTGGGGGCGGGCTTCGCTTACGAAGCTCGCGAAATAGGGAGGGGTCCGGAGGAGCCGATCATCGGCACGGTCGAAAGTGCCCCCAACGAAGTGGTCATCTGTCCCAAATGCAACGAACTGGTGAGCGAGAGAGCGGACTCCTGCCCCAACTGCGGGGCCAGGTTCCACGACATGGACTGAGGTTGGAGTTGGTGCAATGAAGATCATCTGGCATGGCCATTCCTGTTTCGAGGTCTCCGACAAGGTCGCGGTGGTCATCGACCCTCACGACGGAAAATCCCTGGGCATCAAGACGCCCTCGGTCAGGGCGGACATATTGTTGATCAGCCACGATCATTTCGATCACAACTGCTCCCGCATCGTGAAAGGCGATTTCGTCACCATGAGAGAGCCGGGAAAGAAGGAGCTGAAAGGGGTCAAGGTGCTGGGACTACCAGCCTACCACGACGACGCGGAGGGGACGAAACGAGGCAAGGTCACCCTCTTCAGATTCGAAATAGGAGGCATACGTTTCTGCCACTGCGGCGATCTCGGGCAAGACCTGAGTGATCAGCAGGTGCAGGCGTTGGGGAAGGTGGACGTGCTTTTCGTTCCCGTGGGCGGGGTCTTCACCTTGGATGGGGCAGGGGCGCAAAGGCTCGTGGACCGGCTCCAACCGAAGGTGGTGGTCCCCATGCACTTCCGCATCGGAGGGCTTTCGCTCTCGATCCAGACGGTGGATGGGTTCCTGGCTGGCATTCCTGAGAATAGCGTGAGGCGGGTGGGCAACGAGGTCGAGCTTGAGAAGGAGGACCTGCCGGAGGACACGGAATACTGGGTCTTCTCGCCGTGAGCGCTCCTATCAGCAACGAAGGGTTCTATCGAGGGCTTCTAGATTAGATAGAGAGCATCCTCGACCCTGCCGAGCTCGATGGGGGTGCTCTTGTTGCCTACCACTCCCCCTTTGGAGTTGGCGATCATGCAGGCCCCGACCAGGGGCGCTCCATAATTGAGCGTGCCGATGGCGGCCGGGACCTTGAAGACGCTTCGAACGAGTTCCATCTCGGCCGGCGTGCTCGCTGGGTGACATAACGCTCCTTTGTCGGTGACGAT
>Ga0315297_10002952_pt1 | contig 10877 bp, 11 predicted proteins | sample YL17G15_0_MG_FD_203628 | JGI IMG/M metagenome (GOLD analysis project Ga0315297, IMG submission 203628) | Sediment microbial communities from Yellowstone Lake, YNP, Wyoming, USA - YL17G15_0 | ecosystem: Environmental > Aquatic > Freshwater > Lake > Sediment | place: USA: Wyoming | collected...
ACCTACTTGGCAAGATGGTAACTGAGTTTACTCGCGACTATCATCTGCCATTTTACGAGGACTTCAAGACTTCATTCTCTTTGGTTTTGAATCGCTACCAGCTTATGTCCGGCGATGAAGAGGGTGATCTCTTTAAAAAGATCGACAATTTCTTTTTGAATATCTTTTCAGAAAAGTTTTCCGCAGCTGGTCATGAAGTGAGTGATGTGATCGCTAAGAAGTTTTCGACTCAGATGATCAAGTTTTTAAAGACCAACAAGGTCCAGGCGAACGTGGACTTAGCAGTTGATAAGACGGATACTTATTACTGAACAAACTAACTTTAAGGAATACGTTATGGCTTACAAATATGATGGAGTTGACAATTTTTACCGTGAAACCATCGAGCGGACTCGCTCCATCATGAGTGAGAATCCTGAGAAGGTTTCGTCTTATCAGATGCGCAAGTACACGCCAGCGGAGAAAGTTATTTCCGAGGAAGCCGACACTTACCTGAAAAAGCTGGTTGCGGACTTCATGGGCTTTGAATTTGACGGGATTGACTTCGCCGAAATTAACTATGCCTTGATGAACCAGACAGATGACGTATATAATGACTGGATCGAATATTCAAAAATGAAAGGTCTGTCCAGTCCACAACTTCAGGCGCTCGGTTGGGAAATGATTTTCGCAGGTGAGTTCACCTACGTTCCCGCCTTGCAGAAATTTTATTAAGGAAAAGGCATGCGAACGCCAGATGAGATTAAGCGGGATCGTTTGATTCGGTCCAAGGAAATTGCTGAAGAGGTAAAGCAGGGAACTTACGTGGGTGCTACGTTTGATAAGTCTGCCAGCTGGTTTCCAAAGCGTCCGATCATTGTAAAAGATCCAAACGCTTTGGAGTTTTTGTTTTCCGTGAAGGAAGTTTTTTGCGAGGACAAAGAGATCTGTCCTCAGACCTGAACTTGAGTTCAATTTTTCCCTGTTGATTGATGCACTGAATGGTTCCATAATTATGCAAGATATGCACAATTTTGGAGCCATTTTTTATGAGTACGGAAATTCTGGATTTTGAGGATATTGAAAAGCCGCTCGACATTCCTCTCGAAGAACTGTCCCCAGCAAGCCGCATGCGATTAAATATGTGGGTGAAAAAAGGTCTGCATCGCGACCTTCTCGATATTGCCGAGGCCGAGGACACCAAGGTTGTGGCCGTGGCTCGGCGTGCTCTCATTAAGTTTGTGCGCGAATACAAAGAATCTGGAAAATACTAATTTTTGCAAATGGGTGAATTATGGCTTCAGTCTCTTTGGATAAATTGAATTTGAATTTGGCAAAGCCAGCGGAAGCACTTGAGGATGGTCCTTCGATGGTTGGCGGCATGCAAGTCGTCGGCGAAGTCGGCAAGTCCTCCACAGCTATTCTCGAGCTGCCTAGCGGCTATTTGGATGAGTCAGGCGTGCTGCATAAGGAGATCGTGCTACGCGAGATGGACGGACGCGATGAAGATATCCTGTCCAATCAAAAAATCTCGATGCAATCCCGCATGAACAAATTGACCGAGAACTGTATTCAGTCGATTGGACCTTATAGCAAGTCTGATACGCGCTGGTCTGACATCGTATTGTCGCTGCCGGTTATAGATAGACTATGGATCGTTCTGCAAATTCGGATTTTGACGGTTGGAAACATTTTCACAGCTCAAGTGAAATGTCCGAACGATGAGTGCGGTAAATATTCGCAGCAGAACGTGGACCTGAATGACTTTGCTGTGACGGGTTTGGCAGAGCCTGACAAACGCTCGTACTCAGGCGTTCTGCCGCGATCGAATAAACCCTACGTCTGCAAGATCTTCACGGGTGCCGATGAAGGAAAACTTGCAAAGGTCGCACAGAAAAACAAAGACGATTTAATGTCCCTTGCCATTGCATCAAGGCTTTTGTCACTGGATGGAAAGTCAGCTCCTATCGGGCTTGATGCTTTGAAGAGTCTTTCGGTGCTCGATCGTCAGCATTTGCGCAATGCTTTCAAAAAGCATGAAGGCGAGATCGACCGCAAGATGGAATGCACTTGCCGATTTTGCGACACGGAGTTTGAAGAGTCGATTGATCTGGACACGGCAAATTTTTTCTTCCCTTCGGAAGCGTAGCCAATTTGGAAGGGCACTTGTATTTTCTGGCTAGTAACTTTCACTGGCAGCCGTCCGAGGTTATGGCATTTCCTGTTTCAAGGCGCTACCGGATTGTGCGCGAGCTATCGAAACAAATTGAAGAGCATAACGCCAAAATGAATCGAGGGAAAAAATGAGATTCTACGTTGTGACTGATAATGATTTGGAAAAACTCGAAGCGACTGCCTATGAAGTTGGTTTGGATCGTGGAAGCACTGAGGAAAAAGGCGGCCTGCTCGAAGCAAGGGACGAATGTCGATCCATGGAAGTCTATCGTGATGCCAACGGATTTTTCATCAAAAAGGAAATGAAGTGAAAGGGATTATTCTTGCAGGCGGCAGCGGGACTCGGCTTTGGCCGCTGACGTGCGGTGTATCGAAACAGCTGCTTCCAGTCTATGACAAGCCGATGATTTACTATCCGCTATCGACTCTGATGGAAGCATGCATCCACGATATTCTATTGATATCAACTCCAGATGATATCGGCAGCTACGAGCGGCTGCTCGGTGACGGCAGTCAGTGGGGGATCAGCCTTCGCTATCAAGTGCAGGAAGTCCCCAATGGCTTGGCACAAGCATTTGTGATTGGCGAGAAATTCATTGGCGATGATGAAGTGACGCTGATTTTAGGCGATAATATTTTTCATGGTGACGCGGTTGGCGAGGGGTTAAGAAAGTCGCTCGGTGAATATGACGCCAGGATTTTTTCCTATTTCGTCAAAGATCCAGAGCGATATGGCGTTGTTGAGTTCGATCGGCATGGCCGCGCACTGAGTATCGAGGAAAAACCAGAAAACCCATTGTCCAACTATGCTGTCACAGGTCTTTATGTGTATTCGAATAGTGTTGTAGAGGTAGCAAAAGGTTTAAAACCTAGTTTGCGAGGTGAATATGAGATCACGGACGTTAATCGTCATTACTTGGCTAAGAAACTGTCGGTTCATAAATTGGGCAGAGGGACAGCTTGGCTGGATACTGGAACGCACGAATCCCTTGTGGAAGCCACAAACTACGTCCAAGCAATCGAGCACCGCCAAGGTCTTAAAATTTGTTGCCCGGAAGAGATAGCTTGGCGTAACGAATGGATCAGCGATGAGGATCTGGAAGATATCGCGTGGAAACACAACAAAACAGACTACGGCAAATACCTGCGTCACATCCTAGAAGTCAAAGTCACTTGACGCTTTTTCTTTTTTTGGTTCCACGGGTTTCTCGATGACTATTGGTGGTTCAACTATTTTTTCGACTTTCTTTTCTACTGATACTGGAACTGGATCCGCCTTTCTCTCCGTTTTTTTGGGTTCAGCGGCCTCTGCCTTAGTCACTTGCGGCAGAGGCTCTGAACCAGTTTCCACTTTCGGTTTAGGTCTTTTTCGCGGATCAATTGTTTCCATCTCTTCGATTTGTCGCCAAACCTCGGCATCAATTTCATTATCACTGAGCATGGGTTTGAATTTCTTTGGAACGCTTGGAGGCGGCGGCTTGACCTGAAAGAGTCTTGCGCATTCGATAAACTTCAGATCACTATCGAACTTATTTGATGACAGATTGTAGCACTCGACGATGTCAGTATAGCATTTAAGATATTCCGCTTTGTCAGGCGACACCTTATCGCAGAACTTAAAAGCCAGATCATCGACACGCTTTTTCTGTGTGCAGCCAAAAAGGAATAGTATGATCCAAATCTTTTTCATCCGTTTATCTCCGTGTCGCGGTTAAAATTACTGTGTGCTTACTCAGCGGGGGGAATCAGCTTTGAAAGAATATCTTGGCCTCGGTGTTATTTTCTCGGCGGTCGATAAGGGACTGGCTCGCAGTCTGAAGATGACTGGCCAGAGTCTTGAGGATGTCGATAAGAAATTGGCCGCAACCGAAAAGACAGCAAATGCAGGCGGCAGAAAAGGCGGCATCTTTGGCGGCGTAGCTGAAGGTTTGAAGATGCTGTCTATCAGTCATATAGGTTCCACGCTCAATGACATGCACGAAGCGATGTCGGGTGTTGGCGGCGGCATCGAGGACACTTTTAAAAAATTGGATACGCTTAAGACTAAGTTGACATTCACTTTTGATCCTGATCAAGCTAAAAATTTAAACACAGGCTTATTGACTACAAAACATAATCTTGGTTTGACCGGCGATGAGACGGAAATCCTGGCTCAAAACATGATGGAGTTTGGCCGTAGCACCGACGAAGCAATCAAATCTTTGCCGATGATGGGCAAGCTGGTTGGAACGCTTGGACTTGATGCTGGCAAAGTCTCGCAGATGTACGGTCAAGGCTTGGCAACATTACGGGCGACTCCAGCTGCTTTAGATGGTTTGATGAAAGAAGTTGTGTCGATACAGAAAGCATACCATTTGACCGATCAAATTTCACAGCTTCCAGAAATTTTTGAGACGGTGACAAAGAATTCCGCAATGTTTGGCAAGGTAAACGCGACAACGGCATTGAATACTGTGCGGTCGATTAGCGGATTGAGTGCGGTGTTTCAAAAGGTCGGACTAAGTCAAAGCGGAGCACTGAAGGCTGCGACTGGGTTTTCCGATAAGCTATCGAGCATGAAACGCTCCGTGGCCGATATGCGTGCCGGTCTTGCTCCGCTCGATGAAGATCTTTATGAAGCGGCCAATACGCTGACGCTCATGGGTTATAACGGTGAGCAAGCGTTTCAGAAAATGTTTGAGGGTGCCGACGATCCCATGAAACTAGCCAAGGAACTCAACGGGCAGTTCATGACGCTATCAAAAGATCAGCAGGACATTGTTGCGGCTAGGTTTCGCCGGACGTTTGGCGATGAGGCGACAAACCTGCTGCAAGGCTATGGGGATGAAGCGAAGGCAGCTTTAAATGTTAAGCCTGACAAAGAAGAAAAATCTGGAAAGACTTTTGATGACTACACTAAGGCAATGGGAACGACAGTTGATGTGCAGACAAAGATAAATGAATCTGCTAAAGAGCATTTGGAATTGATGACTGAATTTGCAAACAAAACAAAAACAGTTGAGATTCTGCAAAAGCAAACTGAGTTTTGGAATTTTCTATCTTCAGCCGTCACTAAAACGACTAGTGCTCTAGGGTCGGTTTTAAAAACTCTTGGCGCATTCAAAAGTCTTGGTTTGCCTGCATTCTTTGCAGAACTTGCTCCACTCGGCATCGCACTTGGTTTATTGACTCCTTTGATTTTTCCCCTTACTAATCTTGTTTCTCTTTTGAAAATATTCGGCAAACTTCCATTCACGCTTATAGCCGGAGGATTTAGTTTAATCTTCTCTGGTCCGGCATTGGCTATTGCTGGATTGGTATCGGCTGCATATGTATTGATGAAAATATTCAAAGTTGATTTTGCTGATGTCGCCAAATACGCGACAAACATATTCGGCAAGATGTCTGACTCATTCAATGAACTCACCGAATCATTTTCCACGGGTGATCTCGCTGCTGATTTAAGAAAGTCTTTTGACAAAGCCGCAGTCTTTATCACTGAATTTTTTGCTGACTTGATTCCTATCGCGACAGAGTCTGTTGAAAAGATGATTGAGATTTTCTCGAATACTTTCAATGAATTTTTGCCAATCGCTAAAGCTGTGTTGGGCAATATTTTTGATTTATCAAAAGAGATTTTTTCTGGCATAGGTGATTATCTTCAAGGCATGGCACCTGTCGCCAAGAAGGTTCTGTCTATAATTAGCGGGACGCTTGATAAAGTAGGCCATGCAGTGGGTGCGGTTGTTGGCGGGTTTAAGAACCTGTTTCAATCCATGACTGACGGTGAAAAGGTCGGCAAGAGTTATGGCAAGGCTATTTCTGGAGTGGGTTCTTTTATTGATGCCGTTTCGACTTCAGGTCTATCAATCAAGAAATGGGCACAGGATCTTATCGGTCTGAAGGATTTTTTCTCAGGGGTTTTGTCTGTTATCAATGGAGTCATTTCAGCCGTCATCAGTTTCTCGGAAGGCTTTGCAGTTGGTTTATTTGGCGGCATTCAAGACAATATGCCGGAACTGATTCAGACTTTTATGACATTCAAGACAGCAGCTATGTCTGCGTTTGATACGATTTTAAAAGTAATCCTGCCGGTCGTTTCCGCAGTCGGAAGTCTTTTGTCGTATCTCGGTGACGGCGCTGCTGAGATGACAGGCTTTAATACCGTTGGCCAATTGCTTGGCTTTACGCTTGGCAAAGTGTTTTCTGCGCTTGTGATTTCGATTGGGTTTGTTGTCAATTCATTGCTTGGCTTGGTTACTGTCTTTGGAAAACTTCTCGATATCATAGCTACGATTGGCGCTGCCTTCGCGTTCTCGATTCTCAATCCGATTGACGCGATAAAACTTGCGGTGAGTTTGCTCTTTGAGTCGATTCAAAAGGACTGGAATGAGCTATTCGATAAGATACCCGCTGGCCTCAAATCCTTTTTAGGCATGATCCCTGATTCGCTTGACGCACTTGATAAGGCAGTTCAGCCGCCGCCAATGCGGAAACTTTTAGGCATTGGAAACGAAGAGAAAGCGAAGCCAAAGATTCAAACCACGCCTTTGGTTTTAGCTCCGCCACAAATCGGGACACCGGCTGCGATCGCGCCGAAGATGCCAGCATCTGCTGCTGCCGCTCCAATGGCCAAATCGCCACTGGCATTGGCACCGAAGATCGAGGCACCGACAATGGTCGTGCCGAAGATTCCTGCACCGACTGCAATCGCTCCGGTCGCGCCGCTGGCCTTGGCACCGAAGATCGAGGCACCGACAATGGTCGTGCCGAAGATTCCTGCACCGACTGCAATCGCTCCGGTCGCCAAAGCGCCGCTGGCCTTGGCACCGAAGATCGAGGCACCGACAATGGTCGTGCCGAAGATTCCTGCACCGACTGCAATCGCTCCGGTCGCTCCGGTCGCCAAAGCGCCGCTGGCCTTGGCACCGAAGATCGAGGCACCGACCGCAATCGTGCCGAAGATTCCTGCACCGACCGCTATCGCTCCGGTCGCCAAAGCGCCGCTGGCTCTCGCTCCAAAGATCGAAGCACCGACTGCGATCCTTCCGAGCATTCCTATGGCTTCTCAGACCATTGGAGCAAAAGCTGCTGAGCCGGTCATGATCAAAAATGAATCGAACATCAACAAAGTGACAGAGCATGAGATTATCAAGGAAAGGATCGAAGCCAAGCAGGCTGAAAAGGGCAAAGAGCCGCAGCCAGAGCCTTTTGCTAAAGTCATTCCAATCAAGCAGCAGCAAGGTGTTCCAGCAGCGCCGACATATACAAATGTCGCTGCTCAAAAACCAGAGCAAGTCAGTGATCCGAACATTCAGGCTTTGATCAATGAGGTTTCCAAGCTGTCGCAAGCCATGATGCAGTATGCTCAAGCCGTGTCCGATCGTCCGGTGAATGTTGCGATTGAAGGCGACTTGAAAAAACTGTTCAGGGCATTGAATCAGGAGCAAAAAAATCAGATGGGTTCACGCATGGCAGGGGGTTCCTTCTAAATGGCTTTTCAGATAAACAAAAACAGTTGGCTTAATATGGCCGATCTTTTAAATGCGAACGATGACAGCGTTTCAGGATCGGTCACGTTTTGGGATACGCCTGACTTTCCTTCTTTGATTCCGCAAAAAGAAGATACCTATGTGACCATCGACCAGCAGCATGTCGGACGCTTGGATCTCATGGCCTATCAGCAGTATGGCGATCCAGACTTGTGGTGGATCATTGCTTTGGCAAACGACATTAACGTGATTCCGACCGATGTTATTTTGGGAATGAGCGTGAGAATCCCGCCGAAGAGTTACGTCGATTCTTATATTGCAGGCGGGGGACGCAAGTGACGATTAACTATAACGGCGGCATTCATGAGGTCGTTTTATTCAAGGATGGTGAACGCTATGACAAGTCGAATTTTCCGCAGTTATTTAATTCCATCGCATCGGTTACGGCCAAGGTTGGCAATCAATCGTTAGGCACTATTGAGGTTCAGATAACGCCAAGTTTTGAAGATGGAATAACCATATTAAACTCTGGCCTTCTCGGCATAGGACTGACACAAAAAGGTCAAAAGCCAAAAACCGCATCAGGCGATGCTTCCGATAAGTCTGTAACTTCCAAGCCAATAGAGGATACCGTTGCTACGCCTAAAGCTGGGGAAAGTTCATCTGATTTTGCGGAGTCGATCTATCCTGTGCTTGCCGTGCGCTTTCTGTATGCTGATCAATTTGATAACGATGGAACGGAAGCCTCAACGCCTTGGTATGTGGGAATTCTGAACACGCCGGAAGTGAGTTTTTCTGCGAGTGAAATATCCATAACAATGAAAGCCGCATCAAATGGAGTTATGGCATCAAAATTTATTACGACAGCCAAATTTGAAAACGAATCAATATACGATTGCATTACAAAACTTTTAGAGCCTTATGAAATCGAGATCACTTTTGATGAAGATGATTCTCAAACGGAGTCTTTACTTCAAAGTGAAACCTATTCTGGAATTTCTTCAGAGCCAGCTATGATGACAGTAAAGAATATTCTGCTGAAGGTTGATTGCTATTTTTCTTTGATTAACGGTGACGATAAACAGCCAGCGAATGAAATCAGAATCAAATCAAGAAAAGCAGTCAATGAAGGAAAGGTGGATTTTACCTTTGTTTTATACAGACAAATTGATCCGGCTAATAATGTCATTCCAATTTACGATCTACAAATTCAGTCTAACGGCGCTTTGTTTTTGCCAGGAGGTGCTTTTGGATCTTCGCAAAAAGGTCTTGATCCTACGACAAAAAAGATCGTAAAACTCGAAGTCAATGACAAGAGCAACAAGACAAAAGGTTTGACTGGCAGCAGTGCTGGCATGAACAAGATGGTCGGCAGCAGCGGGAAAGTTTCTGGCATTACAAACGGGCTAGGGACAGTTTCGCCTGACATTGACGTTTCAGGTGACAACATAGCGATAACCCAGCGCGGAACTGAGAGCAACAAAGACGAAATAGAGTCGAAGGCTTTAACCGATGGAAGCCTTGGCCTGACTTACACGATCACGGTTCCAGGACTGCCTCGGCTACGGGCTATTCGCCTAGCTCAAGTCATTGTGGGCGATAACATCAAGGGCATCAGCGGGCTTGGGCAAATTTATAGCGTCACGCACCGCACGGGTTCTGATGGTTGGGTGTCTGAGATCGACTTCAAGCGGCAGCCAGGACTTGTGGACGGAGCGAGCATTGACAAGCGTGATGTAGAGCCGCTGCAAAGACAGACCAGCGGCGTCAGTCGCAGTCCGACTAATATTGCATAAGAGAACAAAATGAGTGAATTGCTTGAGCAGTTAATCAATGAAGTCAGAAATTTTGGGATTGAAAAAGTATTCAAGCGATACTACGGCATCTATCGTGCGCAGGTCACTGACAACATGGACAAGGATGAGGCAGGAAAGATCGAAGTGATCGTCCCTTCATTATTTGGCGCGACTAATAAGCTGCCAACGTGGGCTATTCCAAAGGATTTTAGAGCATCGTCAAAGGGCAAGGGTGAATTTTATCCGCCTGACATCGACGATTTTGTTTATGTCGAGTTCGAATCAGGTGATCCGCGTTTCCCTGTTTACTCAGGCGGCTGGCACGCCACGGGTGAGGTCGATACTGACTTTGCTTATACTGAGGGAAAGCCTACGATTCGCGGCATTAAAACCGCGTATGGGCATACTGTAAGATATGATGAAACTCCCTCAAAAGAAAAAATAATAATTAACACCAAGGCCGGTCACTATCTGATCTTGGATGACACGAAGGATGCTGAATCTTTTTATATGATTCATAAAAGCGGATCGCAGATTCAGATGGATCCCAAGGGCAGCGTTAAGACGTTTGTGACGAATGGCGGCTTTTTGAATATGTCAGCAGAGACAGGGGAGGTAACGGCAGTAAGTAAGGACGGCGCGACTGTCACATTGGCTAAGGCTGTAAAGATTTTAGATTCAAGCGGAGCGCATTTTGCAACGATCGACGAAAATGGAATTCTGCTGAATACTAGCAAGGACTGCATCGTTAACGCGAATACTTTGTCTGCAAGCGTTGGCGCTGTAAGCCTCAAGGATACGCTTAAGGCTGGCCTTGTCATCAAGAACGGGCAGGTCGCATTAGGCAGTGCGGCAGTAGAGCTGGTCGATCAAGTCATTAAGATCTGTGACGCTTTGACCGCTGGAGCGCCACTTGTAACCACTGGGGTTGGTCCGAGTAGTCCATTACTGCCGCCTGCGGCAATTCAGCTTACTTTAATTAAAACTCTTTTGAGCACGATCAAAGGCAGTGTCAGCTAGGGATTGATGATCCATACCCATAAAATTGCTCCCGCTTTGTTTGCAATCCTTCTCGAATAATACTCGGTTATTCGAGAATTACTTTCTATCGGGCTTTCAGAATTGAAATCAATAGGAACCGGCGATCGTTCGGCAATTTGGAATCTTGGTGATGACGGTCCAGGAGTTGGGAAGTTTGGATTAACGTCAAATGTTTTCATAGCCGAATTAAGCATGTGTAAATCACTTAATGCTTTAGAATTTGTTTTTAAGAACGCGACAAGGGTATGCAGGTCATTTACTATTGGTCTAATATTCATGATTTTTTCCACTTATCCGATACAATTGCCGTAGCAAATTACGGACCGATCCTAGAGGAGAATGCTATGCGTTTCAAGATTTTGTTGACTCTGTGTCTTATTCTTGTATCCGGTTCTTGTGGTAATCCAAACCATAA
>Ga0315297_10002954_pt1 | contig 10877 bp, 10 predicted proteins | sample YL17G15_0_MG_FD_203628 | JGI IMG/M metagenome (GOLD analysis project Ga0315297, IMG submission 203628) | Sediment microbial communities from Yellowstone Lake, YNP, Wyoming, USA - YL17G15_0 | ecosystem: Environmental > Aquatic > Freshwater > Lake > Sediment | place: USA: Wyoming | collected...
AGAAGAAGTGGCAAGGAAAAAAAGGATTAAAGAAACACCATACGTAAATATACTCTTATTTGCTAACTGAGGATTCATGCTGACTAAACAGCCTGGACAGCACTTATCTCCGGTATCTCTTTTTTCAAATTAGCTTCTACCCAGTTCTTCAGTGTAAGCGTCGCCATTGGACATGTGCCACATGCACCTTTCAGCTTCACATAAACAACATTATCCTTTACTTCCACAAGCTCTATGTCTCCGCCGTCTCTTTGAAGGCCAACCCTTATTTTTGCAAGGACCTCTTCAATTTTCTCCTTAAGCATAGACCCTCCTTAATTTATTACACCATAATATAATTTTTATGCTGTAAATTTCAATGACATTCCTTGTCGACCTTATCTGTTCAGCCATAATATGTTATAAATCTTCAAAGATGTTGAAAGCTGTTTAAAATCTTACCCCATTATATCCTCCCTTTAGCAAAGGGGGGATTTTTCGGAAAGGAATCATTCATAAATCTCCCCTCCCCCTTTTCCAAAGACGGGTTGAACCTATAAACTATTGGAACAGAGTTCATGGACATGTATAATAGGGAAACATTATTGTTGGATTAAGGAAGGAGGAGATATGCCTTACTATGTTGTACTAAGCTCCCTCACGGATAAGGGAAGAAAAACGGTTAAGGAGAACCCTGAAAGGATTTTCGAGGTGAATAAGGAATTTGAAAAAATGGGGATCAAAGTAAAGGAACAATATGCAGTATTGGGTCTGTATGATTTTGTCAGCATTATTGAAGCTCCAGATAATGCGACAGTATTGAAAGCTTCTATTGAACTCGGTTCGAGAGGATCATCTCATCCTCTTACCCTTGCTGCAATCCCTGTTTCAGATTTTGTGAAAAAGCGTAAGAAAAAATAAGCCTTTAACTTTTGTCATGCCGGTTTGTCCGGCGTCCTTCCTAAAGAAAGATTCTCGATGCGAGTCTTCGCTGAGAACGCCTGCATCATTTGTGTTAACTCTATGCATCCGTTTTTTTGTTATGTAATTCGCCCAGCATCTCAAGACAATTTTTCAAAGCGACAATAAGGTCCTGAGACAGTCCGTGGATTGTATCCATTCTCTCGATTGCTTTGGCGATAAGGTTTTGCAATTCTTCTTCTGAAACAGATGCTTCAATGAGTTCTAATGTTCCCTTTACGGCAATGATATGTTCATTGAGCTCTCTTGATATCTCCTTGAGTTTATTATCCCTCTCTGTCATATTGAAGAATTATATTTTATAACGATTATAAAGTTCAATTCTCGTGGGACAATGGCACATATAGGAGTATCCAAAGGATATCTTATAAGGGCAGGCCTGGGGTTTTACTGTTTTGATAAAACAACCGTTACCTTCGAAGCATCTATCGATGATACATACACATCTTGTCTCGTCACGTAAACATTGAAATGAAAATGGACATTTTGTCGTCTCTTCACAAGTTTTATCGCTAATCTGGAGAATCATAAGAACCTGCCTTTCCAAATGAATAATATCTTTACTTTTTTACCATATGGAAAGTCACAGATTACTTACAGATTCTCTATTGACTGGGCTGCTTCACATAATTTTCTATTTTTGAGGTAAAGTCAATTATAGTCTGATGCACAAGGTCTCTGATTAAGGATACTGTGACTTCTTTTGTATCCTTGGTCACAGCAGAACGGATTCCACCTTTTTTATTCCCTTCCTGAATATGGCCTATCAGAACTATTGTCAATTCCGACTCATAGCCGTAAGGTATACGTATGGCGTTCACATCTTTTATGATAACCTTGAAATCCTTGTTATTTTCTGCATATTTCTTTATTGCCTGACTTTGACAGATTTGATAAGACAGGCTCTCTTGTAAAGGTGGAAACAGATCGAAAGCGTCAAAGGTCCCATCGTACTCGATAATTAATCTCTTTTCTGCCCGTTCATCAATAACAGGTACCGTGCAATCGGCCTTCTTGCCCATATATTCTTCCATTCTTACACTGCCAGAGCCGCTGCAACCTGAAAAACAGAATAAAGATAGTAACAGTAAAAGAATTATTGTTGTTGCCTTTTTCATAATATCCTCCTTCATTTTTTATCATATGATTATGATTGATGTTGTTATTGATGGCTGACATCTTGGTAAATATATAGAATACAGCTTCTTCACAAGTATTTTCCAAGGTTTTTTACCTGAAGCCTTCCTGAACTCGTAGACAATTTTGACACTCCATGAAACTTTATGATAGTCTATGACACCCTGTAAGTATTTGATTTTTAAAGAAACCCCATCTGCCGGAGTGGCGGAATTGGCAGACGCAAGGGACTTAAAATCCCTCGTCCCCAAAGGGCGTGCCGGTTCGAGTCCGGCCTCCGGCACCATAAGTTTGTCACGGATAATATTATTGAGCATCTACATTAATTTTTGTTGTTACTGTTTTTCCCTGTCGTGTTATTTTGATTGCTATAATCCATGGACCTGACATGATAAAATTCATGGTTGCCCTATACTTCTCTCCTTTTAGTTTGGCGTCTATCCTGTAATTCATAGGTGCCATTCTTGGCATTGGTGGCATATAGTAGTTTATCAATACCCTTGCATCTGTAATATGATTCCCAGCCGAATCTTTTATTTCTATCTCGATATGGTTATCACCGATAACAGGAGGGTTCTTGTCGATTTTTATTTCGGCTTCATAGCTCCCCACCTTCTTCTTTATCTTGTAACCTCTTGCATAAACTACATCCACCATCAAAATCAGGACTAAAATAAAAACAATCCAGTTCTTTATCTTTAACATATTGTTCACTGTACAGAGAGGTTAAGAAATTTTTTCCTTTAAAACGAATTTCCTCTTCCAGAACTCGTATATTGCAGGATATATAAGAAGTTCAAGAAAAAAGGAGGTAAATATGCCGCCGATCATAGGTGCTGCAATCCGCTTCATGACATCAGAGCCAGTTCCTGAAGCCCACATGATCGGCACGAGGCCAAGAAACATGGTAGCGACGGTCATGAATTTTGGTCTAACTCGTTTGACAGCGCCGTTTATCACAGCCTGGCGCAGCTCTTTGAGGTTATTTAGCCGACCTTCCTTTTTCGCTTGATCGTAGGCAAGGTCAAGGTAAAGAAGCATGAAAACACCTGTTTCAGCATCCACACCGAGAAGGGCAATGAGGCCTACCCATGTCGCAGCGCTCATATTGTATCCAAGGAGATACAAAAACCATACGGCGCCTACTGCTGAAAATGGTACTGCCAGCAGTATAATCATAGTCTTTGTTAATGACCGTGTATTCAGATAAAGGAGAAAAAGGATCAGGAGAAGAGTAATGGGAATAATTACCTTCAACCTGTCTTTGAGACGCTCCATGGCTTCGTAGTTTCCGCTCCATGTGATAGCATAGCCAGCGGGAAGTGCCACACTTTTGCGAAGCAGTTGCCCTGCTTCATCAATGTAGCTCTGCGGATCACGGTCAGCAATGTCGAGGTATACATATCCGGTGAGCATGCCGTCTTCGTCCCTTATCATCGAGGGGCCGCTCACTTCTTTAATCGTTGCGAGCTGTGAGAGTGGAATATGGCGCTGTCCTCCAGCCGCAGGCACAAGAACTCTGCTAAGAGCGCTGAGGTCCCCTCTGAAATCTCTCATATACCGAACATTCACAGGATAGCGCTCCCGTCCCTGAATGGTGGTTGTTATATTATCTCCGCCAATGGCGTTCTGGACAACCGTCTGCGCTTCATCAATAGTCAATCCGTATCTGGCCAGCTCACTGCGGCTCCACTCAAAGTCGATGAAATACCCACCTCCTGTTCGTTCAGCAAAAACGCTTCGCGTCCCTTTCACTTTAGTGAGCACTGATTCCACCTGGGTACCTACCTGTTCGATGATGTTGAGATCTGCGCCTGAGATCTTCAGACCGATTGGGGTACGCAATCCTGTGGTGAGCATGTCTATGCGTCCCTTGATCGGCATCGTCCAGGAATTGCTCACGCCTGGAACCTGAAGGGCATCATTCATTTCGTTCACAAGCTCCTGGGTGGAAATGTGATCAGGAGAGATACGACGAAGGACTGACTTTAGCCAATTGGGAGCCCATGACGAATACCATGCATCTTTCTTGCGCCACTCAGATGTTGGCTTAAGTATGACCAATGTCTCGATCATTGAGAGGGGAGCAGGGTCAGTCGCTGTCTCAGCCCTGCCGGCCTTTCCGAGTACCTTTTCCACTTCCGGGAAACGACTGATAATACGGTCGGTAACCTGAAGAACTCTCTGGGCCTCAGCAATTGAGATACCCGGCATAGTTGTCGGCATATAGAGAAGTGAGCCCTCGTCGAGGGGTGGCATAAGCTCGGATCCGAGTTTCCTGTATATTGGAATCGTTACAAGAATAAGCACAAGCGCAAAACTGATGACCACCCACTTCCTGCGGAGTGTCCACTCCGCAACCGGTTCATACATTCGTATGAGCAATCGGCTAATAGGATGCTTTTCTTCTGACTGAATTTTACCTACCAGAATAGCGTTTGTTACTTTACAGAGCCACATCGGTTTGAAATTGAAGTTCCGCATATGGGTAACAAAAACACGCAGCGCAGGGTCGAGCGTAATCGCAAGCAATGCAGCAACGATTATGGCGAGGGTTTTTGTATAGGCAAGGGGCTTAAAGATACGGCCCATCTCACCTTCCAGAGAAAGCACAGGGAGGAAGGATACAGCAATGACCAGAAGGGCAAAGAAGCTCGGACCAGCTACCTGCTTGATAGCACTGACGATTACAGCCTGATATTCTTCTCTCTTATCAGATTTCTGCCATTCCTCAAGTTTCTTATGCGTCTGTTCAACAACAACAATCGCTGCATCGACAAGGGCACCGACTGCTATGGCAATACCGCCAAGAGACATGATATTGGCGGTAATCCCGAGTGCTTTAAAAGGAACAAATGAGATAAGCACAGCGACTGGTATGGTAACAATCGGGATTATAGCGCTAGGCGGATGCCAGAGAAAAAGTATTATCACGAACATGACGGTGACAACAATCTCTATAAGGGTTGATCTGGTCGTATCAATCGACCGCTTAATGAGGTCAGAACGGTCATAAATAGGTACGACCTTCACTCCTTTGGGCAGTCCTGGCTCTATTTCCTTGATCCTTGCTTTTACCCGCTCGATGACCTCGAGGGCATTCTGTCCCTGTCTCATGACTATAATGCCTGAAACAACGTCGCCCTTCCCATCGAGGTCTGCTACTCCCCTCCGTATATCAGGACCAAGGGCCACCTCTCCAAGATCTTTAATTCGTATCGGCGTTCCGTTTTCGCTTGCTGTAACTGCTATTTCCTCAATGTCCTGAGATGACTTAATATAGCCCCTGCCTCTTATATTGTATTCAGTCCCTCCGAATTCAATGAGGCGACCGCCAACGTCATTGTTACCACCGCGAACGACCTCTATGACTCGGCTTATCGGAATCCCGTATGCCTGAAGCCTGTTCGGATCGAGGTTTACCTGATACTGACGGTTGAAACCACCGAGGGGTGCAACTTCTGCGACACCGGGAACAGATTTTAAATAATATCTGAGATACCAGTCCTGGAATGACCTGAGTTCATCAAGGCTATGTGTTCCTGATTCGTCTACTAAGGCATACTGGAAGATCCAGCCGAGGCCTGTAGCGTCGGGTCCAATTTCGGTTCTTACACCTTGAGGCAGAAGAGGCAGGACAGCAGACAGGTATTCAAGTGTTCTCGACCGTGCCCAGTAGATGTCAGTGCCATCTTCGAAAATTACATAGATATAGGAATACCCGAAGTCTGTAAAACCCCTGACAGCTTTTACTCTTGGCGAACCTAACATCGCTGTGACGATAGGATAGGTCACCTGGTCCTCAATGATATCAGGGCTTCTGTCCCAGCGCGAGTAAATGATTACCTGGGTATCACTGAGATCAGGGATGGCATCGAGAGGCACATGCTGCATTGACCACCATCCGGCGATTGCAGCAATAGCAACAATAACAAAGATAATAAAGCGGTTTTGAACAGAAAAATCGATGATCCGGTTGATCATCAATGATCGCTACTTTCGGGCCCGGCAGTCTGGGAACTCCCGAGACCTGTTCCTCCCAGTTTGCTCTCCGAATCGATAAGGAAGTTTCCGGAAATGACAATACGATCCCCGGGTTTCAATCCTTTGACAACTTCGATGCTGTTGCCCAGGCGCCAGCCAGTCTCGATTTGCCGTGGTTCAAAAACCCCATTGCCGAGGTCGACAAAGACTGTTTTTTTCATGCCTGAGAAGATGATTGCTTCAGATGGCACAGTAATCGCCGGAGGCATCCTGACCGGTAGCTCAATGTCTACGAACATGTCCGGGCGCATGATCTGCCCAGGATTGTCAGCCTCGAGCCTTACTTTGAGCGTCCTGGTCTGAGCATCGAAAAATGGAGGCACGTTGCTTACTATCGCATTGTAGATTTTTTTCATCTGAGGGAGCGTAACCTTTGCTTTGATCCCTGGTTTCAGATACTGCGCCTCGTTCTCGAACACATCAGCCAATATCCAGACGCGGCTGAGATCTGTAATCTTGAAGAACTCCGTAGTCTTTTCAAATCGTTGACCAACATAGATATTCCTGGCAATAATAATTCCATTGGCAGGAGATGTCATTTCGATCTGATCGGTAAATTTGCGAGTGCGCCCTAACTCCTCGATCTGTTTTTCTCCCATACCAAGACTTCGCAATGTGTCTCCGTATTGTTGAATGTTCGCTTTTGTTAATTTAATCTGATCCGGGTTTGGAGATATCTTTTCTTCCTCACCCTCACCCATTTCCCCTTCCTCTCCCATCACCCCTTCTCCCTTTGTGAATCTATCAAGTGCGTTGAGTGCATAAAAATAGGCTTGCTGTGAAGATAGAAACTCGGGGCTGTAGAAGGTGGCAAGTTTCTCGCCTTTCTTAACTACACTTCCTACAGTAAGAGTGGAGATTTCACGCACCCAGCCGGCAGCAGCCGAATTTACAATGTAGGCCCTTCTCTCATCAAATGCCACCCGTCCTAATATCCTCAGGTTACTGGATAACTGACTCTTCTCAACCTGTGCTACCCGGAGACCGATCAGTTGCTGCCTTTCCGGAGTGATTTCCACAGTACCGGAAGATAATGGTGAAATTTCTTCTCCTGAATTATCCGGTGGAGTATTGACCTGGGATTGAGAAACCGATGAACTTGAGGCCTCTTTCACTTCTTTGACAGTAAATTTCCTACCCAACAGAAATGCTGAGATGACGAGAATCAATACAAGAATCAGATATACCGCTCTTTTCATGCTTTGCTATTATACCCTAATATTTATCGCACAAAGAAACCCCGGCGCTGGGCGCCGGGGCGCAGGGTAATTCGTATGTTCTGACCTAATGTCTTTATATAACCACTATCGGCCGCATCATGTCGTGTTCTTCGTGCTCGAGAATATGGCAATGCCATACATACTCATTGCCGCCTGTCCTTGGACTTGTTGGTACAGTAAAAGGCACAACAGGGAGATCGAACTTCATGATAACCGTCGTTACTTCACCGGGGTTCATTCTGACGGTCTCTTTCCACCCAAGTTCATTGAGAGCAGGAGCCACGCGTAGTCCAGTATAAGCCGGGGTGCCATTGTATGCTAACACGTTAAATGGACGCCGCCAAAGAATCTGGACGTTTACTAAGTGGAAGTGTATGGGGTGTGCGTCAAGCGTAAGGTTGGCTATCTCCCAGACTTCTATGGTACCTGCAGTTGTTACTTCGGTTGCAGGTTCCAAGTACTCTTTTCCAAAGAACCCTGGGTTGGTAGGAACATTTGTGCCTAGGAACTGGGCAAGGCGACCATAATCGTCGAATCCTTCGTTTAGGGTAAGCTGTCTGGTGCGCACTCCTACAGGTGCAATTGTGGGCTTACCTGGGACCTGGTTAACAAGAGGTGGGTCGATAAGTGCCGGAAGAGCTGCATTAAGAGCAGCAGTAGTAGGCTTTGTTACGGTAATTGTCGGTGCAACCACTCTAATCTTGAGAAGTGTCCTTGTATTGGGACCAAATCCAGGAGTAGATACAGGTGTGCTCGGGTTGAGTGGATGGTAGTCGAATATGGGGTTTCCACCCGGGAACGGTCCCGGTGCATTATTAAAGAGGATAAACTCCGTTCCTGGAGCGATACCGGTGAAGTCCACGATGACGTCTGCACGTTCTGCCGGCGAAAGTAGCAACCTGAGCCCGTTTACCCCACCCTGATTTACCCGGACTGCTCTAGGCAGGTACCCACCTTCGGTGCCTATTTGGAGGAAAGTCGGGCCAGCCACTCCTGGTTTTGGCTCGGTATTGTTAGGGAATGTAGTTCCCTTCGTTGCTACAAGTTTCGGGTTAAGGAACCTCGCATTACATGCATTAAGCATGCGGAACCTATAAGGCCTTGCCTCGACAGTAAGAGTCGGATAGGCTGTGCCGTTTACAAGGATAGTATCCCCGAAAAACTCCGGAACAACCGAAGGTACAGGAAGTGGCCCACGAGGAGTCGCTGGAGGAGGGAAGGACGGAATGCCCTGAGGGCCAAATAGAAGAGTGTCGTATATGTATGCATAAAAAAGGTCACCTGGAACTGCACTGGTAATAGGATAATTCGCAGGAATAGCAGCAGGCAGAAATATCTTATCCTGGAAGACTAAGTAATACGTATCTCTCAGATTCAATGCCTGTAGATCACCCGTTGGAAAAAGAGCTGCTTCTGTAGCCGGATCATCTGTGACGTAGGCTGATGCGATGCCGGCATAGGCATTGATGCGGGTGATGCCAAAGGCATGATCATGGTACCACAGCAACCGTGCTGACTGATTATTGGGATAATAGTATTCCGCCTCATTAAGAGCAGCAGCGGGGTTCAGAACCACATTGTTAAGAAAACTCAGTCCGTGTGTCCCGTTTGGCGCCCACCAGTCAAACGGACCTCCATCACTGATCCAGGGAACAAGACCTCCATGAAGATGCACTGCAACCCGGTTTCGTGCCTGGTTGGCACCAGGGATTGTCCTATCCACCGGGATAATGGGGCTTGTCGGTAAGTTATTCCTGAAGGTAATTTGTACTGGCGTTCCTTTCTGAGCAAGAATAATTCCGCCAAGGTGCCTGAAGTTGGCAACGGGGCCTTGGCCAAAGCCCCACAACTTTGTCGGGCCGGGAAGCTGAGGATGAAGAGTGTCAGTAAACTGACGAATGTTTATTGTATAATGTAGCGCTCCGGTAACTGGTGCAGGTGCAGCATCAGCCGCCATTACCGGTATACCTGTACCTCCAACACCCCGCATAGGGGCCATAAACTTCCGAAGGGCTGGGCTGTTGACTCCGTACTGAGCCCATGCTTCTTGTACCGCTAATTTCCAGGGAAGGATTGCAGCAGCACCAGAGATACCAGCGTACTTTAAAAAATCTCTCCTCGTTATCATTTTCTCCTCCTTTCTTTCATTAATCATTATTACTAAATATCATCATACAAAATGTATCTTCGATAGCTAAACACCTCCTTTTTCACTTTTGCTTTTTATAGGATATATTATAAAAATATAAAAAGATATCAGAATTATACTGATTTTCCTGTAGGGGTTTGTCCTACAAAATACGTACGTTTTTTTCTTTATACATATTTGTTCTTTATACATGCATTTTTTGTTCCTTCATTGCCTATTTATAGCGAACTCTGTTCCAATCGTTGAAATCTCTGGATTCCTGCTCCCCGCTTACTGCCTGCGGGGACAAGTGGAAACGGGAATCCGGAAAAGAGAAATAACTTAAACAACTTTTAAGATCTTCAATTCTGTCATTCTGGCTTGTCCAGTCGGAATCTACTCGTACCGAGAATCTTTCTTCGCTTACAGAAGGATTCCCGACAAGCGGGAATGACAACCACTGGAACAGAGTTCGCTATGATATGACGTTTGCAAAAATCGGAAAGCAAATAACCGAAAGTGCTTGTAAAGAAAATCTTCATTGATATAACATATCCCTTTAAAAAAATGTGGCGCGGGAAGGAGGTGTGGAAAAGAGTAACGCTTTCGGATTCTTCATTAAGTAATGTTTGGGTTAGGAGGTTGAAATGACACGGTTTGTTTTTGTTTTACTGATCGCAGTATCTCTGATAACATGCAGTGCTGCTTTTGCAGCGGAAAAGAAGGCGTCCTGCCCCTTATGTGGTATGGAACAGGAGAAATTCGGACATACATGGATGGTTATAGAATATGAAGATGGCACCGCTGAAGGGTTATGCAGCATTCACTGTGCTGCAGTTGAGTTCGCACAAAAGATAGATAAAACACCAAAGGCAATCAAGGTAGGTGATTACAACACCAAACAACTCATTGACGTTGAGAAGGCCTTCTGGGTAATCGGCGGAAGCAAGATGGGAGTTATGACAAAGAGAGCAAAATGGGCATTTGAGAAAAAGGATGATGCAGAGAAGTTCATGAAGGAAAATGGCGGAACCCCTGCTACCTTCGATGAGGTAATGAAAGCTGCATACGAGGATATGTATACTGATACCAAGATGATACGTGAAAAACGGAAAATGATGAAACAGAAAATGATGGAACACAAATAATCCTACAGGAGAGGCACATCCTGCCTCTCCTGTTCTCACTTTGCTATAATCAATACATGAAGCGTTTTGTTACATTCCTGATCATCCTTTTTTTCTCGGTCTCCCTGTCTGCTACCGTTGTTCCCATAAAACCCTCAAAAAAAGATAAGTGCCCGGTGTGCGGGATGTTTGTTTATAAGTATCCGGATTTCATCGCGGAGATCATTTTCAAAGATGGTTCATATGCGGTATTTGATGGAG
>Ga0315297_10002960_pt1 | contig 10868 bp, 8 predicted proteins | sample YL17G15_0_MG_FD_203628 | JGI IMG/M metagenome (GOLD analysis project Ga0315297, IMG submission 203628) | Sediment microbial communities from Yellowstone Lake, YNP, Wyoming, USA - YL17G15_0 | ecosystem: Environmental > Aquatic > Freshwater > Lake > Sediment | place: USA: Wyoming | collected...
CGATGGGAAAAAACCGCGGTGGAGACCCTGGAATTCTACCGGTCCGTGTCGGGGCGGGCATGAAAAACATCCTTTTTGTGTCGCATTCCTCCGAACTCAACGGCGCCGAGCTCTGGCTCCTGGACACTCTCAAAAACATCGACCTGCAGAAGTACGCCCTGCATGTCGCCGTACCCCGGGCCGGCCTTTTTGAAGAGGAGACAAGGCTCTTGGGCGCGGATACGGAAATCGTGCCTATGAAGTGGTGGATCACGGAGCCTGCCAGGGTGTGGAAACAGCCTCTGGCCTGGCTCTTCAACCTCCGAAGCGTTTTCCGGCTGTCACGGCTGATCCGCAGCCGAAAAATCGACCTGGTTTTTTCCAATTCCGCAGCGGCCAGCGTCGGCGCCTTGGCCGCCCGGAGAGCGCATGTTCCCCATGTCTGGGCCATCCATGAGATTCTCAGAGGAGAACGGGTGATCCTGCGGTTCCTGTTCGGCCGCCGCGCCCTGGCTGCGCTCATCACCCGGTATTCCTCGAGAATCATCGTCAATTCCAGGGCGACTTTGAAAGCCTTCCGGGACCTCGAGCGCATTGTCCTTATCAATAACGGGATCGAGACGATCGGCAGGGAACGGGATGTGTTCCGGGAGACGATTTTGAGGGAGGCTCTGGGGATTCGCGCGGACGACGCCGTCATCGGCGTCGTCGGAAAGATCTATGAGGGAAAAGGGCAGCGAGAAGTCATTCAGGCGGTGGCGGACCTCTTGCCCCAATTTCCGAGAATCAAGCTGCTTGTCGTGGGCGATGTCAAGGACGCCCGCTATTATCGTAGCCTGAAAAACCTGGTCGGCCGGAGAGGCCTCGAGAATCATGTCAGTTTCCTGGGCTACCGGCGCGATCTGCCCGACCTCTTGAGCCTGATGAGGGTGATGGTCATCGCCTCCGTGGTGGAATCGTTCGGCCGGGTAGCCCTCCATGCCATGGCGGCGGGAGTTCCCGTGCTGGCCGTCAGCGCCGGAGGGATTCCCGAGATCATACGGCACGGGGAGGACGGATATCTGATCGAGTCGAGGCAGCCCCGACAGATTGGGCAGGCCTTGGCCGACATATTGAACAATCCGGGCAAAGCCCTCCAGGTGATACATCGGGGGCTGCAAACGGTCCGGGAAAAATACTCGCTGGAGGAACAGGTCCAAAAAATCGAGAGGGTGATCGATGAATGCCTCGGATCCGGGAAGCCCAACGGATAATCACGGCCGAATGATGGAACTCTCGGTCGTCCTGGTCAATTTCAATGATCGGCCGCACCTGGGCGAATGCCTATCTTCCATAGAAAATACCTCGGGCTCCCTACATTATGAGGTCATTGTCGTCGATAACGACTCCGCGGACGGGAGCCAGGCCTATATCGCCCGCCACTTTCCGAAGGTCAAGCTGATCGCCAACAACGTCAACCTCGGCTTCGCCAGGGCCAATAATCAGGGGATCCGGGAAAGCCGGGGAGAATTTATACTGTTCCTGAATACGGATACGGCCGTCCAGCCCGGAGCCCTGGGCCGGCTGTTGGCAGAGCTCAGATCCGATCCCCAGGCCGGCGCCGTCGGCCCGGCGCTCTTGCGAGGGAGCAATTCTTACCAGGTTTCTTTCGGCCGCCGGGTGAGCTTCTTTTCGGAGCTGCTGCAGAAACTTGTCTCGAATCCCTATTACAAATTCGCCCTGAAATGGAGCCGGAAAAAGAGGAACGTCGGCTGGCTGAGCGCCGCTTGTCTTCTGGTCCGGCGGACGGCGCTTCTCGACGCGGCGGGCTTCGACGAGGACTTTTTTATCTATTTTGAAGACATCGATCTCTGCCTCAGAATCAAAAAAGCCGGCTGGACGCTCGTCTATCTGCCGCAAGCGAGAGTCCTCCATGTCGGCGGCGCGACGACCTCCACGCGTCTTGTCGCGGGCCGGTTCGAATACCGGAAGAGCCAGCTGGCTTTCTACGATAAACACAGTTCGAAGGCCTCCCGGTTTCTGCTCCGCCTTTACCTCAGGCTGAATATCCGGCTCATGGCTTGGCGCGGAAAGTTCCGGGGCGAGTCCGGGCAATGGCTTCGGGAACAATATGGCCGATTGCTCGAAGGCCGCCGAAAGGGCGCATGAGAAAGATCAGAGTCCTGGAAATGATCGACCGGCCCTCCCTGGGCGGCGGACAGGCAGCGCTTCTCGCCCTGGCCTCCCATCTGGACAAAGAACGATTTGAAGCCCTGATCTCGGCCAGGGACGGCGGGCCCCTGGCCGATGATGCCCGGCATCTCGGCCTCGGCTTTCTTCCGGTGCCGTTCAAGAAAACATTCAGCCCGTCCATGACCCGAAAGATCAGGCGCATCCTTGTCGAAAACGAAATCGATATCCTCCATACTCACGGCGGAATCGCCGGGTTGTTCGGCCGTCGGGCCGCCGGAAAAAGCAAAACGCCCGTTGTTATCCATACGCTTCACGGCATTCACTATCTCCATTACCGGAACAAAGCCCTTCGACACCTCCATATTCTGCTCGAAAGGCATCTTTCGCGCCGGACGGATGCGGTCATTTTTGTCTCCGAGGCGGATCTCAGAGCAGGCGAACAGCACAAGCTGGTGCCTGGAGCGAAGAGGATCTTGATAAAAAACGGGATCGATTCGGCCCGGTTCGAGGAAACGGAGGCCTTTGAAAAAACAAAGAGAGAATTGAAGTGGAAGCTGAAATTGGACCCGCCGATCGTGGGGACCGTCGCCCGCCTCCACAGGCAGAAAGGGATCATCGACCTCATGCGGGCGGCCGGACACATCCACCGCGGCTCGCCCGAGGCGAAAATCGTCGTCGTCGGAGGCGGGCCTTTGGAGAGGACGCTTCGGATTGAAGCCAAAAAACTCGGCCTCCAAAGATTTTTTGTTATCCTCGGGGAACGGAGGGAGGCAAGGGAGCTTCTTTCGCTTTTTGATGTTTTCGTGCTTCCGTCGCTATGGGAAGGGCTGCCCCTGGCATTGCTCGAGGCGGCCGCCATGGGCAAGCCCCTCGTCGCCACCAACATTGACGGAGTGCGGGAAGTCATCCGGGACGGCGAAACGGGCCTTCTGGTCCCGCCGGCAAATCCCGAGAAACTCGCGGAAGCCATCCTCCGGCTCCTCCGGGACAAAGATCTCGCTCATAAACTCGGAGAGAAGGCCAAGGCGACGATCCCACCCTCATTCACCCTGTCCAAAATGATCGAAGAGACCGAGCAACTCTATCTGAGGCTGTTTCGCGCGGCAACGGCTCGCTGACCGCCGGAGCCTGAAAAAAACTCCGAATATTTAATCTCAAGAAGGCATTAGTATCGCCCTGAAGCACCCATAGCGGAGGGGGGTCCTGGACACTCTTGGAGGAGGACCCTTTCACAGGTTCCCCCTCCAACGAGCGGCGGGAATACCCGCCCGCTCTGCCACCCCTCCAAGGAGCATCCTCCCATGAATTCATCGCCAAATGCTCCTGGGAAGGAAGGCAGGGAGCGAAGCGACCGTTGGAAGGAAACCCTACAAAAGGGTTTCCTTCCAAGAGTGTCCGACGGGACTGGTTCCCCAGGGGGCAAGGGGCGATACTAATGCCTTCTTGAGATCATACAAACGGAGATGCTTACCCTGAGCCTGCCAAAATTGACAATTGCCGACCCCCCCCTTATAATCAACTCAAATGGAAAATATAAGGGTCGCCCTCGTCCATGACTGGCTGACCGGCCGGCGAGGGGGGGAAAAAGTCCTGGAGGTCCTGGCCGAGATTTTTCCCCGGGCGCCCATCTATACGCTCATTTATTTTCCGGGAAGCCAGGCCCCTGACATTGAAAAGCGCATCATCAGGACGAGCTTTCTCCAGCGGCTGCCCTTTTTGAAAGGACATTACCGCTCTTACCTTCCCCTTTTTCCCCTGGCCGCGGAGCTCTTCGACCTGCAGGAATATGAACTCGTCATCTCCAGCTCCCACTGCGTGGTCAAGGGCGTCATTCCCCGCCCGGACGCGCTCCACATCTCTTACATCCATTCCCCGATGCGCTACGCATGGAACCAGTATTTCGCCTATTTTTCGCCGCGAAGACTGCCCGTCTTTTCCAGGATCCTCATTCCTCCCGTCATCCATTACCTGAGGATGTGGGATGAGTCGGCCTCGGCGCGGGTCGACCATTTCCTGGCCAATTCCGAGAATGTCGCCCGGCGGATCCGGAAGTACTACCGGCGCGACGCCGACGTAGTCCCTGCGCCCGTGGATACCGAGTTCTTCCGGCCCGCCGATGGCCGGCCCGAAGATTATTACTTGATCGTCTCCGCGCTCGTCCCCTATAAGATGATCGACCTGGCCATCGCGGCCTTTAACCGCTTCGACGGCCGGCTCAAGATCGTGGGGCAGGGGCCCGACGACAAGAAGCTCAGAAGGCTCGCCGGCGCGAATACCGAATTCCTGGGCGCCGTCGATTCTTCCTCGCTCCTCCGCCTTTACCAGGACGCCCGGGCGCTCATCCTTCCGGGCGAGGAGGACTTCGGCATCACGGCTCTTGAGGCCGAGGCCTGCGGGACCCCCGTGATCGCTCTGGGCAGGGGCGGAGCCCTTGAAACCGTCATTGCCGAAAAGACGGGGCTGTTTTTCCCCGAGCCGAAGGTCGAAAGCCTCCTGGCCGCGCTTGACAAATTCCAGGGCTTAGAATTTAATAAACCTGAAGTCAGATCCCACGCCATGAAATTCTCACGGGACATTTTCAAGGAGAAAGTCCAGGCCTATATCCGCCGAAAATGGCTGGAGTTCAAGGAAACGAAGTGATCGCAAGACATAAAGCCCGCCTGGTCGGGCTGTTCGTCCTGAGCGACAGCCTGGCCATCATCGCCTCGTTTCTCTATTCCTACGGCCTGCGGTTTTACAGCTACCTGTTCCCCGTCGACCCGGCCAAAGGGATCCCGCCGTTCCGTTCCTATCTCATCGTCCTGCCTCTTTTCTTGGCCACCCATCTGGTCATCTTTCATTTCCAGGGGTTTTACAGGAGCCGGCTGCGGCGGACAAAGATCGACGACTTCTTCTTCATCAGCCTGAACGCCGGGCTGACCATCCTGTTCATCCTGGCCGTCATGGCCTTGCTCGTCACCTACAGCCGGGGCAAGCCGGCCCTGTTCCGCTTGACGCTCATCGAGCCTTCCCGCGTTTTCCTGGTGGTCTATTTTGTCGGGGTCATTTTCACGATCTCCATCCTCAGGAACCAGATCTATTACCTCATGAAAAAGCGCTACGCCCGCGGCCTGAATCTTCAGAACGTGCTGATCGTCGGCGCCGGCGAAATGGGGCGTTCGGTCGCCCAAAAAATCCTTGGGTATAAAGACCTGGGCTTCGTCCTGAAGGGCTTCCTGGACAATGAGCGGCCCGTCGAAGAGGTTCTGGAGGTGGACGGCGGAGTCCCGGTGCTGGGACGGATCGAGGATATCGGCCGGGTCATCGAAAGTTACGGTATCGACGAGGTCTATGTCGCCCTGGACCTCAGCAACTACTCGAAGATCCTGGAGACTCTCCAGATCGTCAACAAATATCCGGTGAATGTGCGTTTGATTCCCGACCTCTTCCAACTGCTCACCCTCAAGGCCAATATCCAGGACCTGGACGGATTCCCCGTCATCTCGATCGATGAAGTCCCCTTGCGGGGGGCCAACCGGGTCATCAAAAGGATCGCGGACATCGTCCTTTCCGGCCTGGCCATCGCCATCCTTTTTCCTTTCTGGCTCGTCATCGGGCTGATCGTGAAGCTGACCTCCAAAGGGTCTGCGTTCTATCATCAGGAGCGGGTGGGCGTGGACGGCAAGCGTTTCATCATCCATAAGTTCCGGACGATGATCTGCGATGCCGAAAAAGAAAGCGGCCCCGTGATCTGCAAGCCTGATGACCCGCGGATAACGGCAATCGGCCGGTTCATGAGGAAATACAGCATCGATGAGCTTCCCCAGCTCCGCAATGTGTTCAAAGGCCAGATGAGCCTTGTCGGGCCGCGCCCGGAGCGGCCGGAATTCGTCAAGGAATACACGGAGAGAATACCGAAATACATGCTCCGCCATAAGGTCAAGTCCGGGATCACGGGATGGGCTCAGATCCATGGCTTGAGGCAGGACACATCGATCGAGAAGCGGCTGGAGTATGATTTTTATTACATCCAGAACTGGTCCTTTTCCCTGGACCTCAAGATTCTCTGGCGGACGCTGCTCCGGAAGGGATTCGTCGACAAGAACCTAAAATAAAAGGTCTAAAGTTTGAGGCTTTCGCGCGGGGGGATGGCAAAGACCGGCACGTCGGACAGGGAGATGACTTTTTCGGTCGTGCTGCCCAAAAAGAAGCGCCCCAGCTTCCGCGCGATCGAGGACATCACGATGAGATCGAAGTGATTCGTCTCGGCATATTCGACAATGCCGGACCAGGCTTCCATGGCCCGAGTGACTTCTTCCTTGATTTTGATGTCCTCTTTTTCTTTCTTTTCTCTCTGTTGAAGCTTGGTCAGGAGCGCTTTGAACATCTCCTCCAGCTCCCATTGGGCCAGCCGGTCCTGGAGCTCGAAGACATGGAGAAAGGTCAGCGAAGCACCGAAGCTTTTGGCCAGTCTCCAGGCGAATTCCCGTTCGAGGTTTTCCCGTGGAGAAAAATCCGTGGGGACAAGAATTTTTTTGACCCGGGGCTTTCCCTCCTTTTTCCTGGTCAGGAGAAGCGGGATCAAGGAATGTCTGAGGACTTGATTGGCGACGCTGCCGATGAGTAGCTTATCGATGGCCGAGATCCCTTTCTTGCCCATGACGATGAGACCTGCCTTCTCTTTTTCCGAGACCTCAATGATCGTCTTTGAAACGGAGCCGTCGTCGACGACGATTTTTTGGAAAGGAACTTTCTTTTTCTTCCCGATGGCTTCGATTTTCGCGTGAGCTTCTTTTTTCAGGACCTCAAGCCTCTTGACGACATCGACGGTGATCGCCAGCGATGGATCATAAAGCGCCGGGGAAAAGTCCGACACGACGTGGAGCGCCGTCAGGCCGGCCTGGTAAGCCTTGGCGAAGAAATGAGCGTAGAGAAGGGCTTCTTGAGATTCCTCTGAAAAATCTGTCGCCCAAAGAATATTTTTCAAGAATTCTGGCATGGTCCACTCCTTTCCATCTTCTTTACAATTCTATATATTTCGGCCCTAATGTAAAGAGGGGAGAGAATCCAAATTCTCTGATATAAATGCCCGACGGGTCCTGTCGGACACTCTTGGAAGGAAACCCTTTGTAGGGTTTCCTTCCAACGGTCGCTTTGCTCCCTGCCATCCTTCCAAGGAGCATTCAGCGATGAATCGTGCGGGGACACTCATGGAGGAAAACTCTTCATCTGGCTAATGAGCTATTCTTATCGGTAAATTTAGGGAGAATTCTTGTCTAAGCTTTTCGGCGATCGCGGAGCGTCTGCAGGCCGAAGATGAAATAGTGGACACCGGAGGCGAGCGTGGCCAGCAGCGTCAGATAGTAGACCGCGTCCATGTACCAGGGCGAGACCTGGTAGAAGTTCAAGAGGAGCACGAGAAAGACCGTCCCCACCTGGCAGATCGTGCTGATCTTCCCCAGCAATGACGGGGTGAATGTCGTCTGCCTCCAGCTCAGATAAGCGATGAACGCGCCGGTGACGATGAGCAGGTCCCTGGCAAACACGACCAGGGTCAGCCAGATGGGGATGAAATTGGGCGAGGCGACCGAGGCCAGGGAGAGGACGACATACGAGGTCACCATCAGCAGTTTGTCTCCGGCGGGGTCGAGGATCGTACCGAGCTTCGACCGCTGATGCCAGATGCGGGCCGTAAAGCCGTCGAGCACATCGGTCAGCCCGGCCAGGAAAAAAATGAGAAGGGCCTCGAAAGCCTTTTTGTTCAACAGGGACCAGAGGAAGACGGGCGCAAGAAGGATCCGGAAGAGGCTCAACAGGTTCGGGAGAGTCAGGATATCCGACTTTAGGGCTTCCGGCTTGTCCTTATCCATTCCACACTTCCTCTCGTTCCTATTTTATCAAGCCCAGCAGAATATCTAAAGTCTTGATTGCCTCCCGGCCCGATAGGCCGAGCTCGGGCCTGAAGGTCCTGTCCGGGGCAAGAGTCATGAGCTCGAAGGAGAGGACCTGGGCGATCGCCTGGAAAGAGAAATGCTCCTGCGAGACGTCCAGAATCTGGATCCGGTCGATGGGAATCTGTTCGATGATTTTGTACCCGTTTTTTCTCAAGAGACTGACCAGGCGGACGAGGGTTTCCGCGATTTCGGCGCGGGTCATGATTTTTTTGGGCTGAAAGGTATGGTTGGAGTAGACATCCATGATCTCCAGGGCCGTCGTTTTGAGGATGAAACGGGCGGCCCAGGAGGTCGTGATGTCGACGATGACCGGAGGCTTGGGGGATGTCTCGCCCAGGACGTCCCGTAATTTAACCCCGATGAGGGCCGCCAAGTCCTCCTTGGTCACAGCCTCAGAGGCGCCGATATTGTTGTACTGGCTGGGGATCTCGACAATGCCGAGCTTGTTTTTCAAGAGATCGATGCGGTCCTTGACCTGCTTGTTCTGCGGGTCGAGCTCCAGCAGGCGCTCATAAATATCCAGGCTCCTGGGAAATTGCTCGGCCAGGGTGAGCGTGTCGGCATAATCCCGAAGAATGGCCTTGTTCTTGGGATCGTTGGCATTGGCCGTCCTCAGGTGGAACAAAGCGTTCTGATAGCTTGTTTCTTCCCGGTAGAGCCTGGCCAGGGCGAGGTGGGCTTCCTGGGACTTCGGAGAATAGTGCAGGGCTTTAAGGTAAGATTCCTTGCCTTTCTCCTTGTCGCCTGCGTCCGCGTAGGCTTTGCCTTCCTTGAGCAACTCCGCGGTCATTTTGGTCCTGATCGCTTCGGACTCTTTCGAAGCCCAGGCATTCTCCGCGTCCCATTTGAGGACTTCGAGATATTCGTTGTAGGCCTGCTCTTCCTTTCCGGCTTTCTGATAGACCTGGCCCAGCCCGAGATGGGCCAAGGCCATGTCCTGGTGCTCCCGGACCGCCTGCTCGAAATTTTGTTCGGCCAGCGGAAGATTTTCGAGGAGAAGGGCGGCATAGCCAAGGCCGGCATAATAGAACGGGTTGGCGCTGCCGAGCTTGGTCAGGATCTTTTCGGCTTTGGCGGCTTTGCCTTGTTTCAGGTTGTTCCAGGCATCCTCCACAGCGATCCGCTCATCCAAGGAGAGCATGGCGGACATCGCCGGCGCAGGGCTCTCGATATAGAAAGAGAGGGGCGGGGGAGGCTCCATCGTCACACAGGCCCACGACAGGGCTATCACGATTATCAGAAGACTGGTTTTTTTCAGCAATTCTTTTCTCCTCCTTCAAGATAGGGCAGGTAATCGAGCATGCGCTGAGGATTGGCCATGACCTGCATTTCATAATAATCCCCCTTCTCCTGTTTTTTCAAGACCAGGGACCAGCGGGGCAGAGAATCGAGGATGTCCTGCCGGTCTTTCGGGATGCGCATCTCGAACATTTCGAGATCTTTATAGAGCAGCGAGCGGAGCTTTGTCTTCAAAGCGGGCAGGCCTTCCCCGAACTTGGCGGAGACATAGATGCTGTCTGCCGCTGCCTGCTGGTTTCTCATAAGGAGGTCGTCCTTGTCGGGAAGAAGGTCGATTTTATTATAGACCCTGAGCCTGGGAATACCGCTCGCCCCGATCTCCGAAAGGATCCTCGAGACGGCTTCGGCCTGCCCCTCGGAGCCAGGGGCGCTCAGGTCGATGACGTGGATGATGCAGTCGGATTCGTTGACCTCCTCCAGGGTGGCTTTGAAGGATGTGATGAGCTCCACGGGAAGCTTCCTGATGAAGCCGACGGTGTCGCTCAGGAAGAAATACAGTCCGTCCGAAAAATAGGCGCGGCGGACCAGAGGGTCGAGAGTGGCGAAAAGCCGTGACGAAGTGAATGTCGTCTCCTGGGCCAGGGCGTTGAAGAGGCTGGATTTTCCGACGCTGGTGTAGCCCACCAAGGAGACAAGCGGGATGAGGCTTTCCTTGCGGCTCTGCCTCTGGCTCGCCCTGCGTTTCTGGACATTGCGGATCTCACGCTTGATCTTGGCGATCCGGTCCTGGATCCTCCGCCGGTCCTCTTCGAGCTTTTTTTCGCCGGGTCCGCGCAGCGGCCCGATGCCGCTGCCGCCGAGGCGGGAAAGGGCGATCCCCTTCCCGACGAGGCGGGGGAGGAGGTAGCTCAGCTGAGCCAACTCCACCTGCAGCTTGCCCTCGTTGCTATGGGCACGCTGGGCAAAGATATCCAGAATGAGCTGCGTCCGGTCGATGACTTTGACCTGGAGGGCGTTTTCGAGGCCTCGCTGCTGGCTGGGCCGGAGGTTGTGGTCGAAGATGATGATCTCGGCCCCGAGCTCGTCCTTGAGCCGGTTGATTTCCTCGACCTTGCCTTCGCCGATGAAAAGCTTGGGGCTCACGGCTGAGCGGACCTGGAAGACCTTGCGAACGACCTGAGCGCCCGCAGCCAGGGAGAGACCGGCCAGCTCGTTCATGGATTCTTCGGCCTCGAGCTTCTCCTTTTGATTTGTCGAGAGATTGACCAGGATGGCTTTTTCCATATGTTTCGGGCTAATCGTTCACGACTTTTAAATCCATGGACTCACGTTTTTTTCATCCAACGACTGATGACGAGCGGCGAATATGCCCCGTGGCTTGCCACGGGGAGCCGCTCGTAGAGGGTTCCAAGGGGGAGCCGCCCCCTTGGTCGCAGGGCGGGGTTTCTTACCCCGCCCGAGAAGGGGAGGCAGGGCGTTGGACGAAGTTCGACGCCCGTTGGAAGGGGTCTTCCCCTCCAAATTGACTTCAGGGCACCTTCGACT
>Ga0315297_10002961_pt1 | contig 10866 bp, 5 predicted proteins | sample YL17G15_0_MG_FD_203628 | JGI IMG/M metagenome (GOLD analysis project Ga0315297, IMG submission 203628) | Sediment microbial communities from Yellowstone Lake, YNP, Wyoming, USA - YL17G15_0 | ecosystem: Environmental > Aquatic > Freshwater > Lake > Sediment | place: USA: Wyoming | collected...
CGCCCGTACTGCGCGTCGTACGAGTTGGTCGAGACCTTGAATTCCTGCACGGCTTCGGCCGGCGGGACGTAGGCGATGTTGTTCCCGCCCTGGTTGGCGTTGTTGGGCGCGCCGTCGAGCAGGAACTCGTTGTTGCGGTTCTGGCCGCCGTTCATCGACCAATCGGCGAGCGCGCCGTTGTCGAAGGGGCGGAGGTAAATGGCCTGGGCGTTGTAGGTGACGCCGGCGACCAGCGTGGCGAGCGCCATCGGGCTGCGGGACTGGAGCGGCAGTTCCGCGACGCGGGCGGCGTCGATGACGGTGCCGCGGCTCGCATTGCTCGTTTCGAGGAGTGGCGATTCGGCGGTGACCGAGACCACTTCCGTCACGCCGCCAACAGCCATCTCGACATTGATGGTCGCGGTCTCGTTGACCTGGAGCACCATGCCCGACCGGGTGTGCTTCTGGAACCCCTGGAGTTCGACCGTCATCTCGTACCGGCCGGGGCGAAGGAACGGCAACGTGTAGGCGCCCTCGGCGTTGGTGGCCGCCGTCGCCATTTCGTTCGTGTCCGTATTGCGCAGCGTGACGGTTGCACCCGGAAGGGCGCCCTGGTTGCTGTCGACGATCTTGCCGCGAACCGTCGCGCGGAACTCCTGCGCCGCCGCGTGGGCGCCGGTCAGCGCCAGAAGTGAACAACAGACCACGACAGAGCCGAAAAGTCGTCGGAGCTTCATGAGACCTCCTGCCATGGACGAATCTGCGTGCGTGAGTGAACCGGCGTGAACGCCCGAGCCGCAAATGGGGCCTGGCTCCGGCCGACGCCTGGTCGGGCGTCGCAGGGCCGGCGTTTCTCGGCCCCATGCTACCGGTTCGCATCCTCAACGCAACGAGGGAATGAGTCAATTCTTGTAGAATACCGGTCATCGCCTGCTGCCGAAGGAGCGGGTTGTTGGTGACGGCGTCCTCACCTGGTGTGGATCGCCGGCTTTTCACGGCTAAGAGATCCGGCCACGCGTTCATGCCGAAGAAGCGCGTAGTACAGAAGCCCCGGCGCCACGTTGCGCTGCTGGTCGAAACCTCCCTCGCGTCGGGCCGGGATATCCTCCGCGGCATCGCCCGTTTCGTGCGCGAACACGAGCCCTGGGCGCTGTACCATGAGCCCCGCAGCCTCGAGGAACTGGCCCCGCGCTGGCTGGGGCGCTGGCGGGGCGATGGCGCCATCGCTCGCATCCAGAATCGCGCCCTTGCCGAACAGGTCCAAGCCCTCGGCATTCCTGTCGTGGATGTGCTCGGCGTGGTGCCGTCGCCCTTTCCCTTGGTCCACGTCAAGAACGCTTCCATCGCCCGGATGGCTGCCGGGCACCTGCTCGAACGCGGCTTCCGGCAGTTCGCGTTTGTCGGGATTAGAGGAGAAAACTGGTCCGAGCAGCGACGAGACGCGTTTGCGGAGTCGGTCCGAGAGGCGGGCGGCACGTTGCAGGTCTATGACTTGCCCCGACACGCGGCGGACATGAGCTCCTGGGAGCGGGTGGAGGGGGATCTGGCCACCTGGGTCGGCAGCCTGGCCAAACCGGTGGGCGTGATGGTCTGCAGCGATCAGCGCGGGTCCCAGTTCCTCGAAGCCTGCCGCCGGGCCAACGCCCGCGTGCCGGACGAAGTCGCGGTCATCGGCGTGGATGATGACGAACCGCTGTGCGAGGTCTGCAGCCCGTCCTTGTCCAGTGTGCGTCCCGGGCACGCCCAGGTTGGCTTTCAGGCGGCCCGACTGCTCGGGGAGCTGATGGCGGGGCGGGAGCGCCCCGGAAGCCCACTCCTGCTCGAACCGGAAGGCGTCACCACTCGGCTGTCCACTGAGGTGCTCGCCATTGATGACCGGGAGATTGCCGACGTGCTCCGGCTCATCCGCGAACACGCGTGCGAAGGCATCCGGATCGATGCCCTGGCCCAGCACGTCGGCATGTCGCGGAGCGTCTTGCAGCGGCGCTTCCGCGGCCTGCTCCATCGGTCGTTGCACGAGGAGATTCTCCACACCCGTCTGCGGCGCGCCCGGGAGTTGCTCGTGCGGAGCGATCTGTCGCTGGCCGACGTTGCGGAGCGCTCTGGCTTCACACACCAGGAATACCTCGGTGCCGTCTGCAAGGCGCACCTGGGAAAGACCCCCGCGCAAGTCCGCAGGGAGAGCCGGGGGTAGGGCGGAGTGCCGAAGGGCCAGGCCTACTGCCGCTCGAAGTACAACAGCCGACCGAGGGGAACGGAGAAGCTCTTCTCGATGGGGCCCGTGATCAGCGTGCCGTCGTCGGCCTTCCAGGTGCCGGGCGGAATCTGCACGGTTCGGACGGCGCCCCTGGTCACCATCGGAGCCACCAGCAGGTCGTCGCCCATCAGAAATTGGTCCTTCACCTGCTCGTAGCCGCCGTCGGGGAACACGTAGGCGAGCGGGCGCAGGATCGGTTCGCCGGTAGCGGCGCCGGCCTGGGCGAGTTCGAGGATTCGCGGCGTGAACCGCATCCGCAGCGCCACGGCCTGCTTGACGGCGGCCAGGTGGGCGGCGTCCAGCACCCGCCATGGCGCGACGGAGAACTGCATCATCGGCGCGAGGGCGTGGACCTGCGTGGAGCGCACGATCAGCTCCTGGTCGACGGTCGCCTGGTTGAGGAAGGACGTGAACTCCCCGCCGCCAATCATGTCGGGACAGACGAACGTGTACCCCATGAGCCCGGCGGCGATCATGTCGGGGATGAGTTGCTCGAGGTCGGCCCAGTTGTGGCTCTTGTCGCGGAGGCGTTGCGCGAGCGGCCGGCCTGCGAGTTTCCACGTGGCGCGATACTCATTCAGCGGAAAGGCGAGCCCGATCTCGCCGAACAGACGGGCGTGCTCGTTGGCGTCGAGTTTCTCGTGGGCGAGGTACTCGGCCTTGTAGAACCTGGTGTCGCCGGCGTCGAGCTTGAAGCCGTCCACGCCGTAGGCGGTCTGCAACCGCGTGAGTTCGCCCGTGAACCACGTCCTGGCGGCCGGATTCGAGAGGTCGAGCATGGCGCTCCGGCCGTTCCACCACTTGACCACCGCGGGATCGCCGGACGGCTCCCTGAAGAACGCCTTCTGTTTGGCCAGCGCGCGGTAGACGTCAGAGTCCGGGCTGACGAAGGGGCAGGCCCAGACCATGACCTTGAAGCCGAGGGCGTGCAATTCGCTGATCATCGCCTTGGGATCGGGAAAACGGCCGGGGTGGAAATCCCACTTGCCGTAATCCTCCTGCCAGTTGTCGTCGATCATCAGCACGCCGGGCGGCAGTCCGTTGTCCACGATGGCGTGGGCGTACTTCAGCACGTCCCGCTGGTTCTGGTCGTACATCAATTCGATCCACGTGTTGTACTGCGGCACGGCGAACAACGCGCGGTCCGGCAGCTTGCCGTCGGTGGGAAAGAAGCTCCTCGCCGCGTGCCGGAAGGCGTCGCGCAGCGTCTGCCCAGCCTGGCCGTGGCGAATCGTGTGGCCCGCCGACGTGACGCGTAGGGTTCTGCCGCTGAACGCGAAGCGGAATGCCTTCTCGCACCAGACATACCGGCCCTTCGACGAGACGAGCAGCGGCGCGTACTGATTCCCGCGGTTGTCGCCGTCGAGGTTGATGTCGATCGGCGCGAGGCCGTACGGCATCTGCCTGCCGAGCGTGACGGCACCGCCCCACCACACTTCGTCGGGCAACAGATCGAGCGTGAGTTCGGACGGCGCCGAGTCCTGCGCAAAGCCCGCCGTTGCGGCGCACAGGAGCAAGAGGCCGAGCAGGGATCGAGCGTGCAGTCGTCTCATGATGAGGATGTCCTTGATGCCTATTCGTAGCGGAGGAACAGCACGCCGTCCGGCTGAACATCGATCTCGATGGCCGACCCGGCGGTGAGCCTGTGTGCCTTGCGTCCTTTCCAGACGTCGTAGAGCCTCGCCTCCCCTGCCAGGCCGAGGAACGCCGGGGTCACGGTGACGGTCTTCAGGCGATCCGTGCGATTGAACACGCCCACCCAACCCCGCGTGTTCTGGCCCTTCTCGGGCGTCTTCCACACCTCGATGCCGTCCTTGGCGGAGACGAGCTTCCCCATCACGCCGTTCTGATTGCAGGCGAGCATGTCCGGGTCCGTCAGGAGGCGCAGCGAAAAGCCATCCATGGTCGGCAAGTCACCCCCAACCATCAACGGGGAGGCGGAAAGCGCCCTCAGCGTGATGAAGGTGAACATCTGGTCGTGGGAGAACTGCGGCCAGCGCCGGTAGCCGTTGCCGGCCAACCGCACGGCACTGGCGTCACCCTCCCGGAGCAACTCCTGCCTGGGGGACATCATGAGCAGCTGCCCGAACGGAATCATGTCCATGTCGATCCAGAAGCCCTCGGATTCCTTGCCTGTCCACTTCTTCCAGGCGTCGAAACACTCATCAAGGTAGTGCGCCTGATCCCAGACATCCTTGGTGACCCTCAGCATGTGCGCCATCTGGAAGCTCTTGATCGCATCCGGAGGGACATCGCCGCCGGGTGAGAGGCTCAAGAGGATGGGTCTTCCGGTCTTCTCGATCGCCTTCGCGACGGCCTCGACCTCAGCGGGGTACGGCACGATGTCGTCATACTTGATCATGTCCACGCCCATGTCGGCGAGGTGCTGGATCAGGCCGTCATACCAGCCCTGGGCGCCGGGCTTGGACATGTCCACGCCGTAGTTGTAGGTACACCAGGTGCAGAGGTGTTTCGGATTCGTATCCGCCACGTCACGGGCCCTGTACGCGGTGCCCTTGATCGGGAGATTCAGGTCATACGCCTTGCGGGGAATGCCCCGCATCATGTGGAGGCCGAACCTGAGACCGAGGTCATGGCACCGGTCGATGATCGGCTTGAGTCCGCCCGGGAAATAGGCCTTGGACGGCATCACATGCCCGTGTTCGTTGATCCTCACGTCACTGGCGTGTTTTTCGAGTGGATAGAGCGTCCCGGGCTTGAGCTTGTATTCGCCAAACCAGCCGTTATCGATGACGAAGTACTGATACCCGTAGGGTTTCAGATGCTCGGCCATCGCCTCGAGGTTCTCCATGGCGGCCTTCTCGTGCAGGTACACGCCATAGCTGTCGAAGCTGTTCCACCCCAGAGGCGGTTTCGACGCGATTTGTCCGGGTCCCGTCGCGGCGTGGAGCGACCGATCACGGCTGCCCGCCGTCGCAGACATGACAACGGCGAGCAGCAGGGCGGCGGCGCGAGGAGCAGAAGAAGCCAGGAACTGAGTAAGCATGTGTCGTGAGCCCATTGACTGGAAGTGATGACCCGGCCGGCGTTGTCACTGTTTCGCAATCAGCGCGAGCCAGTCGTCGGCGGACGGGGCCGTGAGTGTTCCCGCGCGGCCACCGTCCAGTGTGGCAGGGCCGTGGACCTTCGGCGCGCCGCCTTCGCGCGGGTTGAACCATCTGATGCTGAAGGTCCCGGACGCTCCGGCGAGGTCGATGCTCGTGCTGCCGCCTTCCGGCAGGTAGACAAGGTAGAGTCCGCCTGCTTTCGCGAAACAGAACTTGGAGTTGTCGTTCTTGTGATTGCCTACGAGCGCATTGGCGTTCTGCATTTCCCAGAACGGGATCTTGTTCTCCCGGAAGAACTGCAGCAGGATGCGGCCATAGTCCCAGCTCCTGTCGCGGCTGCGGTAGTCCTGACAATCAAGGTCGCTCTGCGGCAGTTTGTAGCCGAAGTAGTACTCCACCCCCCAGCCGCCGGCCAGCAGCGTGCCCCAGAGACAGCTCTTCCTGACGTCGTGCATCGTGTAGGGCTTCCCGGCCTGGATGCCTTCGCCGCTGTGACCCAGGTAACCGGGATCGGGCGGCACGCCCATGTCGGCGGGGTTCTGCTCGTCGTTGGCGACGGCCCACGGCTTGCCGGCGGCGGCCGACTTGCCCAGCCACTCCAGCGTCTTCTGATGCGCGGCACTCCAGCCGTACTGGATGGACACCCCGGTGTACTTCGATTTCGGCCCGAGGAGATCGTCGAACACCATCCCGTTGTGGATGACGACGTGATGATGATACGGGTCGTTCTGGTCGAAATACTCAGCCATCGCGAGCCGTTGCGGCGTGAGCTGTGGCGGTGTCGGCGGCTGCTTCTGCCACGGGCCGGCCTCCTCGCCCATGTTCCAGTTCAGCGCCAGGTGATGGCCGAACCGCGCGATCAACTCGCGGTAGTACAGCTTCCGCTGCGGGCCGGTGTCGCCGCCGTCGAGCAGTCCCTGATTCTCCGCCTCCTGTGTTTTGAAGTGCAGGAACACACCGAGCTTCTGTGCGTGCGCGAACACGATCTCCCACTGCGCCAGGCGCGACACGTCCAGGTGCGCGTAGTCGGTGTAGGACACGTACGGGAAGACGTTCCGGTCGTCGCCGCCGATGTTCATCGTCAGGAACGACACCGCGTTGGCACCTTTGCCCGCCAGGTAACTCACGGCGCCGATGATGCCTTTGCCCTTGGCGGCCTGCCACGTCGGGTCGCCGGGCTTCCAGTCCTGGACGTGCGGTGCCCAGTCCTTGACCAGGTTGTCCTTGTACCCGTCCGTCTTGAAGTCGCCGTCGAAGTCTCGGTAGGCAAGGAAGTTCTCCGGGGCGTCTGCGCCGACCTTGAGGAAGTACTCCTTCGTGCCGGCAAACTGCAGATAGCGCCTGCCGACATACGTCAACCGGCCCTTCGCGCGGAAGTCACGCCCCGTCTTGTCGGTGGGCGCGACGCTGAAGCGGCCGCGGACGCCATCACAACCGGCGACCGGCGTTCGTGTGGCGTGATCATCCACCGCCACGTTCCTGCCCCCGGTGAACGAGACCGTGTACGTCCACGCGCCCGTCCGGTCCGGCGAGAGGTGGGCGCGCCATTTATTGCCGGACGCGGCGGACGTCTCGGCCGCGTTGCCATCGGCCGCGAAGTAGCCCGGCACTGTGTAGCTGGGCGTGCCGGATTCGTGAATGAAGGTCACATCCATCCGGTAGTCGGTGAACGGATTCGGGTCGGTGTCCGCCTCGGTGGTTTGCGGGCCGTCGAGCGTGAGCGTGACCTTGTGCCACTGCTTGAGCTCGCCGGTGATGGCGGCTTCGGCTCTGCCCTCCGGCTGGGGCGACTGCACGAGACTCGGCGCGGCGATGGGAGCCGTCGCGGCCGAAAGTGCCGTGAGTCCTGTCGCCAGCGCGGCAACGGTCATCAGTAGCGGGTTGAGGCGTTTCATGGTGCGTGAATCCCCGGGTGTGACAGGGAGCGTTACTTGCGGAAGCCCTTCTCGGAGCCAGCGCGTGTGCCGTCGTCTTTGAGGGTGCCGGGCTTCCAGTTGCGGGCGATGTCGAGATCGGCGGCTACCTGTTCCGTCAACGCGGTCACATTCACATGGCCCACGCGATTGTACAGGGCGGGAACGTAGTGGGCGTCGCGAATGGCCGCATACCGCTTCCAGTGGGCCAGGGCGTCGCCAAGGTGGCGCAGCGCGGCCTCGTGTTCGAACGTGTCGCCGTTCACGTCAAACAGAGCCAACGCACTGGCACCGCGAATCTTGGACGCATAGTAGCGGCCCAGCCAGGCCAGGGCCTCGCAGTCGCTGACCGTATTTCTGAGCTCGGAGTCGTCCTTGGCAGCGTCGCGGAGCGCGTCGAGCGAGGCCGTGGTCTCCGATGCCGAGCCGTCGAGCGCATCCGCAATTTCGAGCGGCGTGGTCTGCTCCATCGGCTCGCGGGCGGTGAGGCGAGCGCGCCAGTCGCGAATGCACAGCACGTCCGAGCCCGGCATCGTGGTGCCTTCCATGAAATGGCGCACGGTGTAGTAACCCTTGCTCCTGCGGTGGCTCAAGCTGGCCTCGGGATACCACTTGAGATCGATGTCTCCCCAGAAGAAGCGCGTGGTCAGCGGCATGACCTGCGAGGCGCTCTGGAGGGCACGGAAGAGATCCTGTGATGAAGCCTTGGGATGGCGGGCGGCCAGCATCCGCTCGAAGCGCGAGTCCGGCAGCGACGGATCGTAGGCCAGCCGGCCCAGGAGCATGAACGAATACCATTGCTTCTCGATCACCAGCGGGCGCGGGCCGGGCTCGGGATGGCGCTCGAGGAAATCGCGTCCCCACACGTAGCCGTCCGGTCCCATGTAGAAGCCGGCCATCTTGTCAGACGGGGGCATGTTCAGGACGTATTCGCGGACGAAGGCAGGATCGCCGAAGCGAAAGGTGTAGATGTCGTCATTGCGCACGGTGAGCCAGGTCTTCCTGCCGGGCGCGAGGTTCTCCAGCAGCGGCTGGATGAAGGGCGGCTTCGTAATCGAATACATGTGCGCCACCGAGTACTTGAAGCTGAACTCGAACGGCCCCGGGTAGTCCTTGAAGGCGTCCAGGATGTCGCCCTGCGCCGTCCAGTGGAAGCGATGGATCATGCCGAACTCGCGCTTCGGGTCGTCCCTCAACGCGTCGCGCACGCCTTCGGCGTAGGTCGCCGACAGCCAGGCTTCCTTGGCCTTGGACTCCATGCGCTCCGGCATGCCCTCGCCCGCGGTGATGCCCATGCCGGCGAGCAGCGGGTAGGTCTTCACCATCTCACGCACACTGGCGCGGAAGTACTTCTTCGTGATCTCGCTGCCCAGGTCGTTCGTGATGCCGTGCTTGCCCTCGGCGCCCCAGGTGAAGACGTTCCAGGTGAAAAAATAGACCTGAATGCCGCGATCGGCGGCGTGCTGCATGACCCAGCGCCAGAACTCGATCTTCTCGTCGATGGTCATGCGCTTGACCACCTCGTGATCGGCGAGCATGTTCGGACGGACCAAGTCGCTGCCCGCGAAGCTGAACGTGTCATCGAGCTTGGCGCGGGTGCGCCAGACATCGTCCAGCGCGACCTCGGGAAACTCGGGCACCTTCACCAGCGACGGGAACGGATGAAGGCTCCAGAGCGAGAGCACGTTGTAGCGGTCGCGAGCCATCGCGTCGAGGAACGCGGTCCAGAACGCTCGCTCCCACATCTCGGGGATGTTCGCCTGCCCGGCGTCGGAGCAGTCCGTGTAGCTCGGCGTGCGCAGATCGAGCGGGATGTTGAACTTGATGCCGCGCCGCGCGATGTAAGGTCTCTGGTTGGCATCCTTCAGCGAGTCGAGCGTGCCCGTGCGAATCGCCTCCGCGATATCCAGTCCGCCGTACATGGCGCCAACGGGATCGGCCCCGCGGACCGTGATGACGCGACGGCCGCCCTCGTTCTGCACGCGGATGCTGTAGCTCTGCGCGGCGGCATCGCTCTCCTTTCCGACGGTCAGCACGAAGCGAGTCGCCGTGGCTTCATCCCCCGACGTCATCCCTTTGGCCGCCGCCTCCCGGCGAATCTCCTCAGCAGCGAACCTCCCCGGCCCGCCGGTCGCAGAGGTGTTCACGACCTCGATGCTCGCGGCCAGCGCGGGACCCGATAACGCGACAATCAGGAGGGTGAGGAGTGTGAGGATGGGATTCACGTCAGTTCCTTCTCGTGTTCAGGAGGGTCCGAGAGGCGGCTTGACGGGCCCTTTTTCGAAGTCCGTCGGGTTGACCCAGCCGGTGTTGACCTTTTCGCCGCGCATGAACTTCTCGTAGAGGCCGTCGCCGCTGGTGGGCTTGTAGTTGTCGAACACGTGGCCGCGGCCCTCCATTCGCGGGTCGCCCTGCGCCTTGAGGGTGGTTTCCAGGCGCTGGCGCAGCGCGGTCACGCGCGCGGCGTGCGCGGGGTCGGAGGCCAGGTTGCGCACGCAGTCACGGTCGGTGCGCAGGTCATACAGTTCGTCGGCGGGACGCATCCCGAAGTTGAGCTGCCAGTAGCGGTCGGCCCGATTGGCGCGGCCGAGATCCAGGATCAAGGACTTCGTCGGGCTGCCGTCGGTGTCGAGATAGCCGGTCTCGGGATTCCCGGCGGGCCAGCGCGTGGGCTCGTAGTTGCGCAGGTAGAGATGCTCCGCAGTGACGATGCCGCGGATCGGATAGCCCCAGTTGTGCGGACGGCCGACGTCGGTGCGCTCCTTGCCGATGAGCACGTGATCGCGCTCGGCCACGACGCGCCCGGCTTTCGAGCTCTCCAGAATCGGCCGCCAGCTCTTGCCCGTGATGGGCATCATGCCGCTGTCTTTCCACGCGATGCCCGCGTAGTCGAAGATCGTCGGCGCGATGTCGGTGAAGTCCACGAAGTCTTCGATGACTCGCCCGGGATTCCGCATGCCGCGCGCCCATCGGACGGCGAGCGGGACGTGGTTCGAGTCGTGGTAGGCGTAGCCCTTCACGCGCGGGAACGGCATGCCGTGGTCGCTGGTGACGATGATGAGCGTGTTGTCCAGCAGGCCGCGCTTCTCCAGTTCGGCGATCATGCGTCCGAGGTGGTTGTCCACGTGTTCGACCTCCAAGGCGTAGTCGAGCATGTCGTGGCGCACGGTCTCGTTGTCGGGCCAGTACTCCGGCACGCGGTCAACGTCCGGCAGCTTCTTGCCGCCCTTGTTGACGCCGGACTGGAACTCATATTCGCGGTGCGGCTCCTGGGCCCCATACCAGAAGCACCACGGGGCGTCCCGTGGCGCGGCGTCGAGAAAATCCGTGAAGTTCGCGGCGTAGTCGGTACTGCTCATCGCCTTGGTGGCCGGCTCGGCCTTACGCTGGCCGAACGGCCTGCCGGTGATGAGACGCGGCTTGCCGTTGGCGTCGTTGGCAATGCCCGGTGCCCAGCCCTTGCCGGTGATGCCCACGTGCCAGCCCTTCTCCATCAGCACCTCGGGCCAGCTCTTCAGCTTCGGGGGAAACATCGCCAGATGGTTGCCGGCCTCCTCGTTCTGCCAAAGATGGCGCCCGGTGAGCACGATCGCCCGCGAGGGCGCGCATTTCGCCATCGGCGTGTAGGCGTTTTGGAAGCGCAGCCCTT
>Ga0315297_10002962_pt1 | contig 10864 bp, 8 predicted proteins | sample YL17G15_0_MG_FD_203628 | JGI IMG/M metagenome (GOLD analysis project Ga0315297, IMG submission 203628) | Sediment microbial communities from Yellowstone Lake, YNP, Wyoming, USA - YL17G15_0 | ecosystem: Environmental > Aquatic > Freshwater > Lake > Sediment | place: USA: Wyoming | collected...
GAAAGGGTGCCGATCCCATGACGAGAGGCAACACCGCTTTGCTCCTCGACCCGTTCGAGGTCGAAGCCATCAACCTCTTCTGTAATGCCAGGGTGCGCGAGTTGATATTCGGCGAGCACGCCAGCGTGTTCACCGGAACGAGGGGATTCAATTTTTCCGGTATCCGCGACTTCGAACCCGGAGACCCGCAGATCAAGGTGGATTGGGCGCACTCAACGACAACGCTCTTCAACCCGCTGCAAGTGCGGGAGTGCATTGAGGAACGCTCCATCGATATCGTGATCGCTGCGGACATCTCCTGCTCCACGAGGTGCGGCACGCCCGGCGCCTTGATCGGCAAGGGCATCGCCCGTACCATCGCGACCATCGGCCTCTCCGCATCCATCTTCCAGGACACGGTGGGGTTGGTGCTGTTTGGCGGCAAGGAGCATGTCATTGAGCCGCCCCGCGGCGGACGGAACCACGTCGAGCGGATGGTGGACCTCTACCAGACCACGCCTACCGTACCCGTCCTTCCGGGGAAGGAGCACCTCGCCGAGACTCTCGCAGGAGAGTTGCGCCGGACATCGCTTGTCATCGTGGCATCCGACTTCCTCTTTCCCGACGTATTCTCCACCCTGAAGGAACTCGCAGACCTGAAACAACCCCATGACGTGTTTCTGGTCATGGCCGACAGCGCCTTCGCATTCGAGCTTCCCCCGATATCCGCGGGGTGGGTTGGGTGCGTGGACAGCGAGACGGGGGCCCGCGTCCACCTCTCACACTCGCAGATGCGGGAACTCCCTCGCCTGATCCGGCGCCACCAGGATGCCGTCGCGGACTACGCAGAACGGGCGGACATGGAAGTCTTACGGGTTCTCCCTGACGCGGAACAGTTCCAGACCGCTATCGTCGATTTTTTCCTTGAGCGCAGGCTCCGGAGGAGGTAATTGCCCATGCCAACCGTCCGGCCCCCCGAGTTTCCGGGCTTTGCATTTATTACTCCGGCAATTATATATGACAAGCCATGCATTCATATTCGTCACACCGGCGAAAGCCGGTGTCCAGTGTGATTCTGGATGCCGGATCAAGTCCGGCATGACAGCGATTGACGTATTTATTTGCCGGAGTAATAATAGGGTTCGCAATTGTTCCGTCGTGCGTTTACAGGCAAAATCAAGACATTGGAGGGAGACGGCACATGTCCCGAAAGTCAATGCGTTGGAAGGTATTTGTCGTATCAACGGCGGTTATTCTCGTCGCTTTCGCACTCTTCGTCGGGGCCGAGGCGGTTGCGCAGACCCCTCCGGGCGCGTCATACGGGAAGAATGGGTCGGTTGCCGCCGATGCGTTAATCTGCTGGTGGAAATCGGACAAAAGCTCCATCCGGATTGGCGAGGAGTTCACGGTCGCGCTGACCTGCCGGTTGGCTGAGACGAGCCTGGAGAAGACCGTTCTCAATGAATCGCTGCTCGATCCGAACGTCCTTGCGCTTCCTCCCTACCAGGTGAAGAATGGCAGGCGTTACAAGGATATCATCCGGGTTCTCCCCGGACCGGACGGACCGGTGACGCTCCGCAACGTGCAATACGCCTACACCGTCAAGCTCATGGGCGAGGGATTCTTCGGAAAGGACGTGCCGCTGCCCCCGCTCGATATCCGTTACCACATCGATCTTATGACGAATAAAGGCGTTGTGACGCCCGGCAAGGAGCGGATCTATATCCTCTCCCCATTGCCGATGAGGATCCAGTCGCTCGTACCGAAAGCCGCCAATGCCGTCCGGGATGCCGGGAACGAGACGTTCGGTGACATCGAAAGCCGACGGAGGAACGCGGTCATCGCGTTCGTTGCTGCGGGGATCTTCCTGTTCCTGCCGCTGGTCGTCATGCTTCCCATCCTGGTGCGGGCCATCCGCGGCAGGCGGGAGAGCGTCTTCAACGGCACGGTCTTCCACGATAAGGATCTGCTGAGGCGTCTGGCGGGGGAACTCGATCGCGTCGAAAAGAATTGCCGCACGGCTTCATGGGATGACGCATCCGTCGGGACGGTATTGTCGGTGTTCCGCGTGGGCGGCGCCTTAGCCGTCGCGCGTCGGGTTGCCCAGGCGCCGGTGGAAGTCGAAACCCGCGGCCGCGAAGGGCAGCTGGAACTCCGCAAGGGCTTCTGGCCCCGGACGAAGGTTCTGGTATCCGCGAGTCTCACCCCCGAAGAGATGGCCAATGAACTGGCCGGCGCGAACTGGCAGGGAGTCGGCAAGGCCTGGCGGAAAGCGCTGCTCGATGAAACCCAAAAGGCGTTTGCCGCGTTGAACGATGCCCGCTATGCGACACCGGGGAATACCGCCGACCGGGCGGCGCTCGACGGTGCGCTGAAGATGGGATTGAGGCTGTTGCGCGAATTGCGGCATGACCGCTTCCTCTTCGTCCGTGTGATGCGTATGGCCGGCGAGCGTTACGCGCGGTGGAGGCGGCAATGGAAACGGTCGTAAACCTCCTCGGCCTCTGCGGGCGTCTGCTCCGGGACGGTTGGAGTCTCGACTGGATGAAGCTCCATTTCTCTCGCGGCGATGAGGCGCTTGCAACAATCTTCGCGCTGGCGGCGCTGGCAGTCATCGCTTCCTTCGTCGGGCGGCACAGCAGGAATACCCCCGGGAGAACGGGTATCGTCCTCCCGGCGCTCCTCCCATCACTGACCCCCGGCTCGGGGTGGAGAGCACGGCGCCTGCCCGCAGTGCTCATGCTTGCCGGACTTTTCTTCTTCCTTATGGCGCTCGCCGATCCTTACACCACCTTCATCAAGCAGGAGGTGACCAATCCCGGCCGGCGCATCCTCATACTGCTCGATGCATCCGGCAGCATGGGCGGCGGGACGTACGGCAACCGATTCAAATCGACGCCGAAGCTCAAGGCCAGGTCCGTGGAGCCGTTCTATACGGCGGCCGCGGCGGCCGAGTACTTCGTCCGCGCGCGGATGAAAAGCGGCTACCAGGACCTCGTCGGGCTCATCGAGTTCGGGGACGAGTCGTACGTCATCAGCCCCTTCAACACGGACTACGAGAACGTTCTCACCAGCATCCGCCTGCTTTCGGAACCGGAGGAGTACGAACGCTTCGACAATTCCGGCACGAAGATCGCCCAGGCCATCAACCAAGGCGTCGGTCTCTTTAAAACCTTCGCTTTTCTGAAGTCTTCGGGAAACATCATGGTGCTCATTTCCGACGGCGAAGACATGCAGGTCGAGCACGAAGGACGGAAACTCGACGACATTCTTGCCGAGAGCAGCAAGAACAAGATACCCATATTCTTCATCCGCACGGCGAGCAATAAGCCGCTCGGAGACCCGTCCACCAACGACGAACTCTGGGGCGCCGCGGTCGAAAAGACCGGAGGAAAGCTCTATGCCGGCGCCAATGCGGACGTCATCATCAAGGCCTGTGACGAGATCAACAAGATTGCGGCAGGCAGGATTCAGTACACGCGCTACGGCGCCCGTACCCCCCAGTTCCCGTTCTTCGCGCTCGTTGCGACGCTCTTCTGGAGCCTGGCGCTTGCCCTGTGGCTCGTATTTCGGCTCTTCCGGAAGTTTCCCTGAGAAAGGAGGGAGGTCATGAAGAGAATATTCGGCACCGCGATGGCGATGGCGCTGTCATTCATGCTGGCGTTCGGCGCCCTGGGCATCGGGCTCTACCATCTTGAGGTCGCGCGGGCGGAAGAAGCGCTTGCGACATTTGACGCTGCCCTGGCGGACCGCATCTATGCGCGCCTGGAGAAAATGCAGGAGACTGGAAGGCGCATCCCCTGGATCTTCGAAACGGTGCGCGCGGACTTGCAGGTTCGCAGAAGCCGCCTCTCCTACTGGCGGCAGGACTATGCGGCGATCCTTGCGGAAACAGCCACAGACGAGGAAGATGAGAAGGCTCTCAGCCCCGCTCTTCGCTTCATCCGGGCGAACGCCCGCTACCGTGCCATCACCGGGGAGCAAAGTCGCGAGAAGGTCATCCGGGATCTCGGGCAGAGTATCCGTGATTACGCAAGGACAGTCGAGGCCGATCCAACGTTCACCGACGCCGCCTTCAATTATGAGTTCCTCCTGATGCTGCGCAACGACATTGCGGGCGGCAAGCGGCCGGCCCCATTCAGGCATCAGGGTGCGCAGAAGTCCCAGCCGGATCGGATGAAAGGCGTTCATGGCGAGCAAGGCGCTGAACCGGCCTTCAAGGTGCCGCAGCGGATGAAGGTTCTGGTCCCGAAGGAAGGCGACGAGGATCCCAAGAAGCGGGGCCCGGAGCCCGGTAAGGGCTCGGCTACGAAAAAACGCGGCTAAGGGGATACCATGACCCACGAGACATTTCGCTTTGCCCAACCCCCTTTCCTCTGGTTCTTCGCGGTTTTAGGTGCGCTGGCGCTCCTCTGGGTCTTGCGTCTTGTACAACGCAGGCAGGATGTCGGTCGTCTCCAACATTCCAGGATCATACCCTTTCCCGAGCGATTCCGTTTCGCGGGTCCCCTTGCCTTTTGGGGATTCCTGATCCTGGCGGTCGCGTCGGTGGTGATTGCGCTGGCGCTGCCTCAAACGTTGACGGTGTCCGATGCCGACCCGGTGGATCTCATCATCCTCCAGGACGGGTCCGCATCCATGCGCGTCACCGATGTCCACCCGGACAGGTGGCAGCGGTCGATGAAGTTCCTCCGGACGCTCGTGGAGACGCTTCCATGGAAGGACGACCGGATGGGTCTCGCGGTGTTCGCGAACCATGCCTTGCCGCAGGTCCGTCTCGTACGCGACCCGAACACGGTCATCTTCTTCATCGAGCATTTGAAGGGCGGATCGCCGTTCGCACTCGAAGAGAACACGAGCTGGGATACGAACGCGTTCGAAGGGATCCGGTGGGGCCTGAAGCTCATTGTGAAGGATGAGGAGTACTACGGAAAGAATCCGAACCCGAAGGCGCTTATCCTCCTTTCGGACGGCGACCAATTCAGCGGCGAGACACTTCCGGCCATTGCCGAAGCCCGGCAGCTTCGCATCCCCATCCATGTCATCGGCATAGGGACCCCATCGGGTGGTCTCATTCCGCTGCCGAAAACACCGGAACAAAGCGAAGTTGACAAAATCCGGTACTACGCTGATTGGGAAAGAAAGCGGGCGGGGATACCGAAGGAGCGAATCCATTCATCGATAGACCGCGATTCGCTTCGGCGCATTGCGGCACTGGGCGGGGGCAGGTACTTCGAGCTCGATACGGAACCGGATGCGGTCATCGCGTCCAAGATCATCAACGATGTGCGGAAGCTTGGCCGATCTCCGGGCGGGCAGAAGGTATTCGGCGACATCTACTGGCAGTTCCTGATGGCATCCGCTTTCTTCTTCGGCCTCGGCGTCATCTCACGCCGTTAGCGGGCAAGGCCATTGTGCAGATTTCCTCAGTCCAGGCGCCGGTAAACGAACTTCTCCTTACGACGCCGGTTAGAAACCGTACTGCCTGGAGAAATGTTCGTCATGAACGGAGATCTTTGAATTACTCCTGAAATTCGGCAAAGCGTCATTCCTGCGAAAGCAGGAATCCAGTCTTTTCAAGACCTTCTGGATTCCCGCCTACGCGGGAATGACAAAGTGGGGATATTTTTCAAAGCTCTCGAACCGGACCAAGGTTTCAGAATAGTCCGCTCTGCATAGCCGTAAGATCAGAGCTCGTTGAGGATCTCCGCCTTTTTCTTTTCGTAGTCTTCCTTTGATATCAGATTCTTCTCGTAGATCCTCTTCAAGGCCTCAAGCCTCTTTTCCAGGGTATCGATCTTGATTGACTGAGCATCCGGGGGAGCTTTTTCGACAGGAGCAACAGGAACGACAGGGGCGGGTCGCACCGTTTCAAAGGGAGCTGGCTGCACCTTTGGTTCGGCGTCCACATACCGGGAAGTAGTATCTTCAACGGTCCTCGTCTTTAAGAAACGGATACTCGCATAGCTCCTGTCGGTGAATCCCGGGAGGAACTGCCTCTGCTCCGCAGTGCGGTCCTTTGGATCGAGGCATGCGCCGCACGGCCGGTTTCCGCATGTGTTGGAAACATCCTCAAAATAAAGCACCTGAACCCGTGACTTATTCCCGAGGCCGGTCTTGATCGAGAGCTGCTTGACCAGGAAACATGACGGCACTCGGCTGTTTACGAGCAACCCCTTTTCCTTCTGCGTGAAGAGCTCCTGCTCGGGGTAGAGGTCATATCGGTATTTTTCCTCAAGGATTTTCATCTCGCCTGATTCCAGGATATTCTTGGTTGTCTTTGCAAACATCTCCGGCACAACCTGGCTCGGGTCGCCATGCATGACAAGCATCCGGATGAGGATGCCTTTTGCTATCCGGTTGTTCTGGTCCATCTGCCCGAAAAGATAGGAGGTTGCTTCAATCGATTTTTCACGGGGATCCGTGTTGGCGGTCATGTGATCGTCGGCGTTTTCACCGATCTGGGCGCTGCCCAGATATTTGAGTTCCTGGTCCACCTGGAGTTTTATCTCGGGAAAAGAGGATGAGAACACGTTGTTCTCCACAGGCCTTTTGGTCTGCAACTGTACGATACCGAGATTCTTGTCAAAAGTCCCACAACCGGCCAAAGAAATGAAGAAAATGGTCATGATGATCAGGTGATATATCGCTTTGTTTTTCATCTTATTCCATCCTTATCTTGATTCTGTTGTCTCCATAAGCGTCATTTCCGATGTGTTCCTGCCATGATTATCCTTATACCCGTAACCAGAACTGACTGTCAAGAGCCAAAGGTTGACGACTTCGTAAAAAGTCGAAAATGCCCAAGAATCGTCATTCCGGTGAAAACCGGAAGCCAGAGATTTCAACGCGTTACAAAAACACTGGACACCGGTTTTCACCGGTGTGACGACTTTTTACGAGAGCGTCAAGGTTGGTTGATAAGATATTGTTTTCTACACGGTGCGACTATAAGATGAACACCCTTGTGTGTCAACAAAATAATGGCAAAATAATGACCGCATCATGCCAGTTCGTCTTTCCATGGCCAGAGGAAGATGCCGCCTTCAATGGTGCGGACATCAGGGAAACCGGCTGCGTCGAGGATTCTCTGGGCTGAAAAACCTCGGAGGCCCAGCAGGCAGAGACAGAGTATTTTTTTCCCCTTCGGTATTTCGCCGAGCCTTTTGTGCAGTGTATCGAGGGGCATATTGATTACTTTTGGATTGTCGATATGCAGGAGTCTGAATTCGAGATCAGACCTTACGTCCAGTATCATCACGTCATCGCCGTTGTCCAGATGCCGTTTTGTTTCCCTCGCGTTAATCGGCCGCATGATGCCCGAATTCACATTGTCCGAGACATTGAGGGCCGTTACAAAGAGATCCAGTGCCGGTGAAAACGGCGGTGCATAGGCCATGTCAAGATGAACGATGTCATGGATGGTTGCCCCGAGCCGCATGGCGGTGGCGGCGACATCGATGCGGCGGGCGGCATCGCCCTTGCCCGCGGCCTGCAGACCCAGAAGCCTGTGCGTGGTATTTTCAACAACCAGCTTTAACGCCACGATCTGGCTGTCGGGATAGTAGTGGGCTTTATCGAACCCGCAGACCGAAAGGGCAACGGCATCAAGCCCCATTCGCTGTGCCTGTGTTTCCGTGATGCCTGTGGCCCCCACGTTGTATTCAAACGCCTTGCACACGAAGGTGCCCTGTATGCCGGGAAATTCAGAATCCATGCCGCAGATATTATCGGCAATGACGCGGCCGTGCTTGTTTGCGGTTGATCCGAGCGGGATATAGCATTGCTTCCCCGTTATGATGTGCGTGTTCTCGACCATATCTCCGCCGGCATAAATGGCCGGGTCGCTTGTCTGCAGGCGTGCATTCACTTTCAGCGCCCCGGTTTCCCCCAGTTCGATGCCGGCGGCTTCCGCAAGCGCCGTATTGGGCCTGAGCCCGGCTGCGACGATGACGATATCGGCCTTGTATTCTTTCTGCCCGGTGATAACCTTTTTTGCCCTGCCGTCACTGCCTTCAATGGAGAGTATTCCGGCGTTTAACTCCATCTCTATCATGTGCTCATAGAGGTGTTCCTGGACAAGCGCGGCAATCTCAAAGTCGAGCATACCCGGAAAGAGCTGATTTTCCCGTTCCAGGATAGTGACTTCCCACTTTTTGAGCATCAGGGCCTCGGCGGCCTCGACACCGATAAATCCCCCGCCGATAATGACGGCGGAACCGCCCGCACAGTCCTTGATCTCCTGCGCGACCGCTGCGGCATCATCCAGGCTGGTCAGGTGATACACACCCTTCAGTTCCGCGCCCGGGATCGGGGGCATCTTCGGTGACGCGCCCATCGCCAGTACCAGCGCGTCATAGTCGAATGTGACGGGTTCATCGGTAGCGATATCCACCGCGCCGACTCTACGAGCGGCCCTGTCAATGTTCAGCGCCCTGACGTTCGTGTGGATGGTGATATCCTTCAGATCTTTGAAATACCGCACGTCGCGGATTCTTCCATACGTGGTTTTCAGCAGATCATCTAATTCGCGGACCTTCCCGGAAAGATAATACGGGATGCCACAAGCGGCATAGGATATGTAGTGCCCCTGATCGAGTATGGTGACCGCATAGTCGGGACGAATCCGCTTGATGCGTGAGGCTGCCTTTGCACCGCAGGCCGATGCCCCGATAACAAGAATGCGTTTTGGATCGTTCATGGTATTCTCCGTTGGACACCCCGCAGCTTGCTGCGGGGCAGATTGTTAAGCACCTTATCATATTTCAGGGCTGAAACAAGTATTTGCAATTTAGTGTGCCGGGGATATATTGGGCATGGGAAAGAAACTTCAGTCTCCGGAGCGACCCATCATCTAAGAGGATTCCCCAGGGACGCAGAAAGGGCCCAGAAAGGTCATAACAGATTACACGGTAGCAGCGGGATATGAAGGGCGTGAGCCCGTGAGAAGCGAGCAAACATCGAAGATCCTGAAATTGGAAACTGGAGAAAGCGTTTGATGGAGGCTGATATGAGCAAGGCATTGAGTATTGCTGAATGGATGAAACGCGGTGGATGGTTACTGGTGGCGTCAAGCATCGTATTGACGGGTTGTCAGGGGGCTCTGCTGACTTACAAAGGCTCGAAGGTTCGTGACGCCTACCGGATTGCCCTGGCGGATGGAACTCAGAGGAGCGCCCGCTATCAGTCACCCGATCTGACCATCGATTACCAGGTGTTACGGAACGGGGATGAGCTGCAACTATCCGGGGTGGCAGAGTACACGCCGAGGATAAAAAACGGATTCACCCTGATCCCTGATTTTGATCTGAGCGTATTTTTCACCGATGCGCAGGGAAATATCTTGGAGGACAGATGGATTGCGACCCCCGGCAGTGGCGACCCCAACAGTCAGATGCGTATCAGTGAGAAGCTGCTCCTGCCGCCGGGAACTGCGAACATGGCCTTCAGCTACAGCGGCCGGGCCCGCGACAGCAGTGGCGCCGGAAAAGACAGAGGTAGCGGGGATATGCCCTTTTGGCAAGTCCCCATTGTCAGATGATTGCCGCAACCGTTGCGGATACCCCAAAGTTCTTCATGCTCTGTAAGATGACCTGAAACGGGGTGTTCCAGAATGTCTCTGTATGTCCGACATAGCGGGCATGAGGAGTATTCCATGCGTTCCGGGGTTCTGACTGAGAGTGAAAATTGAACAGGGCGACGAGGGAAATAGATGGCGATCATCTCCCTCGTCGTTCCACTTATTGGTTCACCCATCGACCAAAGTGACCTGCAAGGTCCGTGGGGGCTACTTTCCTGCTGCTGGCTTCGAAGGTTTTGCCGCAGGCTTCGAAGATTTTCCCGCCGCCGGCTTGGACGATTTTGCCCCCGGCTTCGTCGTCTGCGATGGCGTAGCAAGATCTGCATATATCTTAATCAGTTCGACATCGAAGATGAGTGTGGCATTCGGTTCTATGGGCCCGGCGCCGTTTTCACCATAGGCCAGGTTCGAAGGGATGAAAATCTGCCATTTCGCACCCTCTTTCATCATCAAGAGCGCTTCCGTCCAGCCTTTAATGACTTTATCTAACTTGAAAGTTGCCGGCTCATCCCGCTGGTATGAACTGTCAAATACGGTTCCATCGATCCGGGTGCCGTGGTAGTGGGCGACCACTCCATCCGTTGCCTTCGGGTTCTTACCCGTACCTTCCTGGATTACCTTATACTGTAAACCACTCGGCAGGATCTTGACCCCTTCCTTTTTTTTGTTCTCGGCAAGGAAGGCTTCACCCTCCTTCTTATTTTTTTCTGCCAGGGCATTCCGCTTTTCTGTCTGCTTGATCGCCATATCCTTCTGGAAAGCCGACATCACCTCCCGCATCTCCTGGTCCGTCAGGAGTGTTTTGCCTCCGGACAAGCTGTCTTTAATGCCTTTCGCCATTATATCCGGATCGATATCGACGGATTGCTGCTTCAGGTTATTTCCGGAATATACCCCGATCGTGTAGCTCACCTTATCCCTCTGGCTCGTGAGGGCCGTATCCTCAGCCCCGAATACCTGGCCCGCCAACAATAGAATCCCTGCAAAAACGACGAATACTGATTTCATGGAACCTCCATTTTGAATTATTTTGGGTTGCCTATCATGTTTCAAAGCGCTTTGTCAAACGAAGAATAGCCCCGTAATCCACCACCTAATTTCTGTTCTTTCATTGTTATCATGATGTTATAGAATCTTTTTCTTCACCAATGGGTGCATGAAATTCGCATATAACCCTTTGCAATAACGATGGAACTCTATTTTTGGTGGTGGATTTAGGTGCCTATGGCGAGGAATGATATATATGACTGGTCGTTTTTCCGGGTGGGCGGTGTACAGGTTGGTTATCCGGAGGGGTTACGGTAA
>Ga0315297_10002964_pt1 | contig 10860 bp, 9 predicted proteins | sample YL17G15_0_MG_FD_203628 | JGI IMG/M metagenome (GOLD analysis project Ga0315297, IMG submission 203628) | Sediment microbial communities from Yellowstone Lake, YNP, Wyoming, USA - YL17G15_0 | ecosystem: Environmental > Aquatic > Freshwater > Lake > Sediment | place: USA: Wyoming | collected...
AGCAGCGGAAGTTCAACGCGCCAGTTGGTCTTCACGACGACACTCCCTTCCGTGGCTTGCCCACGCGCAACACGTCCATCACCAGGCCGACCGCTTCCTCGACGGCCGATACGTTCAAGCTGTAGCGGATCGTCGTGCCTCGCTTCTCGGACACGATGAGCCCCGCGTGGCGCAGCAGGCGGAAGTGGCCAGACAGCGTGGACTTGGCGAGCGGGAACTGCTCCGCCAGCTCGCCGGCGCTCATGTCGCGCCGCCTGAGCAGGCGCAGGATCTCGCGCCGCGTCGGATCGCTGAGCGCTTGGAAGATGTCGTTGATGCCCATGTCGCCGCCTCGCGGTGCAGGAGGCCCCCCGGCCTCTTTGTTCGTTATTTCGCTAACGACCGAAATATACGCCCCAACGAGGCGCTTGTCAAGACTCTGCGCACGTCAGTGGGGTCAGACTCGAGAGGCGAGAGGCGAGAGGCGAGAGGCGAGAGGCGAGAGGCGAGAGGCGAGAGGCGAGAGGCGAGAGGCGAGAGGCGAGGGATTCGCGGTCGAGTCTGACCCCACCTGTGCTCCGTCTTCGCCGGGGTGACGCCTTACCCCTCGCCCCTCGTCCCTCCCGCTAGCGCCCCTTCTTGAGCGCCTCCCGCACGAGGGCGAGGACCGCGTCCATCTCCTTCGGCACGCCTGAGGTGAGCACCTCGGGTCCCTGCTCGGTGATGAGGACCGTGTCCTCGATTCGGACGTGCAGCTGCTTCGAGGCGTCCTCGACGATCGGCTCGACGGCGATGACCATGCCCGGCTGGAACGGCAGGCTGCCGTCGCCGACGTCGTGCACGCTCATGCCGACGTAGTGCCCGGCGCTGGCCCCGCCGGGGAACCCGTACTTCGCGTAGATGCCCTGGCCGATCTCCCGCGTCTGTGCCCGCGTGGCGCCCACCGTCATCGCAGCGATGATCGCCTTCTGCGTCTCGAGGGCGCATTGGTAGGCCTTCAGCTGGTCCGGAGTGAACACCCCTGACACCGGCCACGTGCGGGTGATATCCACGCCGAGATAGTCGAGGGCGCCGCCGTAGTCCATCACCACCAGGTCGCCGTCCTTGTACTGCCGGCCGTTCGTGGCGTAGTGCCACACGTTGACGTTCGGGCCGGATCCCACGATCGGCGCGAACGAATTCCCCTGCACGCCGTTGCGGTACATCCAGTAGGTGGCCTCGGCCTCGATCTCGTACTCGTACCCGTTCTGGCGCGTGGCGAGGATCGCGCGGCGGATGGCCTCCGCGCTGATGCGCCCGTTGGCCCGCAGCACCTCGATCTCCCGGGGGCTCTTGATGGTCCGCATCCGATCGATGAAGGGCGTCACGTCCGAGACTTGCAGCGCCGGGAAGTGGGCGCGGAAGTACGCCACCCGGCTCGCGTCCTCGGACAGATGCGTCCCGCCTACGTTGACCAGGCGGCGCGACAAGTCGGTGGCGTGCTCGCCGCGGTTGATGTCGGACTCGTCGCCGGCGGCCAGGCGCAGCCAGAGCAGCGGCTCGGCCGACCCCGCCACGCGGGCGAGGACGCCGGGCAGTTCGTCGAGCGGCCTGATCGCCGCGAACCCCCACGGCTTGCCCGCCTCGGGGTCCGTGAGCCAGTTCTTGCCAAGCGCCCTGATCTCGCCGGCCGTCTGCGGCGGGAGGTAGAGCGTGGCCGAACCCGTCGCCGCGCTCAGGACCATGGCGGCGTTGAGATCCTCGTTGCCCGTGAAGTAGTAGAAGTCGTTGTCCTGCCGGAACCGGATGCCCGCCTGCGGCTCCGTGCGGCCGAAGAGAATGAGCACACCCCTGCCGAGCGCCTTCGCCAGCGCCTGGCGCCTTGCCACGAACTCCGATGGCGGATACCCGAGGCGCTCAGCCTGGAGTCCGAACGAAGACCCGGCCACGACCACAAGAACGCCCGCCGCCAGCCACCGCATGCCATTCATCACTGAAATCCTCCTCGCCGGCCGGATTCTACCCCACCCACCGCCCGGTGGGGTCAGACTCGACCCGGTGGGGTCAGACTCGACTCTGACCCCACGCATGTCTTTCGTCACCGAAAAGGGGCCAGGCCCCTTTTGCATATGCCCTAACCGAAAAGGGGCCTGGCCCCTTTTCTAGCGCAGATTGATCATCCGCCCTTCGTCCAGCAGCCAGCACTCGCTGGCGAAGCCGGAAGCGGCCACCTGCGCCCGAAGAGCCGGCAGCGCGTCGGCGCGGTCGTAGCGGATCGAGAGGTGGTGCAGCACAAGACAGGCCACCTCGGCGGCGCGTCCCACCTCGATGGCCTCGGCCGTCGTCGCATGAATGTCCCACTTGCGGTCCGCCTCGTCCAGGAACGTGGCGTCGTGCACGAGCAGGTCAGCGCGCGCGACGTGAACCGGATCGATCGGCATACTGTCGCCGGTATGGGCGAAACGGATGTGGCGGTAACTCTCCATCAGGGCGTCGCGCCCGGTCGCGCGGACCCGCGCGCGAATCTCCGCTTCCGGCAGACCGGCGAACTCCGCCTTCAGGTGCCGCCGCTCTTCCAGCACGAGATAGCCGAGCGTGGGCTCCGATCCGCCGTGCGACGTGGGAAACGCCTGCAACACGCGCGTCTTGCCTACACGGAACTCGTCGCCCGCGCGCATGGGCACCCAGGTGATCGGGAACGACTGGCTGGGCCACATACTGCCCATCAGGTCCCGCACCGCAAGGACGCCGCTGTTGCCGTCGGGAAACACGATGGTGAGAGGTTTTTCCTGGGCGCCCTTCGCGAAGCGCCGTGACGCGATGAAGCCTGGCAAGCCCAGCACATGATCCGAGTGTCCGTGGGTCAGGGCCACCACCTCCGGCGCCCAGATCTTTTGGCCGAGGGCCAACTGAAGTCCCTCGCCTGCGTCAATGACCAGTTCGAAGGGCTCGTGCCAGCACCAGTTGCTGAACATGGCGCGGGAGAAGCCGGTGAGATCGCGCGCGGGAGAGACCACACGGACATCTTACATGGTGGCGCGGCCGGAGGTTGAATCGCGCGTCTCCGTTACTTCCCAGTCCCTACCGGACGATTGAAGAACTCGCGCTGCAGGCGCAGCAACAGGGGAATCGACGCGAGCACGATGAAGCCGCCGCCCAGGGACAGGATCGCGTTCAGACGTTGGATGGTGTCAATCATGGTGCAATCAGCAAAATGTACCGCAGCCGCGCGCGGCGTTCAATGCCCCTCCGGTAACACTCACTTTTTGCTCGACAGGCGCCAAACGGCCGCCGGCACACGGCCGTAGTGGTAGAATGTGGCAACCGTCGAAGCCCCCGGGGAGGTGACCGTGCGAGTACTCTTCGCAACCCTCGTCGTCGTGGCAACCATGGCAACCGGCTGCGGTGGCAGCAGCAGTTCGAGCAGCAGCAATTCGAGTCCTACCAGTCCCACCAGCCCTCCCGCTCCTCAGGGTCTCGAAGGGAATTGGCGCGCCACCAAGGCGGAGTTCGTCAGCGCCGCGAATTCCAGCAAGAGGGTGGACGTGGTTGCCCAGGGAACGGTAGTGACGCTGGCCCTCACCGGCAGCAGTTTCGTCTATACGATCGCTGATCCAGGGAAACCGCCGAATGTCACGAACGGCACCTGGACCTCGTCGCGCGACACGATGGCGCTCAAACCCAATGGCGTGACGTGGTCGTGGCAGTTCGACATGACCCAGAGCGGAAACAGCCTCACGCTCAACGGCGCGAGCGTGGAGTTCGACTTCGCCGCGAATGGCGTCTTCGAGCAGGCCAAGCTGTCTATGGCGCTCGTCCGGCAGTGAACTGACAACGTGAGGTAGCGCCTACCGCACCTTCAACGATCCCTCTGACTCGAACCCGCGGTACCTGAGGGTGAGCGGCTGGCCGGGCGGCACGGCATAGAGCAGCGAGAAGCGTCGCCAACTGCCCGCCGGCACGACGTTCGCCCCGGTGAGGCGGCACGGCAGCTGCTGGCTCGCCGGATCAGGCACATACTTCGTCCCCTGGTCGTCGGCAAGGGCGAACTGCGGCGCGGGCTGAAGCTCGAGCCCCGATCCGGTCTTCAGGTTCTCCACCATGTAGTCCACGACAAGGTGTTCGAAACCCTCCCGCGGCTGGCGCAGCCCTGCTGGCGGCGTGCCGGTGCCCACGATGTGCACGCGAAGCACCTTGCCGTCCTCGTGCGTCGCGAGCGCGGTCGGCTTGCGCGCACTGCCGTCGCCGAGGACCGACAGATCGATGGGGCCCACGCCACGGAGCCGAACGAGCAAGGTCGCGCTCTGCGTGTCGGCCGGCACCGTGAACGCGAGTTGCCCTTCGCTCGGCACAAACGGCAGGAACCGGCCCATCGGCGCCATGGGCCGCGTGATCTGCGGCGCCCGGGTCTCGGGCTGCGCGACGCACCCCTGATCGGTCTGAAAGAAACCGAAGTCGCCGAGCGGAATTTGCGCGATCGCGTTCTGGCGGCTGATGCCCCTGATACCGACGATCAGCGTTTTCGTCCCAGGCACCGAGGGCGGAGCTTCCGACCACGTCGCACTGGTCACGGCCAGATCCACCAGGTCGTTCGATCGGCTCGCGCCGCCCAGGCTGCTGGCAAGGACCGGAGGCGCGCCCTTGATCGGCAGCAGCAGGTGGCCGTTCAGCGAGTCGAGGAACAGGAGCGAGAGCGCCTGTGCGTTGGCGGGCGCCTCGAAGGCGAGCCCGCCGCTGACCACCTGTTCGAATCCCGGGATGGTGAGGGTGCCTGTGGGGAGGTGTCCGTCGAGTGCCTGTGACGCATTCTCGGCGATCGCCTCGGTGACGCGGCCGTCGGCCACCAGCCAGAGATGCATCGGCAGCGGGCCCACGGCGAACGGCACCTCCTCAATGGTCGTGTTCGCCTCATCGTCGGCCTTGTCCTTGGCCGTGGCACCGCCGCCGAAACCGAGGCCGCCCATGCCGGCCGAGCGGTCCTGGGCTTTCTTCCGATTTACTTTCTGAGGCGGGATCAAGCTCTTCCACGCCGTGTCGATGATGACGAACTCCCGGCCTTCGCTGGCCGTCTCGCGGCCAATCGCCGGCGCCGTGCGGAAGTTCGTGACGCGAAGCTCGATGGCCTTGTTCGAAATGGGCTGACCGGGCTGAGCGATGGCGACGAGACCCGGGGGGATTGGAGTCGCGCCGGCGGCCTGTGGCGCGGCGCCGCTCACGGTGGTTGATGGCGCGGCGCCGCTCGTTGTGAGTGATGGAGCCACATCGCCCGCTGCCGCTACCGCGGCTGGCGGCCCGCCTTCGCTCGCGGGGGCCGCCTGCGCTGCGCCGCTTGCGGCCGCGCCTCCTGGTGCGGCATTCGAGGTGCTCGCGGCGGCGTCACCCCCCAAAGGCGCTGCCGCGTCAGCGGCGTTCAGCACTGATTCCCCTGGCGCCGCGGCTCCCGTAAACCGATCGAGCAAGCCGAGCCGGTACGCGCCAAACCCCGCGCCGGCGAGGACGACGAGGAACAAGGCTGCGATGATGAGTGTCTTCATGATCTGCACCCTCTCACACCAGCATCGTTGCTCCAGCGGCGTGCACGGTCACTTGTACCGTGTGGCCGTTGCGTGTATCGAATGATACAGCTCGTAAATGTCCCAGAGGAGTTCGGCGATCAACGCCAAGAATGCGACAATCTCCGCACCGAAGGACGCCGCCACGAAGCCCACGGCCGTGAGGACCTCACAGACAAGCATCCCGAGCTGGCCCGCTCCACCGTCATCGGGGTGGGTGAGATACTCTGTTCCCCACACGAGAAAGCACGTCACGATGATCGTGACCTTCGCAATGCACATCGCCCACCTCGAGGCGTGGATGTACGCGGCGGCGTCCTTCCATTTCATGATGACCCATTCGGCCAGCCCTTCCCCCCAGCCAGTGCGCCCAATTCCCAGCGTAGCGCCCGTCCTGGGATCGATGCGCCACCATGCGACGTCCCCTCCCAACCCGTTGGCGGGGGCGACGACGAGGTAGCCTGCCGAGAGGTCATCGCGGATGCGGGAATTCGCGTCTGGGGGCAACTGCAGCCTCGGCAGATCGGCCGGGGTCGACAGCGCGACCCACGGGGTCCCGGACGTGATCGCCGCCATGAAGGCTGGGGCCGGTCCCTTCGCGCCCACACCACAGCAACGGTCGGACAACACGAACGCTTCGGCGTTCGTGTCGTGAGTGCCCTGACGGAGTCGCGCTTCGAACGGGGTGACGCCCGCCCGAGCGTGGACGGCGACGTCGTTCGCCACGATGTCCACGGCCGTGAAGGCTTTCAGGGTGTCCGGTGTGAGCGATGAGATCCCTCTGTGCAAGGACAGAATGTTGGGAGCGGCAACATAGACGCTCCGCCGGACCGGGCTGAGTGCATGACGCGCGAGGGCCAGATCATAGAGGGGAGCAGGAAAACCCTGGAGGCGTTCGGCAAACTCCAACAGTTCGTCCTGGGAGGCCCCTCCGCCTCGTCCGAACCGCCTGCCAAGATCGCCGTTCGCGAGAAACAGGTTCGCCTTCAGGCTCGCGACGAATTCCGGCGACAGTGCGCACGGGAGGAGCAGGATATCCGTCGTCCCGAGCAGTGCGAGGCTCCGCTGGAGGCGCCGATCATCGCTGGTGGGTGGCAGCGGAGGCTGTGCGCGTCGGGCGCTGTCCTCCAGCGTGTCGAAGATCTGGCGACGAAGGGTCCTGGAGGGCTGACCGGGAACATGAATCCGATACTCAAGCCATTCGGCTGACCATTCCCCCGGGGTTTCCGGCGACGAATTGTCTTCACCGCCACCCAGAAGCCCAGCCATGCCGCCCATCGACTTCGAACGGTCCGCCGCAATCTGGCCACTGGCCGACGCGGACAACTCGACCATCCGCCCATCCGTCAGTACCACCCTTCCCAACTTGGCGGCGTCTCCGACATGGAGTACTGGAAGCCACCGCCGTTCCTTCGCCGCGGTCTCCCGCAAATACCCGACAAGGTCGCCCAGTCGCACAGCACCGGTCGGCGCCTGGGCACTCAGGGGCACATGCGTCAAGGCGACCGACTGTCCAAAGACCTCGGAAGGCCGAAGCGTATGCGAAAGCGCCACACGCTGTTCAGCTTTCCCGGCTGCCACGCGCTCCACCACTACGCTGATCTCCACCGAATGCTGAACTGCGGCGGGGAGTCGTTCCGGCTGCACCGTCTCAGTTGGAGCGGCAAGGCGCACGCCGACTCGGGAATCGGGGAGGGAGGGATCGAGATCAGTCCAGGAGTCACCGCCGCCGATCTGGACCCACCAGTGATCCGCGGCGCTGCGAGACGGATCGTCGTCCCGAATGGCCGCACGCCCCGACACCGACTTGAGCAGAACTGCCGCCTGCATCTCGGCCTGCATCGTCACCGTCTCGCCGAACTTCGCCGCCGCATCCCGCGACTTCTTGAAGGCGGTCTGAAGACGACTGGTGTCTGTCTGGAATTTCACGGCGACCTCGCGAAGGCTCTGTTCCTGCGCGAGGCCGTCAATGTCCTCGAGAGACGTCGGATTCTCCGGTACCGGAGTGGAACGCTCCTTCACAATGCGTGCCGTTTCCTCGGGCAGGGTCGCGTGAGCCAGTCGCGCGTTACGGCCGGCGCCCTTGAGGAGAGCGGCCAGGAGCAACGATCGATCGAGGCTGTTCCCCAGTCGGTCCATCAGGACGCCTGTCGGACCGCGCAGGCTGCCCTCGTACGGGACCCAGTAGGTTCGGTCTCTCACCCACTCAAAGAGCGCGCTCGGCTCGCGGCCGACACGTTCGACGACGGCCGCCACGTCGAACGTGGCGCGCGGCAGCCGCGCCGTCAGCGCCTTGAACGCACCGAACATCTCCGCCAGCCGCCTCTCGCCCTCCGCCGGCGAGGCGGCCTGACCGCTGATCTGCTGTCCGGCGAGCAATCTGAGCAGCTCATTGCGAGACTCGCTGTAGGCGGAGTCGGCTGAGGCCGCCGCACCCCTGGGCGAGGCTCCCCGACCTTCGTTCCGCGAGACCGGCAGGTACACGCCTGATACGGCCATCACGACAGCCATCACCATCGCCGTGGCCTGGTGAAGCAGAACGCGAACAGATTGCCTGCGGCGGAGGTGGTCGACGGCTCGAACAGCCTGGCCGAGTAGCGCGAGTGGCAGAAGCGCGAACGCGCCTATGAACGATCCCTGCAGCCAGCGGGGGAGGCGCTGCCAGGCGGCGCCTCCCTGGAACAGCGTGGTGAACGGCGCACGGTCGTACAACGCGACGCAGAGCGAGGCCAGAGCGTAGATGGCGAGGGCCATCAACACCCCCCGAGCCACCATTCGGGCCGTTGACGGCAACACCGCGAGCGCGCGGAAGAGGACGACGGCGGCGAGGACGACGGCGGCTGCGATGGCCGACGTCAACAGCGTCGCTGTCGGCTGCAGCAGCAGACGCACGCCGTTCGTGTTGCCGCCCGGGAGCCACGCCGTCACGGCTAGCAGCACAAGCAGCGCGCCGATCGACCACGATGCGGCTCCTTCCCACCCCCATCGCTTTGCCGCCCAGCCGCCGGGCCGCCAGAGCCACACGCCCAGCGCGACGAACACGAGGACGGGCGGCGCGACCCACCAGCGGATGGGCGACCCGCTCCAGAACGTCTCGATGGCGATGTCAACGAGCGCGAACTGCGAGAGGATCGCGGTGAGTCCCCAGCCAAGCGCAGCCAGCCGCGACGGTGCTTGAAGCGGCTCAACCGCACCTGCCTGCTGCTTGTCGTCCATGTTCTGTCTCCCCGCTGCTCTGCGGCCGGGCGGGGTGAAGCCCCGCCCTCCACAGCGCCAATCGGTGGTTGCCTTATTGTGCCGTCATCGTGTGTCAGATCGGCCGCGCTTATCCCTGCTTGGCCCCGCACTGCGGGCAGAACGCCCCGGCTCCGGCGAGCGACGCTCCGCACGCGCTGCACACCTTGGCGGACGGCGCCGCCGCGACCGGTGCCGCGGACGCGGGCACTGGAGGAACAGCGGGCGCCTCGGCGGCCTTCGCCTCTGCAGCCTCATCCTCGGCCTTGATGGCTTCGATCTCCTTCTTCTTGCCGGCCACCGCCGCCTGTTCCGCGGCAATCTGCTGCTCGAAGCCAGTGATCTGATCCACGAACGCCTTCAGGTCGGGCGACATGACGGTACCCGATCGGACCAGCGCGACAGCCTTCTCGCCGGCCTGCTGCGTCGCGGTCTGGATCTGGGTCTTGAAGTCGGCGATCGTCTTCTCCATCTCGCCGATCTCGCCGTTGATCTTCTGGATGCGCATGAACTGGTCGACTTCCGCCTTGCCCCGGTCCACCACGTCTCCAACCGCCTTCGTAACCTTGTCAAAGAACGACATCATGACCTCCTTGGGTTTCCGCTCTCGTTGCCTGCCAGTCTGCCTTTGCGTCATAGTACTTCCGACGCCCTCTACTCCAGCACCAGTTGCCCGTTCTTCATCACGAGGCGAACGGTCGTCGCCTGGCCGAGCGTCACTTTCACGCGCGGTGCGACAATCTCCTTCGCGCCGGCCTTGACCACCACCTTGTAATCGCCCGGCGGCAACTCGTCCGCGGGCCACCCCGCCTCGCCGGCGGCCACCTGTTTGCCTGCGGCATCGAAGACCGCATACGGAAACTTGACGATCGCGGCGACCATCAGGGCGTCGCCGAGCGCCTGGCCGCTCTGCGCGGCGTAGAACACGCCGCCGGTCGCCTCCGAGAATCCAGCCAGGTCCTTCTGTGTCTTCGGATTGGTCAGCGCGAAACCGACGATGTTCAGCCTGATGTCGAGGCCGGAGGCCTTGAGGTCGACCGCGGCCTTCACGGGATCGCCTTTGCAGCTTTCCTCGCCATCCGTGATGAGAATCACCGTGCCGCCGCCCACCGGCTTCAGATCGGCCGGCGCCTGCATCGCCGAGTAGACCAACGGCGTTTCGCCCTTCGGCTTGAAGACCTTCGCGGCCTTCATGATGGCCACGCGGTCCAGTTTCCGGACGGGGACCACCAGCTGGCTGTCGGTGCACGTCTTCGGCGACGTGGACGGCTCGCGATGCCCGTAGATGCGCAGGCCGACGTTGAAGTCGTCGGGCAGCTTCGCCAGGACGTTCTCCAGCGTGTCGAGCGCCGTGTCCCAGCGGCTCTTCTTGCCCATCAGCGTCTTCATCGACCCGGACGCGTCGAGGATGATCTCGAGGTTCTTGCGCGTCTTCGTCGGCGGCGCGAGGGTGTTCACCACCGAGAGTTCGCCGCCTTTCACCGGGCCGAGTTGCAGGCACAACGAGGTGGTCTTGCCGTCGGTGTCGGTGCCCTTCACCTCCAGCGCCATCGCGCCGGGTTTCGCGGCGGCCGGCACGGTCACGGTCATCGTCGCCGTCTGTTCACCGGCCACGGTCACCGTTGCCGGATCGATACGCGCCTCCAGGCCCGCGCCCGCCGGAGTTCCAGAGGCGGTGAGCTTGACGGTGCCCGTGTACTTCAAGTTCGGCAGGACGCTGAGGGGATACGTGTAGCTCTGCCCGGGCTGCACGCCGCGCGCGAACAGCCGCGGCTCGGTGACCACGACGAAACTCCCGACCTTGACCGAGCAGGGCAGGTTATCCGTATTGAAACCCTGCGCGAGCTGCCGCGCCCGGACGATGTCGAGCCACGTCGTCCCGGTCGAGTCGACATCGAGGCCTTCCCAGATGATCAGCCCGCGTCCGTAGTGCGCGTACGCCTGCGCGAAGCCGAAGACGCCGAGGGCGTTGCGCACAGCGAACTGGCCGCACCACCCCGGTCCCCAGTCGGTGATGACGTTCGAGTCGCCCAGTTCGTTGGCCGGCGGCTTGAGTTCCGCCCAGGCGGCGCCGTCCACGAATCCCGGGCGCCCGCGCAGATTGTGGATCATCCAG
>Ga0315297_10002965_pt1 | contig 10859 bp, 7 predicted proteins | sample YL17G15_0_MG_FD_203628 | JGI IMG/M metagenome (GOLD analysis project Ga0315297, IMG submission 203628) | Sediment microbial communities from Yellowstone Lake, YNP, Wyoming, USA - YL17G15_0 | ecosystem: Environmental > Aquatic > Freshwater > Lake > Sediment | place: USA: Wyoming | collected...
ATTGTCGCCGAGATACATAACGAACGTGTCTTGTCCCAGAAAATCCTTTGCCGTGAGCACGGCGTGGGCCAGCCCGAGCGGCTCCGGCTGTTCGATATACGTGATGCACACGCCCCATCGGCCGCCGTCCCCGCACGCCTCCCGGATCTCGTCCTTCGTGTCGCCGACGATGATCCCGATCTCGGTGATCCCCGCATCGCGCAGGGCTTCGATCCCGTAGAACAGGACCGGCTTATTGGCGACCGGGACGAGCTGTTTGGCCTGGGTGAAGGTCAGGGGCCGGAGCCTCGTTCCCTTCCCGCCGCTGAGGATCAAACCTTTCATCTGAGCTCCTGAGGGGTCAGGTCTCAACTTTTGACAAAAAAGTCAAAAGTTGAAACCTGACCCCATCCCTCCTAGGAAATCCGTTGTCTTGCCGATGCTCCCCAACCCAAACGAGAACTTGAACTGGGTCTCGGGCTTGGCCCGGAAATAAAATACTTTAGCCTCAAAGGTAAAATCAAGGCATTGGTAATGATAAACCGCTGACCCGGCGGTGTACAGCAGCTTCTGCTCCTTGATGTTGTAGTTGACCTCGCCCATCAACTCGATCGGCCACTTCGGGATCTTCAACCCCGCCGCCGCGTCGATCTGGTGCCGCTTCCCGAACAAACGGCTGATCTCGTCCGTGTACCACGTGTTCGTGCTCTTGTACCAACTCACCGACAGGAACCTGCCATCCGTTCGTGACCCGAGGTTTGCGCTCAGCCTCAGGCTCGACAGCTTTTTATAGTAGGGATTGTACCCGGCCGACACGTCCAAACTGTATTTAGCCGACGGGTAGCAACGGAGCGTCGCGTCGACCTCCGAATACTCCGGCACCCTCCCTTTCACCCGGAACCGGCTCAGCGGCCCCTCCTCGGGCGCCAGGTAATACGTCTGCGACACTCCCAGCTGCACGACCTCGCGCGACTGGTCGTTCTCCTTGACGTAGAACCGGTTCGTGATCCCGTACCCCAGCGCGTGGTACCTGAAATTATAGAACGATGCAACGATGATCCGGTTTCTCTGGCTGATCGGGCTTTCGTAGTCGTAGCTCACGGCCGGCTCGATAACGTGCTTGAACACCGGGTCGCCCTGCTTGTTCCGGTAAACCTTCGAGAACACCGGCCCGGAGACCCTTGCCGCGACCGCCGCGTTCATCGTGAACATCGGGTCGTTTCCCTGGACCTTCGTCCCCGGTTCGTAGCTCTGCGGGTAGTAGTTGAAGTTTCCCGTGACCGACATGTCCATCGTCAGCCAGGGGATTGACGTAAACGGCGCTGAGAGCGTCGGGTTGAACGCCAGGACGCCGGCCTCCCGCTGCGTCCCTTTCTTGTAGTCCTCCGCCCAGCCGTACTCCGTCCTGCTGAAGGACGATGCGAACGACAGGTAAAGCGGCGAAAGGACTTTGACCTTGAACATGCTGAAGCTGATCTCCGGCAGGGTCTGGGTGACGATCGACCTTTTGATCTCGGTCTGGCCGAAGAACGTCTCGAACTTCGAAACGCTCGCGCTCAGGTTGAAAGACGACCATGACCTTTGCAGATAGACCTGCGAGCGGCGGTTCGAAACGAGCGCCATCTTAATATTATTATCGAACTCGCGCAGGAAATCAAAGCTCGACTGCAGGTCGACGTTCGCGACCAGGTTGAAGCCGAACGGCAGGGGCTGGTTGTGCTTGAGACGGAGGATGTAGGCGTCTTCGGGCTTTGTGCCGCTCGCGTCGGGCTTGAACGTGAAACCGTAGAGGTTCATTTCGCCGCCCGACCCCTTGCTGAAGAGATACCGGAATTGGAGCGCCCCGCCCATGCCGAGAACCGAGTAATAGTCATAGTGGAACGTCGCATCCATGCTGCGGGCGATGGCCCAGAAAAAGTCCTGCTGGTAGATGAATCCCTTGACCCCCGACCAGCCGGTCTGCGGCATCAAAAAACCGGTCACCCGGTCCCGGCCGACGGGGTAGCGCAGGTACGGCCAGTAGAAAACGGGGACCTTCTTGATGCTGAAGACGGCGTTCCACATCTCAACGTAGTCGTCCTTTTTAAAGTTCGCCCGGCTGGTGGAGAACTTCCAGCGCGGCACCGGCTGGCTGCAGGACGTGATCCGGGCCTTGAGGAGCTTGTACAGGTTCTGGTCCTGCTTATCGACGGAAGCGGCGTGGTAGAAGATCGTGGGTTGGACCATGCCGTCGGCCTTCTCCATACGCCCCTGCTTTGTCTCGAGGTTGACGAACATCTTCTCGGCGCTCAACGACTCGTTCGGGAGCTGGACGGTGACATTGCCCGTGGCGACGCAGTCCTTCGTCTTGGGATCGATCTCGACCCGGTCGGCGAAGAGCCTGAGGTCCTTATAGCGGACCTCGACGTCCCCGGCGAGGAAGATGCGGTCCTTGGTCTTTTCCTGATTGCGGGCGTAGACCGTGATCTCCTCCTGGGTGGCGGCGGCCTGGGTCTGGGGGGCATCGGCCTGGGGTTGAGTTTGGGGAGCGGTGGCCGCGGAAGCGGGCGCGCCGTAAGACGAAGAGCTGGAGGCGGAGGAGGCGGGGAACAAAGAGGCGGGAACGGCCGGAATGGCGCATAAAACGGCCAACAGGGCCGCCGGGAAAGCCGGTAATCGCACCCGTCCGCGCATGTTCCTTATTATAACATAATCGGGCTTCTTGACCGCGCCGGGGGCGGTGATATATAGTCGGCCTGATCATGGTCCCCCCTAAGATCTCCCAGGCCGTGGGGCAGGCTTTCCGCCTGGGACGGGCCGTTCGTCTGGTCTGGCAGTGCGCCCCGGGATGGGCCGTGCTCAACATGGTCCTGGTCATCCTCCAGGGCTTGCTGCCGCTGGCGACACTGTATCTCATCAAGCGGATCATAGACGCGGTCACCGCCGTCAAAAGCGCCGGCGCCTTGTCCCCGGGGCTCTCCACGATCCTCCCGCTGGTCGCCCTGGCCGGAGGAAGCGTCCTCCTGGCCGCGCTCTGCCGGTCGCTTGGGGAACCGGCCGGACAGGCCCAGTCCACCCTCGTCTCCGACAAGGTCTCGGACATCCTGCACGCCCAATCGGTCGCGGTGGACCTGGAATACTACGAGGACACCCGATACCAGGACACCCTGCACCGTGCCCAACAAGAGGCGCCCTACCGCCCCACCCGCATCTCCAACGGACTGCTGCAAATCGGCCAGAATGTCGTTTCCTTTGCCGGGGTGGCCGCCCTCTTGTTTGCTTTGGGCTGGCAAGTGGCCCTCGTCCTGTTCCTGGCCGCGATCCCGGGCGCCTTGATCCGTGTCGTCTTTGCCCGCCGCCTTTTCCGTTTCGAGCAAGCGCAGGCGGAAAACGAACGGCGGGCGTGGTACTACCATTGGTTGCTGACGGACGGACAGCACGCCAAGGAAGTGCGCCTCTTCAATTTGGGAGCGACCCTGCGCAAGCGCTTCCTCGAACTGCGCGCTTCCCTCAGGCAGGGGAGGTTGCGCATCTCAGGTCAACGGGCTTGGAGAGATTTTCTCACCCAGGCGTTGGCGGTGGCGGCCCTATTCGGGGCGCTGGCCTGGGTGGCGCTGCAGACGGTGCGGGGGACACTCAGCCTGGGCGACCTCGTCCTCTATTACTCCGGTTTTCAGCTGGCTCTGAATTCTCTGCAGTCGCTTCTGCGCGGCCTGGCCGGCCTGTATGAGGACAATCTCTTCCTTATCGATTTCGAGCGTTTCCTTTCCCTGAAGCCGCGCGTGCCCGCCCCGGCCTCGCCCAGCCCGGTGCCGAAGACCGGCCTGCTCGTCTGCCGCGGCTTGACGTTCCGTTACCCGGGGAGCGAGCGGGACAACCTCAAGGGGGTGGACTTCGCGCTGGAGCCCGGTCAAGTCGTCGCTTTGGTCGGGGAGAACGGGTCCGGCAAGACGACGCTGGTTAAGCTCCTTTGCCGCCTCTACGACCCATCGGCGGGCTCGATCCAAATGAACGGCCTGGACCTCCGCGCCCTGGACCCGATCGCCTGGAGGAAGGAGATCACCGTGATCTTCCAGGACTATCTTCGTTACGCCCTCACCGCCTGGGAGAACATCTGGCTGGGGGACCCGGAGGCCGAGCCGGATCGGGAGCGGATCGCGAAGGCGGCGGAATTGGCGGGGATCGATGGACGGATCGGAAAACTCCCCCAAGGATACGAGACCATGCTCGGCGTCCGCTTCCAGCGCGGCCAGGAACTGAGCTGGGGAGAATGGCAAAAGATGGCGCTGGCCCGGGCCTTCTTCCGCGACGCCCGTATCGTTATCCTGGACGAGCCGACGAGCGCCCTGGACGCGCTGGCGGAAGCGGAACTCTTCCATCATTTCCGCCGGCTCATCGGCGGCCGCAGCGCGATCCTGATCAGCCACCGCTTCGCCACGGTGAGGATGGCGGACCGGATCTATGTGATGGCGGACGGAGGGATCGCCGAAGAAGGGACACATGGCGAATTGATGGAACGAAATGGGTTGTATGCGCGGATGGTCCGCGCTCAAGCGAGCGACATGCCCGATTCATCGTAGATGCTGCGTCCACGATATTCTTTCCGAGATAGTTCAACATAAAAAAGACCCAAGCCGCCCCCCGGACGGTTTTTCCCCCTAGGTCTGCGGAGCCCTTTTTGCCTCTTGCGGAGACAGCTCGAATTTTATTCAATTCAATAGACTTATGCTTTGATCACGTTTTTCGATCTGGTTTTGACGGCGTTGCGGGCGTCCACGACGAGCTTGGCGTTCTTGACGATCCAGCCAAAATCGTAGGAGGCGTGGTCCGTGGCGATGATCACCGCGTCGGCCTGCCGCAGCCTCTTTGCCGTTAACGGCACGGATTTCAGAGACATCCCGGGATATTCCCGATGGCCGGACGATTCCGGCACATACGGATCATTGTATTCGACCTTGGCCCCCTTCTTCTGCAGGAGGCTGATGATCTTGAGCGCCGGGGACTCGCGCTGGTCGTCGATGTCCTTCTTGTAGGCGATCCCCAGGACGAGGATCTTCGACCCCTTGAGCGACTTCCCCTTCTTCGCCAGGGCTTCGAGGGTCTTGTTGATCACATAGTACGGCATGGCGGTGTTGATCTCGCCGGCCAGTTCAATGAACTTCGTCGAATAATCCACCTCCCGCGCCTTCCACGTCAGGTAGAACGGGTCGATGGGGATGCAGTGCCCGCCCAGGCCGGGCCCGGGATAGAAGGGCATGAACCCGAAGGGTTTCGACGAAGCCGCCTGGATCACTTCCCAGACGTCGATCCCCATCCGGTCGAATATCATCTTCAGCTCGTTCACCAGGGCGATGTTGACGCAGCGGAAGATGTTTTCCAGGAGCTTGGTCGACTCGGCCGCCCGGGTCGACGACACGGGCACCGTCTTGACCACGACCTGGCTGTACAGCGTGTCGGCCAGCGCCAGGCAGTCCTTGGTCAGGCCGCCGACAACCTTGGGAGTGTTCTCAGCCGTATAAACGGGATCGCCGGGGTTCTCGCGCTCGGGCGAGAAGGCCAGGAAAAAATCCCTGCCCACCTTGAGGCCGCCCCGTTCCAGGATCGGCAGCATCTCCTCGTCCGTCGTCCCGGGGTAGGTCGTGCTCTCGAGGACCACGAGCTGCCCCTTCCGGAGATGCCTGGCGATCGTCTCCGTCGTGTTGAGGACGAAGGACAGGTCGGGGTTCCGGTGATCGTCGAGGGGCGTCGGGACGCAGATCAGGACCGCGTCCACGTCCGTCAGGCGGGCAAACTCCGTCGTCGCCGCGAACCGCTTCGTCGAAAGGAACGGCCGCAATTCCGCCGCCGTGATGTGCTTGATATAACTCTTCCCCTGGTTCAACATCTCGACCTTCCTCCGGTCGATATCGAACCCGATCACGGCGAAACCCTTCTTCAGGAAGGTCTTGACAAGCGGCAGGCCGACGTACCCGAGGCCCACCACACCGACCACCGCCTTCTTATCCTTGATCCGTTTCTGCAGAGTCCGGCGGAGTTCGTTCATGACGTTCCCATCCCTTCTTTGTACCAGTTTATGGTTTTATTCAACCCTTCATCGAATCCCACGAGCGGACGGTACTTGAGGACCCGCTCCGCGGCCGAGATATCGGCGAAGGAATGCTTAATATCGCCGGGGCGAGGATCGACATGGACGGGCCGGACGGATGTTCCCAGGTTCCGATTGATCTTCTCAGCCAGGTCGTTCACCGTGACCCGGTCGGCGCAGGCGATGTTGAAGACGCTGCCCGATGCCCCCGGCGCCGTGCAGGCCAGGAGATTCGCCTCGACGACATTGGCGACGTAGGTGAAGTCCCGCGACTGCTTTCCGTCGCCGAAGATCGTCGGCGTTTCGCCCCGGAGGATCTTGGTGATGAAAAGCGGAACGACCGCCGCGTACTGCGAGAAAGGGTCCTGGCGCGGCCCGAAGACGTTGAAGTACCGCAGGGTCACCGTCTCCAGGCCGTAGGTCAGGGTGAAGACCTGGAGGTACTTCTCGCCCGCGAACTTGCTCACGGCGTAGGGCGAGAGGGGCTTGCCCTCCACCCCCTCGCGCTTCGGCAGGTTCGGCTCGTCTCCGTAGCAGGCCGACGAAGAGGCGAAAACGAGCCGTTTGACACCGGCCTCGGCCGAGGCCCGGAGGACATTGAGGGTCCCCCGGACGTTGATAGCGTCGGTGGTAAAGGGGTCGGCCACGGACCGCGGGACCGACGGCAGGGCGGCCTGGTGAAGGACATAGTCCATCCCCTCGACCGCGCGCTTGCAGACCGGCATGTCCCGGATGTCGCCCTCGACGAGCTCGATCCGGTCCTGGAAAAGCGCGAGATTCTCGCGCCTGCCGGTCAGGAAGTTGTCCAAAACGCGGACTTTAAGCCCGCGCCCCAACAGCTCTTCGACCAGGTGCGAGCCGATGAAGCCCGCCCCGCCCGTCACCAAGTAAGAGGCCATGCGATTCCGATGATTCCGGCAAGCTTCAAGATCCTAAAGCCATCAACGGGATTATTCTAATGGGCGAAGGACTGAACTGTCAAGAGGAATCAGGGCGCCATGGGCCCGCGTCAAATGTCACTTTGAAAAGCTTGCGGCCTCATGAATCATGGGGAGAGGGTCAGGCTATTCCGTCTTTTTTACAAACCCGGCTGCCCATTGGCTGCCCTCCATGACCATTCCATTCCATCCAAACCCGAACCCGAATGCCAGACAGAACAGCTTGAAATACGCCTCGACAACCGGGGAGCCGTCATGGGCCATGGTCAACTGCGGGAATATGACCAGCGTCAGGATGAAACCTATCGCCAATGACCCCAGGGTCGAATAGAAATAGCGCTTATTAAACCGTAGGGCTTGCCCCTCCCGCAGCTTTCGCAGCCAGGGGAGGAGCGTCCGGGCCAGGACGCCCAGGAAGACCCCGAAAAACTTCAGGATAAATTCAAGTGTCACGCTCTTTCCCTCCTTCCCAGCCAATGGCGAAATTAAATTCGTGCTGATGCAAACCTGATCGTACACTAACTCGTCATCTCCAAACAAGGCCATAAATCTCTCGACACGCCGTCTCTATCACCCCCCTGGTCCAATTATCGGGGGGCAGTTCACAATAAGCGGCGGCGGAAGAGCATGTTGGGGCAAAAAACCCTCTCGAACCGGCTAAAAGACGATAGACTTCCGCTCCAGGTGATAATGAGATGATTAGATCAGGGCGAGGTCGTCGGCAGGATCGTATTCTTTGAACCCGAAGTGACCTTCAAGCTGTCGCGCAACGAAGGCGTGCGCATTTACGAACTGGGCATCTCCTACCAGGGCCGCACCTATCGCGAAGGCAAGAAGATCGGCTGGCGCGACGGCTGCGCCGCCGTCTGGGTGATGGCCAAGAACCTGTTCTTGTACCTGGTTCTCGGCAAGCGCAGCGTCCTGCGCCTGAAAAAGTAAACGATCGAAATACGGCTTAAAATCTGTACAGATAACTGTCGCCGATGCGTTTGATGAGCGGCAGAGGTATCTCTTTGGCGGTGGCCGCGCTTCCGCTACGGGCCAACAGCCACAGGTGCGTACAACCCATCCGCTGCAGCTCTGTCAGCAGTAGCGGCAGATTATTTTTTTCATACGCGGCATACAGCCGGCCGCGGCTGACTGTCGTTCCGGAACCGGTATGATGATCGTCGATGCGGGCAAACACCGTGGCGCGCAGACAATTGCCGCGGGCAAAGGAAAGGTTCAGGCGACGGCTGCCCCACTTCGCTTCATACGGGATAATATTCGCCACCAAGGCCTGGCGGGGCAGTTCTTCCTGTATGAATCGTCCCATCCGGATATCGGCATGCGTTGTAAAAGCCGGCATCGGCGCCAGCGGAAAACCGGGGAAAAAACAGACGGCCCAGACCAGAGCCATCGCCGGCAGCACGATCGGGCGAAAGCGCGCCGATAATACAATCTTCAATTCGGCCACAACCAACGCCGCGCCCAGGCCCAACAGCGCGATGATACTGAATCCGGCTTGACAAGTGTTGAACCCGACCGTATTGCCGAACAGACCATTAATGGCGTTGGCGCCGACGAACCAGACGGCAATCACGCTGAAATAATCATGGGCGCTGTGCTGCCGCCGCCACCAGGCCCAGGCAATCCCCAGAAAAAGCGGAAAACCGCCGTGCGAATCGGACTTGAGCCAGAACCAGAGATTTTTCCAGAATTTCACGAAGGTCAGTGCGTGCAGCAATCGGTTCGGAGCGGAGGGGGTTGCCGCCGGATCGAATCCGAGTCGGTAAAGATAAAAACCGCAGACCAGAAGCAGCGCGGCACCCACCAACAAGGCCGGCGACCATTGCCGCCGGACAACTGAGCGCAGCCAGCAATAGCTCCACACCAGACCGAAAGGCAGAGCAGGTATCGGCTGGGTTACAAACGCTGCTATGAGCAATATCGCCGCGGTCAACAATGAACCGCGTAATAATGCCAGGATCATGCCGATTCCCAGCGTATATGCCAGCATTTCCTGGATCTGGCCGCCGGCGATTCCATAATACCCGGTTACTGTACTGGTCAGGGTAAATAGAATCGCCACTACCCGATCGGCCTGCAGGGCGCGGGCCAATGCATAGTTAACACCGACAAACATGATCCAGGCCAGAATCCAGACGATTAAAAACGCTTCCGCTGTCCGCACATTCAGCGCGTGTCCGATAATCCAAGCCAGCCCGCTGATGCCGGCCGGGTACCGAACTGGAAACCATTCATTCAGTAAACCGGATCGCACATGCCCCAGCCATTCCCCCTGAAAAAGGTATCCGGTTATCTCCGCAACCGAAGTCACATCGGCATCAGGCGGGGCCGGGGTGAAGGCATAGGGCGCCAGGGGTAAAATCAGGAGTATCACAAAAAAAAGCGTAAAGCGCCTGCCTTCGACAAACCCTGGTATTTTGCCCGGCGTTCTCAGATTCCGCCAACCTAACGCCAGGCCGCCGAGTACCAGCGCCAGATGCGTCCATTTCGAAGGAGCGGAGAGCAGCGCATTGCCATGCGTCCGTGTTGCCACTACAACGAGAATGATGGTGACCGCAATTCCTAACAGCACCCGTTCGGTCATCCCATGGCGCGGCCGCAGCGCATCCCCCGCTTTGAAAAAAAGGAAAATAAGCAGGCCGAGATCCGCCGCCAGACAGACGCCCCCCCAGGGGAGGTCGTAGGCATACCCGAACAGTGCGCGCGTACCCCAGGCCGCCAACACCGCGCAGGCCATCCCCCATGACAGTAACCGGGCAATCGTCACTCTACGCCAAAAATGCAGGACCAGCAGCAACACGCCGATCACCGCCACCGTGCCACTATTTAACATCAACAGCCATCCGCGTTCCCGCAGCGCGGTATTATGAAGCAGCTCCGCAACAGCTGATGGAAAAAACTCCGCGACCCGAACCGGCAGATCATATAAAAACCATTCCATATTTCACTCCCTAGCTCTTACCGGGCAGTCTTGCACCTTTTCGTTCGTAGAAAAAATGAATCTCCCCTCTTAACCATGCCGGTAATATATCGCCGGCCGCGCGGCGCTGTCAACCGCCCTGTTCTATTGTCAAGCCAACATGAATATTTCCGGTTCCGGGCGTCGAAGTGCTCGAGGACCAGCGCCGGGCGAAGCATCCACTTTCTATCCTAGAAGGAGGGGTCCGGCCCGCCTTCCGCCATTTTGAGCTGGAACTATGTCAGAAATGCGGTTATGGCTATTTGCCGGGTCCGCATTAATTGAGTCAGCCTCGATCGTTTTAATGCAACCCCACTCTCCGACGGTATCGGCGGTATAGCAAATGATTGAGGGGCCAACGGTTGTATCCGTATCGTCTTAATACAAAGCGAACGAGATTAAACAAAGGTTCTATGTAGCGATTTCTCCTTCTTAATCCCCCGTAGTGCTTTGATAGCGTTGATACAAAATCTAACAGTATTTCTTGGCGCAGGGCAACAGCATCGCGATTCATAGCATCGATGTATTCACTCTGAGGGAAATCAGATGAAAGCGAATACATTTTCCAGAAAATGGCGGGAAATTTCAGCGAGCTGATCTCGCGATGAAATCCAATTTTTACTTTATGAGCCCATAGGCGCTTTAAAAATTCCTGATCATCACCGACTTTGGTCTTCAATGACCACGGACCGATCGCCTCGACGAGAGAGCGCTTATGCATCCAGTTGCTCGGGGAAAGTCCTCCATGCTGGGTCTCTAGACTTTCGGGAAGACTAAAAAAACTGACAACTCCTTCAGGTCCAATAATCGCTCCTAGGGAATAGACAAAATCGCAATCTTTCTGTTGGATATGCTTCGCGAGTCCCTCGAGATGCCATGGGAACCAAAGATCGTCATGACCTAAATTAGC
>Ga0315297_10002969_pt1 | contig 10856 bp, 8 predicted proteins | sample YL17G15_0_MG_FD_203628 | JGI IMG/M metagenome (GOLD analysis project Ga0315297, IMG submission 203628) | Sediment microbial communities from Yellowstone Lake, YNP, Wyoming, USA - YL17G15_0 | ecosystem: Environmental > Aquatic > Freshwater > Lake > Sediment | place: USA: Wyoming | collected...
AAATAAGAGTTAGTTTCTGAATTATATTCATAATAAACCCGATAATTTCCGCTATATCCAATAGTTAATCGTCCGGGTTTTGAGTTTTGAGCTTTGAGTTTTGAGTTTTCTAAATGTGGATAGCCTTTAAAAATAGTTTTTAAACGATAACCAAGTTTTTCCGCAGCATTAACCAATCTTTCCATTGAAGTAAAACCATTATGCGGCATTGGAATGCCTGATTTCTGCCAAAAAGCATTATAAGGGTTTTTCATGGCATCAATGTTATCCATTATTCCGTTATCTAATTTATCCAAAGCATAATGTGAGCCGCCCCAATGAGCAAAAACAGCATCAAGCCCCAAAGTTATTGGGATATAATCATGTCGAGCGCTGCGAACCGAACCAATTTCTTCCGGGCTCTCACAAATATAAACCGCCATTAAACGCGTAATGCTTCCGGTAACCACCGGCATCTCAATTACTAAATCGGCCATAGCTATTGAAGACAGAGGCCGAGTAATCGGATCTTCTGCCAACATTACGGCAAATGGTCGGCGATTATAATTTTCGCATTCCAGGCCGGTAATTGGATTAACTCCCATTTTGCCAGATGGCTTGTAATTGTTGTTTTGCCCGCCACTTTGCGGCCCTGTTATAATATTGATGCTTCTACTTCCAATTTTAAAAAACAAAAAAATTCCGATAGCCAATGCCAGCAAAATAATCATGATAATTTTTATTTTTTGTGAAAAAGTGATTTCCATTATTTTTGGCAGATTGGGCAAAAATAGGTTCCTCTGCCGCCCAAAGAAATTCTTTTTACTTTGCCTTTGCAACCGAAGCACGGCTTTCCTTCTCGGCCATAAACCCGATGGCATTTTACATAATCTCCGGACTTTCCCGACAATTGCACATACTGATCAACCGAAGAACCTTTATATTTTATTGCCTCTAAAAGCACGCTTTTTATTTCTTGAAACAATTTTTCTTTCTCTTTTTCGGTTAAAGACAAGGCAGGCCTTTCCGGATGAATTTTTGCTCGGAATAATGCCTCGGCTGCATAAAGATTTCCCACGCCAGACATAAAAGTCTGGTTCATTAAAAGAGGCTTAATCTTGGTTTTTTTATTTGCCAGCATCTGTTTGAATTTTTCTCCGGTTAAACCAAAGGGCTCGGGACCCAGTTCTTTTATAAATTTCAAATTCTGCCAATTATCTATTAACCGCAGTTCACCAAACAAACGATTGTCATTGAAATCCAATAATTTTCCATCGGACAATTTAAAACTCACCCGACTTGTTGTGCCATCTCCCGGATAAATCAACTGGCCGGTCATTTTTAAATGGATAGTCAAAGATTTTCTTGAAGATAACTCAAAAATCAAAAGCTTTCCTTTTCTTAAAATATTTTTAATAACAGTATTTTTTAATCTCTTAACAAAATCTTCCCTTTTTGGTTCTCGAATAACTTTAGAGTTATTTACGATTACATCAACAATTTTCTTTCCCAAAACCGCTTTTTCTAATTCGCGTTTAATTGTTTCGACTTCCGGCAATTCCGGCATAAATTTATAATTCCCCCCAATTGTCCCCGACTTTTATATCGGCTTTAAGGGGAATTTTAAATATTGATTTAACGCTTTTAAAGATCTGTTGGTTTAAAACATTTTCCATTGTATCTTTAACAATTTCTGCTGTTTCTTTTATTTTATCTTCTTTAACCTCTAAAACTAATTCATCATGAACCTGAAGCAATAATCGGGCTTCTTGTGGTAATCCTTTAACTAGCTTAATCATCGCTACTTTCATAATATCCGCTGCGGTTCCTTGAACTGGCATATTTATTGCCATTCTTTCTGATGCATGACGCATCAAAAAATCTGAAGAATTAATTTGGGGCAAATAACGCCTTCGACCAAGCACGGTTTCCACATAACCCTTTTTCTTGGCTTCTTTTTTTGTTTTCTCAACGTATTTTGCAATACCGATAAAATCGTGCATATATTCGTCTATAAATTTCTTTGCCCGCTCTCGAGAAATTCCAGCTGCTTCGGAAAAACCAACGACGCTCATCCCATACAAAACGCCGAAGTTTAAAGCCTTTGCTTCAAATCTCATTTTGTCGGTTACTTTTTCCAGCGAAACATTGTTTACTTCCGCGGCAGTTATTTTATGGATGTCCTGATTTTTTTTAAAAGCACTCAGCATTTTTTTATCTTTAGCCAAACAAGCGGCAATTCTAAGTTCAATCTGGGAATAATCGGCTGAAAGCAGCTTATATCCTTTCTCGGCAATAAAAGCTTTTCTAATCTTCTCGCCCCACTGGCCTCTGGCCGGGATATTTTGAAGATTGGGGTCGGAAGAAGAAAGGCGGCCGGTGGTTGTTCCCAGCTGATGATAAACGGTATGAATTCTAGTTTTATTATCAACCAGCTTTGGCAAGGTATCAACATAGGTGGTTTTTAATTTCATCAGTTCCCGGTAATCTAAAATTAAATCTATTATTTTATGTTTGCCTTTTAGCTTTTGAAGCTCCGGGGCAGCAGTTGAAATTACTCCGCCGGGTGTTTTCCTTAATCCGTCAATAGAAATATTTAATTTTTTAAATAAAATTTCAGAAAGCTGCTGGGAAGAATTTATATTAAAGCTTATGCCAGCTAATTTATAAATCTTGTTCTCAAGTTCCAAAATTCGGGAATTTAATTTTTTAGAAAGATCCGCTAAAAATTTAATATCTAATTTTATGCCGGCTTTTTCCATGCCCAGCAAGACGGGCGCCAATTCTTTTTCTAGTTTGTAGGCCTTAGAAGAGAGTATTTTGTCTTTGTAAGCCGCCTCTATTTCTTGGTATATCTCTTCTTCTCTGCTCTTGCTTTTTTCTTTTTTTTCTCCGGGCTCTTCTGTCTTTTTTATTTCGGGCAGCCTATTAATTAAACTCTTAAAATCCAAATCTTGAAAAATTTTTATAACATCTTTTGGATTATAGGTCTCAACCCGACAAGATTCCAAATCAAATTTTATTGGGGCATCGCGCCGGATGGTGGCTAATCTCTTGCTGAAAATCGCTTGCTCCTTGTTCTCTTTTAATTTTTTTTGCAAAGATTCGGGAATATTCTTGGCCTGGCCTTTCTCGAGCTTTTCATAAAGATTTTCAATTGTCCCAAATTCTTTCAAGAGATTAATAGCTGTTTTTTCGCCAATGCCTTTTACTCCGGGAATATTATCGGATGGATCGCCTTTTAGCCCCTTGAAATCAATAATTTGCTCCGGCTCCAATTCGTATCTCTCTCTAACTGCTTTTTCGTCATAAACAATTGTATCGTTTATTCCTTTTTTCAAGGTATAAACTTTGGTGTTTTTATTAATAAGCTGAAGAGTGTCAAGATCGCCAGTAACAATAATGTCTTCAATGTCATCTTTGGTTTTTTCAACAATTGTTCCAATAATATCATCGGCTTCAAACCCCTCTTTCTCGATAATTGGGATGTCAAAAGATTTTAAAACTTCTTTGGTTATTGAAAATTGCGGAATTAATTCTTCGGCAGTTTTCGGCCGAGTAGCTTTATATGCTTCATATTCCAAGTGGCGAAAAGTTGGCTTTGGCAAGTCAAAAGCAGTAACAATATAATCCGGTTTTAATTCTCTTAAAACTCTCAAAAGAATGGCAGAAAATCCATAAACAGCATTAACAAGCTCGCCCTTTTTTGTGGTTAGGGGTGGTAAAGCATGAAAACTTCTATGTATTAAGGCGTTAGCATCAATTAAAACTAGTCGTTTTTTCATGATTTGTTTTCTTCTTTAATTTCCTCTTCTATTTCTTCTCTTTTTCTTCTGATTGGATAAATTTGATTTCCATCCAAGTCAAATATCGGAACCCTTAATTCTGGGTTATTTTCTGTAAGTTTTTCCATTTCTTCAATTAATTTTTTCTCATATACTCTATCTCGTATTAATGAAATTATGCCTTTCAAATGTTTCTGTAAATCTATTTCTTCTGGGTTTTTAAATTTAACCCAACGTTCATGATAAAATGACCTACTCTTTATGGCATCGAAGTCCACCAATAGACTAATGTTAAATTTACGAAAAAGCGTATAACCCTTTTCTAAATCCGATACATCTCTTTCGTTTTTTCTAAAAAAATCCACCTTTTCATGAAGATTCTCTCTTAAATTTTTAACGTTAATAGAATCTTTTTCCTTGTTTTTCCTCTTCTGTACGATAGATTGTATGGTTTTTTCAAGATTTTCAATATATTCGTGACCAGCTATGCCTCCCACGTTACCATAGTCTGTTTCTTGTTCTGCGTAATCTCTCCACCATTTCATTTTACTAATAGAATCCGCGTTATGAAAACCAATATCAGTAAGCGTCCCCAATCCAGCTCTACCCCGTGGTATAAATCTATATATCTGTTTTGTATCCACATCCCCTGCTAAATTCTTTTTAAATCTTTCATTAAAATCCTTTTCTTTTGCTTCTTTAAAATCATCGTTATCGCAAATAAATACTCCTTCTCCTAAAAATTCTTTTTTAGTTACAAAAACGTCATTTAGAAATGCTTCATTGGTAAAGCGAAATACAACATTATTTCTGTATGCATCAAGAGCCTTTTCATTCATCATTTCATTAATCTCTTCCGGTGTTAATTCTTTTTGTTCTTCTTCCCCGGATTTTTCTTTTTTTATCTCTATTTTTTCAAATTTTGACTCTTTCATAAAATTTTTATTTTTCTTTCTCGCGGATTAATTGTTTCGAATTTAATCCAAATGGTGTTCTTGGGCAAAATCTTTTTAACTTTTTCTGCCCATTCGATTAAAACAAGATTTTTGGGATTGGAAATTATTTCTTCGAAATCCAGGTCCAAAAGGTCTTTTGACCTGTGTAATCTGTAGCAATCAAGGTGATATAAATTACCATATTTTTTCATCAAAACAAAAGTCGGGCTGGTTAAACGCCGACGAATCCCAAGCCCCTTGGCAAATCCCTGAACAAATCTGGTTTTCCCGCTGCCCAATTCTCCTTCTAAACCAATAATTAAAGCACCTTTATTTTTCAAGGGCTTTTTTATAATTTCTTGCGCCAATAGTCCAGCTATTTTTTTAGTCTGCGCCTCGCTTTTGCTTAAAATCTCAACCATCACTCTCATCTTATCAGGTTTTGAGGGATTAAAAAAGAGATTTTAAGTTATTCACAGTTAAAATAGTTGACCCCGTTAGAAGTATTGGGATAAAATATAATGATAGCTTTAATATAAAATTCAGTTTTTTATTAATAATAAACTGACATTAATAACTAAACTTCTAACGGGGTTGACCTATTTTAAATATTGGTTTAATATGAATAGATAACTTCGAAATCGATATTAAAATGGAGGGAATAAAACATCAAATATCTAAGTTAATTAACAAAAGCAACAATATCCTTGTAGCTGCTCCGGAAAATATAAATGGAGATGCTTTGGGAAGTGCGTTGGCTTTAAGGAGCGCTTTGGAAAAAATGGGAAAAAGCGCCCAGCTTATTGTCCCTAAAGAAATTCCCCATAAATTTCAATTTTTGCCAAAAACAAATTCCCTTTCTTATGAAACTTTTTTGGAAAGGGAATTTGTTTTATCTATAAAAAACGAGGAGGACCATATTAATAATCTTTATTATGAAAAAAAGGACGACTTGCTACACATATATTTAGGAGCGAAGAAAAAAATCGAAGAAAAAGATTTTATAATTAAGCCGCATCACCCATTTGACCTTGTTGTCGCGATAAACAGCAGGGATTTTGCAAATTTAGGAAAAGCATTTGAACATTATCCCGAATTGTTTTTTGACACTCCGGTGATTAATATTGACAATCATTCGGAAAACGAAAATTTCGGGGAAATAAATTTGGTTGATATCACCTCAAGTTCAGTTTCAGAAATTATAATGGAGCTCATAGATTTTATGGACAGAAATTTATTAGACAAAGAAATTGCTACTTTAATATTATCTGGGCTGATAGACGCAACCGGTAATTTCCAATCCGCAAAAACCACTCCCCGAACATTTAATAATGCCGCAATTTTAATTAATCGGGGCGGCGACCAACAACAAATTGTCAGATATTTCTATAAAAGCAAATCGCTTGAATTTTTGCGCTTATGGGGAAGAATACTCCATAAATTATCTTGCGACGAAAATAATAAATTAGTCTGGGGAAAGATAGAACAAAAAGATTTTGAAGAAACAACCACAAGCCCGGAATGTTTGCCTCAAGCATTGGAAGAAATAAAAATGGCATTTCCGGAAATGATAACTACTTTTCTTGTCTGGCAATCCGTGCCTACCCTGCCTACCGGACAGGCAGGCGGCAGGCAGGCCACCCTAGACAACAAAATCAGCGGAGCAGTTTATTCTTTAAATCAAGAAATTCTTCAAAATTTGGTCTTTAAATTAAATGGATTCATAAAAAACAACAATTTGTTGTTCAATATTAAAATGCCGTCGCTAATTGAAGCAGAAGAAGCGATATTGAATTTGATAAAAGAAGAATTGTAAGCTAAGATTAAAATATGGAAGATAAAACCGAGGCTAAATTAAAAAGAATTCATCGGGAAGAAGAAGAAAAGAAAGCAAAAGACCTTGCCGATCAATTGGGCTTGCCATATTTAAATTTAAGCATCACTCCCATTGATTCATCGGCGCTGGAGACGATTCCTTTTGAAAAATCAAGAGGAGCGGGAATAATTATTCTCCAAAAATTCGGCAAAGTTCTTAAAATTGCCACAAAAAATCCTAATAATGAGGAGATCAAAAGTTTATTCGAGGAATTAAAAAGCCAAAACTATAGTATTGAACCGATTATAGTATCTCATTCAAGTTTGGAAAGCGCCTGGAAAAGATTCAAAGGTGCCGGAGAAGAAAGAAAAAAAATTACTAAAGAAATAGAAATTACTCCGGAAAAAATAGGGCAGCTGCAAAAGGAAATCAATACTTTTAAAGATGTAAAAGACAAATTAGAAAGCGCTTCCAGAATGACTGTTACGGAAATATTAGAAATAATTTTAGCAGGCGCTATAAGAATAGAGGCATCGGATGTTCATTTTGAGGCAGAAGAAGAACAAATAAGGCTTAGATTCAGAGTGGACGGAATGCTAGAAGACGTAACCAACTTGGCAACTTCTATATATAATTCTCTGGTCTCCCGAATAAAAATATTATCTGAACTAAAAATTAATGTTCGCAATGCTCCCCAAGACGGCCGTTTCTCAATCGCGGTTAATAATCAAGAAATAGAAATAAGAACCTCAACCATTCCGGCTGCTTACGGCGAAAATATAGTTTTAAGAATTTTAAACCCAAACACAATTGGCTTAGCGCTGGAAAGTTTGGGCATTGAAACTTACGCTCTTGATATAATAAATAAAGAATTAAAAAGACCAAACGGAATGATCGCTAATACCGGACCAACCGGCTCGGGTAAAACCACTACTCTATATGCTTTTGTCAAAAAAATTAATAGTCCTGATATAAAGATAATAACTCTGGAAAACCCGATTGAATATCACCTTGAAGGAATTGAACAAACACAAGTCAATCCCGACAAAGGATACACTTTTGCCAGCGGCCTCCGGGCTATCTTGCGCCAAGATCCAGATGTTATTCTTTTGGGAGAAATTCGAGACAATGAAACAGCAGAAACAGCTATCCATGCTGCCTTAACCGGACATCTGGTTTTCACCACTTTGCATACAAATGATGCAGCCGGAGCAATTCCCAGGCTCGTTGATATGAAAGTTAATCCATCTTTAATTCCTCCGGCTCTAAACTTGGTTATTGCCCAAAGATTGGTGAGAAAAGTTTGTAAAAATTGTTCACAAAAATATAAAGCAGATAATAAACTGTTGGTTGAATTGAAAAGTATATTAAAAACAGTTCCGGCAAATATTAAAAATAAATATCCAAAATTGGATAAAAATTTAACAATTTTAAAAGCAGGCAAGGATTGTGAAAAATGCAATTTTACCGGCTATAAAGGCAGAGTTGCGGTAATGGAATTATTCACCGTTGATAAAGAAATGGAGAAAATAATTATCAAAACTCCGTCGGTAGTTGATATTTACGAAGCAGCAGTCAAGAGTGGAATGATAACTATGAAACAAGACGCTATTTTCAAATTGCTAAATTGCATTACTACCCTGGAAGAAATTGAAAGAGTTTTAGGAGTATAAAAAAATTCCTCCCTTTAATCTGTAGGCAACAAAACCCCGGCTTGGGAACCAAGAGACTGGAATTTTTCTGAGGAATATCTCAGCGGATGTTCCAGCAAGGGAATGGCCAAGATATCCTAAACTAAGAAAAATTCCGAAGGACATATAATAATATATCCTTATTGCCTACAGATTAGAAAGAGGAAAAAGCAACCCCTCCTTTTAGAGCTAAAATTGTCAATATTCGATTCCACAGCTTAACATTATATTATACACCTAGATAAAAATTTTGTCAACCCCCAAACATGTTTACTGACCCTCGACCACAACAAGAAGATCAAAATTTAGATACTGCCTTAAGGCCTTCAAGATTTAATGAATATATTGGCCAAGAAAAGATTAAAAAAAATCTTGGTATTTTAATTGAGGCGGCCAAAAAAAGAAATGAAACCATAGACCATATTTTGCTTTATGGCGGAAGCGGATTGGGAAAAACCACCTTAGCGCACATTATTGCCAAAGAATTGGGAACCAATATAAAGGCCACTTCCGGACCAGCAATAGAAAAAGTTGGCGACTTGGCCTCAATTTTGACCAATCTTCAAGAAGGAGATATTTTGTTTTTTGACGAGGCGCATCGTTTAAATAAACTGATTGAGGAGGTTTTATATCCGGCAATGGAAGAATTTAAACTCGATATTATTATTGGAAAAGGGCCATCGGCGAGAACCTTGGAGTTGAAGCTTCCCCACTTTACTATCATTGCTGCCACAACCAGAGTAGGAATGCTTTCTTCTCCGCTTCGCAACCGCTTTGGCGCTACTTTTCAATTGAATTTTTACGATCCGGAAGATATTGAAAAAATTCTCGGGCGATCCAGTAAAATTTTACAGATTGAAGCCGAACCAAAAGGAATCAAAATGATAGCCCAGCGAGCAAGATTTACTCCACGGGTTGCAAATCGGCTTCTAAAACGCGTGCGTGATTATGCCCAGGTTAAAGGAAAAGGAATTATTACCGAAGATATTGCCAAAGAAGCATTGGATATGTTAGAAATAGATGAAATGGGATTGGAGCTGGCTGACAGAAATATTTTGAGGGCCATTATTGAAAAATTTGAGGGTGGACCAGTTGGTCTTGATTCAATTGCCGCCGCAACTTCGGAAGAAAACGACACAATCAGCGATATTTACGAACCATATTTAATGCAAATTGGATTTTTGGCCAGAACATCAAAAGGCCGCATCGCCACCAAAGAAGCTTATAAGCATTTAAAAATCAAAGGTCCGCAGAATACGTTGATTTAGTTATTTGTTAAAAGCTTGCCCGCCAAAGCTGGAGCGAAACGACTGCGGGTGGGTTAATTGTGAATTGAGGAGGGTAGCGCCTCCTTTTTTTATTGACAATTTCTGTCAATAAGCGATAATTAAATAATTTAAAAAATATGAACCCCGTTAGAAATTACGATGTTTCTAAGAGGTTACATAAAAAAACTAAACTACCATGACACAAAAACAAAAAATTTCTAACGGGGTGAACAAAAAATTTATTTTTCTCATAATTTTTTCTGCGTTTTTACTAATCCCTTTTATTTCAAAAGCGGCAGTGGTGATTAATGAGATTGCTTGGATGGGAAACATAATTGACGGAAGTCCTAATGCAAATGCCGAGTGGATAGAACTTTATAATTCTGGCGAGAACACTATTCCTCTGGATGGCTGGACTTTGGAAGCAGCAGACGGAACGCCAACTATTCTATTCTCGACTAAGTGTGTAGGTGCTATTATTCCTGCTAATAGTTTTTTCTTACTTGAAAGAACCACTGATAATAGTGTTCCAGGAATTCTGGCTGACTGTATCTATACCGGCACGCTTGGTAATGACGGCGAAGATTTGATACTTAAAGATGCCGATGGCGCGATAGTAGATCAGGTGAATGCATCTAATAAGTGGCTGAATAAAGGAAATAATACTACAAAACAAACAATGGAAAGAATAGTTACTGGCTGGCAAACCAGTGCAAATCCCGGCGGCACGCCCAAGACCCAAAATAGTAGCGGGGCGGTCGAAGAATCTGCTTCAACCACCGAAAACCCCACAGCCCCAACTATTCCAACTAACAGCCAACCCCCAATCGCCGACGCTGGAGAGAATATTATTGCTTTTATTGATGACGAGATTACTTTTGACGGCTCAAAATCTTATGATCCAGACGGCTTTGATTTAGCATATGAGTGGAACCTAGGCGAGGGCGGGGTAGAAAATGACGTGGCAGTAACCCATAAATATTATTATCCCGGAACTTATTTGGTTACTTTAATGGTTTTTGACGGCAGATATTATGTGAGTGATACAATTACAGTTGAAATTTATCCCAAGAAAATAACGATTAATGAATTTTTCCCATCGCCAACTGGAAAAGACGAGGAAGAAGAATGGACTGTCCCTCAAAACAACAGGGGTTTGGACTAATTCTCACAACCAAACTACCAAGCAGGTCTGATTTGAATAGAAAATATGGCATATATCAAAACTTTCTAAAGCCGGATGGATCGCCAAAAACTTTTTATAGACTGGGAACTAAGAAAAAATATGCACTCAAACATCACTTAGACAAGATAAAAGATAAAAAGATTAAAGAGAAGTTTTTTAAAATAAGAAACTATATAAAAACCCTTCATCCTGATAT
>Ga0315297_10002970_pt1 | contig 10856 bp, 9 predicted proteins | sample YL17G15_0_MG_FD_203628 | JGI IMG/M metagenome (GOLD analysis project Ga0315297, IMG submission 203628) | Sediment microbial communities from Yellowstone Lake, YNP, Wyoming, USA - YL17G15_0 | ecosystem: Environmental > Aquatic > Freshwater > Lake > Sediment | place: USA: Wyoming | collected...
CCACCTAGCCGAGGTTAGACGCAACCCCTTCGCCGCGCTGGCAACCGATCGAGACCGCGCCACACCCCGGCCCCGGAAGGGGATTCCACCAGCCGCGCCAGCAGGATGCCTGGGGCCGGTCAGGTCGCGGGCTGCCCGCTCCGCCGTCGATCAGCTGACCGAGGCCTGATCCCCCTCCCGTCCGCTCCTTTTTGGCAAGGCGTCCCCGAGGGGCGATACTGCGCAGGCGATGTCGCAGGAGAACGTCAAGACCGTGCTCGACGCGATTGCGGCCTTCAACCGTGGCGGCCCGGCCGCCTGGTCTGAGTTCTTTGCCGACGACATCGACTACCGGGCAGTCGAGGGCGCCGTCGATGATCCTGGCCCGATCCGAGACAGGGACGCCCTGCGCGACTACGCGCAGGACTGGCTCGACACCTTCGACGACTTCAGGGTCGAAGCTCCCGAGCTGATCGAGGCAGGGGAGGAAAACGTGATTGCGATCATCAGGACCTTCGGACGCGCCAAGCTGAGCGGCGTCGAAACGGGTCTGACCTTCGCCGTCGTCTTCACGATCCGCGACGGCAGGATCGCGGTGGGCCGAGAGTACGCGACACGCAAGGGGGCCCTCGAAGCCGCCGGGCTGTCGGAGTAGCGCCCTCGTCCGGGGCGCGGCGCTTTCCGGCTGAGCCAGACGCAGTCTAGTCCTCGCTGTCATATGGCGCCTCGGTCATCGGCACCAAGTTGTCCTCACCGCGCAGGAGGAAGATGCTGCCACTCATGCGCCGAGCCTAAGGCCGGCGAAGCGCCATGCGCGTTGCTCGCCGACGGTGGGGCCCCCTCCGCCGCTCGGGGATCGTGGCGACACCCGCAATCCCGGTTTGCGAGCCAGCGACCGCATGTAGCCTCGGCGCGTGCCCTTCAGTCGGGGCACCTGTATCGACGCCCCAATTCGGTTCAGCCCTGCGAGCGTCTCTTCGTGCTCTTCGTGCTGGGGGCACCCTTGCCCGGCTTGTCGCTTCCGGTCGACGGCTTCCCGCGATTCTTCTTCGGGTCCGTCTTCTTCTTCTCTTCCCGCTCTCGGTGGGAGCTCATCAATTCCTCCTCTCAAAAGGACTTCGGTCGAGGCGCTACCGAGACTAACCGATCCCTCGTGGCATTGGAACTAGATCGCGAGGTTGAGTACGGTGTTGGCGGTCACAAGAAAGGGTGCCCGTTGGTTTGTCCCACTTGCCGCACAAAGAACAGAGTGGGGGCGCGGTTCTGTAAGGGCTGTGGCGCGGAACTGGTCCTCGGGTGTTCCAGATGCGGGACGCCTCACGATCCGGGGCAGGCCTTCTGCGATGGTTGTGGGCTCGAACTAGAGCGGGGCGAGGACCTTCGCGGTCGCGGTGACGAGGGCTCAACCGACCCTGGATCGCCCGTCGGTGCGGACACCCACCCTGAGCTCCGGCATGTATCCGTCCTGTTCGTTGACCTGGTGGGGTTTACGGCACTTTCGGAGAAGCGTGATGCCGAGGACGTCCGCGAGTTGTTGGACGGCTACTTCGAGCAGGCGAAGACGATCGTCAGTCGCCACGGCGGCACGATCCAGAAATTCATCGGCGACGCCGTGATGGCTGTGTGGGGGGTGCCGGTCGCTCGTGAGGACGATGCGGAGCGTGCCGTCAGGGCCGGTCTCGGCCTTGTCGACGCGGTCGCGTCGCTCGGCGATGACGTCGGAACGCCTGGGCTACTTGCGCGAGCAGGGGTGGTCACCGGACAGGTTGCGTCGTTGGCTGATCCTGAAGAGGGCCTCGTGGTCGGCGATAGCGTCAACACCGCATCTCGTATTCAGTCAGCCGCCAGGCCCGGCGCGGTCCTCGTAGACGAGGTAACCAGACAGGTGACCTCTGCCGGGATCGCCTACGAAGACGCCGGCGAACACGACGTCAAGGGCAAGGCACAACCTCTTCATCTCCATCGTGCGATACGGGTGATTGCCGGCAGGGCAGGCTCGCGCCGCTCGACCGGTCTCGAGGCCCCGATGCTTGGGCGCGATGCGGAGCTGCGTCTTCTCAAGGATCTGTTTCACGCGTCGGCCGATCGCCGAATCGCCCGGCTGGTCGGCATCCGCGGGCCCGCCGGGATTGGCAAGACCCGCCTCGCCGCGGACCTCGCGAACTATGTCGATGGCCTTGCCGAGGACGTGCTGTGGCATTCCGGCCGCTGTCTCTCATACGGGGAAGGCGTGGCCTATTGGGCCTTGGCCGAGATGGTTCGTCAGCGGTTGGGGGTCGCCGAGGAGGCGACCCCGGAGGAGGCGGAGGCCCGGTTGACGGGGGGGCTCGAAGCCTTGATCGATGATCCGGACGAGCGGGAGGAGATCGCCGAAGCTCTTGCCGTGCTGATTGGCAGCGGCGAGGCGGGTCTCGACCGCCAGGAGTTGTTCGCGGCCTGGCGGCTCTTCTTCGAGCGTCTCAGCGAGCGCAACCCGGTCGTCTTGATATTCGAGGACATGCAATGGGCCGATGAGGGCCTCTTCGACTTCATTGACGAGCTGGTCGAGTTCGCGGCCAAGCGGCCGATCCTCGTCTGCACGCTTGCTCGAGAGGACCTGGCCGAACACCGCCCGGACCGGCCGACTGTAGTGCCCGCCGGTACCTGCATCCAGTTGGATCCGCTCCCCCGGGAGCTGATCGCGGAGCTGCTTCGCGATCTGGTGCCGGATCTCCCAACGATTGCGATCGAGAGAATCGTCGGGCAGTCGGAGGGCATCCCGCTGTACGCCGTTGAGATGGTCCGGACGCTCGCCGACCGTGGGATGCTGAGTAAGGACGCAGACGGGTTCGTCCCCTTGGGCGATCTCGGAGACCTCAAGGTCCCGGCCACCCTGAGTTCACTTCTAGAAGCGCGACTCGATTCGCTGGAGCCGGAAGAGCGTGGGGTGGTCAAGGCGATGGCCGTCTTCGGCAACAGCTTCCCGCGTGCCAGCGTGATGGCCCTTTCCAGCGTTGACGAGAGCCACTTGGACGAGGTATTGGTTTCACTCGTCCAGAAGGGTGTCTTGACGATCCGCTCCGATCCCCTTTCACCCGAGCGGGGCCAGTTCGCCTTCTCTCAGGGAATCCTCAGGACGGTCGCTTACGAGATGATCTCCAAGCGGGAGCGGCGACCCCTGCATCTCGCGGCCGCCGATCACTTGTCGTCTTCGTTTCCGAACGACGGCGATGAGGTCGCCGAGATGATCGCGACACATCTGCTTGAGGCATACCGGGTTTCCCCGGACGACCATCTGCGGATAAGGACGCTGGCGGCGCTTCGTTCAGCATCCCGAAGGGCGGCGGCCGTCGGTGCTCCCGATGCCGCGGAGCGAGCGCTTCGAACGGCGATTGACCTTGCCGACGAGTCGGAGCGCGCGGAGTTGATCGGTTCCGCCGCTGAGATGGCGGAGCTCGCCGGGCGCCACGAGATGGCTCTCACTCTGTTCGAGGAGGCGAGGGACGCTCTCATTGCGTTAGACAGACCGGACGAGGCTGAGCGCTTCGAAGGGCCGATCAGTCTCGCGTTGGGGCGACTGGGGCGACAGGAGGAATCCATCGCTCGAATGCGTGTGGTGATCGACTCCCTGGACGACGAACGAATCGACACCGAGGGGGCGGTGCTGCTTTGCGAGCTTGGTCGATCCCTTCTATTCGCCGGACACTCGGATGAAGCCAGCGAGGTGATCGAACGTGCTTTGACAGCGGCTGAGGCCCTCGAGATGCCAGAACTGATCTGTCGCCTCCTCAATCTGAAGGGAGGGCGTGCGATCGACCTCTGTCGCTACGAGGAAGCTCGGGCGCTCTACAACGGCGCCATTGAGATCGGTGAGCAGTTCCGCCTCCCAGTTCGGGCGTCCGTGCACGGAAATGCCGCCGATCTCAGCGTCAAACGGGACATGCCCGATGCAATCCAGCAGTGCGAGGCGGCGCTAGCCACCGGACGTCATCTCGGCAACCGGGCCGTCGAGAGCATCAGCCTCGGCAACCTGATGATGGCGAGACTCCTGGCGGGGGACTGGGGTGAGGTCGAGAGAATCGGAAACGAGGCGCTCGAGGGTCTCGACCCTGGTCGATCGGCCGCTGAAGACATTCACTACCACCTCGGGCTGCTTGCCGCCCGTCGAGGCCGGGATGACGAGGCGTCTTCGCACCTTGCCCGCGTCGCCGCGTGGGAGTCTGGCGATGACGTCGAAGCCCGCCAACTCTACGTCGGCCTCGACGGGTTGATCGCACTCGGGGAAGGGGACTATCCCCGCGCCCTGGGGCTGCTCACCGACTCGGTGCGGCAGGGCATCCGGGCGCAAGGACCCTCGTCAGAGGGCGCAAGGCTTGCCTGGTTCGACGCGGTCATTGCCGCCCTCGGACTCGAGCGGTATGGGGACGCAATGGAATTGGTCGATCTGCTTGAGGATCAGCCAACCGGGCTGGTGCCTCCGCTCCTGCGATCTGAGCTTGAACACGCTCGAGGGCTGATCGGCGTGCGTGTCGGAGAACGTCCCGAGCCCCACTTCCGCGCCGCAGTCGCAGGGCTGGAGAAGCTCGGCTACCCCTTCTGGTTAGCTCGGGCGCAGACAGACCTAGGCACGTGGCTCGCCGATCAGGGGCGTGTAGATGAGGCAAGGCCGCTGCTCGACGAAGCACGGGGTCGTAGGCGCGACCTGGGGGTGGCATCGCCGGTCGACGCAGCCTCGGCGACTCAAGCGCAATCGGGCTGATCCGCTGGGGACGCTGATTCCTCGCCGTCGCAGTTCTCGTCTCGAAAACGGTTGTGGGCCTTGGGGTCTACCGTGGGTTCGAATCCCACCCCTCCGCTGTTCTACGAAGGTGGGCCACAAGTGGAAATGTGAGTCGAGGTCCTAGAAGACCTCAACGACCTTCCGCGCCACCGCGACCGACACCGCCGGCTGTTCGACCTCCTCGCTCACATACGCAAATACGTAGTCATTGGCGGGTTCCTCTGTCCGACAACAGAAGAAACCATGCGGAGGCTGGCATCCCATCGCCGCAGGCATTGAGCCAGGCCGGATGTGGCGCGGCGTCGCATATAGTTTCTGTTCAACCGACCCCGGAGGTCTTCTGAATGCGCGACCACATTCGTTCCAACGTCGTCGGCTATCTCGCCCTGTTCGTAGCCTTGAGCGGCACCGCGGTGGCCCTGCCGAACACCAACACGGTCGACTCGGGTGACATCATCAATGGGCAGGTGAAGTCCAAGGACATCGGCACCGGCCAGGTCCGGAGCCTTGATGTGGCCGACGACAGCACTGGGTTCGCGCTCACGGGCGGCGATATCGCAGCCGGCACGTTGACCGGTTCCGACCTCGCCAACGGCTCGATCGACGGCACCGACGTTGGCGACAATTCGCTGACCGGCACCAACGTTGCCAACAGTTCGCTGACCGGCACCGACGTTGCCAACAATTCGCTGAACGGGGCGGATATCGACGAAGGGGCTATGGGCCAGGTACCAGACGCGGCCAGGGCGGTCCTGGGTGGCTACGGGCGCTCGTTCTCCGGCAACGGCTGCGATCCCACAGGCGCCACCTACATCGACTGCGGCTTCGTGACGCTTAGCCTCCCTTCTCAAACCCGCGTTCTGTTGATCGGCGCGACAAGGGGATACTTGGGCGGTTTCGGGTTCTGCCGGCTCGTCACCAGTGCCGGGGTCTTGGCCGGCACCGAGGTGGGTGTCAACAGTCAGGACGCAGTCTCCCTGACAACGGTCACTGGACCTCTGGGAGGGGGCACGGTCGACTTCGGCATCGAGTGCAAGCAAACGACTAGCGACATCGCCTATGAGGAAGTCAGATTGAGCGCCGTGGCTCTCGCTCCGAACTGAGAGGGTTAACCTCGGCGGCGTTAACCCCGATCAGTTCGAGATCGTCTTCGATAGCTGCATGTCGACGCTGTTTCCTGGGGCGATCTGCACCGCCAGTCTGGTCTTCAAGCCCACGTCTGCAGGCACCAAGAACGCCACCGTCAGCATCAACACCACCACGTTCCCATCGAGGTTCCCACGGGCAAACGGGGGTAGGCGCTGAACCGCAGGCAGTAGGGAAAGGAAGACCTACTGAATAGCCCTGGTCGCGCCTGCCTCGCCTGTGCTTAACACAGCGCGGGCGGGGAGGCCGTCCAGTCCCCGTGCGACCGGCGCGTGTATCGGCGTTGGAAGGTCGGGGTGCTAAATCCCAAGTATCTGCTTCTTCTTCGCTGCGAACTCCTCCTCGCTGATCATCCCTTGCTCCTTCAACGCCGCGTACTTCTGGATCTGGGCGGCTTCGTCGAGCTCAGCCGGCGCGGCCGGGGCTGCAGCGGCTGGCTGTTGCGGGACGGGCGCTGCCTGCTGAGCTTGGAGATCCGCAATCTGCGCGTTCTGGGCGGATTCCTGCTGTGCCGCCGCCTGACTCTTCTGGGCGCTCTTCGCACCCATGTGCGCCGCGCCGCCCGCGATGACTGCCGTCCCGATCAGTCCGGGACCTCTGCGTCCGCGTCCTCTCATTTGAGTCCTCCTCTTCGGTGTTAGGCCTCGGCCTTGGTTTCCTCCAGCGCCCACTCGCGCGCTGCCTGGACGGTGTCGTGCGGGACACGCTCGAACGCGACCAGGACTCCACCCGCGTCGCGCATCGCCTGGGCGACTTTGCGGGCCCACACGTTCTCCCAGACAAGGAGAGCCGCCGAGTTGTCAGGCTCGAGGTCCTGGCCGATGGCCAGCAGCTCCTCATCGTTGAAGAGCCCGTTCACTTCGATGTTGAGCGTGTCGAGCCGCTTCTGCACGTCCGGGTCGAGTTCGTTGACCTCGAGTGTGAAGACCTCGCCCTTCTCGTCTTTGCCGACGAACGCCGCGTCGATGAGGCGAATCGTGCCCGCCTCAACGAGGTCTTGGAGCGCCGGGGCGATCTCGCCTTTGAACTGGTTGCCGGGGAACGCGATCACCGCGTAGTCGACGGGTCCGATCTCGTCCATTCGTCCTCCCTTCCCGCTCCTGTCGAGCGTGTCCTGTGTCGTCGCAAGGGGAAGCAAGTACGGTATCGCAAGGCGAAGGCTGACCGGGCGCGGCGCGGCGAGCTTCGCGCGCTCCGCTGGCGAGACGTTGACTTCGAGGCGGGGTTCGGGTCGAGCGGGGATGGGACGATAGGGAAGGACCGATCGCGCCCAAGAGCCGAGCCGGCCGGCGACGCGTGCCCCTACCGAAGTCACTTCGCAAAGAGTTCGCGGCCCGCACGTTCCCAGGCCCCGTCATGCCGTCGGCGGGACCCGCACCCGGATCTCGTCGAGCAGCCGCTGCGCGAGCTCGGCGGGCGGCTCCTCCGCGCCGGCCTGGCCCCCGGCCGGCAGGAAGAGCTCGACGATGATCCGCGGGCGCCTCGGGAACCGCTTCAGTTTCGTCCCGCCCGCAACGGCGGCTAGAACGATCGGTACTTCCGGGCACGCCTGCGCAAGTCGGGCGACGCCGCGACGCGCACGCAGGCTCCGCCCCCTGGAGAAGGTGCCCTCTGGGAAGATCCCGACCGCCTCGCCGCGTCGGAGCGCGGTCACGGCGGCGTCGAGCGCCGCGGCGTCGCCGGTGCCGCGGCGGATCGGGATCTGGGCGATGCGATCGAGGATCGCCGCGGCGATCCGCCACTTCCACAGGCTCGCCCTCGCCAGGAAGCGCACCTGCCGCTGGCGCCACATCATCACCTCGGCGATCGCCAGCGGGTCCAGCCACGAGTCGTGGTTGGAGACGACGAGAACCGGCCCCTGGCGCGGGAGCGCCTCCAGCCCCCGGGCCTCCAGCCGCACCCACCAGCGCAGCCACCGGAGAGCGAGCCGCAGCGCTTGGTAGAGCCTCCAGCCGTCGCGCGGCGGCGCAACGCCCGCCGTCGCGGACGTGACCCGTTCCTGAGTTCGCGCGGCGCTCATTTGCACGGCCAGCCGCCAGTCCGGGGGGCGTCCAGCGCGCGCTCCGCCGCGACGCGTCCGCGCCAGCCGCTCAGCTCGGCAGCGCGTCGATCTGCTTCTTCAGTTCCTTGGCGTTGGCGTCGATCTGCTTCTTCTCTTGGCGCTTGGCACGGGCCACGGCCAGGTCGACTGCCTTCTCCAGCGTGGGCTCGGCGACCACGACCAGCACCGCTTCGCCCTCGTCGAGCATTGAAGCCAGCTCCTTGAGGTCCTCGCGCGGAAGGCCGCCCTCGAGGTGGCCGGCGAGTGCGCCTATCCCGGCACCCACGAGCGCGCTGCCGAGGACCGCCGGCGGGAAGATCAGCCCGATCGCCGCGCCCACGCCGAAACCGGCCCAGCCGCCGTGTTGGGTCGGCTTCTCGGTGTGGTGTGCGATCTTCGCCTTGCCCTCGTCGTCCTTGGTGACGACGGCCGCATCGTAGGTTCCGATCACATCGACGGCGTGCAGGTCCTTGACGGCCGCGTAGTCGGCCTCTGCATCCGCAAGGCTCTCGTAGGCGCCCATGTAGAGCAAAAGGCTCTCGCTGTCTTTCAAACTCATCCGAGGATTCTCCTATCTGTCGTTTGGGAGTGTGACTCTACCGACCAACTGGTTTGGGCCGGCTCGGTCTCGCCGGCGCCAAGCGCCGCTTCCAACGGACTCGCCTGGGGTTCCCTAGACGGCCAACACGATCGAGGCGGCCGCGCAGGTCCTCGGATGCTTCTTGGAGCCGAACGTCTTCTTCGTAACCCTGAGCCGGGCTCCGGATGCACCAGTTGGGTCGCCGGCGACGGCCCAATACCCGTTCGTACTGCTCACGCCGGTGTCGACCAGCTTCGGGCCGCTGGCATAGATGAAGGTGAGCTTGAGCGTGCGGCCGGCCAGGCAGTTCGGGTTGGTCGAGGTCAGGTTCCCAAAGAATGCGAAGCTGGTGGGAGTAAAGGCGCCGCCAGTAAGGGTCGTGCCGGTCGTTGGGATTGGTGCCTGTGCTTGCGCCGCCGCGGGCGATCCCAACAGCGCCGCACAGCAGATGAGTCCTGCAAGTGCGCTGAGCTTCACTTTCCTGCCTCCTTGGTAGTGGCGTGGTGAACAAGACGGTCTCGGTGAGGTCAGCCTACGCCCGACGGCTTGGGGGGCAAGGGGATAGCCGCTTAGGGGCATCCACCGGAACAAATGCCCGACCCCTCCGGCCTGAGCGATACTGCGCAGACGATGTCGCAGGAGAACGTGGAGATCGTCAGGAGGATGTTCAAGGCGGTCTGGCGGCGCGACTACAGCGACGCCGAAAGCTGCTTCCACGCCGACGTCGAGTGGCACAACACCTCCGTGTTTCCCGGCCCGCGGACGATCGTGGGACCGAAGGCGATCTCCGCGTTCTGGAAGGAGCTGTTCGAAACTTTCGAGGGCGGAGGAGAGATGGAGATCGAGGAGGTCCGGGCGGATGGCGAGTGCGTCGTGCTGGGGGTGCACTCCTGGGGGCACGGCAAGGGCAGCGGAGTTCCCGTCGACGTGCATTGGGCGCTCACCTTGAGCTTGCACGACGGGAAGATCGCGCGGGTCGATGTCCGCGGCGACTACGCGAAAGCTGTCCTCGCCGCCGGGCTTGAGGGGTAGGCGATGTCGCAGAAGAACGTCAAAGCGTTCAAGGCGAGTCACTGAGGCAATCAACCGCTGGGACGTCGAAGCGGCCGATCCCCGCCGTTGACACTGACTCAAATGGCAGGCCGACGCGGTTGACGCTCAGACAGAGCCCTCAATCGCGGAAGTAATCGAGGACCGTGTTGTCAGTCAGCTGCTTCGGGAGGCTGCCGTCGGCGAGCATCCTGAAGATCTCGAAGTCGCCGCCGCCGTCGTTGATGTAGGTGATCTGCTTGCCGCTCGGCGACCAGGCCGGCTCGATATTGGAGTCCGTGTTGTGGGTGAGCTTCATTTGGTGGCCGCCGTCGGCGTTCATCTTGTAGATGCCGGGGGCGCCGTCGCCGTTGCGGTCGCTCGAGAAGGCGATCTTCTTACCGTTGGGCGACCAGGCCGGACTGCTGTCAGGGAACGTGTTGTCGGTAAGCGCGTGCTGGCGGCTGCCATCGGCTCTCATCGTGAAGATCTCCTCGTCGCCGTCGCGGTTGCTCGAGAAGGCGATCCTCTTCCCGCTCGGCGACCAGCAGGGTTCGTATTCCCTGATCCCGTTGTCGGTGAGCTGCCTGACCCGGGTGCCGTCGGCGTTCATCTTGAAGATCTCGAGGTCGCCGTCGCGGGAGCTGACGAAGGCGATCTGCTTTCCGCTTCCCGACCACGCCGGCACAAACTCGCTGCCGCTCGCGCTATGGGTCAGCTGCCTCACTTGGGTGCCGTCGGCATTCATCTTGAAGATCCGGCTTGCGATGCCAGCGGGGTCGAGTCTGGTGAAGGCGATCTTCCTGGCATCGGGCGACCACACTGCGTCGGTGTCGAAGTCGAGGCTGCGCGTCAGCCGCCTCTGGTGGCTGCCGTCGGCGTTCATCGTGAAGATGTCGTCGCCTCCGGTGTGCTCCCTTGTGAAGGCGATCTTCCCGCCGGCTCCCCAGAACAGAGGCGCGGAGCCGCCGCTGGCCGTCCCGACCGAGGCGATCAGACCCACGGCGAATGCCGCCGCGAACAGCAGCCGGCGTTCCAGCGGCCGGTCACTTCGAGCCCTGTGACCTGCCGCTCCGTTCAACCTGCTCGCGTTCACGCGTCGCCTCCCCAATTGCCCCTTCACTGGAGCATAGATGATCAGCCGCGGACCGGGAATCAACACCCCTGCGGTGCCCGCCAGGGGACCTCGCGGCATTGACGGAAACGAGACGGAAACGTTGTCAAGACGGGAGGGCAACACGCACCCTTCAAGATCGGCTGCAATGAGCAATAGCTTGACGAGCAGGGCTTTTTGGACGCGCTCACAATCGGCAAGTTCTCGC
>Ga0315297_10002973_pt1 | contig 10851 bp, 18 predicted proteins | sample YL17G15_0_MG_FD_203628 | JGI IMG/M metagenome (GOLD analysis project Ga0315297, IMG submission 203628) | Sediment microbial communities from Yellowstone Lake, YNP, Wyoming, USA - YL17G15_0 | ecosystem: Environmental > Aquatic > Freshwater > Lake > Sediment | place: USA: Wyoming | collected...
TTTGAGCCCTGAGCTCTGGAGGTAGTCCTTGAAAGGGCGCAGGATCCCGGGGACCCCGCGCAGGGTTTCTGTCTGGGTCATGGTATCAGGAGAATGTCCGGCACCCGGCATGATAAGCGTTGCCGGACGGTACGCCAGGGGCGTGTTGGCCACTGGTGTTACAGGTCATATCTGCGGCTCGGGATGACTTCGCAGCCGATCAGCCAGATTGCGTACAGGAACGAGAGGCTGGCGATCAGGAACAGGGGCGAGATGACCGCTTCGCTTTTCGGGAGGAACCCGAGGCGGGACAGGTCAAAGACCACATACAGGGCGAACGTAAGGGCGATCCACCAGCCATAGACCTTCTTTCCTTTGGTGGCAAGCCTCACTCCTCCCAGAACAACAACGCATTCGATCAAAATTGAGAGGACCTGGAGAACGGTATTGGCATCCATACGTTCTGATCGGCGTGCAGCGCCATAGTTCTTTGGATTAACGTCCGGAACAGGACTGCCCCGTGCCGGTATTCTCGCAGGAAAACCGTCCCGGTTCACTTTTTCAGCTGTTCGATGATGAGTTGTTCCAGTTTTTCGGGGATCTCACGTTCGCCAACAAGGACCGTGTCACCGATAACCACCTCGGGGACGCCGGGCGGGGCAATCCCGAGCTGCCCATTGACCTTCGTGTAGATCTCGTTGTTTGCCGTGTTATGCCAGACTTCAAGGATCCGGATATGTGCACCAGGATATTTTACGGACAGGTTAATGACCAGCGGCATGACCACATGGCAGTGCGAACACTCTTCGCCATAAAAGAAATAGACTGTCAGGGAATTTCCCGGTACCGTGCCGGCATCCGGTGAGAGCAAAAGAGGTGCGGGTGATTGCAGGGAGGGATGTGCCAGAATGTAGGCACCGGCAATAACCGCAACGATGATCCCGACTACTCCGATAATTTTCAGCGTCTTGTCCATGCTTCTTCTCCCTCCACTATTTTTTTTTAAGGTTGATTAAGGATCTCCCGTGCCGCAGGGATTTTTAGATCTCCTGTAAAGAGGAGGCCAAGAGGTGGTATATATCGCTCTCCTGCACGCCTGCGCACGGGAGTGCCGGAACAACAAAGCCGTGCATGCCATCCGTCGAAGTAAACCGCCGGCTGATGTACTGGAATGATGCGGGGTAAACCGGAAGTCACCTCGGAGTTCTCCTGTAAAAGTTCGCAGGTCACCGGACCAGAGAATTAATAAAAAACCTCATATCCCCATGAGCCCTTATTGTTGTAATTATAAGAGGTATGATTTTACAAACGTGGTACTATGGACGGCCTGTCTCTTGCCAGCGATGAGTCCATTATCCTGACGATACAGGATATTGTGGTCAACGGCGTCAGGAATGAGGTGATACTCACCGGTATCCGCCTTGTCCTTGTTCAAAGTGAAAAAGACCGTGTCCATCACGAGGATATCCGGCTTGACACCATCGGTTCGGTCATCGCAGGAGAGAATAAATTCCATGAACCGACCATCACCATCATCCTCTCCTCCGGTGAGGCACCGGGCCGCGAGCTCGTCTTTTTCCAGAAACCCGGATTCCAGAGGATTGGAGAGCGCGACCAGCTGATCGCAAAACTCATGGGACAGATCCCGTTATCGAAGGTGCAGGCAGCAGAACCCGTTTCCCTTCTTCCCCCAGTCCAAGGTACGGAGACAGCGCCGGGAACCCCGGGGGGGGCAGAGGCAGGAGGGGGACAGAACGGGTCCTTACCCCCCCAGCCACAGCGGAGGAACCAGGTAACCCCCGACTCATTGTATCCTCCAAAAGATTCGCCTGTTGTCACCGTTCTCGAAAGGGTACCATTCAAGGCATTCCCGGCACTGCTCGTGATCTTCGTTGCTGTTGTTGGCGGTATGATCACGTATGCAGCGATCCTGCATGAAAACCCGGCTGCACTGACATGGCATACGACGGTCTCCCCCATCGCTCCGGGAGCTGCTGCAGGCCCTGCCCCCGCAGGCCCTGCCCCGGCAGCCACACCGGCAGCCACCCCGGAGGTCACGGTGCCCCCGCCTCCCCCGACAATCGCCATTCCCCAGTCCGGGGTCTGGGTACGGGTCCAGTCCCCCGGGACATTTATCGGGTCGGTCGGTACAAAGGGGCTCCTGCGGCAGGTGAACGCAACCGGCGACAGGTTCTACCAGATACTGGCAAAGGACGATATCATTGACATCTCCATTGAGAAGCAGGACGCGTCAGGGGATCCACTCACCGTTGGGATCTATAAAAACGGTGCGCTCGTAAAACAGAGCAACACCTCCACACCCCGGGGGACTATCGACCTCCATTTCAACCTGAAGTAAGAAAACCCGTCCTCAATTTTTTATAAAAGTACAGGCATCATGCTGAACTTACCGGTACAACCCCATGCCGGTAAAATTTCACTCTTGGTAAATGTCAGCGCTTCTGCCGGGTCTTTGTGGATTTTTTCATGATCTTTCCCGGTCGCGGGCGGTCCGCGAAGGGGCCCGGGTCCTGCTTTGGGCTCATAGGACCGGGGTGGGCTGTGTGCCGCGGGGGCAGGGCGGGTTTTTTCTGGGGCTTGTGTTTCGGACGGGGGATGGGGTGAGCCAGGGGATGATGCCGGTCATCTTCCTGCTGACGCTCCTTATCCGGGCTGGTCTTGGTTTTTGCTTTGGGTTTGGGATAATCCGGTTTGCGGTCAGGCCGAAGTCGGGATGTCATAGACAAGGTTTCGTTTTCCCCTATTAATATCCCCCTTGTTTTTCCAGACGATTGATATAACGATTCCATGATATACTTAACAACACGACAGATCCCCGGCCACCACCATGACTGCAGCCACCAGCGAGGACCAGAAAAACGTATGCGAACGGGAATCCGACAGGATCCAGAAACTTTTCATCCGCCCGTTCTTCCTCTCCTTTTCCATCGGGATCCCGTTCTGCATCTACAAGCTGCTCTTCGGGATGACCGCAGTCCGCATCGGTTCGGCCACGTCACCATCCCTTGTGTTTTTCGGGTGGCTGGTCATCGCATGGGCGGGCACCGACCTCCTGATGAATACCGGGCGGGCACTTATTGACCTCATCGGGATTCCGGCAAGATGGGAATACTGCACGATCGCCCAGGCGGGACGGGTCGTCGGGCAGCCCATGGTCTTTCTTGCCATCGACACCGTGCTGACATTTTCGATCATCTGTGCCATGCTCTGGTCAGGCTGGATCACCTCCCTGACCCCGGTTGAGATGTTTTTATGGTACGCGGCAACAACGGCAAACCTGATCAGCCTCTCGCTGGTCTCCCTGTATAACGAGTTTAAGAAGGTGTGACAGCGGACCGTCAGCTGACGGGTTTTTCCTTTACAAGAGAACCGTCCTTCACGTTACTGGATTTCAAAACCCCGGTTTATGAGAAATTCCTGCAGCCGCTCTTCCGCATCCGGATCCGTATCCTTAATATCCCGCATTGCTTCTTTGTACGCTGCCCGGAGGACAGGGTCTTCAGAATGGAGCGCAAGCGTTCCGGTAATTGTCCCTGCCGGTTCACCGGTGCTGCCCAACACCCGCATCACGACGCACCGGTAGAACTTGCACTGGGCAGGGCTGTCCCGGTGGATGGTGCAATGAAAGAGACCCCCGTCCGGACGAAGGAACCGGCAGGCTGTGGGATGAAGGTCGATCCACGTGCGGTCAGAAAAGAGGTGGCGTTTGTCCTCATCCACTTCTGCGGTGAACGGTGTCCCTGTCGAAACGGAGCAGCATGCGAACCGGAGCGGGGCGATCTGTCGTTCGATGACGATGTAATCACCAAGATACATGCAGCAATCCCCGCACTGCCGGCAATAAAACGTCATGGAAAGCAGGGTTAAACAGGATGTGCAGACGGGGCCCGGGATATTCCGTTATTTCCCGTCTTCGCCCAGTGACTCGCGGCTCCGCATCTGGTACAGGACCATGGGGTCCATCTCGCGGTACTCATCCTTTCCCGTCCGCATGATCACATTGGTGATGCCGGCGTTCACGATCATCTTCGAGCAGAGGAAACACGGCCAGATCCGGGTCAGCTCGTCAGTCTCTACCTCAAACCCCGCGAGGTACAGCGTGCAGCCCCGCGCCTGCTTGCCCGCCTGGATGAGCGCGTTCATCTCGGCGTGGACGCTCCGGCACCGCTCGTAGTTGGACCCTGAGGGGATATTGTGGTCCTGTCTCCAGCACTTTTTAAGTTCCGTGCAGTCCATCTGCTTGCGGGGGGCGCCGGTATACCCGGTTGACACAATCGTGTTGTATTCATCCACAATGATCGCGCCGAAATTGCGCCGCAGGCATGTACCCTGGTTGGCACAGCGCAGCGCGAGGTCCAGAAAATAATGGTGCCTGTTGGTCCGCATTCAAACAAATTATTGCAGAGCTCCGTATTAAAGAAGGGGGATCGGGGGTGCTGGAATTTTTTTTATGCAGGTAAACCCCCGCAGGGTTGCTTCAGGCCCACGCAGATTGTTTTTTCATTTTTTTCACCGGACAGCAGGGTAACACAATTTTTAAAACGTGGCATCCCGTCGATCTCCGGGTTTTTCACAGGCTGGCACACCGTTTCCTGACTTCATCAGGACATGGCTGCAATAAGGGCATCGTGCAGCACATTCCCCATCACCTGCTATCATCCGCTGTGCCGGAACAGCAGGTATTAAGGCACACTACGCAGAGTGTGAAAGTGAGAGATGAAGGAGTTTGAGTTTGCCCCGAAACTTACATCGGGGCAAAAAATTACCGCGGTGATGGTAGGGGGCGGGCTCGGGTTATTACTGGCAGGGGTAAATATTATTTTTAAGGAATTCCTTGATTCATGGCATTTTTTATCCACCCCGGTCTTTATGTTAGGTGCGGTCATCATCCTCTGGATTGCCTATATACGGTAGCAGACGTGCCATTAGCGATAAGTCCATGCATCCCTTCAACTCCTCAAAACCGGTGAAAAGAATACTGCCGGATCGGGAACAACGACGGTACAATATACTGTTACTGCCTCCATCAAAGAAAATTCAGAAGGATGGCGATGATGACCCCGCTATGTATCACTAAGAAGAGCGGGACAAGGTAAAATTTTATTTTTTTGGTTTTATGCCGGAATATCTTCATGCCGGCACAGGCTCCAAACGGCCCTGCCAATGCATACACCAGCAGAAGATTCTCCGGGGTCCTCCACGCGGCTGCTGCTGCCTTCTTTTTATCATAGGCATAGGCAACAAATGCGCACCCGTTCACAAGGGCGTACAGTATCAGGAAAATTTCAAGGGTGGAGATTGTCATGATCGCAGGGTACCGGTGATGCCCGGTGCATTTTTTCCAGTCAGGGTTTGAGGTAAAAGCGCCATGTGCAGAACATGTCCTTTGGATGCGGGTCAGGAGGTGCAAAGATGCATTCAACCGCGATCCGCTCATCGATGACCTCTGCAAAACGGGTGAATTCCGCACGGTGCATCTCGCGGCAGTTGTACTCCCCCTGCCCCCGCCGGAGCCGTGCCTCCTGCGTGGGACAGGACGGCACGGTGATGACCACCTCGTCCTCCCGCTCCTCTATATGGTAGTCCACGAGAAGGGTCCAGGGATAATACCGGAGTGCTTTGACAAAACCTGCAAGCCCGCGTTCGGCAATCCCGAACCGGCCGACAAGGTCGTGTGCCGCCATCGCGGCGACACGCCCCCACACCCGTTCATTGAGGGCATCTGCCGTGGCGCTGCCATATTTTTCCGAAGTATAAATGTACCAGAACGCGTCCACCACCCGGTAATGCCAGAGAAGGAATTCAAGGTACTGCCGTTTTTCGGTATCCGTCATCCCATCAAAAATATCAAGGTTCATTCCCGTCACCTGCCTCCACCAGGGAACCGATCAGTTCAGCACCCACACCGCAGCATTCACCGCAGTCGCAAAACTCACCCAGCAGAGGTACGGGGCAAGCAGCCAGGCCGCCGCCTTTGAAACCCGGTAAAACGTCACCATCGTCCCTGCGATCAGGACAACGAGGAGCAGGATATCGATGAGCCCGAGGAATGGCGAACGCAGGCCGAAGAATAAAAACGACCAGAGCGTGTTTACGAGGATCTGGGCGGCAAAGACTGCGACGGCATGCCGTACCGGTGCAGTGCCGGTGCCGTCCCGCACAACAATAAAGAGCGCAATGCCCATCAGGATAAACAGCGTCGTCCATACCGGGCCAAAGACCCATGCGGGCGGGCTGAAAGACGGTTTCTGGAGCGTTGCATACCATGTCGGGATCGCCTCCATTGTAAAGACCGAGCCGATTGCACCGGCAAGGAGGGGAATTGCGATGCAGAGGGCCAGAAGACCGGCTGCGGTGAGGGATTTTTTATTCATACAGGATCAGAGATGAGGTCGTGCCTGCGGGAAATGAAGGTTGTGATCGGGCAGCAACGGGGATGGTCTGAAAGTTATATCAAAAAATAGTGAGGTTTTTCATTAAAGCTCGCATAAAAAACAGGAATGCACAGGACATCGGGACGTAGTGATAATAATTGCTATTATTTTAGGGATTACGTGAGATCTTTTTTAAAAAATGGATGATTACATCCGCTTCGGCATGGTTCTCTTGTGCAAATACATCGTGCCAACGGTAAACACCAGCGTGAACACAGCAAGCGCGGCGATATCGATCCACACGGGGAAAAAGTGTGTGTCGGTGAACGAGTAGCGGACAAGATCCGTGAAGTAGGTGAGCGGGGAGCAGACCGAAAGCACCAGCCCCCAGAATGGCATCTGCTCCAGCGGGACGAAGATGCCGGAGATGAAGACGAGCGGGAACTTGATCAGGGAAGAGAGCATCATGATGTTCGATGGCACGTTTGTTGGCGGCACCGCAAGCAGCATCCCGATTGCCGAGAAACAGCATGCGGCAAGGAAGATGGCGGCAAGCAGCGTGATGCCGTGGAGGAGCGAAAGCCCGAGTGCCAGCCCGATGATGACCGTAACAACCGTAATCCCGATGCCGAAGAGGAGCGAAGCGATCATGTCCCCAAAGACAATTGCCTCCACTGTGATCGGGCACGAAGCGAGCCGCTCAAGCGTCTTTACCGACCCTTCCCACGGGAAGATGGCAGGGGACACGGCAGTGGCCGTGAAGAACAGGGTCATCCCGACCAGCCCTGAAATAAGAAACGAGAGGGGGAGCTGCCTGCTGCCCATCAGGAAGGCAAGGAACAGGAAGAGCGGCATGAAGACCCCGAAGATGAGTACGGGACCCTTGAAGTAATAGATGCGGATGTCTTTCTTTGCAACCGCCCATGCCCGCCGCACCTGCTCGGAAAATCCTGCCGGGTTCATGGTTGTGCCTCCTGTGTCAGCCGGAGGAACGCATCGTCGAGAGAGGGAGCCAGCGTGTTCAGCGTAACAATCGCTGCGCCATTCTGCTGGCTGAAAGTTACAAGGGAGCGGATGGCGGCATCCCGGTTATCTGCGGTGATCTGCCATTTGTCACCGGTCCGGTTCGCTCCGATCACGCCGGGCAGTCCTAAAATGGGGTCGCCGGGAACTTCACGGTCAAAACTCACTTCGATCCGGTGCACCCGGTCAATTGCCGTCTTGAGTTTTTCCGGTGCATCGATGGCAACCATCTTCCCCCCACGGATGATGCCGACCCGGTGGCAGAGCCGGTTTGCCTCCTCCATGTTGTGCGTGGTGAGAAAGATCGTAGTTCCCTGCCGGTTCAGGTCACTGAGCAGGGTGAGGATCATCTGGGTGCTCTGCACGTCAAGCCCGCTCGTGGGTTCATCGAGGAAGAGAAGTTCCGGTTCATGGATGAGCGCCATCGCGAGGATGAGGCGTTGTTTCATGCCTTTGGAGTACGCCTGGACCTTCTGGTCTTTTTTCTCAAGCAGCCCCACCATACCGAGCAGATCGGCTGAACGCTGCTCTGCCCGGGCACGCGGAAGCCCGTACAACTCGCCCATCAGCATCAGGTTCTGCCATGCGGAAAGATCGGTGTAGGCATTCGAAGTCTCCGGCACCACGCCGAATCGCTGCTTTGCCAGCACCGGCTCGGACCGGATGTCATAGCCGAGGATCGTGGCAGTCCCGGCATCCAGCGGAATGACCCCGGTCAGCATCCGGGTGGTTGTGGTCTTGCCCGCACCATTCGGGCCGAGGAAACCGAAGATCTCACCCTTCTGGACATCGAACGAGATATGGTTTACAGCAGTGCTCTTGCCAAAACTTTTCGTCAGATCTGAAGCGTGAATTACAGCGGTCATAGGGTTCTCATCTCCTCATACGTCTTCACGGATGCCGAGAATGACCATCCGCTTATCGCACCGGATCCCCCGGTTCTCATCTTTTTTTACGGAGACGAGGTGCAGAGGTTTGACGGGATGCTCGATGGTTCCCGATGTGATGATGCCCTCACCTTGCAGAACGACAAACACCACGGCATACGGTTCCGGGTGAGGCGGGATCACCTGCCCGGTTTCAAGGCAGACGAGCACAATGTTCGAACCTGCGGTTTTCATCAGGTCTTTTTTGACCGGTCCTGTAGCGGAAAATTCCGCTGCACTCATGAGATCCATTGTACCTTCCCAGTATTCCGAGGGATCCCGATTATCCGGTTTACTCCATCCAGCCGGATTTTCTTCATGGTCTTCATCATTGGATGGTGGGGCTTGAGGTAAATAAAAGTTATTCAAAATTTTTTGAAATATTAGAACCGTTCCGGTTCTATGAGAGGCACCGAATTCAGAATGTCCCGCTCCCGTAAATGATGACGATGTAATACACCCCGATCACGATAAAAACCGCTGCAACCGCTCTTCGGATCCAGCGCTCTGCCGCCCCGATTTTCTGAACGATTCCGGTGCACTTCCCCACGCCCCGTACAAGAAGATACGAGATCACGACTACCGGTAAACCCGTGGCAAGGGCAAACACAGCAGGAATAATCAACGGGTCACCGGCTCCAAGAGCGAGCGGGATCAGCATGGCAAAGAAGAGCACGGCGGAAAACGGGCAGAAACTCAGTGCGAAGATGACCCCGAGCAGGAATGCCCCCAGGTATCCCTTGTCTGCCAGCCGTCCAGAAATACCGGGCGTGAACCCGGAGAACCAGTCTCCCCCGGGCAGCCGTTCGAAATGAACGATGTCGAGTAGGTAGATGCCGCACAGCACGAGGAACGGCCCGAGCAGCCGTTCGCCGTAATGCTGGAGCGTGAGTGCGACGATCTGGATATTCATGCCGAAAAAAACGATGACCGAGGCGACCGCGATATACCCCGCCATCCGGCCGAGCGTGTACACGAACCCGGTGAGAAGGGTGTGCCGGCTGTTGTCAATCCTCTTCGAAATATAGGCAATGGCCGTAATGTTGGTTGCAAGCGGGCAGGGGCTGATGGCGGTCATCAGCCCGAGGAAAAACGCGGCGATGATGGGAACCGGGCTCTCCCCCATTGTCCCGAGAAAATTCAGGAGATCCATGTCAGGAAAGATCCCCATTCAGGCGTTTTGAGATAAGTCCTGTGAGATAGAAGGAATAGGCATCTTTGTTGCCGATCAATGACCAAACCCGAACATCCTCTTTCTTATGGAACCCGCTGCCATCATAGACCCCGATCCAGAGCGATGAGCCGGTCACACCATACTTCTCCGCAAGGGCACGGTTCTCCGGTAGTTCCGCGTTCACGTGCGCAAACACGAGCCGGCCCGATGCGAGTTCGTCTTTGAAATTGGCATTCACCGTCTTTTCCGCGAGGTCCCCCACCGCGATGCACGAAGCACATTGCTGGTCGCCGTGGAAATGGAACACCTCGACCCGCTCAACGGTGCTGTTGGCACGGGTTGTGGAGAGCGGTGCTGAAGGTGTTGCACCCAGATGCAGGGATGAGTCGGTGCAACCAGAAGTAACAAGGAGAACTATAATGAAACACAACCATATGAGAGATCGCGTCAGGTTCATGATGCCACCCGCCCCGCTATTTTACATTCCCATGCGTTCCGTACACTTCAGCGCCTGGCGCCCGTGACCGGTGATGCTGTAGATGATCCAGTTGCCGTGGTACTCGCCTTCGATCAGTCCACTCTCTTTGAGAATCGTGAGATGATAGGAGAGTTTCGACCCGGCAAGCCGCATGAACCGGTTGATGACGCAGACGCAGAGTGGTTGATCTTTTATCAGGAAAAGGATGGTGAGTCGCAGCGGATCAGAGAGCGCATGATACGTTTTGCTTTTCTCTTCGAGTTCTTCTTTAGGGGGGATGCTTTTGGCAAGGGCGTCAAATCCCCCCAGTTGTTCGAGTTCTTCGCGGATTTTATCGGGAAGCTCCATCTCCTTGTTTTGTGCGTCTTGGCGTTTTGTGCCGCAACAGAATCTTTTCACAGCAGGCATTTCAAAAATATGTGAAATGAGTAGGCATAAATACTTTGTCAGTCAATCTTGAATTCAATTAAAATTGAAATCCATTTCACGCGAGAGAAGATAAAAAAAATCAGGTGTGTTCCATGGGAAGCGACAACAAACCCTGCTGTGCTGCCGATGCACTTCGGCGCATCCGGCAGGTGACTGTCAATGGACTTCCAATTGGCATCACTATGCTCGACGAATGCATTGCAGAAGTGAAAACGCAGGACTTAAAGAGCGAACCGGAAATCCGGGCTGCACTCCTCAAACGGGTGAGGGTGTACAATTACATTCCCCGGAATGTCGAGGACGAATATGCCCGTGTTCTCTTTGAAGAATACAAAAAATCGTCTGTGAAAACGTGAAGCAAAACATGTCCATCCTTGTGTGACCTCATGACAAAAATCGAAATTCTCGGAACCGGCTGTGCAAAATGCAAGCGACTCTTTTCCAATG
>Ga0315297_10002974_pt1 | contig 10849 bp, 13 predicted proteins | sample YL17G15_0_MG_FD_203628 | JGI IMG/M metagenome (GOLD analysis project Ga0315297, IMG submission 203628) | Sediment microbial communities from Yellowstone Lake, YNP, Wyoming, USA - YL17G15_0 | ecosystem: Environmental > Aquatic > Freshwater > Lake > Sediment | place: USA: Wyoming | collected...
AATTTGCGGCATGCCATGGTTATGGGCGGCATTATGATATTAACAATTCCAGTTGGTAAGGATTCTATTTTTATGCCGTTGCACAGAGTATATGGTCCATTTAGAATCGGTTTTTTGTTCCACGGTTATGAGATTATTGAGGAAGAATTCTGGCGCAAGGATGATCTTGATATATGGATTCCATGTGATAAAAAGACGGCTTTAAATGAACAGCCCAGTAAGGAATATTATGCGCTTGGATTATTTGTTTTAAGGGGGAAATAATGTTTTATGTTGGGATGAATGCATATAATGAGGCCGATATTATTGGTTGTTCTATCCAGAGTTTTCTTCACGCTGTTGATAGATTGATTGTAATAGATGGTTCGGCTCGGGGGCCTTCTACTGATAAGACTGCTGATATTGCCCGTAGTTTTGGAGATAAAGTAACTGTTATTTCTGGAACTTTTAAGGAGAAATGGGAACAAAATCAGATGTATTTGGATTTCATGGAAAAGGATCGTGATAACTGGTGTACTCTTGTTGATGCTGATGAGGTTTGGGATCAAAAAAGTCTTGAGGCTATTACTACTCATTGTAAAAATGGGAATGATCAAACTCTTATTTATAGTTATAATTTTCATCATTTTTATACTCCGACTAAAACTATTCATGGGGGTCTTTATGGTTTTCCAAGAATCATAGGCACTTTTCGTTTGATGCCCGATATCAAGTTTCTTGCCCCTATTGAATATCTTGTTGGGTTGTCGGATGGAATTCCATTGCAGAACAAAGGTGATCCTATTTGGAAAATAGTGAATGATGTTTTGCCGTTTCATTATGGTCACTATCGTCCGCTTCGCAAGATATTGTTTAAAAATAGGCTTTACTGGGATTGGGGATGGTGGATAGGAGCTTATCCGCATACGGAAGAAGCATGGGCAATTGTGGAAACTTATCTTCGTAAAACTTATTCTTATCCCAGGATGTCACTTCCAATTATAGTGAGTACAAAAATTGACGAAAATCCACTTGTTCTCAAAGAGTTTGCCGGAAGGCATCCCGATGTTGTAATGCCTTATCTTGAGAAAATGGAAAAAATAGACGAGGAGCAGAATATGATTAATGAAATAATTCCCCCTACCGATCCTATTAAATGGGAAACTGTTAGATCGTATGCTACGGAATATAAACTTAAGATTTTTGTTGAAACTGGTACATATCAGGGAAATATGGTTAACGCTGTGAAAGATTTGTTCGATAGTGTTTTCTCTATTGAACTTGATCGTGAATTATTTGAAATGGCTAAGTGCAGGTTTGCAAGCGATTTGAATGTTGAGATTATATTAGGTGATTCCGGTGTTGAAATTGCAAAAGTGCTTGAAAAGATTCGACAACCGGCTCTTTTTTGGCTTGATGCTCACTATTGCGGACCTAATACGGCTAAAGCTGAAAAGAATCCTCCGATATGTGATGAGTTAAGCTGTATATTGAATGCTCCGGATTTTGGGCACGTTATTCTTATTGATGATGTGCGTTGTTTTGGGACAAATTCGGAATATCCAACAGTTGATGAGATGAAAAGTTATATAATTTCATTGAGAAATGATGTAAATATAATTGTTGAAAATGATATTTTCAGAATCATTTCTAGTAAGGTGAAACATGTCTGATCAAGTAAAAATTTATAAATTTTCTCAAGATTATTTCGATCATAATATTCCAAGATGGAAAAAACATTTAGCACCATTTAAAGATATAGCTGGTGTTAATTATTTGGAAGTTGGCAGTTTTGAAGGTAGATCGGTGATTTGGATGTTGGAGAATATTTTAACTCATTCTGAAGCCAGAGCGACCTGTATTGATTGCAATGCATCTTATAATTTGATACTTGCTGAAAATTTGAAAATATCTGGGTTTGCAGATAAGGTCAAAATTATCGAAGGTTTTTCCGAAGACAAACTTAAAGAATTTCCAAAGTATTTTTTTGATATTATTTATATTGATGGAAATCATAATGCGTTAAATGTTTTAACAGATGCTGTTTTGAGTTGGCCTTTGCTTAAGAATGGTGGAATTATGATTTTTGATGATTATCAATGGGGATTAAGCTATTTGGTTGAAAAAAGACCGAAGGCCGCGATTGATGCATTTATTGTTTGTTTTAACAGTAATCTGGATGTGATTGATAATGCTTATCAGGTGATTATTAGAAAGAAGCCGGTAAGTAAATCATAGAGTGATGATAATGATTAAAGAATTTAAGTTATTTGGTAGGATTTATTATATGCCAGGTTGGGCAAATTTCTTGGTTTTATTTTTGATCTATTTTGCTTTGGCCAAGTTTTTGAAATTGATTTCTCATTCTGTTGCAGAGGATTGGTTTGTAATTATTATTTGCCTTTGTTTCTGTGGAGCATATTTGGCCAAGTGGAGATTTTATAATGGTGGTTGGCATTTTAGATAGGAGTTTATAAAATGGATACATTAGGAAGTTTGGTGGACAAAGTTTGTATTGTGAATCAAAAGATTTGGCATGCCGAAGAAATAGCTCACGATCCGAATGCAACTGATACCGAAGTGGCTATGGCTAAAAGGAAAATCAATGTGCTTAATCTTCAGAGGACGGCATTGGTGGAAGAATTTGATGAACTTTTTGCAGATGTATTAAGTGGAAAAAAGAAGGTAGAAGTCTATCATCCTTTCCAGAATTATGATAGGAAGAAATAAGATGGTTAAACTCGTCAGTAAAATTGTGTGCAATAAAAGGGATGTTGATATTTATATAAGGGATGCTTTTGGAAAGGAGCATATAATTTATCCTGGCGAATCGAAGAAAGTTTGCGTTCTTAAAAAAGATGAGCAAATAAAGAAAAAAACCGGAGAACACAATGGATAATACGGATTTAGTTAATGCTGTAAGGGCTGATTGCGGAAAAGTGACCAATACAACTGAATTGACTGATACGGATATTACGAGAGAGGGTGGTTATGTTTTAGGTAGGATCTCGGATAGAATTCCTGTTAAAAAATTAAGATCATTTACATCGGTAAAAGATCAGAGGGCTTATAGTGCCGAAACAACTACTTTACGTGTTCAGATTGTTTTTCCTTATTCCGTTGTAAATGATTGTCAGAGTTTATGGGGTGGAAATCTTGGAATTCCTTGTGTGTCGGGTTTGATGAGCGCAAATGAATATTATAATTTTCCATCTCTTAAAATGATTGACAATATGAGAATAATCAAAGGATTGAAAAAGATTAGGTTTGAATATAATCCGGTTGAAAAAAAAATAAATATAGACCCTGCACCGGATGCTACCGGTGATGTTTATTATTACTTTTCTATTGAAAAATCGGATTGGACAATGGCTAAGTTGCCTAGTGATTTTGAAGAATTATTGGTCATAGGAACAACGTGGAAATGTCTTGATATTATCATGCTGAAAAGAGTTCAACTTGGTGGTGTTTCACGTATGGGCGGGGGTGTAGAGTATCCTGCTGATAGACTTAAGCCATATGTTACGGAAAAGCGAGATGAATTTGAGGATAAGCTGAATATAAAAGCAAAATTATATATGAGGTAATATGTTTAATTTGAAGTTTGATATCGATGCCGATAGTTATTTCAAGAAAATGGAATTGCTTCGGGCCGAGCTTATTCCTTATGCTATGGCTTCATTAGAAAATTTTGCTGAATTGGCCGTTCTTTATCTTCAGCAGATAACTCCAAGGGATAAATTTTCACAAACACATTTGGCAGATAGGTGGGCATTTGAAAAAAGTCAGGAAGAGACAGTTGTTAAATATACGGTTTATAGTTTAGCGGATGCACCCGGCCAAGAAATTTTATGGTATTTGGAAGAGGGCACGAAAGCTCATGTTATTCCAGTTAGTTTTGATTATGGATTTTTACATTGGATAGATAGGGAAACAGGGGATGATGTTTATACCAAAAAAGATGTTCAACATCAAGGGACTCAACCTTATAAAATGGTTGAACAGACAAAAGATCATATTCAGGGATTAATGGATGCTTATATTGGAATGACAATTAATAGTATTGTAAATAAATTCAATATGGCGGGGAAATAACAATGTATTACGGTAAAGGAACTGAAGAGGATATTTTAGGGAATCTTTATACTGTGATTAATAATATATCTGGAATAAAGTTTGTTGATTGGCAGAAGATTTATGATTCAGGAATAACGCCAGATAGATATCCTGGTGTTTTTATTAATCATATTAGGACTGATAAAAAAAGATTACTTAAAAATATAATTAAAAACACAATGGCTGTGGCATTAGTGAGTTGGGTTTGGGCTACGGATATTGAAAATTTGGGAACTAAGATGAATGATTTTATAACGTCTATTAGGGATGCTGTTGCGGCAGATCCGACAAGAAGCAATAATGCTTATAACACAGTGATTCAAGCAGTGACGACTGATGGTGGTTCCAGGCACCCTCAAGGAATGGGAATTATTTCTTTGGTGATAACTTATTTTTCGGAGAAGTAAATGGAACAAAATAGAGGAAACGTTTTGGCTGCATTGAAAACGACTATTACAAATCTTGGTTCGACTTATGCTAAAACAGTTGTTCGATCTTATTCAGGGGCTGATATACAAATGTATTTAGATACTGATTTGCCCTTGGTGGATATGAGAGAACCTAATGAAAATAATGATAAAGAATTGACAAGTTTTCGATCTATCAACAAGATGGCTTTGGTATTGAGGATTTACTTTGTTAGTTGGGCTGAAAGTGCCAGTTCGACTTATGAGGATATTATTAAATCGGTTAGAAATGCAATAGGGGCAAATTTTAAAGCTACTGAAACGGCTTTGAAAGCAGAGGTGACAACGATTTCTGGAATCCAAGGTGAAATGCCCTTATATTGGGTGGATATCGGCCTGGATATTCGATATTATCTGGACCAGAAAGATGTTTAAGGAGAAGTGGTAATGAAAAAATATGATTTTGTGGCAAAAACAAGTTCTCACGAATTGTCAAAAGTGATTAAGAAGAGTGTTGTTGAATTGCCAAAAAGATTTTTTGTTGTATATACCGGACAGCATAAAGTTTTAGAGTTGTCTGGTGTAGGAAAGATTACGATTGGGCATGAATACGAAGTATCTGAAAAAATTGCAAATTCAGTTCGTCAAATGCCTGATTGGAATATTATTACAAGGTAAGAAGGATGAATGGCCTTTTTACTTTTATAAAAATTAGGAGAAGTTAAGTGAGTAATTGCGCATCAGATTTTGCTTATTCAAATGAAGAGCAGGTTTATGTTATTCTTGAGGATGTGTGTGGGACGTTAAAAAAACCGACTGGAGCAAACAGGCTTTATGGCACGAAGCCATGTGATTTTACACAGGATCAACAGTTTATAGATGATGAACAGATCAGGTCTAGTGCTTCGGAACGATCACCAATTAAAGGGACTAAGCCGCCCGGGACACTTGGAATCGGCACATATATCAAACCATCTGGGACTTTGGGAGTGGCCCCGGAAGCAGATGTTCTTTTGCAGTGTTTGATGGGAAAAAAGGCTACGCCAAGTACGGTTGACTACACACTTGAGAATCAGTTGGATTCGTTTTCAGCTTATGTTTTGAAGGGCCATACTATGTTCGCATTCAGAGGGGTTGTTGTTCAGTCGGCATCGTTCAATATTGCTGGAAATGCGATTGGGACGATTGATTTTAGTTGTCAGTTTATGGAACAGAAGCAGGCAGGGACGGCGATAACCGTTTCTGATTGTGCTACCAGTATAGAGACTATTGTTATGAGTCCTGGAAAGGCACAGCTTTATACTACGGGCATGTATGTTGTTGTTGGTGATGATGATAATACAGATGCTGGATATTTGATCACAGAAGTTAATTACACGAATAACACAATTAAGATTTCACCAGCATTGGCCGGTGCCGGTGAGGGTATTGGTGCTACGATTGCACCTTGGGTTCCTACGGTTTCGGCTGAAGTTGGAACTCCGATTCATGGCAAGCTCGGGCTTGTTACCATCAGTGGTGCGAATGCTATTGTTCTTGCTGCAAAAGTTGATATGAATAACAACATTAAGTTTTATATTGATGAGAAGAACAATGTATGGACGGCTGAGAATTTTGGTCGGCCTAAGAAAAGAAGGATTGAAGGTTCGGTTGATCTGAATTTCTTGAAAGCGGGTGTGAGTTATTTCTATAGGGCAGAATATCAGGTTGGAAATGCTTTGGTCATTCCTTGCGGAAATGTTGCAGGGTATATTGTTGAACTTCAAATACCTTATGCAGAGTATCGAACGCCTAAGATTTCGGGGGCTGAGGAATTTCAGCAGAACGTTCCTTTCTTGGCAGTTGCGAGTGCATCTTTAAACGATGAATTTAAAATCGTGTATAAGTAAGTTTTGATAAGAAGAAGCTGGCCGAAGTCTATTCGGTCAGCTTACTTCAATTTTATTTTGGAGGATTTTTTATGAATGAGGAAACCGTAAGGGTTGAACAGATTGCCGGTTACATCGAGAAGGCCGGTAAATCACAGAGGGTTGTTGAGATGGAGTGTCCTTATGTAAAAGGATTTTTTGTTAAGATCGCTTATCTCAGCAAATTCTTATTGAATCAAATCAGTGAATTGTCCAGAGAAAGAGGTAAAAATCCAAGAACTGGGACTTCAGAAACCAGGTTTAATGAAGAGAAACTTCGTGAAGGCTATGTCAATTATATCGTTTTAGATTGGCGTGGTTTAACATTTGCTGGTTTGAGACAACTTCTTGGCGATTCAACAAAAATTGAAGAAGGTATTGATGTAAACAAAGAGATTTTGTATGACAAGAAGCTGGCTTTTCAGCTATTATCGTTCTCAATTGAATTTGAGAATTGGGTTGTTTCTGTTACCAATGATATTGAAGTTTATAGTGCTGTTGGAAAACAGAAAAAGGAAGAGTTTGATAACCTAAAAAAATAGCGGAGTATTGGGGTGGGGTGGCGGGAAGGAAAGTAGTTAAAACTTGCGAATGGTGCGAACAGGTTAATAATCCTGAATCGTTTGAAGCTGGTGCCCAAGCTATGATAGGGGATGCTGGTGATTGTGAACATTGTGAGTATTGGAACGCAAGACCGATACCGGAGAATGAGAATGTCCTATTTCTTTACGAATCTCTGCCAAAAAATTATGATGGTTTTAGTGGGATTAGGCTTATTTCTGCTTCTGACATTTTTACCGTTTTTAATTTTTATGGTGTTGTTGATGAATTGCGTGAAGAATATTATCAAAAGATTCTTTTCTTTCACGAAACGCTTGTTGGGAAGATTCTTAATGAGCGTGAAAAAATGGAATCTAAGAAGTAATTAAAAATGGCCGATAAGGGCGATCTTGGTTTAATTTTAACTTGTGATGATCAGGGAACTCCTGTTATTGAAAAAGCAGTTGACAGGGTAAAAGGAAAGCTTGCTGAATTAAGTCAAGCTAGTCTAATTGCTGGTTCTACTTTTGTTGATACGTCGGCTAAATCCAATATCGCTACGTCTGCTTTTGCCAAGTTTGGTGAAACAATAGCACAACATGGAAATAAACTTTCAGAAGTAGGTGGAAAGCTTTCTCAGGTTGGCCGTCAAATGACAATGACAATGGCCATTGTGGCCGGTGGTCTAATTGCCTCTACAAAACGAATGATTGAATTTGGCGATTCAATGTGGGATATGCACCAGAAAACAGGTTTGTCCACAGAGGTATTAAGTTCATTTAAACTTTCGGCTGAAAAAAGTGGAACGTCGATTAATGGCGTGGCTTTTGCTTTAAGATATTTGTCCAGAAGTTTACAACAAGCGCAAAAAGATGGTAAAGCTGCTGATAAAATGTTTGAGGGAATGAATATTTCGACTACTGATTCTTCTGGAAAAATAAGAAAGTTAAATGATGTTTTTTATAATTTAGCAGATACCTTTGCCAAAATGGATGATGGTGCTGAAAAAACAGCTTTAGCTATGAGACTTTTTGGACGTTCCGGTATGGAATTAATTCCTATGTTAAACCTTGGTTCACAGGGTTTAAAAGAAAATGCTGATATGGCCGCTAAACTTGGACTTATTCTTAGTGATAAGGCAGCAAAGGCTTGTGATGAATTTAATGATAAAATGACAGAACTTAAAGGCGCTTCAAGTGGGGCTTTTCAAACGATTGCTTCTATGGCTCTTCCAACACTTCAGGTTTTTGCGGATAGGATTGTTGGCATTGCTATTAAAATCAGAAAATGGGCCGATGAACATACATGGTTAGCTGGTATTTTAACAAAACTTGTTACCGTTGTTGTTTTGGTTTTAACAGTTTTATCCCCGATGATTTTAGTATTAGGGAAAATAGGACAAATGGCAGGAGAGGCAGCTACCAGTGTTGGAAATTTAATAAAAAAATTTGATAAACTAACAGGTATTGGAACAAATGTTTATAAACAAATTCTTGCGGCAAATTATACTTTAAATGAAGAAACCGGAAAGCAGATTTTGCTTACTAATAAATGGGCCGTTGCTGGAACGGTTGTTAAATCTGTTATGAGTTCAATTGTTATTCCAGGCATAATTATAGCCGCACTTGGTTTTATTCTTGTTAAAATTATAGGAATTATTGAAGCTAATAAAAAATGGAAACAATCTAATGCTGAAATGTGGAAAACTCATACGGTAGAAATGACTGAATTTTATAAAGAAATGGATAGACTTTCTGTAGCTAGAACACGAGAACTTTTTCCTGGTTTAGCAAAAACAGAAAAAGATATAGCTAATATTAAAACTCAAGCTCGTGATTTATTTGAAGATTTTGCCAAGAAACAATTTGGTGGTAATATGGAAAAAGCGTTGGCTGAATTGGAAGCCGGAACATATAGAATGGCGAAACAGAATACTTTAGGAAAATTTTATCAAGATGTTTATGATAAGGCGGCCATACAAATTGCAAAAGTAAAAGAAATGCAAGTGAAAGCGGCTGAAGAAGAAGAGAAAAGACAAAAGGCTCAAATAGATCATGTGGCGGCATTGGAAAGACAATTTATAAAAACTTATGGTGAAGGTGCTATTTCTACAAAGGCTATAATTGCTAGCAACTTTAATCTTTTAGATGTTTTGAAAATGGTTACTTTAAGCGAAAAAGATTTTGGTAATCTTGCTCCTAAGATTCAAGCTTTATGGCTTGCTGTTTATGAAAAATTATTTAATGTTCGTAAACAATTAACTGATGAAGAAAAAGCTGAATTGAAGGGTTTTGGACTCGTGACATTTACTGATATGACAGCATCATTAAAAAAAGTTTCTGAGTCGATTGTTAAAACACAGGCTGAAATTAAACTGTCAATGGATACTACTGTAGTTAAAGCATATTCGATGGCTATTGCTGAATTAAGGGAATATATCATTAAAGCAGATGAAGCCGCAATTCAACAGTCAATAATTTTTGGAACGACACTTCCAAAAGAAACTCGCAAAGAATATGAAGCCGCTAAAGCGGTTAATGCTGAATTTGAAACAATGTCTAGATTTAAGGTTGAAAGCCTTGGAGAAATACAAGGAAAAATAAAAGGGTTTGCTGATGCTGTAAATGAAGCGGGGCAACGTGGAGTTGGTTTAAAAAAATTCATTCAACAGGATAGGGATGCTATAATTTCTTTTGGTGATGAAATGGCTAGGGCTGGAAACACTTTGCTACCAACTACTCAGAATATTGTGAATCAGGCTAGAGAATTAAAAATTCTTGAAGATCAATTAACGGCTGTTACAAATGCTCAACAAGATGTGGAAAAAACTCTTGTAACAATGTCTAGGGAATATTCTGCTTATAATCAGAAATTGATAGAAGATAATGAGAAGATTAGGATTTCTATGTTGGATCAGGCTGATACTTTTGATAAAAGCGGGAATGATTTAATTCGTGGTTGGGAAAAAAGGGCAGAGGCTAGTGTTGAAGCATTATCGGCTGAGGATGCTTTAATTGTCGCCGAAGAGAAAAATATGAAAGATCAGATTGCTGCCCAAGAAAGTGCAATTGTTAAATTTAAAGAACAGATACAGGCTAAAAGAGAAGCGATTACTGAATATTATAAAATGGAGCAGAAAAAGTTTGATGATTTGATTAATCAGAAAAAATTAGAGGTTGAATTAATAAGAACAACAGAGACGACAAAAGCGGCTATTATAAAAGCTGCTGCTTCAGGTGATGCGGGGGCTATGCAAAAGGCCGTTGATGCTGGTCTTGCAGGGTTGGAAGTTTTGAGAAATAAGGGCAAAGCTATGATTACAATAGCGGAAGCAGAAGCACAAGGAATTAATACAGCTTTTGGCGTTAAAATGACTGATAAGATGAGATCCAGTTTGGATTCATTTATTGCCAAGGCCATACCTTCATTTACAAAATTTTCAACACAAGTAAAAGAAGGACTTGTGGATATGGGAAAAACTGCCGAATCTCAAGCACAAAAAACTGCTCAAAAATGGGAGATTGCTTTAGGCGTGATCGGTGCCGCCTTATCATCTTTAGGCGATAATTTTAAAAATCAAGCTGCCGATACATATACAGAAATTCAAAATATTCAAACAAAAGCCAATGAACAGATTGCTCAGTCTCCTACAAAAGTTAAAGACATTCAGGCCGCCGCCGATATTCAAATTAAAAAATTATATAAACAGGCCGCACGTCAAGAAGCGGCTGGTGTTTTGTCTGGTGGAATTGGTGAGGCCGGAAAATATGTAGGTCAAGGTCTTAGTGGTTGGGCTAGTATGGATCAGGCGGCAAAAGATAAATGGAGTGCGGCAAATAAAGGTGCTGGAAAATGGGGATTTGTTGCTCAGGCGGTTACTCCGGTTGCTGGAAGCATTGG